>JABLTO010055749.1_pt1 | contig 77953 bp, 71 predicted proteins | sample 7160091 | NCBI WGS metagenome assembly JABLTO01 (sample SAMN14651225, study PRJNA627086) | human gut metagenome | isolation source: feces | host: Homo sapiens | reverse complement strand
CAGCCAGTCCTGCTTGACATGCCCTAAAACTGCATTATAATACAAACAAGGACAGAACCCTGAAAAACAGGTTCTGTCCTCGATAACTAATGACACATCTTATATCAGTTTTTTCTGTTTACACAAAACTTGAAACGCTCTCAATACCTTGTATCGCAGCTGATGCATAACACCCCGTCAAACATCCAATTACACAACATTTGAATAATCAGATTCTGTTCAATCTTTTATACTGTCAACAATTCAGCATTTTTTATGATATCTTTTATCTTTTTTTCGTCCATTTCAGCTACATCCGCGATCTGAGCAGCTGTATAACCTTTGTTGTACATTTTCATAATCATTTCCCGTTTACCCATCTCAATTCCGGTTTCAATTCCAGTCTCTTTAATTTTCTGGCTCAAATTACACATAATACTCACATCCTCTCTAAAATCCTTTTCCATTGGAATTGCATATTCATTTCCAATGATATCCAGTTTTTCGTTTGCTGTTAAATCCTGAGATAACAATGCTCCCAGTAATCTATGTAATTCATATTTCTCCTCATGCTTCGGAAGTTCTTTGGCAAGTCCGATCATTACGATATTAACCAAGTCCAGTTTGCCTTTCCATGCATGGGAATTTACAATACTATCTTTCACCAGGTGAATGTGTTCCAGACTATTTTCCGGCATATTCATACATACCCAGATGGAATAGACTCGCTTGATATCATTATAATTTGAATTTGAAAAATCTCTTTCTTTTTGTGAAGAAATCATTCGACTCACATAAAAGATTGCCCGATTCAATATATCGTACCCATTCGGTTCATCCTTTTGGGCTTCTACATTAATAATAATCTGCGACAATCCATCCCTCATCCTGACATAGAATATAATGTCAAATCGTATCATTCCCTCATGAAGTTCCGGGTTTTCAGAATTAAGACCAACCACAAGAGATTCATCATTTTTAATAACAGTATTAGTAAAACCTGTTTCTATTGGAACAGTGTTAATAAATGGTTCGCCTTCAATATAAGGAACCACATCTTTCGGATCCATCCCTGCAAATTCATCAACAGTCTTTACTAATATATGGGCCAGGATACTTTTCTGGCCAAGTAATCGTTTCGCACTTTCATCATATTGTGCATCTTTATCTGTCGTAAGAATCGTATTTTTAATTTCTGTATTCAAAAGTTTTCTCCTTTTCTACAGCATTTTAAAAACTATTCTTCGGCTATATATTTATTATACTCTAAATCTGTATTTGCAACAACATTCAAATTATTTATGTGAATGTTTCCCAAAATTCTACAAGGTATAGCAGTCATACCGGATTGCCTTTCCGTTTAAGGTGTAGGATGGTTTTCTGCCGGCGAGGAATTCACTCTTCAACGGCCTTTTTACAATGATTTTTTCCGGATTTGCCCTGATTGCCGCATCGAACAGATCCGTCTCTTCGGAGCACGGCGGCTCAAGCTTCTGGATCAGCTGAAGTTTTTTGTTGATCAGGCTTGATTTCTGTCTTGCCGGGAACATCGGATCAAGATAGATCACATCTACCGAATCAAGCTGTTTCGCCAGGCATTCTACACTGTTGCCCTCAATCAGTTTCATTCGGGCCGCAATATCTTTTAAAACCATATGTTTCTTTGCACGACGCAGCGCATCTTTCAGAAGTGCCGCGATCACCGGATTCTGTTCATACAATGTCACCTCATAGCCCTGCGTTGCCAGAAGAAATGCATCTTCACCCATACCGGCAGTCGCATCAATTGCCTTACGACCGGGTTTCTCCGACTTGGCCGCACGAACCAGCATTTCATGCTGCAGTCTGCCATTCGTGACACGGTGGAGCATATTTTCGAAATCTCCTTGATAAGTCAGTCCGAAACCTGTCAACGATACTCCTTTTGCACTGAAAAGAACTGTCAGATATTCTCCCTGTTTTTCTACAATGCGATAGCCTGTGCGTCTGGCAAAGGCTTCCGCCATATCTCTCTGTCCGCCTTTTTCGAGGCAGATAACAACTTTATCACTCATTTTTTTCTTTCACTTTCCTGGAATAGTCCTATTTTACAATGGAACGCAAAATATTGCAATTGTGGTAGAATTTTCTTTACAAAAACAGCTGCGAACATGATATACTATGAAAAAGATTAAACACATAAGCAAAGAGGGATATCTATGAAATACAGAGACGAAATACACATTGCCATGATGGCGCTCGTTTTTTCCTGCGCCATGTTTGCTATTTATGCAGTAGTACCGAAGGACGCTGTCGTAGCTGCCAAAGCCCGTGCCACAGTTACAGAAGCACCAGAGACAGCAGCAGAAGCTGAGGCGATCCGTTCCTCACAGGAAGACGATGCCGGATTTCCGATTTATACTCAGGACAGCAATTATGATTATGACGATTCTTCGGATAATTCCGACAGTTATGACCCGTCTTATGATAACAGTTCAGATACCGGCACGGATAATTCCGACACGGATAATTCCTATGTCAATTCATCCACTGACAACAATTCTAATGACGGTTCCAGTGATAATGTAGTTGATGAGGGTGTTTCACAGCCGGGTGATTACGATTATCCTGACAGCACCGACGATGGCGGTGACGGATTCACCTATTACGAACCGGATAACACCGGCACAGATGACACCACATCCTCCGATAACGGCGACTATGTAGAAGAATGATTGCTTTCTATTAATACAAAGAAGCACGAAAGGAAAGGGACGCTTTAACGTATTCCCTTTCCTTTTCTTTTACTGTCCGGCTGTAATATTGAACGGACAATTTGCGAACAATTCGTTCACCGCACATTCATACACCGCACATTTTTCACTTTTTTTGATCTTTTTAATATATTTTTTGCTGTCAGTAAACATCGGTGCCAGATAAAACCAGAGTTCTTTCATTTTGAAAAGGACATTTCTGTCTCCTGATACTTCCTGACAGTATGTATGATATACAATATCATGGAACTTACGTATCTCATCTTTATCAGCAGTCTTTCCGCCTCGAATCTCTCTTGCAAGAGAAGGCAGCGCCAGTACACCGCGTCCCATCATAAAACAATCTACAGACGAAAAGCGTTCCTGCACTTTTGCAAAATCTTCTGCTGAGAAAATATCCCCATTGTAGCAAAGCGGATTTTTACTCTTTTGAACTGCATATTCAAAAGCTTCCAGATTCGGAACATTTTTATAAAAGTCTTTCTGAACTCTCGGATGAACGATCAGTTCTTCCAGTGGAAAGCGGTTATAAATTTCCAGTAAATCTTCAAATTCCTCCGCATCATCCATACCCAGTCGCGTCTTTATGGATATTTTCAAATCGGTATTTGCAAAAATATGATTCAGGAAACGTTCCAGTTCATCCGGCCTGTCAAGGAAACCAGCACCGCAGCCCTTCGTAACTACAGTCTTGGACGGACAACCCAGATTCAGATTGATCTCCCGATATCCGAGTCCGGCAAGCTGTGATGCCGTACGCAGAAAATCATCTGCATTTCTGGTCAGGATCTGCGGAACCGCATACATTCCCTGATTGTTTTCCGGATCAATGTCTTTTTTTTCTCTGCCGCTGAAATTCAGATTCTGTTTTGCCCTGATAAAAGGAATGAAATATTTATCAAAACCTCCGAAACATTCATAAAGAGCTTTGCGATAAATATGATTCGTGATTCCCTCAAGTGGAGCAAGATACAGCTTCATAAATTATAAATTTCCAAGGTCTACTTTGTATTCGTCAGAACCTTCCTGATTTACTGTGTAGTATGCAGCACGTCTCTCAGCGTTAATGTAGATGCTGACATCTCCTGTCAATCCTTTATCTGCAACTGCTTTTTTGACTGCTTTCTCTACGTCTTTCATAGAAACGTTTGTTTCGAAGATTTCAAGAGATACTTCTTTTACTCTTACGCCAGCTGCTTTGCGAACAGTCTTGGTTGCTGTCTTTGTAGCAGTCTTAACTGTTTTTTCTGCTTTCTGAACAACTTCCGGTGCTTTGTTTACAACTTCTTTTACAACCTCTGCTGTCTTCTCAGCCGGTGCGGAAGCCTCAACTTTTTTGGCTGCTGTTTTTACAGTCTCTTTTACTTTTGCTGCTGTTTCAGCAATTGCTTCTGTTGACTTAACTGTTGTTTTTGCATTTCTTTTTCTCATAATAATTTTCCTCCTGAGCATGTATAAATACACTACTTTCTTCTCCGTTACAGTACCACATTCATCCAAAGCTGTCAAATCTGCCCTTATTCTTCGACAAGAGAGCCCATGTAATAGAAGCCGTGACACTCGTCCAGGCTGACTTTGACGTACTTGCCAAGAAGATCGGCACTGCCCGGGAAATGTACAAGAAGATTATATTCGGTTCTTCCTGTAAAAATTCCTTTTTCTTTGCTTTCTTCCTCTACCAGTACTTTCTGGATGGAACCTTCAAATCTGGAAGAACGTGTACGACCTTCCTGCTGTACCAGTGCAAGAAGACGGTTGAAACGCTCTTTCGCCACATCCTGCGGAACCTGATTCTCCATAGCGGCAGCAGGTGTGTCACTTCTCTTTGAATAAAGGAACGTAAATGCAGTATCATAACCACATTTTGCCACAACATCCAGAGTTTCCTGAAAATCCTCTTCAGTCTCTCCCGGGAAACCAACAATGATATCTGTAGTCAGGGAAATATCCGGGATTGCCTTGCGGATCTTTTCGACCAGATCCAGATATTTTTCCTTATCGTAGCGTCTGTTCATGATCTTCAGGATACGGCTGCTTCCGGACTGAAGCGGCAGATGAAGATGATGACAGATTTTTTTACTTTTTGCCATTGTTTCGATCAGTTCATCAGAAAGATCCTTCGGATGAGAAGTCATAAAGCGGATACGCTTCAGGCCTTCCACATCTTCCAGCATTTCCAGAAGCTGTGCGAATGTAACCGGATGTTCCAGTGTTTTTCCATAAGAGTTTACGTTCTGTCCGAGAAGCATGACTTCTGAGACACCATCTGCAACCAGACGTTTTACCTCTTTTACGATTGCTTCCGGTTCACGGCTTCTCTCACGTCCGCGTACGTATGGTACAATACAGTAACTGCAGAAATTGTTGCAGCCAAACATGATATTAACACCTGACTTAAATGTATAATTACGTTCTGTCGGAAGATCTTCTACGATCTGGTCTGTTCCCTCCCAGATATTGATGATCTGCTGATCCGACTGCAGCATCTCATAGAAAAGCTCTGCAAATTTAAAGATGTTGTGTGTTCCGAATACAAGGTCTACAAATGGATAAGACTTCCTGATCTTGTCAACCACATGCTGTTCCTGCATCATACAGCCAAAAAGAATAATCTTCATATCCGGATTGCGGTCTTTCAGACTATGCAGATGGCCAAGTCTTCCGTATACTTTGAGGTTTGCATTCTCGCGGACAGTACAGGTATTGTACAAGACCACATCTGCCTCTTCATTATCCTGTCGTACATATCCGATTTCGTCCATAATTCCCGCTACGGCCTCAGACTGCTTTTCATTCATCTGACAGCCGAATGTCGTCAGGCAATAAGTAAGCGGACGGCCTGCTGCATTGGATTTCTGTGCAGTTAATGCCTGAGCAAGTTCTATAAATGAGCGCTGTCGCAGAGTTTCTTCTGCGCTTGTAGTCTTTTTCTCTTTAGAGGATTCATTTGTCATTTCGTACTGACTCCTTCGTTATAATAATCATTTATAATGGTAAATTAATTGTATCTTATAATCATACCGTAATTTCAGGGCTTGTGCAAGCGTTATCTCCCCTGTACCATCGATTTGTACTTCCGATTACAGTGAAAAAATATATTCCAGCGGCAGTGTATGAATTTCTCTGTATTCTGTCTGTTTTTCAATCGAAGCAGCATGCGCAGCATTTTCACAGAGCACTTCGATACGAAACGCCGGCTGATGGCAGATTTCTGCGTAAAATTGTTCAGGAGAACCATACCCCTGACGGCCCGCAGGTTCCACATCTTCGAGATGAAAATTCTTTTTGTCCATGTCGGATGCGCTGCATTTTTGCAAATGTCGTGCCATGCGGTATGATTTCTGGTTTGCGCTGAATGCCTGTGGCTGCCTAAAATAAACGATTCTTTTGCCGGCATATCCAAAGGAAAGGAGTCCCCGACCGGGATCATCCTGAAACAGTCTTACCAGCGCCTTTGTTTCATTTTCACTTGCAGGCTGCTGATGGATCTGCTTTCTCCGATAATATCCGGTAGGAAAATTTTTCCTGAGTTCTGTTCCCCGCGCATTGCCGGTAAATTCTTTGCAGGAGACTTCCTGCATACGGAGCATCTGCCGATAAATAGGATTACGTATGGCAAAAAAATCATTCTCATAGATTTCATAGCCATCCGGATTCAGAAGTGGAACAAAACAGATTGTCCACTTTTCAAATAAATCTCTGAGATCATAGATCTCTTCAAGCTTCCAGCCACATTCCCAGGCTCTTGTGTATTCTTTCATCATCTCTACCAGATAACCTGGCATATATCTGTCTGTGCCGATCATTCCGGCGATACAAAAGACTGTCTGAGTGCCATTTCCCACCCATACTGCCGGTATCAGTCGTTCATCATGAGAACTTCCGATCACCTGAAAGCGTGTAATCCTGCTGTAGCGTCCTGCCGTTTCCCACATTTCGTAATAAAGTTCTTCATATGTACAGAGTGTGTTGTTTGTTTTGATCATATCTTCATTCCTGCTATGTATGAAAAAAGTTATTTGTTCCTCTATCAGTATATGAAAAGAGACAGGTCAAAAGACCTGCCTCTTAAAAATATTTCTTATGTAAAATCAGATTTCTTCTTTTTTGCGTTTGCGGACTACTACATAACCGCCTGCAAGAAGTGAAAGTGCTGCGAGTACAGACATTGTGCCGATCGGGGATTCGTCGGCTGTAGATACTGCAGATTTGGATTTAGAGCCTGCATCTTTTGCGGATGCTGCTGCCGTTGCAGTCAGTTCTGCATCTGTGCCGCCATCTCCGCTGCCACTACCACTACCGTCGCCATCACTGTCGCCGTCTGTATCATCTGTTATATAGCCATGGTCTCTCAGCCACTGTTGTTCTTCATCATCCGTATAATTGGATATGGTAAATTTTTTGGTGAAATACTCTACTACATCTGTATCCTGCCATGTACTTCCGTTATAAATCTGCTTCTCACAATAAATTTGCATTGTAAAATCCTGTGTGGAAGCTCCATTTGATGGTCGAATACCTTTTTTGGAATCTGAACTACCTATACTCCACGTAGTATGAGTACTGTTACTGCCCGGGAATTTCCAATATACAGGTATCCACCTCTCATCACCTTTTACATATGGTGCACTGTCCTCCGTTCCTGCACCAATCGCAGTGAATGAAACATATCTCAGTCTAAAGAACTTGATTTGACCATCCAGACCTTCTACCCTTGCACCATCTGTTACTGTATGGGTACGGGCTGTCTGAGTGTTATTGTTATTATTGTCATCTTCCTTATCGGCTGATGCACGATTTTTTAACAAGTCGGCTATATATGGATTTAATCTAATCGCCTTTGGTTTTTTATCTGACGAACTGGTACGCGTTAAAACCACCAGTCTTGCGTCTTTTTCAGGTGCATCTTTTGCAGTTACAGTGAAAGAATGATTTGCAGAAATAGAGGTAAATTTTAACTTGCTCTTTAATGAGCTGTACGTTGCATTGATTTGGGCTTTTGTTGCTGGTGAACTCACCCAAAAATATGTCCATTCACAATTACCTGTAACCGAAAATGTTGCAGAAACTGTATTATGATCACTATGATCCCATTTTAATGACTTCTCTATATAAGCCAACGTATAACTTGTTGGTTTCTGATTATCATCCTTCTTTACCTCTTTCAGAGAAACAGAAAGACCATTTGAAGCTGTAGAATATTCATATTTTGATGCATTTTCGTAGCTGATATTTTTTACAGCTGCTGTAAAGACATCTTTTGAGACATCTTTTCCAGACGCATCTTTTCCAGCCTTAATTACTTCCAGACCTGCCTTCTCTCCTTTATGACTGAATGAAGATTTGCCAGTCAATGCTCCTGTAACAATCAGTTTTGCAGAACCGTCCAGAGTTATGTTTTTGTTTCCGTCATTTTCGGTAACACTTGCATCACCTTCTATGGACACATCTTTATTACTGTATACTGCACCTTTATCACCAACTGTATTACCTGTAACTTTACCACCGGTAAAAACGATTGTACCGTTGTTACAATTAATTGCAGCACCACCTGCCGCATAATTATTTTCTGTCAGCGTTACATTTGGATTCAATGCAAACGTTGCGCTGTCTGAAACCTCTACGATCGCCCCATCAGCAGGTATAGCTCCATCTTCTGAACACTTACCTGAAACTGTAAGAGTCGAATCTGCGGCACCATCTGCCAATAACTGAAGCCAGCTACCTTCGCCACTTACAGAGAACATAGCTTCTGTAAAAGTACCATCTTCTTTTCTGGAAATTGTAACTCCGGCTTTTGCAGCACGAATATTAACTTTCCCACTTACCGTAATTGTTTTGTCAAGTACAATAGATTCTGTAAGCTGAATATATACTGCTGCATCCGGATTTGCTGCTGAATAAGCTTCTGCACCGGTAACGGCCTCCTCTAAAGTTGTATAGGATATTGCTTTACCATCCTGATCCAGAATCGGTTTGCCGTCGGCATCAGCAAGTACAATCCCTGCTGTCTCCGTCGGAGTCTCACCTTCCTGCGGATCCACTTCTTTATTTTCTTCCGTCTGCTCCTGTGTCTGAGCCTCTTCTGTCGGTGTCGCATCCGTAGTTGTGTCCTCCGCTGCCGGAGTCTCATCGGTCGTTGTGTTATCAGCCGCCGGTGTTTCATCGGTCGTTGTATTATCCGCCGGGGTCTCATCGGTCGTTGTATCATCCGCTGCCGGAGTTTCATCAGTTGCTGCATCTCCGCCATCTGTTACAGGTGTTTCTGCATCGCTGCTTCCGTCTTCGCTTCCTTCTTCTTCAAAACCGGCATCACCGGCGCCTTCTTCTGACATGGCTGCCACATCACTCTCTGCGGCAAATACTGCTGCCGGAGCGCTTCCTGCTGCAAGTGCCCCTGCAAGAATTATTGCAAATAACTGTTTTCGTCTCAATTTAATGTTCCTCCATTATGAGTCTGTAAGCTGTAACTAATTATACACACGCGCCCTTTAAATGTCAAATCAACACATGCGCTCTTTTGTCCAATATTACTGGCGAATCTGTCCGTTTCCATAGATGATATATTTCGTTGTCGTCAGGGCAAGCAGTCCCATAGGTCCTCTGGCGTGAAGCTTCTGGGTACTGATGCCGATCTCTGCACCATAACCGAACTCAAATCCGTCGGTAAATCTCGTAGAGGCATTTACATATACTGCTGCCGCATCCACTTCATCAAGGAACTTCTGGGCATTGGTATAATCATTGGTGATGATAGCCTCAGAGTGTCCTGTGTTATAACGGTTGATATGCGCAATTGCCTCGTCTACAGAATACACCACTTTGATTGACAGTATGTAATCCAGATATTCTGTGCCCCAGTCTTCTTCTGTGGCATCTACAGAACCCGGCATCAGTTCATGTGCTTCTTTATCTGCACGCATTTCCACATGCTTTTCTTTCAGCTTCTTTGCAAGTACCGGAAGAAGTTTTTCCTTAATATTGCCATGTACCAGAAGTGATTCACACGCATTGCAGACACCGACACGCTGTGTCTTGGCATTAAGAATAATATTTACTGCCATATCCAGATCTGCACTCTCATCTACATAAATATGACAGTTTCCCGTACCGGTCTCAATTACCGGAATCGTACTCTGGTTCACGACCGCTTTGATCAGGCCTTTGCCGCCTCTCGGAATAAGTACATCCACATACTCATTCATTTTCATAAATTCTGCTGCGGTCTCTCTGGAAGTATCTGCAATAAGCTGAATTGCATTTTCCGTAACGCCGCATGCTTTCAGAGATTCACGGATACAGTCCACAATTGCTGCATTAGAATGGATCGCGTCACTGCCGCCTTTTAAGATCACTACATTGCCGGTTTTAAAACAAAGGCCAAATGCATCAGCCGTCACGTTCGGACGCGCCTCATAAATAATACCTACCACACCGAGCGGCACACGTTTCTGTCCGATAAGGAGTCCATTCGGACGTTTTTTCATACCGGTGACTTCACCGATCGGATCTTCAAGCGCCACTAGCTGTCTGAGTCCTTCTGCCATGCCTTCGATTCTCTCCGGGCTCAACATAAGACGATCTACCAGACCTTCCGGCATGTGATTCTGCTTCGCATTCGCCACATCGACTGCATTCGCTTCCAGTAATTTGTCTGTCGATTCGACCAGATGGCCGGCTACTGCCGCAAGCACTTGATTCTTCTGGTCTGTCGTGATCGTGCGCATGGTATTTTCTGCTTCTTTTGCATTTATTCCAAGTTCTAACAGCATTTTATTCATTGCATGACCTCCCCGGGGCTTCTGCCCGTTTATTTAAGATGATAAGCTGATTTTTCTGTAACAATGATCTCCGGCGAAATATCTGTGGGTTCTGTCGGTACTTCCGGAAGCATCTGAAATTCAAATGCCACTGCCACACGTCTGATACAAGGATGTTTTTCAAGGAAGCGGTCATAAAAGCCACCGCCATAACCGACCCGGTGATTTTCTCTGTCAAAAGCCACTCCCGGCATGACCATCATGGCATCTTCCCACTGAACAATCTCGCCTCCTGCCGGCTCCGGAATCCCGAAATAACCTTTTTCAAGCTGTGCAAAATCTGTCAGTTTATAAAATATCATATCCTGGCCTACGACCTTCGGCACAGCAACTTCCTTACCATCCCGCCATGCCGCTTCGATAATAAACCCGGTCATAACTTCATGGTTATAATCTGCATAAGCAAGAATACGCTTCGCATCCTTATATTCCGGAAGTGTGGTCACCCGATCAGCGATCATCCGGCTCCAGTCTTCAATCTGTGCATCGGTATGTGCTTTTCGTGCTGCAAAAATCTGTTTTCTAATTTGCTTTTTTTCTTCCATATTTTTCACCCAGATTTGTAACTGAACCATCTTTTTCTTTGACATCGATGTTGTCGAGCTGTGCTTTCAGATTCTGACGTACAGCCGCAAGATATTCTTTCCTGAGTTCTGCCTGTTCTTTCTTTTCTTCTTCTGTAAGACCTACACTCTTTGCCTTATGCGCAAGTGTGTTGATGCGGTCGATTTTTTCATTGTCCATCATATCGGTTTCCTCCTAGAGAAGCTTTTCTATATAGTCGATCAGATAAAATTCTTCTTTTTTGTTACCGGCAAACAAAGTACCATATTTTCTGCCTTCGATGATCTTGTGGATGACATGGAAATCTCTGCCGTTGGCAATGATCATATCTGCTCCCGCGGATGTCGCAATCTCGGCAGCAGTCAGCTTCGTCGCCATACCGCCGGTTCCGACCTTGCTCTTCGGACCTTTGCCCATGCTGAGCAGACGGTCATCCAGTTTCTCCACGGTATCAATAAACTCTGCGTTCGGATTGGTGTTCGGGTCATCGGTAAAGAGACCGTCAATGTCTGAAAGCAGGATCAGAAGATCCGCACCGATCAGTCCTGCGATCACTGCTGACAGTGTATCGTTATCACCGAAAGATTCCAGCATTTCCAGCTCATAACTTGAAATCGAGTCGTTTTCATTGACAACCGGAATTGCCCCAAGTTCAAGCAGTTCTTCAAATGTATTTCGGGCATTTATGCGGTTCAGATTATTGACCATTGTGTTTTTGGTCATCAGAATCTGTGCCGCCATCTGATTATATTCTGAAAAAAGTTTCTGATAGATCATCATCAGACGTGCCTGTCCGACTGCAGAGCAGGCCTGTTTTTTCTTTAATTCCACGGGTTTTTCATGCATTCCGAACGCAGATGCGCCGACTGCCACCGCACCGGAAGTAACCAGTACGACATCTTTGCCCTGATTGTGAAGATCGCTTAATTCTCGTACAAGAACTTCCAGTTTACGAAGATCCAGTTTGTTGGTTTCTTTGTGGATCAGGGACGAAGAACCGACCTTGACCACGATACGTTTTTTGTCTTTCAGTAATTCACGGTAATTCATGTTATCTATTCTCCAGTATATTAATCTGTTTATCTGGTGATTCCCAGATCTTCCAGTGCTTTTGCCTGTTTCGCCTCCATCACTGCTGCCTCGTCCGGTTCCATATGGTCATATCCCAGAAGATGAAGCATGCTGTGTGCAAAAAGAAAGCTGAACTCTCTTTCGGTACTATGTCCGTATTCTTCTGCCTGTGCATAAACCTTGTCTACGGAAATCATCACATCGCCAAGAATCAGTTCTTCTGTATCGAGATCAAAATAACTGTCATCACCTTCAATAACTGAATAATCTGCCGGTGTCTCAAACGGGATCATCGGGAAAGAAAGCACATCCGTCGGTGCTCCGATCGAGCGGAATTCTGTATTCACACGCTTGATCTCCTCATTGTCCGTGATCACAAGGTTTACGCAGACATCATACGGGCAATGTTCTGTCTCAAGGATATGCTCAGCTACTTTTGATGCCAGTGTCTCGTAATCTATGTCAAGTTTTCGTTCTGCTTCATAATCAATCTGTATGGTCATTCTTTTTCCTCCGGACTGTCCTTGTACTTCCCGTAGCGCGGGATGGTTTCTGTTTCTTTTCATAATCGTCATAAGCCTGGACGATCTGCTGCACAAGCGGATGTCTCACAACATCCTTGCTGGTAAGCTGGCAAAAGCCGATGTCATCAATCTTTTTGAGTACTTTTGCCGCCACATCAAGACCGGATACTGCATCACGCGGAAGGTCTTTCTGTGAAGCATCACCGGTCACGACAACTTTTGAGCCAAAACCGATACGTGTCAGAAACATCTTCATCTGTGCCGGTGTCGTATTCTGCGCCTCATCCAGAATGATAAAGGCATTATCCAGTGTACGTCCTCTCATATAGGCAAGCGGTGCGACCTCGATCAGTCCACGCTCCATGTTTTTTGCAAAGCTGTCTGCACCCATAATCTGATACAGTGCATCATACAGCGGACGAAGATATGGATCCACCTTACTCTGCAGATCACCGGGCAGGAAGCCAAGCTTTTCACCTGCTTCGATTGCCGGTCGTGTCAGAATGATACGGCTGACCTCTTCATTTCGAAATGCAGTGACTGCCATCGCCATTGCAAGGTATGTCTTACCGGTTCCCGCCGGTCCGATACCAAAAACGATCATTTTTTTGCGGATCTGCTCTACATAATCCTTTTGTCCTAAAGTCTTCGGCTTAATAGGACGTCCCTGTATCGTATTGCAGATAAAATCTTTATCTATCTCTGTAAGTACCTGGTTGCGTTCTTCCATCGCAAGTGATAATCCGTAACTTACATTCTGTCTCGTAATGGTGTTGCCCTTTCCGGCAAGCCCCACCAGTTCTTCTATCAGTTTTTTTGCCTGAGTGGCACTCTGCTCTGTACCGAGAATCTTCAACATCCCATCCCTTGAGATCAGTGTGACATTCAGTGTCCGTTCAATCAGTTTCAGGTGTTCGTCAAATTGTCCGAACACGTTTCCCTCCAGATCTGCAGGAACCTGCGTATATAGCTCAATAATGCTGTTCGCCATCCTCTGTTGTCCTTTCTGCAGGCTGCTCCGGTATTTCTACAGGAGTCTCCCTTCCGATTTTTTCTATAATTTCCAGAAAACCCTTGCTTATACAGGTCTTGTGGTCAACCTCTATTTTAACATTATTTGCAGATATTTGAACCCCTTTTTCAATTAATTTTTCCTCGTAAAGCTGTAAAGTGCGCCACGCAAGCGCGCGAACCTCTTTTTCCGTGTATTCTCTGGTCACTGTTTCGTAGTATTTCCGGGTGATTTTACCCACTGTGAACGGCAGCCGAAAACTGTCTGTCAGCCTGAGAATCTGCTCCTCGACAGTGTTCTGCCAGTTTTTTTCGGCACTTTTTCCAAATTCCAGATAAGTATTTCCTGTTTTAAAAAAATAGCTTTTTCGTTCCCTTCCATCATATTCCTCTGACTGGTATTGCAGAGGAATTTCCCGATAATAAGCCTTTTTTCTCTTTATATAAATATCAGCATCAGCATGAACACCTTCGTATCTTACCACTTCCTGACTGTCATTTTTCAGCTCCAGACAGCCGGAAACCAGCACATCTCCGATATGGCATTCCTCACCGACATGAAGTTTCGGATATCCTGCCCGCGTGATCATACGGACAATCACACCATTCTGATCTGCGGTCAGATTACAGGGAGTATTTTCCTCCTTCTCCACTGCATCTGTAAAAACTCCCTCCTTGACTGTAAGCACAAGCCGCGTTCCTTCTATTCTGACCGACACCCACGTAATATCATTATAATTTTCCCTGATTGTCGCAGCAATAGCATTGCAGCTGATCTTACTCCGCTGCATCCCATGCACAATACCCTCCTCCTTAAGAAAATCCAATATCTCCTGTGTACTGTTCCGCGCATTTCCTGACACATCAATTTCCCAGATTCGCCCCGATAATCCCAGCAAAAGCAACGCACAAACAAAGATACCGATAAAAAAAGCCTTTCTCTTTTTACTTCGGTAAAAAAAGAAGGGCAGTCCATGTTTTTCAAGAATATGTATTTTTACACCTGTTTTTCTGCGAATCGGTGAAAGCCGCAAAAAATCCTGTATTCCAAAATCTCCCTCCAGGCTTTGTTCCCCGGTTCGATCCAGATTTGAAATTTTTATTTTACGGGCTTTGCAGAGATTAAGAAAGCGCTCTGTCTGTTCTCCCTGAACCCGAATTCTGACGATGCCTTTTCGAAGTCCGGTCAGATCTCTCATAGCAGCCTCCTGACGTTCTATTATAATTATCCTATCACAATTATCCCATTACAATTTCTGATATCATCCCCTCTATCTGCATTTCCTCAGCTGTATATTTCGGAATCATGAGTCTTTTCCCCCGGATGGCTATCTTTCCATGAAATCCCAGCACAATGATTTCTTCCTGCTGATACCGGAGAATGCTTTTGTAATTGCAGATCACAGCATGGCTTCGCCCGGTAAGTGTCACTATGGTTTCTTTCATAGCAAGATCACCTGGAACCTCCAGTGAAGTGACCAGATTTCCCCGCCAGTTCTTTCGCTCTTTTTCTTTTTTCATAAAAAGAACCTCTCCGGTCTTTATCACTACTTTATGCCAGAGAGGTCTTCGTTATGTAATATTTATGCTGCCCGGTACAGGACCATAGAAAACCAGAGAATGGTATTTCCGCCCAGATTATATTCCATGTGTTCTTTCTCAACAATCTCGCTCACCACAACACCATGACTTTCCAGACAGGGATGCATCCTTTCCGGAAATCTACACGGTTCGCCCTGTGTATAGGCACAGGTTTCACAGATATCGCAGGATTCCGTCGACAGAGTAAATGTATCAAATCCCTGTCCTTTTAAAAATCCGGCAACTTCGGTAGTCAGATCTTCATGCGCATCCCTTGTAGAAAGCATTTCCTGCATATTCATAAGATCTGAAACCTCTGCAACACTGGAAAAAAACACAGCCTTCCCATAGCTGCGGATCCTTTTTTCGCACTCCTCAAGCGTACCGACAGCCGGAGGACAGGCCCATGTACTTCCATATCGTTCACATTCCTGCCTGCAGATCTGACGTACTCTTGTTTCTACAGAAAGATCAGATGTGTCCAGAATGCGATATTCATATATCGGATACGCGGAAATAAATTCTTCGAATTTTGCAGTATCCAGTTCAGCCATGTGTACTTCCTCCGTTTCGCTTATTAGTCCAGAATGATCAGTGCCATGAAAACAAGGTCTTCATCGCCAGTATTTGTCATTCCATGCCCCTGACCGTCCGGTGTAAAGGTCACATCACCGGCTTTCACCATACGCAGTGTGCCGTTGTCGCTGTAGATGCCTTTTCCTGAAAGGATATAATAAGTTTCGCTTTCGTTGTGATGTTCGTGGTATCCCAGAGAACATCCCGGCTCCAGTGTTACTTCTGCATACAGGCCACATTTACCGTTTAACTGTTTTTCATTGAGAAGTCTTTTGATCAGTACGTGTCCCTGGCCGCCTGCCATGTTCTCTATTCTTTCTGTTGTCATATCACTTATCCTCCTTTATGGAATCCTTTATTACAAACCGGACTGTCCGGAATGTATCTTTATTGCTGCCGTCATTTGTGGTACGGTTCGTTGTTCATGATCCGATAGCTCCGATAGATCTGTTCGAGTAGAATCATCTGCATAAGCTGATGTGGAAAAGTCATTTTTGAAAAACTGAGCTTATAATCTGCTCTCCTAAGCACTTCATCTCCAAGTCCAAGCGAACCGCCGATCACAAAAGCGATCGAACTTTTGCCTTCAACACCCAAACGGCTGATTTTTTCTGAAAGTTCTATGGAATCCAGCATCTTGCCATCAAGCGCAAGTGCGATCACATAATCCTGCTCACGGATCTGCTTCATCAGACGCTGAGCTTCTGTATTTTTGATCTGTTCGTTCAGTGCATCCGAAGCTTTGTCCGGTGTCTTTTCATCCGTAACCTGACAGAATGTGAGCTTACAGTAACGGCTGAGACGTTTCGCATATTCTGCAATTCCGTCGTTCAGATATTTCTCTTTTATTTTTCCAACTGTTACGATTCTTATCTCCATCAGCCATTTTCCTCTAAGTAATTTTCAAACTGTTCCTGCGACATCAGTACTTTACGCGGTTTTGTTCCTTCTTCCGGACCTACAACTCCTGCATCACACAACTGATCCATGATCCTTGCCGCTCTGTTAAAGCCGATTTTGAACATTCTCTGAAGCATACCGATAGATGCCTTTTCTTTCTCGATGATAAATTTACCGGCATCCACGAAATAAACATCTCTCTCATCCCCGGAAGAAGCACCTCCTGCAGACAGACTGACCGTATTTACCTGCTGTTCGATCTGTGCATTGTACTGTGTTCCCGGATTCTTATCTGCAAGAAAATCAACAATTGCACTGACTTCTTCATCCGATACAAAAGCTCCCTGTAATCGTGCCGGTTTCTGGTATCCCTGCGGATAAAACAGCATATCACCTTTGCCCAGAAGTTTCTCAGCACCATTCATATCCAGAATCGTTCTGGAGTCCACACCTGAAGAAACGGAGAACGCAATTCGGGATGGCATATTTGCCTTGATCAGACCGGTAATAACGTTTACAGACGGACGTTGTGTTGCGATGATCAGATGAATACCTGCCGCACGTGCAAGCTGTGCCAGACGGCAGATTGCATCTTCAACTTCACCCGGTGCAACCATCATAAGGTCAGCAAGCTCGTCTACCACGATTACAATCTGCGGCATACGTTCCGGTCGTTCTTCTCCTTCCGGAATACGCATATCATCGACCTTTCGGTTGTATTCCTGCAAGTTACGGACACCAAACTCCGCAAAAGTATTGTAACGGCCCATCATCTCCGTAACAGCCCAGTTCAGTGCACCGGCAGCCTTTTTCGGGTCGGTCACTACAGGGATCAACAGATGTGGAATTCCGTTGTATACACTCAGCTCTACTACTTTCGGGTCAATCATGATAAGTTTGACTTCTTCCGGCTTCGCTTTATATAAAATGCTGACGATCAGCGTATTGATACATACAGATTTACCGGAACCGGTTGCTCCCGCAATCAGAAGATGCGGCATCTTTGCGATATCCGTAACGACCGGTTTGCCTGCGATATCTTTACCGACAGCAAACGCCAGTTTTGATTTTGCAGTCTGGAATTCCTGTGACTGCAGCAGTTCTCTCAACATGACCGCATGGTTTTCTTTATTCGGCACTTCAATGCCGACGGCAGCCTTGCCCGGTATCGGTGCTTCGATACGAATATCCGGTGTCGCAAGGTTCAGCTTGATATCGTCTGCAAGATTTACGATTTTACTTACCTTTACGCCCATCTCCGGCTGGAGTTCATAACGGGTAACTGTCGGTCCACAGCTTACATTTGTGACTGTGACATTCACCCCGAAGTTATGCAGTGTATCCTGCAGTTTCTTCGCTGTTTTGCGAAGATGTTCGTCAGAATCTCCCTGTGATTTACCGTCACCACGCTTCAGAAGCTTCAGCGGCGGATAATGATATTCCTTTTTGACCACTTCATTCTTCTGTATAATTTCTTTTTGGATGTTCTGAATTCCGTTCTCGATCTCCTTCGGAGAAGATTTCGGATTCTTAGCAGGCTGTGAAGGGACTTTTTCCGCAGCAACAGTCGGCTGAGATTCTGACGCATCGACTGTCGCATCTGATTTATACACTGTTTCGCTCTGTACCGGCTGTGGGTCGTAATCCGGCTCTGCCTCAGGATAAATCTCTTGTGGTGCACCGTAATCGCGATGCAGCTCAGTCACATAGTGAGCCTGCGGTTCTTCATAAGGCATCTTCTCTTCTGGTTCAAAGCCCTGCTCCTCATGCACTTCTGGTTCTTCGTATACGGGTTCTTCATATACAGGTTCTTCATATACCGGCTCTGCACGATGGATTTCAAAGTCTGCTTCCTGCAATGGCACAGGAGTCCCCATATCTTCGGTTTTATTTTCACAAGGCGCCAGCTTCGTACCTTCAAGAAATCCTGTACGTTTCTTTTTCGATGCCGATTTTTTAGACGCTTCCGTTTCTCCTGCATTCTCTTTTTCTGCCTTTGCTGCAGCATTTTCATCTTCTGCATCTTCTGCCAGTGCTTCCTCCAGTTCACGGATACGCTGTGCCTGACGTTCTTCTTTTCGCTGACGGCGTTCCTGTACGCGAAGTTCTTTTCTCAGGTCACGTTCCGGCTGACCTTCCATATACATATCGCGGCCATCACGTGCAAGCGCACAGACAGCATCCCACACACGGAACACAAATCCGAAGAAAGATTTCTGCGTTACAAGGATCAGAGAAATCAATAATACAAGAACAATGATCACATAACCACCCGCCACACCAAATGCAGAGGTAGTCGAAATACAGATTGCGCCGCCGATCACGCCTCCACCGGTATGATAAACTGAACTTACAGAATAATAATCAGCCAGTGTCATACTCGGCATATATCCTTCCGTCAGAAGCTGGATCAGTCCACACAGAAAGATACCAAATACCAGTACCGCAAGCGCCTTTTTGTATGCCAGCGGGTTCCTTCGGTTCGATACCAGAAAGACCGCACATCCGAAGATCAGAAGCGGAAACAGATACGCAAGGATGCCCATCACGCCAAAAAATGCCGCGCTGATCGTTGCACCGACAGTGCCTCCCATTCCAAGGTTACTGAAAATCAGAATGATCGAAGCTGCCAGAATTATAAGCAGAATAATTTCTGTCTGAAATCCACTGGTTACACTCTGTTTCGCTGTCGTTTTCTTTTTTGTATTTTTACGTCCGGAAGAAGACCTGCCGGTCCCTTTTCGGTTGGTCGGTTTCTTTGTTGCTGCCACTCTGGCACCCCTCCTAAAATTTCAAGCTTTATAATGCAGAATTCGTTATCAGGGCAATAAATCCTGCAAGGAAACAATAATAAGCAAAGTAGCGGAATTTTCCTTTATGCACCAGGCGCAGGCAGGTACGTATCGCAAACATGCCGACCACTGCCGCAATGATCATGCCAAATACATAGGCAAATCCAAGTCCTACTGTCATGTCTGCGGAGCCGAACTGACCAAGCTCCATGATCATCGCACCGATGATTGCCGGGATTGATAATATGTAAGAATATTTAACCGCAAATGTGCGTGAAAATCCACTCATTAATCCCGCACTGATCGTAAGTCCACTTCTGGAAAGTCCCGGAAATACAGAAAGTCCCTGACAGATACCGATCCACATTGCATCAGAAAAATGGGCATCTTTCGCTGCCTTCGTACCACCAACACGGCTCAAATCAATAACCAGCAAAAGAATACCTGTCACAAGAATTCCGGCCCCCGGAATCAATACGGACGTAGCGGATACCGAAACCAGTCGTCTTGCAGTATAACCCAGAAATACAGTCGGAATCATAGATACAAGAAGCAAAACCACAAACTTCCGATATACATTACTGATAATGCGTGTATAATGAAGCTGATCTCCTGTCCTTCTGTTGTGTATGTACAGATTTGCATTTCCGATCAGATCCATAAACATGTCCAGCGCTTCGAACGCAAGGTGTCGTATGTCCTTCTGGAATGTCATAAAAATTGCTGCCAGTGTTCCCAGATGCAGCATGGTCTCAAGCAGGACCCCCGATCCGTGCTCCATACCGAGAAAATTCTGCAGAAAACAGAGATGTCCGAAACTGCTGACCGGTAAAAACTCTGTAATTCCCTGCACAATGGCAAGTAAAATGATGTATAAAACCGTCATAATTTTTCCCTTTTCTTTTGATTTACGTGTGCTTTTCCGATAATAAGGCACATTACCAGTGGTCAGTATAACACATTTTCCAGAAAAAAAAAAGCCTTTTGACCGCATCCCATCCGCGGTCAAAGGCTTCTTCGCATAAGCATTGCTTATTATTTGTTTTTCAGATATTCGTCAATACCTTTTGCACCAGCTTTACCTGCTCCCATAGCAAGGATAACAGTAGCTGCACCAGTAACGGCATCACCACCGGCGTAAACACCGTCTTTGGATGTCTTACCTGTTTCTTCTTCGGCAACAATACATCTTCTCTTGTTGATTTCAAGACCTTTTGTAGTGGAAGAAATCAATGGATTCGGAGAAGTACCAAGGGACATGATGACTGTATCTACATCCATGTCATACTCAGATCCCGGAATCTCTACCGGACGTCTTCTTCCGGATGCATCCGGCTCGCCGAGTTCCATCTTGACAACTTTCATGCCATGTACATGACCGTTTTCGTCAACAAGGATTTCCTTCGGATTTGTAAGAAGATCAAAGATAATGCCTTCTTCTTTTGCATGATGAACTTCTTCAGCTCGTGCCGGAAGCTCTGCTTCACTTCTTCTGTAAACGATATGTACTTCTGCACCAAGTCTCAGAGCAGTTCTTGCTGCGTCCATAGCTACGTTACCACCACCGACAACGGCAACTTTCTTGCCTGCTGCGATCGGTGTATCATAAGAATCATCGAAAGCTTTCATCAGGTTGCTTCTTGTCAGGTATTCGTTTGCAGAGAATACACCACTTGCGTTCTCACCCGGGATTCCCATAAACATTGGAAGACCTGCACCGGAACCGATAAATACTGCCTCAAATCCTTCATCCTCGATCAGCTGATCGATCGTTGTGGATTTACCGATGACAACGTTTGTTTCAAATTTAACGCCAAGTTCTTTGACTTTTGCGATTTCTTTCTTAACGACTTTCTGTTTTGGAAGACGGAATTCCGGAATACCATAAACAAGAACGCCGCCGAGTTCATGAAGTGCTTCAAATACAGTTACATCATAACCTGCTTTTGCAAGATCACCTGCACAGGTAAGGCCGGACGGACCGGAACCGATAACTGCGACTTTGTGTCCGTTCTTCACTTCTGCGCCGGCTGGTTTGATATCATGCTCCAGAGCGTAGTCAGCAACAAATCTCTCCAGTTTACCGATAGAAACAGCTTCGCCCTTCTTACCACGGATACACTGTCCTTCACACTGGGACTCCTGCGGACATACACGACCACAGATAGCCGGAAGTGCGGAAGAAAGTCCGATTACTTTGTAAGCTTCTTCCATGTTGCCTTCTTTGATCTGCTCGATGAATCCAGGAATATCGATAGATACCGGACAGCCCTCTACACATTTAGGTTTCTTGCAGCCCAGACATCTCTGAGCTTCTTCCATTGCTTCTTCCTGATTATATCCAAGACAAACTTCTTCAAAGTTTGTTGCACGTACCTTCGGATCCTGTTCTCTTACAGGTACTTTTTTTAACATTTTTGCATCTGCCATTACTTGTCACCTCCGCACTGTCCGCATCCACCGTGGTGGGTATCGCCTTCCTGAAGCTTCAGTAATGCACGACCTTCTTCAGTCTTGTACATCTGGCTTCTCTTCATAGCCTGATCGAAATCTACAAGGTGTCCGTCAAATTCCGGTCCGTCTACACAGGCAAATTTAATCTCATCACCAACCTGAAGACGGCATGCTCCACACATACCTGTTCCGTCTACCATGATCGGGTTCATGCTGACGATTGTATGGATGCCCAGCTTCTTAGTAAGAAGACAGACAAATTTCATCATGATCATAGGTCCGATTGCAACACAGACATCATACTGTTTGCCCTCGTTTGTAACGAGATCTTCCAGAGTCTTTGTAACCATACCGGAACGTCCGTAAGATCCGTCATCCGTTGTAACATAAAGGTTGGAAACTGCTGCAAGTTCTTTTTCAAGAATAACCATATCTTTGGTCTTGGAACCAAGGATTACATCTGCAGTAATACCATGTTCTTTCAGCCATTTTACCTGTGGGTAAACCGGTGCGGTACCAACACCTCCGGCAATAAATACCATTTTCTTTTTCTTTAATTCTTCAATATCCTCGTTAACAAATTCAGAAGGACATCCCAGAGGTCCTACAAAATCACGGAAAGAATCTCCTGCTTTTAATTCGGACATCCTGATAGTAGATGCACCAACTTCCTGGAATACGATTGTTACTGTGCCTTCTTCACGATCATAGTCACAGATTGTAAGCGGAATTCTCTCTCCCTTTTCATCCATTTTTACGATGATAAATTGTCCTGGCTGACAGTGGCTTGCAACACGCGGTGCGTGAACGACCATAAGATGGATCTTAGCTGCCAGTGTCTCAGCTTTTAAAATCTTATACATTGTTTCCCTCCTAGCGTATATTCATTCAATCCCTTAATAATAATACGCTAAAATCTTTCCTATTACAAGGAAAAGATTTATAAACATGCATAAAACCGACTATTTTTTCACATTCCTTTCCTGCCTTCAGCTTCTTTTTCTTCAATCATTTGATGCAGCCGTGCAAGTGCCTCCCGTATTCCACCAATCTCATCAATCAGCCCTTCCTTGACTGCTTCTCTTCCTTCAAGCATCGTTCCTACATCTTTGACAAGCTGACTGGTATCCAGCATCAGTTCCTCGAGCCGTTCCTGTGTCGTATCGGAATGTGCCGCAATAAAACCCGTAATGCGGTCCTGAATTTTCTCGATATTCCGGTAAGACTGCGCCACACCGATAAACATCCCACTGGAGCGCACCGGATGAATCACCATCGTTGCACTCGGCACTGCAAAAGAATAATCTGCCGACACCGCCATCGGCACTCCGATCGAATGCCCGCCTCCCAGCACAAGAGAAACTGTAGGAATACTCAAAGATGCGATCATTTCCGCGATTGCAAGTCCCGCCTCAACATCTCCCCCGACTGTATTCAAAAGGATCAACAGTCCATCCACGTCTTTATCATCCTCAATCAATGCCAGTTTCGGAAGGACATGTTCATACTTCGTTGTCTTACTCTGTGAAGGCGCACTGTCATGCCCTTCTACCTCGCCAATGATCGTCAGAAGTTCAATCCTGTGTTTCCTTTTGTTCTGATCAAGCGTAAGCTGTCCCGTCTCCCTGATCTGCTCATCCTGTTCTTTCTGTGTATCAATTTCCTGCTGTTTTTCATTTTTGTTTTCAGACATAAAAATACCTCCATGTACATTCATGAAGGTATTTTGTGTAAAACTATGGATTCATATACATCAGGACTGCATCCAGCTTCTCCATCAGACTCAAGTGATTCTTTCTTAATCCGGCAAGCAGAAGTACCCTTACTTATACAAATCAATTTTATTCAGATGTATCTTTTCAAATCAATTTCTGATGAATCATTCGTCCCAGTTTGTCCAAACGTCTGTAACATCATCGTCTTCATCGAGAAGATCCAGTGTTCTCTGAAGATTCTTAACATCCTGTTCATCTGTCAGTTCTACGTATGTCTGCGGAACCATGGCAACCTGTGCTTCTACCATCGGAATTCCTGCTTTTTCCAGAGCTTCACGTACTGCACTGAAATCGTCCGGAGCGGTAAGGATCTCAAAGCTGTCTTCTTCTTCATTGAAGTCCTCAGCACCAGCATCAAGAGCAGTCATCATAAGCTCATCTGCATCCATATCGCCGCATTCATCTTCCAGTTCTTCTTTATCAATGATAATCTGACCTTTCTGGTCGAACATGAAGGATACACACCCCTGTGTTCCGATGCTTCCGTAACCTTTTGTAAATGCATTTCTTACATTACTTGCTGTACGGTTCTTGTTGTCAGTCAGAGTCTCAACGATGATTGCAACACCATTCGGGCCATAGCCTTCATATGTAGCATGCTCATAATTATCTGCGGAGTCTGCTCCTGCAGCTTTCTTGATACCACGGTCGATTGTATCGTTCGGCATGTTGTTTGCTTTTGCTTTTGCAATGACATCACGAAGTTTGCTGTTGTTGTTCGGATCCGGGCCGCCGGCCTTTACAGCCATAACGATCTCACGGCCGATAACGGTAAAGATCTTACCTTTTTTTGCGTCATTTTTTTCCTTTTTGTGCTTTATGTTTGCGAATTTTGAATGTCCTGACATGTTTCACTCTCTCCTTTTGTTTCTTTGTCATTTATTTTCTCGGCTCTGACCCTGCCGATCGTCCGGTTGCCCAGCGAAAGGATCTTAAATCTGTAGCCGTTTGCAACAATGTCTCTGTTGAGATCATCCTGGGTAGGAATGTGTCCCAGATGCTCCGTCAGATATCCGTTGAGCGTCTCCATCTCAACATCCCCGAAATCAATATCCAGTTCCTGCTCCACATCCGTAAGACTTGCAAGTCCGTCAATAATGATGCTGTTGTCCACCTGTGTCCGGAATGTATCTTTGCTCTCGTCATACTCATCAAAAATATCGCCGACGATCTCTTCCAGAATATCTTCCATCGTCACGATACCCGCTGTCTGACCATATTCATCCACCACAACTGCCATATGTACCTGTCTTGCCTGCATGGTACGAAAAAGCTGACCGATGTGTCTGGTTTCCGGAACAAAAGTCACTTTACGTATCAGTCCCGGCAGTTCTTTCAATGGTTTGAACTTCGCCCATGAATTCTGTGTAAAGAATTTCAACGCATCCTTATAATGGATCAGGCCCCGGATATCATCCATATTCTCTCCACAGACAGGATAGCGAGAATTTCCCTCTTCCATCATATGTTCCACCACATCTTTGAGCAGATCTTCCAGTGCAAACGCTGCCACATGGCTTCGATGCGTCATGACCGCTCCCACTTCCTTATCTTCAAAAGCAAAAATATTCTGGATCATCTCTGCCTCATCTTTGTGAAGGACACCTTTCTCATGTGCCTCATCCACCATGGAAATGATTTCTTTCTCGGTCACTGCCTCCTGTTGTTTCCCATGAAAAATATGTGTCAGTTTATCAAATATCCCTGATTTTTTCTTTGAATGCCCCTCCTCAAGGGGCAGGCGACTGCCATCGTCCATTTTGTTTCCTTTTCCTTCCACGATCTGTCTTACTGATTTCAAATGTAAAATATACGTAACTGTGAATGTACTGAACAGTTACAAATCTGCATAATTACTGATAAAATATAGCACTTTCACTTACGTTCGTCAAGGATAACACCTTTAAACAGCTAAAAAGTAAGCTCCAGACTGATCTCAAGTGCATGATTTACCCGGTCCAGCATCACCTGATCCAGATGACAGACCTTATCTTTCAGACGTTTTTTGTCAATGGTACGCAGCTGTTCCAGCAAGATTACAGAATCCTTTTCGATTCCATATGCAGATGCATCGATCTCTATGTGCGTCGGCAGCTTTGCCTTATTCATCTTTGATGTAATAGCCGCGCAGATCACCGTAGGGCTGTGACGGTTGCCGACATCATTCTGTATGATCAGGACCGGACGCACACCGCCCTGTTCACTTCCGACAACCGGTCTTAAATCTGCGTAAAAAATATCCCCTCGCTTAATTACCACACAATCACACTCCGATTCTTTTTTCTCTGGAATTAGTATTTCCATTTTTCTTCTGTGTATACATGCGTGGTATTTTCACTGCATCCTTTTCAGTCTGCAGGAATCTTTCCGGGCTGTCCCCACAATCCGGAAGTTTATTTAAAGAAGGTCAGATCTCCCCATTCTCTGCCGTCTTTTATATAGACTCTCGGTACACGTTTGCTGATGTCACATGCAAATTCATAAGAAAATCTGCCTGACAGATCACCAAATGTCTCAATACTGATAAATTCATCTCCGTCTTTTCCGATCAGAGTAACTTCATCTCCGTGTTTTACATCCGGAATGTCTGTTACATCTATCATAAACTGATCCATGCAGACTCTTCCGATGATCGGAGCTTTCTGTCCGTGGATCAGAACCCAGCCTTTATTAGAAAGGCTTCTCGGATATCCGTCTGCATAACCTACCGGAATTGTTGCCACACGCAGGTCTTTTTCAGATGCAAATGTACCGCCATAACTGATCGGTGTACCTGCCGGAAGATCTTTGACGTATGATACGTGGCTCTTTAATTCCATTGCAGGAATCAGTTTTACAATGTCTCTCTCTACTTCGTTTGACGGATAAATGCCATAGATCGTAATACCGGCTCTTACTGCGTTCAAATTTGCCTCCGGAACGCGGATGATACCTGCACTGTTGGAACAGTGTTTCATCGGGATCTCCACTCCTGCTTTTTCAAGAAGCTCTGCAAATGCAAGATAACGGTTCAGCTGTGTGATTGCAGGAGAACGGTCCGTCTCATCTGCTCTTGCAAAATGTGTAAACATACCTTCGATCTCTACATTCGGAAGATCCGCGATCTTTTTGATCGTCTCTACACTTTCCGGTACATCGGCAAATCCTATACGGCTCATTCCCGTATCCAGTCCGATGTGTATATGTACCTGCTTGCCCTGACGGACAGCTTCCTCGGAAAGTGCCGCAGCCATCTCATATTCACAGACGGTCATACGTACTTCATGTGCGATCAGTTCTTTATAATATTCTTCAAAAACAATTCCAAGAATAAGAATCGGTTTGTCAATTCCGGCATCTCTTAACTGGAGCGCTTCCTCCGGTGTAGCTGTCGCAAATCCCCAGATGTATTCATAGTCTTCGATCAGACGCGCGATTGCTTCCGCACCATGGCCATAACCATCAGCCTTAATGACAGCTACAATCTTTGTTCCCTCTGCTATATTTTTTTTCATTTCTTCGAAGTTGTGTGCAATTGCATCCAGAGAAACAACTGCCTTCACTCTGTCAAATTTTTTCATGATAAAGCTCTCCTTTGTATTTCAAAACTTTTATTTCTTAAAGTTCTGTTGTTCTTTTAAAATTTCCGCAACACCACAGGCTACATCTCCGGCCTTCATGCCAGCCATGCCTTTTCGCAGCGCAGCCTGATCACCACCTGCGCCATGAAGCAGGGTGCCAAGCGCCGCATAAAATCCGGCATCTTTCTCCTCAATTGGTGTTTCCAGATACATTGCCTGCATACCGGCAAGCACCCCGGACAAAACATCTCCACTTCCTGCGGTTGCCATACCCGCATTTCCCAAAAGATTGATCCATGCACGTCCATCCGGCGCCGCTGTCACTGTACACGCATCTTTCAGTACGCATACCGCCCCGGTCTCCGCCACAAGTGCACGTGCCGCACCTGCCCGGTCACTCTTTAATTCTCTGATTGATTTACCAGTCAGACGGCTCATCTCACCCATATGCGGTGTCAGAATCACATGACTGCCCAGATATTTTTTCCATTCCGGATTCTCTGCCAGAAGATTCAATCCATCCGCATCCAGCACAACCGGCTTTCCCTCCTGCTTTGCTTTTTTAAGGAAAAACCGCACTTTATCGGCCGCCTTCACCGACATTCCGATTCCCGGCCCGATCACCAGCACATCACTCCAGTTAAAATCATTTTCCCAGTCTCCGGTGCATGAAATCATCGCCTCCGGAAGCATGGTCTGAAGCGGAATCCGGTTTTCCTCAGGTGTTATAATTTTTACCATTCCGGCTCCTGTTGCAAAGGCTCCCGAAGCACTTAAGAATGCTGCGCCACACATTCCCGGGCTCCCGGCAACCACAAGTACTTTTCCAAAAGTACCTTTGTTTCCCTCTACCTCTTTCTCCGGCAATTCACGCAGATCCGATTTTTCCATCGAAAACAGCTTCGGTTCTGCCCCATCTTCTCTGTAGATGCCAACATCCGCGACTACAATCTGACCGGCAAGCTTTCTTCCCGGATACAGGCAAAGCCCTGCCTTACGAAAAGCAAACGTCACCGTAAGGTCTGCGCGAAATGCAATTCCAAGTTCAATACCGGTATCGCCATCCACTCCCGAAGGCAGATCAACAGCTACTTTCCATCCGGACATCTCATTCAGTTCAGCGATCAGTTCACGGTATTCACCCTTTACCTCTCTGGTCAGTCCAACGCCGAAAATGGCATCTACTATAGTAGTATATTCCTCATTATGCAGGTTATTCACAACAGGCACCTGATAATTTACGGCAATCTGGCACTGCCGCTGCATTTCTTCCGTCCTGTGATCCGGATTTCCTGCCAGATAAATTGCGCTCTGATAGCCGTGCTGATGCAGGATTCTCGCAATAGCCACACCATCTCCGCCATTATTTCCACTTCCACAGACGCACAGGATCTTTTGCTTTATATTCTCTGTTGTAAATCTTTTTTCCAGTTCTTCTACAACTTTCAGAGCCGCCCGCTCCATAAGCACACAGGACGGTACTCCCATCCTCTCAATCGTGTAACTGTCACAGGATTTCATTTCCTGGCAGGTCACTACCTGTTTCATCCGGTCACCTCCTGCTTATAACAACAGACAGGCTATTACACAGCATCTCCTGAAAAGGAGCCATGCAACAGCCTGTCCTGAATTATTTCTCATCATCCACATGTTGCTGCCGATACTGGCTGAGATTATATGACAATGTCATCAGACTTTCAGAAAGATGAACGTTCTCTACAATTACACCGTCCGGTGTATCCAGATCCACATGTGCAAAATTCCAGATTGCCTTGATTCCATTTTCGATAAGGATATCCGCCATATCTATCGCTTTGTTTTTCGGCAACGTCAAAATCGCGATCTCCACATTATTTTCCTTAAGGAAGAATGGCAGATCACTGATCATCTGAATTTCAATTCCCCGTACCGCGATGCCCTCGAGCACCGGGTTTACATCAAAAATACCAACAAGTTTGAATCCACGTTTCTCAAATTCTACGTAATTGGCAAGCGCCTGACCGAGATTACCGGCACCGACAATAATCATCGGATGTACCGTATCCAGACCAAGGATCTTACCAATCTCTGTATATAAATATTTTACGTTATATCCGTAACCCTGCTGTCCAAATCCCCCAAAGTTATTTAAGTCCTGTCTGATCTGTGATGCCGTTACACGCATTTTCTTACTAAGGTCATTTGAAGAAATACGCTCTACATTATCCTCCAGAAGTTCACCCAGGTATCTATAGTAACGCGGCAGTCTTTTGATTACAGCTTTTGAAATCTGTTTTGCTTCCACCGTTGTCCCTCCTTACACTTTCCCGTTAATTATAACGAAATGACATTTTATTGTCAATCTTTGTTGTGAAATACGTACAATTTTTGCGGTTTTTCTTTACAAAAAAAGTTTTTACTTTTATAATCATTACGGTATATTTACAATGGAGGAAAGATTATGATTTTATCATGTCAGGGCATCTCAAAATCCTTTGGTGAAAAAGTGATTCTGGAAGATGCCTCATTTCATATAGAAGAACGGGAAAAAGCCGCTCTGATCGGCAATAACGGCGCAGGCAAAACGACTCTTCTCCGCATCATCATGAACGAGCTGCATGCTGATTCCGGTCAGGTCGTCCTCATGAAGGACAAGCAGATTGGTTATCTCGCACAGTATCAGGATGTACAAGGACATCGTACCGTCTACGAAGAGCTGCTCAGCACCAAACAATACATCATCGACATGGAAGAACGCATGCGTTCCATGGAGCTTGAGATGAAACATGCTTCAGGCGAAGAGCTCGATCGGCTGATGAACAGTTACACCCGCCTGACCCACGAATTTGAACTTGAAAACGGCTACGCTTATAAGAGTGAGCTGATGGGTGTCCTGAATGGTCTTGGTTTCGCCGAAGAAGATTTCAACAAACAGGTGGCCACTCTTTCAGGTGGGCAAAAAACACGTGTCGCACTCGGTAAACTGCTGATTTCCAAACCGGATATCCTGCTTCTCGATGAGCCGACCAACCACCTCGATATGGAAAGCATCGCCTGGCTGGAAACTTATCTTCTGAATTATCCGGGCGCTGTATTCATCGTTTCCCATGACCGTTATTTTCTCGATAAAGTTGTAACCAAGGTCGTTGAAATCGAAGCCGGTCACGTCCGCATGTACAGCGGAAACTATTCCGCCTACGCAGAAAAGAAGGCGCAGCTCCGTGATGCACAGTACAAAGCCTACCTGAACCAGCAGCGCGACATCAAGCATCAGGAAGCTGTCATTGTCAAACTGAAATCTTTCAACAGAGAAAAATCTATCAAGCGTGCCGAAAGCCGTGAAAAAATGCTGAACAAAATTCAGCGTATCGAAAAACCGCTCGAAGTTCAGAGCCAGATGCGTCTCTCTCTCGAACCACGTGTAGTCAGTGGGAACGACGTTCTGACTGTTGAAGAGCTTTCCAAGAGCTTTCCGCAGCAGAAACTTTTTTCCAATATTTCCTTCCAGATCAAACGTGGCGAACGTGTCGCCCTGATCGGCAACAACGGTACCGGCAAGACCACAATGCTCAAAATCCTCAACGGACTTCTCGATGCCGATGCCGGAAGTTTCTCACTCGGAGCAAAAGTACAGATCGGATATTACGATCAGGAACATCATGTCCTGCATGCTGAGAAAACTATTTTTCAGGAAATTTCCGATACGTACCCGACTCTCACAGAAACAGAAATCCGCAATATGCTGGCTGCATTTTTGTTTACCGGAGATGATGTATTTAAAGAAATCTCCGCACTTTCCGGTGGTGAGCGCGGTCGCGTTTCCCTCGCGAAGCTGATGCTCTCCGAAGCAAACTTCCTGATCCTCGATGAGCCGACCAACCACCTCGACATTGCTTCAAAGGAAATCCTTGAAGAAGCACTGAACAGCTATACCGGCACGGTTCTCTACGTATCACATGACCGTTATTTCATCAACCAGACTGCAACACGTATTCTGGATCTGACTAATCAGTCTGTTGTAAATTACATAGGTGATTACGATTATTATCTTGAGAAAAAAGAAGAACTGACTGAGAAGTATGCACCTTCTGCTGCTGAAACTTCCGTTGAATCCAAAGAAGAGGCACCTTCTGAAGGAAAGCTCACCTGGCAGCAGCAAAAAGAAGAACAGGCACGCAAACGTAAGCAGGAAAACGAGCTGAAAAAAGTCGAAAAACGTATCGAAGAACTCGAGACCCGCGATAAAGAAATTGACGACACCCTTGTTCTGCCGGACGTATGCACCAATGTCGGACGATGCGCTGAACTGAGCCGTGAAAAAGACAAGATTCAGCAGGAACTTGAGGAATTATACGAAAAATGGGAGACTCTTGCATAAGTCTCCCACTTTCAAAAGATATGAGCCATTGTATCATCATCCGGTACAATGGCTCTTCTTGTCTTAGTTATAACATTTTTTCCAGTTCTTCTCTGATAGCAAGGATGAAGTCACGGCTGTTCAGTACAGTCGGATTTTCGATACTGGTGATCAGTGCAAGGTCTTTTGTCATCTTGCCGTCTTCGATCGTAGAAAGAGTTGCTTTTTCCAGTTTGTCCGCAAAATCAGAAAGCTCCTGATTGTTGTCCAGTTCGCCACGTTTACGGAGTGCTCCTGTCCATGCGAAGATAGTTGCTACAGAGTTGGTAGAAGTCTCTTTGCCTTCAAGATGACGATAATAATGTCTCTGAACAGTTCCATGTGCAGCTTCATATTCATAATAGCCCTGCGGAGAAACCAGCACGGAAGTCATCATCGCAAGTGAACCAAATGCAGAAGAAACCATATCACTCATAACGTCTCCGTCATAGTTCTTGCATGCCCAGATAAATCCACCTTCTGCTTTCATAACACGTGCAACGATATCATCAATCAGGCTGTAGAAATATGTCAGACCTGCTTCTTCGAATTTATCTTTAAACTCTGTATCAAAGATCGTCTGGAAAACTTCCTTAAATTTAGCATCGTATGTCTTGGAAATGGTATCTTTCGCACCAAACCACACATCCTGCTTTGTATCAAGCGCATAGTTGAAGCAGCTTCTTGCAAAGCTTTCGATGGATGCAGTCATATTGTGCATACCCATCGCAACTCCCGGTGCCTTAAATTCCTGTACAAGGGAACGTTTCTCTTCACCGTCTTCTGATGTATAGACAAGCTCAACTTTACCCGGTTTGTCAATGTACATTTCGGTATTTTTATAAATATCACCGTATGCATGACGCGCAAGTGTGATCGGCTTTTTCCAGTTACGTACACATGGCTCAATTCCCTTTACAACGATCGGCGCACGGAAAACAGTTCCATCAAGGATCGCACGGATCGTACCATTCGGACTCTTGTACATCTTCTTCAGATCATATTCATCCATACGTGCATGGTTCGGTGTGATTGTCGCACATTTTACTGCAACCCCATATTTTTTTGTAGCTTCAGCAGCGTCGATTGTTACCTGATCATCTGTCTCGTTACGATAATTCAATCCAAGATCATAATACTCTGTGTTCAGATCAATAAATGGAAGAAGGAGTTCATCTTTAATCATCTTCCAGAGGATTCTGGTCATTTCGTCTCCGTCCATTTCTACCAGCGGTGTCGTCATTTGAATTTTTTTCATAATACTTCTCCCTTGCTTGATATCTGATTTTGTAATTGTTTTACTTTTCACAATTCCAATTTTCCTATTATTCTATCTGAAAAAAGGATTTACGTCAATACTTTCAGTCTTTACTATAGTAAAATTTTATAGCAACCTTTTATAGCGCCAGAAATTTTTGACAGTTAAATTTCCCCCAGCCCTGCTGATTTCTCGGCAGTCCCATATCCTCCGTACTCTCCCGCAGCATCATTTTGATCTCAAGATTTGTGAGCAGTGGATCTTTTTCCAGTGCAAGTGCAATCGTCCCGGATACCAGAGGCGTCGACATGGACGTGCCACTTTTCATACTATAGAGATTGCCTGCACCGGGCGAACAAGCCATGATGTTTTTTCCCGGTACCACCAGATCCGGTTTACACACACATTCAAATGTCGGTCCTCTCCCGGACACAGCACGTTTACCGGAAAGCATGTCACTGGAACCAACTGTGATGATTTTTTTACTGCAGCCCGGTGCTGTAACGCTTCCCGGATCCGGTCCCTGATTACCGGCAGCAGCAACTACTACAAGACCTTCGTCCCACAACTTTTCCACGCCCTTTACAAGTACATCCTGCTCACTCCGTGTCCGATATGTCGTCCCAACAGAAATATTCACGATCCGAATATTATATCGCTGCCGGTTACATAAGATCCAGTCAAATGCTTTCAGTACATCTTCTTTATTTCCGTTGCCAAACCGATCCAGCACTTTCAGCACTGCAAGATGACACCCCGGTGCCGCACCTTTATATTTTCCCATCGATGCAGCACCGCTTCCGGCAAGAATCCCTGCCACACAAGTTCCATGCCCGTTGTCGTCATATGCCATTTTTTTATTTGAAATAAAATCCACAAAAGCACAGATTCTGCTGTCAAAATCAATATGCTGATAAATTCCCGTGTCAAGAATTGCCACTCCGATGCCTTTTCCAGTATAAAATGGCTGATTCATGCATATACTCCAAAAAGAGGATTTATAATACTATATTCCACTTCACTCTAAAGGGGGTGTCTTTTTTGATCATAGTTGTACTTATCGTGTTTTTCTGCCTGCAGGGATTTGTACTGTTTTGCTGCCTTGCCGCCGGCGATGATTACGGCTCACAGGAAGTCTCTGATCAGGAACAGATGGAATATATTGAAATGTGGATGAAACAAAAAAAGAGGAAAGCCTGATGACTTTCCTCTGGTGATACATATTTATTACGGAGCGACTACGTCTGTATCTGTCTCTCCATCTTCTTCCGGAAGCTCACGATATACAACTGCAACCGGACCGCCTGCTGAATGGAAAGATGCAGTAATCTGATTGTCAGCGCCTTCTACCGCTTCTGTCTTAAGAATCTCCCATCCATGTTCTTCACAATGATGGAGAATGAATGGCTCAATCTTGTCTGTAAGATTGTTTACTGTAAAGGTAACTTCTACCGGTTCTTCCTCTGTCGGCTCTCCATCGATTGTCAGATTCATCACACGTGAAAGGAATTTGTAGTCTTTCAGAATCGCTTCTTCAACAATATTTACATCCTTATCATAGACATTGATCACCGGCACTTTATCAGCACCATAAACTCCTTCAAATGCAGCCTGTAAAGTAGTCTCTGCATCGCAGTCGTTCAGGATATCTACTTCCCTCTGCAAGTCTTTCTCAAAAGTATCTGCCTCAACATTTTCAAGTTTGACACCAACTGTTTCTGTAGAAAGCACTTTCTTCTCTCCTACAATCTTTCTGGATGTCTGTGTGGCAGAAACGTTATTTGTATCTACCGCATTTGTAATGCTGCCTGCTGCCATTGCATTCACTGACATTGCAAGAACTGCTGACGCTGCCAGAACTGTTGTCATAAGTTTTTTCGCTTTCATACCTGTACCTCCATGTATAAAATTATAATTATATTCATCTTTTCTCGATAGGAAACATTATAGCACATTTATTTTTATGCATCAATTGCTTTTTTCTTCTTTTTCAACCAGATATGCCTGCACAAGGAATCTGCCCTCCGGATCAGAATCATCATGTGTGGACAATGTAAGAAGCTTTGAATCTGCAGTCACCTGAGCATTTTCGTCAATCTGAGCCCCCATTGTCCTGTTGTCCATAATACTTTCCAGGTAAGCTTTGCGGTTTGCTTCTTCTTTGCCTGAATTAAACCGTTCCATGATATGCCTGGAATCTGATTTATATGCAGCAAAAACTTTATATTTATACTCTGCATTGTCAAAGGTGATATAGATCCATGCATGTTCTTTCATATATGCATCATCTGCATATTGATACAGCCCTCCAAACATAGAACCATCCTGATTGTCATTTCCATATATCACCGTAAGCGGATCATCGAAATTTGTGTGATTGTAGTTCTCCGTATAAAGTGCTCCTGCCGGATTTTCCTCTCCCTCCGCGTCATGCGCTGCATAAAAGGAATTGTCTTCCGAATGCTGCAGAACCGGTGCATCTATATCCGTTCCCGGAATGGAAATCCACGCATATACATCCGGATTTTCCTGCTGCTCCTGCGAATGAAAAAGATATATTCCTGCAATTGCTCCCACAATACAAAGCAGAAGCACCAAAAGTCCCGCTGTGATCATCGTCCTTATTTTCATCCTATCTCAACCTCCGTATAGAATGTTTTAAGAATCAGATCATATAATGCATCCTCGTCGATATATACTTCGTCATAGACTTCTCCGGTCTTTGTTTCTCCCTGTAATACAGTCAGACTATCCTCACCAAAGCTCATTTCTGTTGCTTCTGTAACCAGATAAACCGCATCATCCAGCCCAATGCTGGTAACCATTTCTGAGGAAAAATCCTGATAAAGTTTTCCCGGAAGCGAAACATCTTTCTGCACCGCCTTCACAGCTCCGGAAAAGAAATTGATCAGATACTGCTTCTGACGCGCAATTCGCAGATTATTGCTGCCTTCTACAGATGTATCTCGATATCTTACAAAAGAAACCGCATCGTCCCCGTTCAGAGTCACTGTCTCACCGGATTTCAGCTTATCTGATATATTCTCACCCTCCGGAACAGTTACCGTCACACCTCCGACAGCATCATTCAACTGCGAGATTGTCTCCATATTAAACGCGACATATCCATTGATCGGAATTCCGTAAAACAATTTGGATACTGCATCAACCATATACTGACAGCTTTTTTCCTTACCATCACCAAAAGCATATTCCAGACCAAGATGATTTAAAGAATCTCCGATATAATTTCCTTTCGCATCGTATGTGGCTATTTCAGTCATTGTATCTCGGGATATCGCAAGTACGCTTAACTGTTTTTGGATTGGGTTCAATACAGCCAGAAAAATACTGTCCGCCTGACCGCTTTCTCCAGAAACATCCTCTTTTTGTTCAATGTCTTCCGTCTGCTGGTCAATACCCATACACAAAACCGTAATGATTTCATCATTGAAACGGTAGGCTTTTCCATCACGCCAGATCAGGTCAGAACTTCCCGCCTTCTTTACGTCTGACTGCATTTTCAGTTCAGCATTGCTGACATTCTCCTGCATGTTTTTTTCGCCACCGACACGGAGGACATGATATGTCCCGAAAACTGTCGTCGCAAAAATAACAACCACAAGGCACAGGCTAAACGCTACACGTAAAAGAATACCAAGCGGTTTCTTTTGACCTTTTGTTTTCTGCCATGCATAAGTCAGCAGACCGCCCAGTGTTCCGCCTAATGCTGCACAGATCATCTCTTCCGGTGAAAAAATGCCCATTTTGGCGATATACTGAAGCAGTTCTGTCAAAAGGCCAAAACCAAAAGAGAACATCATTGTCCACACAACAGGCTGCTCACTCGTGCACTGTGCCATAAACAATATTCCCAGCGGAATAAATATAATAAAATTCCCCAGATCACCAAGCAGTTCTGTTTTAAGCAATGCTGCATCTTTCAGTCCATATAAAGGCAGCAGACGGAGCTGATACCCCTGCCCCGGGTCTCTCATAACAAACATAATACCCAGAAGCGCAAACACATAGAGTACGATTGCCACCCATACAGCGGTCTTTCTGAATCTATTTTTAGAAGAGGTTCTCCAATGTAACCCCGGAACAACAAGCCATGACATAATAAGTGCGGCTATGCATAAAATAAACACCACAACAAATGCCAGACCTGAAATCGTATTCAGGGTTGAAGATAATTCTCCAACCCCTTTAAACATCCTACCTATATTCTGCATACGTTCTCCTCGCTATTTCACGATCAATGTCAGTGTCTCCGGCAGTGAAGTATGTCCGTCACTGTCCGTCGCCACATACTGAAGTGTATACTGTCCAGGCGTATACAGATTATAATCTCCTGTTACATGAATATTGCGAAACAGAGAACTTCTGTCATCCTTATCATCCGTAATATCTGCAACAGGTGAAATTACAGAAAAAGAACTTCCCGCCGTAATCTCAATCGTATCACTCGTTAAAGTAAGTACCGGAATCGCCGGATCCACCGGTTCCGGTGTCGGTGTCGCACTTAGTTCCGGCTCTGCCTGAGGTTCAGGCGTCGGTGTCGGTGTAACCTTCGCCGCCTCCAGACGTGCCGTCTGTATTTTTTTTGCAGTTGCAATATTATTCTGCACGTTATCAAATGATTTCAGCGCTGTTGTAACTGATCCGGCACATAAAATCAAGAGAAAAAACGTCACTATTAATTTATTTTTCATACCGATCTCCCCCTCTTACAGAGAATCTTCTGTATTCATTTCTTTTTCGGCTGTCTTAATATAACGTTTGTATTTGCCGTAATGACCATAGTGGCCATACTTTGAATATCCATATTTTCCATACTTGCCATAAGACGATAAAGATCCATGGCTCTGGTTGATCACATATCCAGACAGCTTGTTATTCTGAATAAAGGAAGACATTCCTTCCTGAATTTCCTTCACAGAAGCGTGATCGTATCTTACCACATATAAGACTGTATCTGCATATTTTGCCAGAATATCCGCATCAGAAAACAATCCTGCCGGTGGTGTATCAATAACAATAAAATCAAAATTCCTGCGCAGGTATTCCATCAGATCCTGCATTTTACTGTCGGAAATAATTCCTGAAATACCACCATTTCTTGTACCGGCGCTGATCACTGAAAGATTTCCGCTTTTGATCATGATTTCTTCTACATCGGCTTTTCCATCAAAATAATCACTTAACCCGAGAGACTGTCCCTCAAAGCCAAACATTCTTCCGACAGATGGATTTCTCATATCACCATCAATAATCACAGTCTTTTTGTCATTCTGCAGTGCTGCAAGTGCAAGGTTTACAGACATATGGCTTTTACCTTCCTGCGGAAGCGTACTGCTGACAAGAAGAACTTTCTGTCCGTTTTTCTCCATCTGCATATCAAGTCTGGACTGTACAGAAAGAAGGGACTGCTTATAACCCCAGTCAATTCTCTTGTTGCTGATAAGCAGCTGGGATTTCGTACTCTTGCTGCGCTTTTTGATTTTTACATCAGGAATCACAGCAACACAGCTTCTTGATGTAACTTTCCGCATGTCCTTCTCTTTGCGGACAGTATGAAGTGTCTGTACATAAAGTGTTGCCAGACATACCACAATTACCAGTCCTGCCAGAATTCCTTTTACCAGATAATCTATCAGAGAATATTCATTTACCGGGGTTGCTGAAGCATTGGTAATATCAACAATTTCCAGAGCCACCGAACCATTGGACTTGTCCACCCATGAAGGATATATTTTCTGGAATGCATCCAAAAGTTCATCCACATACTTATATTTTCCTGAATTCACAGAAATAGTATATAAGTTTGCTCCATCTGTGTACTGCGAACTAAACCAGAATGACTTTTCCGGAACAGAATCCGCCATATTTGCAGAAAGTTCATCTCTGAATTCCGGAGCATCTGTAATTGTTCCGACCGAACTGCTGAGTCTCCTTGTCAGAGAAGAATCTACCGATGTATCTCCTGTCTTTTTGACTGCATAAGTGATCTTCGCAGAATAAACCGGTGAATATGTATAATTCATATAAGTAACGGTCGCTGCCGCTACCGTAATAAGAACCAACAGTAACTGAAGCCAGTATTTTTTCAGACAACGCAGATAATCCTCAAGCATTTCCATCAGATCTATCTGATCCTGCCCATTATATGATCTTGTTATTTCACGTGTTTCGGACTGCATATTTTCTCTCCTGCCTTACCGTTTGTAAAATATCTTATTTGTTTTTGTCGCCATAACCATAATAATATTTTCCGTACCGTTTGTTGCGGCTGACACTGTTTTTGTCACCGAAAGCCATATTCAGGACACCGCCAAGCACAGTAACACCTGTTTCATCCAGTACATCTACCGCATCATTAATTTCCGATGCATGTGCAAGATCCTGACGGATTACAAGTAATACAGAATCTGTTGCCGCCGAAATAATTTCAGCATCGCGGACAATACCAAGCGGAGGCGTATCAAGAATCACATAGTCCATACGGGAAGCAATTTTGCGAAGCAACGTCTTAAATGCCTCATCTTCCAGCAATTTATCCGGTTCCGCAATTGCTTTATTCTGAAAAACACATCTGAGATATTTGTAACGGCTGTCTCTGCGCATAACATCTTTCAGTGTGCTGTCTCCTGCCAGAAGATCCGAAAGACCTGTTCCTTCTTCTACCTCTGCATCAAAAATCTTCGCAACAGCAGGACGACGCATATCACAGTCAATCAGCATTACTTTTTTTCCACGTCGTGAAAGATTCAATGCCAGATTTACAGTAATCGTAGATTTTCCTTCATTTTCACGAATCGAAGTAACCATCAGCACTTTCTGATCATTTTTATTCATCTCTGATTCTACGCGCGTCGTAAGGCGGTCAAGCTCTTCCTCATAATCACCGGTCGTCGCACTGTCAGAAATCAAAATTGCTTTCTGATTTTTCTTTTTGCGGAAATAGTGTATCGTATTTAATACCGGAATATCCAGCACCATTGCAGCCTGCTGGCGATTGTAAACTTTATCCGTAGACATACACAAAAAGACAGTCAGACCAACTCCACCTGCGAGTACAAGCAGTGCTGCCAGTGCTGCATAATATAACGGGCGCGCATCCTGTTTCTGAATATTATCTGCTGATAAAGCGGTCAGATTACGGAACATATAACCGGACTCAAAATATCCGGTCAGTGTCGGATAACTCTCAAGCGCAGATTTCAGCAGCCGAAGAGCCTCTTCTGCCGAAGATGCCGTCGCATTCAAAGTAATCATATTCGTATCTGCCACCTGAGAAGCACTGATCGTACCCGGAAGGCGCTCTATCTGAGAATCTTTACAGATCTGTTCTGCCAGCATATCACTGTTCAGCACATTCAGGTTACGGGTAATTGCTGTATTCAGACTTCCGTCATTGAGTCTTGTTCCCGAATTATCCCTTGCTATAACTGAAAGATTCATCGATGCAGTGTAAGAACTGCCCATATACATATCCAGTCCCACAAATGCCGCAATCCCGACAATGCAGGCACTCATAAGTATCACAAAAATATTTTTCCAGAGGTGTCTGCATATATATGGCAGATCTACCGGCATACTACTGGCCTGTGACGGCCGGTTCATTTCCTGATTCATTACATTCTCTCCCATATTATTCAACTACTACTGTCAGTCGCGTATCTCCCTGATAGCCATTATCTGCTGAGGTATAAGAATACACTACTGTGTAGACCCCTTCCTGATTAATGTCAACATTTGAATTTATTGTGATCTGTGAAATGTTGACCCAATTTTCCTTGGAACCATTTGCAATCTGCTCAGTCACTTCTTCGGTCTCACCTTTATTGTTTCTGACAGAAACCATTTCACCATAATCGATTTTGCAATATCCCTGATCTTCCACATGATCGATCAGTTTACGAAGATCCAGATCTTCACCTTTTTTATGATATATCAGATAATCTGTCAGCACAACATACGGGCGAAATGATCTCGCTTCATAGCTGTCTTCGTAAATTTCTACCTGAAGCGGCAGCTGCACAGTATCTCCGACACTGTTGGTAACAGAAACCGTGCAATCATAAATACCGGCAGACGGTTCCTGCTGAAGATTTTCCTCTCCATCAACAATAATAAACGGGCTTACATCACCATCAATACAATCTTCTGCCGTAATGTAATCCAGCAATGAAACTGCCTGGTTCTCCGGAAAACGAAGTTCCTGTGAAAGTGCAAAATGTGTTTTTGTATAATCGGTATATACCAGATTTCGTTTCAGTCTTCCCGAATTACTGGATTTATCAAAACCGACATAAGTAATTTCAAACTGATTTTCATCACCACCAACTTTTTTGGTAATGTTCTCAATGATGATACTGTCTGAAACATTGCCGTCTTTTTTGTCCTCAGCAACCACATCCTTTGTCAGTTCATCCTCTGTCGCATTGATACTCACTTCAAGAGTGTCTGACGCTGCTTCCAGCTTCGGTCCCTCTGTGTCTATATTTTCCCGGCTTTTCTGTACGTAATAACCACAGCCAACCGCTGAGATCACACACAGGATTCCAAGAATAAGCCTTGCTTTCTTCATGTATTTCTACTCCTCTTTTCCCTCTTCATACTCCTGTCGGAGAATGTCATAACCTTTTAAGATTCTGCTCGGATTTTCCGATAACAGCATCTTCATTACTGAAAAACCGTAATTCTGTGTAAGATAGTTCACCAATTCCTGAATATCCGGAGAACGGTATTCTGTATCATGCGCATCTGTCGCGATCACACCCGCTATCCCTTCTCCCATCAGCCGCTCAGATGCCTGACGACACCTGCGTCCAAACATCCCAAGCAGACTTCCTCCATTAACCTGAAGCGTACAATCCTGCTCATACAAAAAGAGTGCCAGATCGGGATCTTTCTGCACAGCAATATATCGCTCCGGATGTGCCACAACCACACGATATCCCATCTTCTGCAGCTTCTGGATACGCCTGATCATATTTGACGGCATTTCTCCAAAATCAAACTCTACCAGAAGATAATTTGTATGATTTAATGTAAGAAGTTCTCCTCGCTCCAGGTGCAAAAAAGCATCATCATCCAGAAAAATTTCCATTCCAGAATACAATTTCAATGGAATCTTATGTGCTGTAATCGCTTCCTGTAATCTGTGAAATGCATCATTATACTGTTCTATCGTATAGGGATAATAATTTCCGTGACTGGTCGCCGCCATATGATATATTCCGGATTCTGCTGCAATCGACGCCATCCGAAGTGCTTCTTCCACAGATTCAGCGCCATCATCCAGCCCCGGCAGAATATGTGCATGTATATCGACCATATTCTTTGCATTCGTCCTTTCTATAATACGATACAGACATAAATCTGCATCGTCGCCTTTTACGGTGTTTAATTATAGCAAGAAAAAAGGTTCATGGCAACGATTTTCACATAAATCATCATACCATGAAACCTTTTTTTCCGAAAAGTATACGAAACTTTATAAATTCCGAATCACTTCTTCTCTTTAAACTGTGTCAGCATGTCCATATAGACTTCCAGCATCCGTTTCTTCGATTCTGAACACTTCCGGTATTGCGAGATCAGCATTCTTTCCCCGTGGTTCAGTCCTGTCTTCACTGCTCTGTCCTCATCCTCCACCATCAGATCCAGTATCGAAATATTTAATGCATTGCATATTTTATAAACTGTATACAAATATGGTCTGGTTTTTCCTGCCATCAACGCATGCAGCGTAGATGTAGAAATATCAGCTTCTCTCGCCAATGCATAATAAGAAACTGAGTTTCTCTCACAATGCTCCTGAATATGCCGAATCAGTTCACTGCATCTCTGATCAGGGTTGTATCGTTTCTTTTTCACTGTGTCATTAATTGTACTGTCTGCTGTTCTTTTTTTCATTCGCAATTCTTCTCCCCATCGTATTTATTTGACAGGCTAAAAACCTCTCTATAATAAATACGTAAAAAATCGAGAAAAATCACTCTGGGGAGGGGAAGTTTTTTATTTTTTGTTTAATTATCTTATCATACCATTCTTCTTTTTCTTTCCCTGTAAGATCAGCAAATTTTACATTATATTTGCTTGAATCGGAATCATCACAATTATTGTGCCATACATTCATTGTATTTACCATATAAAAAAAACAGTCTCGATTGTCTTATTTGCTGTCCTTAATTTAGCTCTTCTTTTAATACTTCCGTGCAATCTAAAACATATTCATTATTCAGATATCTCACTCGTATTTTTTCGCCAACATTCTTTTTTAAATACTTTTTGCTTAATATCTTTTTCTCAACCAGTTCGTTGTCTTCATTCTTATATTTGCAGTTATATATTTTGTAACCCATAACTTCAAGAACTACATTCACACAAAAATAATTATGTTTGATGCAGAGCCAGCCAAATATAATAAAAAACACCAAAAATAAAACAGCTCCCTGATGATTTGTAAAATCAAATGCAAACATCGGAAAAATAAAAGACATTAAAAACTCTGCCACAAGGAACTTTTCTTCCTGTACTTCTTCCAGACATATACATTTCACATTATCACTGTTTTTAGAATTCAATTTATTTCTCATTCGCCGCACTGCAATAACCATGAAAAACAGAATCAGCACAATACTGATATATTCTGTTACCAAATATTTGTCATTGTCACATATGCTGAAAATATCTGTCAAAAATACCAAAATCCAAAGTGGTGCAAATGAAAGATAATACATGCTCATCTGAAATATCATCACAGCCCCCGTATCACTGCCAGCTCTTGGCCGCAGCCACTTCCACTGGTAAATCATTCAATGGATCCAGCATCGCCTTATTGCAGAGAAATTTTACCAGTCGTGTAGCTGTTTTCTCATCGTTTGTATCGATGTTGCTGCCACTTAATTTAAGATTAAACATCTTCGCCAGTTTTTTCCTTTTACTTACATTTTTCATAGCCTCAAGCCGAGACTGATTATATGCCACAAATCTTCTTGGATTTTGACCAGATGTTGCAATTTTCTGAAATACTGCCTCATCAGTTAGAAAGCCACATTCTATAATTTCATTTACTTTATTATTACAAACTGCTTTGTACGCTCTTTCCATCGCAAATAAGTTTTCACCTGCAAGCGTGAGCATGTATATTGTATCTTTCAAGATAACTACATCTATAGATTTTTTTAAATTTAATATAGGCTCATCAATTTCCCTGAACGCGTTCCTTTCAATCTTAAACCAAAATTTATTTTTCATATTCATCATTGGCGATTGCATCGAAATAAACTTTATCGGAACAGTCTCAGAGCCAAGCTCTACTTCTCCAAGAAGCATATACGCATTGAATTTTGTATCGTTAATTCGCCCCTCTGTATCAGGATTTGCAAGTTCCTTACGCAATTGTCCATACGCTTCCGAAATCAGTGCGTTTTCTCCCTCAAGTTTGTAAATCACATTTCCTACAATATCCCCTGTATACTCATCCACGCTGGCATATTTGCCATCTTCTATTGCTTTTGAATATTTATCTGCTAATTCATGTGCAAACGAACCAATTTTTTCTGGCGGTGTCAACTCACACTCTCTGGTATAATATGATATTCCCGTTTTTCCTGATTTTATTTTAATCAGTTGCAATGAACAGCATGACATATTTTTCATTTTGTCAAAAGCTGTCTTAAGTAATTCTTTACTCAATGTTCTTCTCCTCTTGTAACTTTTTTATATTTTATCACATCCATCCTTAGCCCAATTATTCGTTATCTCGAAATACATATTCTGTTTTTCGACATAATTCGTCATTTTTCGTGTATTATCGAAAACAAAATCCCAGACTATATAGGTGCGTTCATTCCACACCATCTATAATCTGGGATTTCCACTCTGGCTTCATCCTTTATTAAGTTTGTTTCTTTTTATCTATCTTGCTTATTCAACATCCGCCTTTTCTATTATACAACTATGCTCTTTTGTTTTTTTATCGTAGTTAATTCCCACAAGCAGCAACTTGCCAGTGTACTGTCTTACTGTATCCGGATATTTTTTCTCTTTTATCTGCTGTATTGCAGTCCGAGCATCTTTGTTCCATTTCAATTCCACTACTAATGCAGGATAATCTCCAGTATATTCGGGTTTCGGTATAAATACGAAATCTGCGAATCCTCTTCCGGACGGTAACTCCCTGATCGGTTTAAAATAATACTTCATCGCACTTAAATACCCGATTGTGAGCACACTGCTAAGAGAATTTTCATCATTATATTGAATCATAGACACATATTCGGTATGAATCTTTTCTATTTGCTTTGCAACCTGATCTGCTTCCAGATTCAATGTAGCTTCCAGCAATGCATCTGATTCCTGCTGAAAACTCATCTACTCATTCCATTTCTTACGTTTTACTGCTTTCATAAGCTCCTGACGAATTTCTTCATTCGGAATAAATGCAGTCTGATTTTTTTCATCGTAACCCAAATATCCCAGATGAATCAAATATGTCAGTACATCGTCCCTATTTGCAAAGCTGATCGTGTCATTCTGAAATGAACTTACGTCTACTTCAACGGCTGTCCCGGAAATCATTTCAATTATAGCAGTTTTCAATCCGTCAAAACCCATATTTATAAGCGGTACCACCGCCTCGTAAGTACCGGTATCCGACCAGTAGCTTTTGTACTTTCCACGAAGCATCAAACTTACGACAGCCTTTGGATTATATATTTGATATTCTTCCAGCATATAGCCATCATACCACTGTTTTACCTTAGCATAGTCCTCATTGTATTTCGCGCAAAGATTCCTGACTTCTGCTTCTGTAAATCCTATATATGGAGCCAGCACAGATGCATCTAACATTGTAAATTCAGAAAAATTGTTAAGTGCTGACTGTGTTCCTATTTTTTTTATCGGGAGAATCCCTGTCAGATAGGCAAGCTGAATATACTTTGTTGGCTCACTGCCCTTAAACAAACCTCTGAGGAATCCTATATACTCATCCTGCACCTTCTGATTCAATGCTTCATCTCTGATCAGGACATCCCATTCATCAATAATTACCACAAATTTCTTTCCCGTTGCTGCATTAATTCTGGATAATACTCCATATACTTTCTCATCATTATCCAACACAATATCCGGATAGATTTCCTGCAATTCCGAAATCAGATGTTCATTCATATATGCAACTGTAGTTTCCGGTGAACCGGCATCCATCATACACCACTGCACATCCAGATGAATCACATCGTATTTATTCAAATGTTTCTTAAAATCATTTTTCCTGCTGATTTCCAGCCCCTCAAACAATTTTTCCGAATCACATGCACGACTGTAATATGCTGTAAGCATATCCGCCGTGATTGACTTTCCAAAACGTCTCGGACGACTGTTGCAGATAAATGCCTGTGTGGTATTCATCACCTTGTTTGTATATTCAATCAGCCCTGTTTTATCAATATATATTTCTGAATTCAGAACGACCCGGAACGCCTCATTTCCAGGATTTACAAATCTCCCCATTTACACATACCTCACAATTGAAAAAAGATTCCACGATATCAATACTGATAGCCCTGTTAATGTATACACTCGGCAAAACGTGATAACGTTTAAAAAAAATCACGCCTCCTTTTTTTACAATTGGTACCCTATCCCTCAACCATTACCCGGCACTCTTTCTTATAGCATGCAATTCCATATCTGATAATGGTCCGCATACCATCTTCCTGCAATCTGGCTGTATATTGTTTTTCTTCAATTTGTTTTATTGCTTTTATGCAGGCAGTATCCATGTCACCATTTTCTGCATATTTCACTTCAATGACAATTCCGATTCGCTTTGACGGTGCTTCAATCAGAATATCACTATACCCATTTCCTGATTCTGCATTGGATTTTATAAGCCAGTCATTTCTATACCCCAAAAGGTCAAGTAAAATACCATGATAAAAGTTTTCTTTTTTTGACTCAAAAACAGCCGTATCGCGAATACTGATTGTATTCCACAAATATTCCCCCAGCAGTTCTTCAATCAGCTCTGCATCTTTCTTCAGAAAAGCCTCACAAAGATTGTCCAGCTTCCGACGATCATTCCCCACTGATTCTTTAAACCATTCACGAATCTGTCTGATAAAAAGATTCCTGATTTCCCGATTTGGAATAGCCAGATGAAATCTGCCGTTTTCAATTTCACCACGCTGCGTCAGGTATCCGGTTGTAAAAAGGACACTCCAAAGATTTTCAATATTGGCATCCAGTTCATTGTATGTCAGCTCCGGATGGATTTCCTTAATAATCTCCCTGCCTTCAATCAACTGTTCAATCTCACTACGCGTCTGCAAATTCGCCTTATCAATAAACCGTCGTACAATCGCATTTCCACTCGTATTCGACCAATAATCTTCCGGCTGTGCATTTGGATCTGAACACAATTTGTCACAATAGCTAATCACATCCCATGGACAATATATGTCTACCTTTCCAAACTGATATCCATCATACCAGGATCTGACAGCATCATACTTCTGCATCAGTCCATAGTATTCCAGAATCCCCCGTACATCTGCATCCGTAAAACCAAAATATTCATCAAATCTGACATCCGTAATCGTCAATACTTTAAAGTTATTCAAACCGGTAAATATACTTTCTTTCGAAACTCTGAGGCATCCCGTCAGAACAGCAAAATATAAATTAGGATTTGTTTTTAATACATTTCCAAACAGATTACGGACAAGTGATACCATTTCATCATAGTATCCGTATTGAAAAGCTTTATCCAACGGCACATCATATTCGTCAATCAGCAGAATCACCTGTCTGCCATAATGTTTCGCCAATAATGCAGACAGATTCAGAAGGCTCTGCTGTAAAATCCCCTCCGACATTGCATAAACGTCAAGATTCTTCTCGTCTATTCTGATAATCTGCCTGTACAGCTCTTTTTCCTTCTGTGACAATATCTTGCTGTCTTCCAGAAACTGAAAACGCATTGCTTCAGTACCAATGATTCCCTTCAATGCGGTACATGCCGCTTCAAATGTTCGCCCATCTACGCCTTTCATACTGATTGAAATTACCGGAAACTGCCCCATATATTGCTCACAAAGTTTCACATTGTGTGATATTTTCAATCCTTCGAATATTGACGGATCACAGCCTCTTTCAAAAAAAGTCTTGAGCATACTCATGTTCAGAGACTTTCCAAAACGACGCGGACGGGTAAACAGATTCACTTTTCCCCAATTATTAAGAAGTTCCTCTATTAATCCCGTTTTATCAATATAGTAAAAATTTTCCCGGATTAATTCATCAAAAAATTCTATTCCCACCGGAAGTCTCTTCTTAGCACCCATCACACATACCTCACAATCAAAAAAAGATTCCACGATATCAATACTGATAAAATAATGATACCATGAAACCTTTTTTCCGTAAAGCATGTGAAATATTTTACATTATATTCCAAATTCCGCCTTTAACTCATCTACAACATCATATGGAAAACACTCTGCACAACCTTCATCTTCCATCAAAACATTAATGATCTTTTTTGTCAGTTCTATTCCTTTGGTACTATGAAGACGTTCTTCAATTCTTACCGCATTTTTTAGATCTCGTGCCACCCACACCTGATCATATATTTCAAGTTGCGAGATAATCTTTCCTACTTCGTAAAAAAACTCCATTTCATTCATGTCATTCGGGCTGCCCATAACTCGATAAATCTGTTGCAGTCTGCTCAATATCTGATCGGCATTTAAATCCAGTGGTACGTAAATACGGACAGTATCATCAGCTAAAATGCCTCCATCAGAATGAATTTTCCCAGTGAGCGCCTTTTGATGTTGTTTTCCAGTTTCATAACCAAAAGCAGTATCTGCAATTGAAAGATCATTGATATAAAGAACTTTCTCCGGAATTGGGTGAATATCTAAATCGTGATGCATAATGAATTTCTCCATAATTTGAGTACTTTACTGATTCAATTTTTGCGCCAACCGGCATTTAAAACGTTTATTTTTGGGGTCTTGTTTTTATAGATACCACTGTTCGTTTTTTAATTATGCTATCACACCATTTCAAAAAACGTATCCGGTTTCTTCGGGTCAAACACTTCATTACAGGTCATCACTGTTACAAGGTTCTCTGTTTCTGACAGATTTATGATATTATGCGTCCAGCCCGGTATCATATGGACAGCCTCAATCTTGTCGCCGGATACTTCGAACTCGACTTTTTCACCAGTGTTGATATTTCTCTCCTGAATCAATCCATGTCCTGCCACTACAATAAAAAGTTCCCATTTAGAATTATGCCAGTGCTGTCCCTTAGTAATTCCAGGTTTACTAATATTAACAGAAACCTGTCCGCAGTCTGCAGTATGTACCAGTTCCGTAAAAGAGCCCCTCTCATCGGCATTCATCTTCAACGCATACTTAAATTTTTCTTTCGGAAGATACGTCAAATACAAAGAATATAATTTCTTCGCAAAAGATCCATCCGGCATCTTCGGCATCATCAAAGTAGTCGGCTGTTCCTTAAACTCCTGAAGAAGATCCACGATTTCTCCCAGAGTCACTTTATGTGTAGACGGCACATAACAGTATCGTCCATTCACATCTGCCACAGCTTCCACGCCATCAAACTCACAGTGCTGCTCTTTCCCCTCCAGAAGATCAAACATTCCTTCCACCAGATCATCAATATAAAGAAGTTCCAGCTCCGTCGACCGGTCATTTACTGTAAACTCTTCATCATTTGCCACAGCCCAACAGAATGTCGATACAGCTGAATTATACTTTGGTCTGGAATGTCCCATCAGATTCGGAAAACGGTATACAGCTACTTTCACACCATTTTTCTGACCATACTGAAAAAACAGTTCCTCTCCTGCCTTTTTTGAACGTCCATATTCAGAATCGCCAAATCTGCCTGACAGAGTCGCCTGAACAGACGAAGAAAGCATAACTGTAGCTTTATTCTGATATCGTTCCAATGTTTCCAGTAGTTCTGATGCAAAACCGAAATTTCCGTTCATAAAATCCTCTGTCTTCTCCGGACGGTTTACACCTGCAAGGTTAAATACAAAATCTGCTTTCTGACAGAAGTCATCCAGTTCTTCCCTTGTAGAGTCAAGATCATATTCAAAAATCTCATTCACAGAAATCCCCGGTCTGGTTCTGTTTTTATTATCTCTTATGTTTTTAAGATTATTTACAAGGGCAGTTCCAACCATGCCCTTCGCTCCCGTTACCAGTATATTCATCGTATCTGCTCCTGTATTATATCTCTTTACGCCATACCATCTTGTTAACCACACCTGTATAGCTCTGGATGATCTTTACAACCTTCGTGCTTACATTCTCTTCAATGTAATCCGGCACCGGAATGCCAAAATCTCCAGCCTTATTCATCTCCACGGCTGTGTCAACAGACTGCAGCAATCCTTTCTCATCAATTCCTGACAAAATAAAGCAAGCCTTATCCAATGCTTCCGGTCGTTCTGTAGAAGTACGGATACATACAGCCGGGAATGGATGTCCTACTGACGTGAAAAAGCTGCTTTCCTCCGGAAGTGTACCTGAATCAGAAACAACGGCAAATGCATTCATCTGCAAACAGTTATAATCATGGAAGCCCAATGGCTCATGCTGAATTACTCGCGAATCCAGTTTGAAACCAGTGGCCTCAATCCTCTTTTTGCTGCGTGGATGGCATGAGTACAGAATTGGCATATCATACTTCTCTGCCATTTTGTTAATTGCATTAAACAAAGAAAGGAAATTCTTCTCTGTATCAATATTTTCTTCGCGATGTGCAGATAACAGAATATATTTTCCCTTTTCAAGTCCAAGCCTTTTATGAACATCCGATGCTTCGATCTCCGCCAGATTATTATGAAGGACTTCTGCCATCGGAGAGCCGGTTACATAAGTACGTTCTTTCGGCAGACCACAATCAGCCAGATAACGGCGGGCATGCTCTGAATATGCCATATTGACATCTGAAATAATATCTACGATACGACGATTTGTTTCCTCAGGGAGACATTCATCCTTACAACGGTTACCTGCTTCCATATGAAAAATCGGAATGTGAAGACGTTTCGCACCGATTACGGACAGACAACTGTTAGTATCTCCCAATACCAGCACCGCATCCGGCTTAATCTCAGCCATAAGCTTATAACTCTGCGCAATAATATTTCCACAGGTCTCTCCCAGATCTTCTCCAACTGCATTGAGATATACTTCCGGATCATCCAGCTTCAGATCTTTAAAAAACACTCCGTTAAGATTATAGTCATAATTCTGTCCTGTATGCGCAAGAATTACATCAAAATATTTACGCGTCTTATTGATCACTGCTGCCAGACGGATAATCTCCGGTCTGGTGCCAACAATAATTAAAAGTTTTAATTTACCATTTTCCTTCCATTTAACTGATTCATATTTTCCCATCTCTCTATCCTCACTCATATTACTACATTTTCGTCAATTCTTCTTGAATATATGCAAGCGAAGCAATCTTCTCTTTTGTTTCTTCCAGATTCAGGCGTCTGGTATTATTAGAATTAAACTCTGTCAATATATTTCTCTTCTCATCGCCTTCTTTAAAATATTTATCGTAATTTAATCCACGATTATCTGCCGGTACGCGATAGAAGTTCCCCATATCTACTGCTTTAGCACATTCCTCATTTGTAAGTAATGTTTCATACATCTTCTCACCATGACGAATTCCAATTACTTTAATCTCCTCTTTTTTGCCCCCAAATAACTCACACACTGCCTCTGCCTGTGTCTGAATTGTGCAAGCCGGAGCTTTCTGAATCAAAAGATCACCATTTTCTCCATGTTCAAAAGCAAACAACACAAGATCAACCGCTTCTTCCAGTGACATAATAAAACGAGTCATTGACGGCTCTGTCAGTGTGATCGGATTACCATTTCTGATCTGATCGATCCAAAGCGGAATTACAGATCCACGGCTGCACATTACATTTCCATAACGTGTACAGCAGATCTTTGTCTTGCCAGACATTCTCGACTTCGCAACTGCAACCTTCTCTTCAATCGCTTTTGTGATTCCCATTGCATTGATCGGATATGCAGCTTTGTCTGTAGAAAGACATATTACTGATTCTACACCTGCCTCAATAGCGGCGGTCAAAACATTATCTGTTCCTATTACATTAGTACGCACTGCTTCCATCGGGAAAAACTCACAGGACGGAACCTGCTTTAATGCTGCTGCATGAAAAATATAATCAACTCCATGCATTGCTCCCTTAACAGATTCCAGACTACGTACATCACCTATGTAAAACTTAATCTTGTCCGCAACCTCCGGCATCTTCGCCTGAAATTCATGGCGCATATCATCCTGTTTCTTCTCATCACGAGAGAAAATGCGAATCTCTCCGATGTCTGTTCTCAGGAAACGATTTAAAACCGCATTTCCGAAAGAGCCCGTTCCTCCTGTGATCATAAGTGTTTTGTTTGCAAATAGTGACATCTTTCTACCTCTCTGTAATTCTTCTTTTATTTTTCTATTTCGTCTTGAAATCCAGTATCTTCTTTTCTCTGTCAACCTGCTCTAAACTCAAGTAAGCCATTAAACCTTCCTGATATATCTCATCATACCATTCTTCTTTTTCTCTATCTGTAAGATTAGCAAATTTTGCATTATATTTACTCGGGTCAGAAACATCACAATTATTGTGACGCACATTCATCGTATTTACCATATAGAAAAAATCATTTTCTATTGTTTTATTAGCTGTCTTCAACTCAGATCTTCTCGGTTCAAGTGCATCTGCTATTTGTTTCAAAATCAATTTTTTTGATTTCAAATCACCTTTAAGCAAATGATGATTATATTCTATAATAGCATCCGCAAGCTCCGGTGCAACAATATCTGCAACGGCACTTGCTGCTGCATCCTTCTGTACAACCAAATATTTTCCATCTTCTGTTCTATATATGTAATGATTAATTTGCTCTAAATCATAGTCAATTAAGCTCTGAACAGCATCAATGCATTCTTCATAAGAGTCCCTCATATCCCAATCTATTACACCATATATTATATTTGTAATCATTTCACAATACAATATGAAAGCATCTACAGTCTTCACTTCGCCTGTTGCCTTCCAAACTATAGTATATCCTTTTTGAATTTCTTTGATTTTAAAGCCCAAATGCTCTCTTAACTCTAAAAAAGAATCGAAATTTTTTCTAAATCTCCATCTTCTGAAATTCTCACTTATTTCATCTTCAAGAGTATGATATCCATTCGTTTCATTTAATACAATATCTTCAATTTTCTCATACTCAAATTGAAAATTTATCTCTCTTTCCATTCTTTCGAAAAAATTATACTTTGCCATTTACCATCATCGCTTTCTTATGTCAGACTTCCCTTGACTTTAACCATTTTTCCATCAATATACACCCAAACATACATCCCATTGAATTATGAATCATGTCGTCCCATTCAAATAATCCACGGCACAATATCAATTGACAGATCTCTATAATTGCTGAAAGCCCCCAGCCAATTAATGCGCCTTGCCACCACCTAATCTTACTATGAAAAACTATTGGTAACAAAAGCCCCATTGGAAATAATAAAAGTATGTTAAGCACGATTTCTGTAAGCATCTCAAAATTCCCATAAAGAACTTCTTTCCAAGACCAAAAAAGTTGCAATTCGTTCTCATGAATTCCTGTAGATTGTCTTGCAAAAACAGTAGATTCTAATACAATGACGATATAAGAAAAAAGAAGCTCACTACTAATAACCTGTGACAATATAATTTTTTTTCGTTCAAATAAAATTAAACAATATACTGTCACCATACATAATAGGATGCCAAAACATACAACTTCTCGCACCGACCACTTTCTATTATGAATGATGAATATCTGATATAAATCCAAAAATAATTCCTCCGCGCTTAATCTTCCTGCTAATCCTCAATGTTAATGCTCATTAACTAGTCCCTGTTTATCTTACCATATTTTTGAGATAATTACTCTCTATTCTTTTTAGTGCATGTTCAACAAAAAGCCTTGATTTTACTGGTTTTATTGAACTGTTAATAAGTTACATATAATTTTGATTTATTTCGTTCCGCAATAGATTACGCATTCTTGCTTTAACTCAAATCCTTTTCTTTAAATACGGCTCATAAATCTTCTTCGTTTTATACATCAGCCCTGCACCACCAAAAGAAGCCACAATAAATATCATCCACCCTGTCCAGGAGACCTCTACATGACTTAGTATATATCCATGTAAAAGATAAAGCTCATAAGCAATCGTTCCAATCCACCCGAACACTTTCATGTTCAGCTTCTTCGACAAATTCCATGCAAGCTGCATTGCACCAAAACCACAAGGAATCTTTATAAACATTTCTACCAGATTATAAATCACCTGTGGAGCAGTACGCACTATCGGAAGCTGCTTAACTGCCAACGCCATAACGCCTGCGCACAAACAAAATACCATCATCCTGACACTAACCATCTTCTTCATGAACTTTCTGTCTTTCATTTTGGAAAGGAAAATTCCAAACATAAATGCAAATGACTGTTCTGCGCGAATCGGACTATTCTGCCAATATGTATAAGCGAAAAACATCACGATTGAAATACAGAAAAATCCAGTAAGTTCCCGTTCCCGTAAAACTTCCAATCATTTTACAGCATAAAAGATCACATACCACAATACCAGATATGATAAATACCATCCATTCGCATATAACGGTTTTATACAGAATATATCCAGTAAAAAATCCCGAAATACAAACTCATGAAATGGCCAATACAAAACACACTGCACCATTGCATACGGGATCACAACTGCAATAATTCTTTTACGACACCATCTGTAATACCCCCCGTCTCCAGGATTCGTTCAATCCATATGCTGATAAAATCAAAAATATAGAAACACCGATTCCTCCGAGCGGAGTGAAATATACAATGCCACCGCCAAAGGTTCCCATCATATGACACATGACGATACATAAAATTGCAAATCCCTTCATAATGTCTGTGCATTGTCTGTCCATGAAAATATTCTTATCTTTTTCAGATAATAGACACGATATTCCCCATAAAACCAGTATTATAACTGTAAATAAAATACCAAAAATCATTCCAACCCTCACTTTAATACATTTACTGTGAATTTTTACTCTTTTTAGCTAAAATACAAATATATATTCCATTAGCCTTGCACTTCTTTTTTGCCTGCAAAGTATCTACCATAACATACTATTTCATTAGTAACTCCCAGTAGTATGATTACCCCAAATTCACCAATCCCTCTTCTACCTTGAGTATTTATGTGTTATTCCCCCAATTTCCCATTTAAATCATTTTTGATCTGAGTTGTACTAACCTCCGGTGTCCTTGAAAGATACACAACTTCAACACCCTCTTCTTTTAAAAAATCAAATTTTCCCTTCCAATCATCTCCCATAACAAATGTGTCAATATGGTATTCGTGTACATCCGTCTTTTTCTGTTCCCAGCATGTTTCTGGAATCACTAAATCTACATACCGAATCGCTTCAACTAATGCTTTTCGCTGTTCATATGTAAAATAGCATTTTTTTCTTTTTTCATTCCAATTGAATTCATCAGAAGAAACAACTACAATTAAATAATCTCCTAATGCTTTTGCACGACGTAATAAATTAATATGACCATAATGTAATAAATCAAATGTTCCGTAAGTAATAACCCTTTTCATACTCTATGCCCTTCCTTATAATATGTTATTTTAAACTAATTATACTCTTTCCAAATTAACCTTATATGGTTTATGTCCAAATCTATTTTCAGGCTTGGGCAATGTCATATAATCACCATAATGTGTCTTTAAATAGATATCATAATTATTCGGAATATACGCATACACATCGCCAAATTTCCATTTTCTCAATGGATACAAATCTACTATTTTTATGTATTCTGTTTTTCGTTTTGGAAAATTTAAACATGCCATTGCACTTTGCCCTGTGCCATTATATCTTGTAATCTCTTCTTCTAACTTTTTACATAAATAATCATGCGGAATTAAATATGCCATATAATGTGCTAATCTTCTTATTGCAGCTTTTAAGTACTGTGAAGCTGTAGATGGTTTCATACTAACGTCTGGAGACTGTCTTAAAGAATATAGACGTATCAACTTTTGAACATTATCAAACTGTTTCAAATTATCCTTTTCATCATCAGGGACCTCGTCATAAGGGAATATATCCACATACACACCATGGTGCATTTTTATTTTATGATTACAATACTCTGTAAATGAAGTTCCATCGATTCTAAGTTTACTATAATAATACGGATTATTCTTTTCATTATATGGAGTCTGTAAAAAATAACCATTAGGCAAATATTGAGGTGCTTCTTCCAAAAAACGAATATAATTCTTCCTAGTCATACCAATATCAATGTCATCATCCCAGGGTATGAAACCGCCATGCCTGATTGCCCCTAATGTAGTTCCGCCAATAAGGAAATATTCAATCTCTAATTTTTCACAGATCTTTATAATAATTTTTAAGGCATCTGTTTCTAATGTCTGTATCTTTTCTAGTTCTTCCTCTGTATAAATCGTCAAAAGTTCCATTTTTTTCCTCCAATAAAGTTACAAATTCAAAACTTGATTTATTGCAGCCACAACGTTATCTTCATAATGTTCCCATGTATATCGGATTGCCTTGTTTCGTGCATACCTGCCCATTTCATAAATCTTTAGTTTGTTTTCCAAAAACCACGTCATTCTACTTTTTAGGGCTTCTTTATCACCACATGGAATTATAAATCCGGATTTTCCCTCTTCCACCAAGTCAGAAACACCGGAATTAAAGGTACATATAATAGGCAGTCCACAAGCCATTGCTTCAATCCCAACTTGAGCCATTCCTTCGGCAAATGATGGAATTATAAAAACATCTGACTGCTCATAAATTTTCTGCATTTTATCAAAGGTAACTAAACCGGTAAAATGAATATTTGCATCATCTTTATATTTCTTGACAAACCAATCATCCGGATTATAAGCACCTACTACTGTCAATTCCGCAGTATCTCCCATTTCGGAGATTGCATCCAACAAGTACGGAATACCTTTTCTATAATTAACCTGTCCTACAAATAAAAATTTACATTTTGCATTTTCTTTGCCATTTTCCTTCTCGATGTTACTGATCACATTCGCACCATATGGGATTAATTTAATTTGTTCCTCTTTCGCTCCGCAGTGAATCAGCCCCTCTTTTACAAATTGTGAAGCCGCAAGGAAATAATCAGCATCATCAATTTCACTTTGGATTCGAGCTAAATGCTTCGGCTGCCATAAATACTCATTTTCTTTTTTGAGATCATTATTCCCTGAATTTTGAATTTCTTTTTGATAAATTTTTTTCATATACGGTCTTGGTGCAATAGATACGTCCAAAATACGTACAATATTTGGAGCTTTCTTTTTTAGGTAGCGAAAACCTGCTGTTGCATTAGAGTCATACATAACTACTGCATCCGCATTTTCCTTTATAGCCAGTTTTGCAACTTTAATGCCAAATCTATCAGAATCATGTCGTTGCATAAATCTATATACACGATGACTTTTATCAATTCTGACAAGTAGAGCCTCTACCATTCCCCTAAATTCACAATACTGGATAACATCTGTATCTTTGAGAAAACTGTTTTTTCTATTATTAGCTCTTTTCAAATTATCCTTTGATAAAAATAGCTGCACTAATTGCATCAATCGCGACGATTTTTTATTGTATATCGTAGTGACATAATACAATAGCATATCATTCTTTTTCAAAGCAGTTGCTAATCGAAAAGAATGTTGTCGTCCTGGATGTGCTACTATAATCTTGTTAGTTTCTTTTCTATCCATATAAATACTACTTCCTTATCTAACTATACGTTTAATCATTTTTTTTATTACCAACGACTTTTCTTTCCTTGGAAAACCAAAGACAAATATAGAAAACACATAAATGATAACAAAAAAAACAATATGAAACAACAGACTAGCTGCAGCATTCGCAAAGCAAATTTTTTTTAGAAATACACCGCAAACCACTGCAATCACTACTGCTGGCAAAAACTTTATGATTTCCTTCCAGAATTTACGCATATTCAATCCCAATTTATTATAATAGAGATTCATTATCACGCCATTTCCAATAGCCATTGAAATGGCTGTTGATATTGCCGCACCTACTATTCCAACGGTTTTTACTAAAAAGACTGTAGTTATAATGTTTATAATAGCAATCGCAAAATACACCTTACCTCTAAAAGCGTACTTGTTCATTACCTGCAAGATGGTTAATCCCAAATTTTGCATTGCATCAACAGTAAGTGGAATCATAATAATTACAGCTACATAGTATGCATCTTTGTATCCTTCACCCGCCCAAAGTAAAATAAATTCCTGTCCAAACAAAATAAAACCGCACAAAACAAGTCCCAAAAATAAGAACGCAATTCTTCCTACTTTGATAAACAATTCTGAAATTGACTGTATATCCTTTTCCACATCATATAATTTTGATAATTTCGACATAAATACACTAGAAATTGCAGTCCCCAATGGTGTATAGTTCATATAAATCTGAGAACCAACTGAGTATACCGCCACAGCACTTGTATTTAGTATTTTTCCTATAATAAGTTGGTCTGCCTTCCAAAATATCTGATCGGCTATAAGCGCAAATAATATTGCAGATGACAATTGAAAAAGACCTTTCACGAACTCACTATCTTGACCATGGTAATGGATTGTCGCATTCAAGACTATTGTTGCATATGTTCTCCTCACAAGTGCAACAATTAGATTTATAAGAACAACACTTATCACAATTACAATTGCATACGGATATTTTTTTATTAAAAGAAAAACTAGTGCTGGTTGCACAATGGTTGAAAGTATTGATATTACTTTCAGAAAAATAAATTTTTCGTTCGCAGTTATAACGGCAACATATACATAATTCATAATGTTGATTATGATATTTACAATAAGAAGAATCAACATTATAATAGACTCTTGCATCTCAAATGGAGTTAATGACGAAGAATATAAAGATTTGAATGCAAAAATTAATACTACGCCACATACACATATAATTAGTGCAAAAACACTGTATATTCTTTGAGATATAGCAAGAACATTTTCCATCTTTTCTTGATTGTTCTCATTCTTGTATTTGCAATAATACCGTACTACTCCTGCCGATAATAACGATTCCATTATACTTATATAAGCTATTAAAGACCCCACTAACTGATATAATCCGTATTCGCTTTGTCTGATTGTTCCAAGAAGCAACGGTACATAGATTAAATTCACTACAACATGGGTTGCTGTGTATACGTATGATAGAATTATTCCTATTTTTCTTTGATTTACCAATCTAAATACTCCTTTTTCCACATTTTTGTACATTTCTAAATTTCAAGTAACTGTTCTAAATTTTAACAACTACACCGACAAAAGATTTACTTAGACTTTTGTTGTATCACACATTTTCAGCAATCTTATGTTGATTTTTTGAAAAATAATATAAAACCACTTTGATATCACCTGATATCTTAATTCCGGCAATCTATCAAAAACCTCTTCTCCAAATTGATTCACAATACTTTCTAACATGTTAGATACTATAAATGTCTAACCATAGTATTTCTGCCTACATCTTTCAATATTACTAATCTAAAATATCAGAGAATCTCATAGTACAAATTTTTATATGCATCACACATCTTCTCCAATGTAAATCTACTTTCATATGTTGCTCTAGCATTTACACTTAATCTTTTATAAAGTTCTCTATCGGTAGCAAGTAAACTGATTTTTTGAGCTAAATCATATTCATCTTTAATGACAAAACCATTGTATCCATTCTCTAAAATCTCTGTTATTCCACCTACAGCTCTTCCTAATACTGGAATTCCATATCCCATTGCTTCAACCTGAACTAAACCTAATCCTTCATTACGAGATGCCAAAACCAAAATATCTAGCTGTGGAATAAAAGTATCCTTCGCACAACTAATATACCCTAGACACTCCACTAACCCACATAGATTATTTTGGGAAATTAATTGATCCATTTTCTCATACGAAAACATCTCTGTTTCTTTTCCTGCTGCCATCAATCGCATCTTTTGCTTCTGATCATCAGGCAACAGAACAAACGCATTAAACAGGGTATCCCATCCTTTTGCCATACTCAAATTTCCGACATGACCAATAGTAAATTTTTTCTGTTTGCTTCGCTTGTTTATGTCAATAAAGCACCCATTATAAATTACTTCTATTTTCCGCTTATCTATGCTATTAGCATAATAATCAACGATTGCTTTACTTACAGATGTTATCTTTTTGTTATATCTAATCAAACGTTTTAAGGCAAATGTATATAACATATTTGATATTTTCAAACGCACATTCTGTTCATCTCCGCATAACGAATGTAACGTACAAATCAACGGTATATCACTCCAGTTAGCACAACTTCCTAATGCTTGAACATTATGAACATGGCATATAACTTTTTCGTCCTTGTGTTTCTGACAATAATGTCTATATACCTTGTGAATTCCCATTCCAAAAATCATATAACTTCCCGGAAAATTCATCGCATCAACTTTTATCATTTCACATGGTATATCAATCATGCTTTCAATAGCCGGATCATAAACACTATATGCTATCACGCACTTATTTCCATTTTCTTGCATATAATTAATTATATTGGCTGCTACACTTGCAACTCCTCCATATAACGTATGCACAAAATGTATAACCGTAAGTTTCACTCAGACGCAACCTCCTTTACAAAAAGCTTTCGTACTACCCAAATTGGAAGAATAGCAAAAACTAAATACCAAAAATTACTTGGAAAATATCCCCTTATTATAAGTTGAAGATTGCACCCCAACAAAACTGAAAAATAAATTAAATCCAAAGAATTTACATTATTCATATACTTATTTTTCAGTTCTTTAGCCCAGTGACCATAAAGTCCCATAAAAAACAGAATTCCAAAAAAACCTGCCGCATAATAATATTCACCCAATGCAGGATAAGCCTGTCCTGACGCAATATTAGGTCCTATCAAAGTTGTAAGTCCCTCACCACCATATGAAGATATTTTTCCTGGCCATAATGCTCTTGGAATCATCATCACAATTGTTCCAATAACAATTTGCCTCCCCCAAACATAATCATATTGAGATGGTATTACCGGAACCATACCATAAACATTTTTATATATTCTTAGATTATCCCAAAAAGCAGAGTCAAAAGAGTCCTTTATCATATCTCCATTTATGATACTTGTATCTATTCCCACACCACTTCTAATGGCAACTCTAAAAGTAGTCATCAGTAGCACAAAAATCATCATAGCGCCTAAAATAGTAACCAAATGAACTATTTTCACTTTTTTGTTTTTTCGAATAAAATAATAACAAACAAAAGTTATAACAATCTGAATTACAAAAAAACGGAATCCACGAGCAACTTGCATCATTAGCATCGGAACAAATAATACCCACTTCAAAAATCTGCTGTTTCCAAACTCCCAATACAATAAAACCACCGTAGGCAAAGAATATGACAACATCGAAATAAAGCCTATATTACTATATGTAGTATAGGAACTGCTGGAATTGTCCAATAATCCCAATGACAAAATATACAACAAACTTCCATACCCACTATGCAATAAATAATATGCATTAGCAGCAAAACACACTACATACATGATTATAATTACAGGTACAGTATACTTTTGCGATACAACTTTTCGTTTTTCTTTTTTGATATAATTCCAGTTATGACCAAATGTGAATGATTTCACATACAATACATAAAAAACAAAATAACCAGCTAATGTCATGAACGTAGTTTTAATTCCATATTCAAACAGATAATATCCATACCAGTCAAAATCGCCAATTAAAATATCATAAATCGGAGTCACAAAAAACATCACGGCATATATTGCAGTAATAAAATAAATTGGTTCAAAGCATCCTTTCCCACGGTATTGTACCAACATAATTAGCACAATCGCCAAACTAAAAATATCCGCCCACAAATTATATATATATACATCTTCTAATACCAAGCTATTACAATAAATAATTGCAAATACCGTAGCACAAACAATTATTAAAGATATTCGTATTCTATTCTTCATCCTTTACTTAAACTCCTATTTTAAATAGTACCAATAGTACGCATATCACATTTTCCTTATTGTTTGTTATACATACTTACTAGATTAATAAGCATCCTTTTTACTTCTCGCACAGATACAAGCACTCTCCTATTATTCTCTTTGTTACAGTTTTTGAATTATATTGATTTATTGCCTTGCATACGGATTGTTCTCTCATTAACTCACTTTGAGATAACAATGTTTCCAATAATTCAGAAGCTACATCTATATTCTTATAGCTAAACACAAATCCGTTATTCCCCGAATCAATAACTTCCGGATAATTTCCACAATGTTCCGATATAAATAAAGGCAATCCAGCCCAAAGCGCTTCGATGCAGGTCAATGGATTAGGATCTGAAAGAGAGGGAAGTACAAAAATATCTGCCACGCCATATAACCTTACCATTTCTTCTTGGCTCTTATTTCCAAGCAGTCTAACATCTAACTTTTTTTCCTTTGCTTTATTTTCAATATGTCCCTTTAATTCCCCATCTCCAGCAACAAGAAATACAACATTTTGCTTTTGATTCAATTTTTCAAGAATATCCAAAAATTCTAATATACCTTTTACTGGGCTTAATCTAGCTGGGCAAAAAAGAATTTTCTTATTGTTTTCAATCTGCAGTAATTGCCTAATATCTTGTTTTTGTGCCTTCGGCATATAATAGGAATTTTTATAAACGCTCTCATCAATCAAATTAGGTACAAAGCAATATTTTGCATCCCTAGTCGCATATTTCATAATAAACTCTCTGGATAGTTCTCCTGCATACCAAAAACCATCATATTTTTTATAAAATTTCTTTCGAACAATTTCTCGAATAGCATTTTTTATATTGCTATTTCCTTTTTGTTCATGTAGGTGAGACTCACTCCAAAATAAACATTTATATCCATATTTTTTTTTATTTCTAGCAATTTTCCAGGCACCTGGGCAAAGATAACTTCCTGCTACCACTACAATATCTGGTTGCAATAAACGTATTTTTTCCATCAAATTACTGTTGATATGAATATATGTTTCTCCTTTACTAATTGTTCGACTATCAAGTAGCGTAGTATAGGGGGATTTTAAGTCAGCATATTTCCATGTACGATTATCTTCAGTTTCAGCCATTACCAAGACATTAAATTCATGCCCACTTTCTGAGCAACACTCATAAAACAAATCATAGAAATATTTTCTGTAAGGCGTCAATATATTAGTATAAATTGCTATGTTCATAATCTATCCTCCATAATTGAAAGAAGATTATTAGCAACTCAAATTATCAGCAGATGTTACGAATTACTTCTGCAATCTGCTTTGCCATATTTTCTATCGTGTATACCTGAGCACTTTTTATTGCATATTCGGTCTGTCTTGCAAGTTCAGCGTCATTCAGCATTTCCTGCATAGCACTCGCCAGGGAATCCGTATCCTCTGGCGGAACAATTCTACCGCCATCTCCATTTTTTAATATTTCCATTCCGGCTCCACAGTTTGTTGTTGTGATTACCGGTGTACCAGCAGCCATAGCTTCATTAACAACCAGTCCCCAAATATCTTCTCTTGTGGGGAGTACAAACAAATCTGCAGCACGATAATAATCAATTAAATCTTCTTTCGTTTTAAATTCAACAAATACTATATTGTCTGTTACTTTATTTATACCCCCCCCAACTATATAAAGTTGAGTATCAGGTATGTTGCATTTTGTATAAGCTTCCATCAAAATATCAATTCCTTTTCTTTCTATTAACTGTCCTACATAAAGAATCATTTTACCAGCACGACAACCTATTTTCTTCTTAAACTTCTCTTTGTTATATAGCTCAGTAATCACATCTGCTTCGGAAACTGATGTGAAAGGATACCAATATATTTTCTCCTTTTTAGCACCGTGCTTAATTAATTGCTGATTCGTCAGTTCTCCAGAACTCAGCCCAAAATCTGCACCACTAATTATAAATTTTTTCAGCAAATATTTTGTTGCTGATTCTTTTCCTGGTAATATTCCATCACATACAAGTGCGTATTTAATTCTATGCATACGCATATAAATAATTGTCAGCACAGCCGTCGGCGAGCTATATCCATTCATTAAAATCGCATCATATTGATTTTTCTTAATAATTTTTAGGATTTCCAACGAAGCACTTGCTTCCATTCCTATATTTTTCCCATGTAGAAATATTTCTTCATAATTCCGTTTGCTTTCCGACTTCCATTTAGCATCTCGATCAGAAGCCGTTTCTCTTTCGTAAACAACTGTCAATTCAACTTCCATGCTCAACAGATTGAAGAAAGTAATTTTATATGGTGCCGGTAAGTTTGTAACATATAAAATTTTTTTCACAATATCTTTCCCTCATACAACCTCATATACTTTTGTACTGAAGTTTGATAATTAACATCCACATTTATTGGTTTAAAAGTTTCAGAATCCTCTATTGCCCTCATCAACGCTTGAACATCTCTTTTCGGTACATGTGTTCCATACATTTTTGCACTCTCCGGACTTCCCCCTGTATCGTAAGTAACAACCGGAATACCACAAGCAATCGCTTCTAAGTTCGTTGTTGGATAGTTGTCCTCCAATGTCGGATTTACAAAAATGTCTGCTGCTGAATACAATTCTACTAATTCCTTTACACTATTCGTATGCTCAATTGCTATCATATTTGATGGAAGACTTTTTATCTGTTCCTTAGTAAGTCCAACCAAAATAATCCGGTATATATCATCCAGTTTCTTTGACAATTCTATAAACGAAGGCAATCCTTTTCTTTTGTCCCATATAGCGGCAACTCCAAGAACTATTTTTTTGTCAGCGCAGGAATACCGTTCTTTTATTCGGCTATCCACAGGTCTAAATACTTCTGTATCAACTCCGTTATGAATAACTTTTACATCATATTCATTCATATAGGAATCTTGGAGTAAATCTGTCAGCCATTGAGAAGGTGTTACAAGTGTCATATTCGATACCCCGGTAAATATTCGTTTCTTTTTCATATAATTTGTCCTAGACATATCTGGACCAATTCTTGCCGGATATTCTTTTTTTTGAGGGCAATCAAAACAGCCTGTTTTCCACTTGTCACAATCTACATAATCAAAATACACACAATGTCCAGTAAAACACCAGCAATCATGCAGTGTCCAAATGATTTTCTTCCCACAACTTTTCAAATACTCAAACAAGACTTCAATATTGATATAATATCCGTGAATATTATGCAGATGTATTACATCCGGATCATATTCTCTAACCCATTTTATAAATTTTTCGGTTGCTCTCTTGCTCCCAAATCCGGCTGCATCTAACACTCGCGCCTTTAAACCATGAAGTTTAACATCAAAATCAGAACCAATTCTAACCGCGTACTTTCGGAACTGCTGCGGTACCTGTTCTCTGCCATATGCAATTTTTACTTCATGTCCCTGTTTTTCTAATTCAGTTGCAAGATCCGTACAAATTCTTCCTGTACTACGAATACCACAAACTACATTGATCATCAAAACCTTCATATGTTTAATCCTATTCTCTCAAAATTTACTCTCCAATTTATCCATAAAAAGTTTCTCTTGAAAGTTTTCTTCATAATATTTTCGAGCATTCTGTCCCATATTTGTCCTGTCTATTTCTTTTAAAATAAAGTGTTTAATATTCTCAGTCAGTTTTTCAGCATCATCCGCGTTTCCACAAAAACCACATCGTGCATCTTCAATAATTTCTTTTGTTTCGCCATCAATAGCGCCAATAATTGGTTTTCCAACAGCCATATAGGACTGAACCTTTCCAGGAAGAGTAAGACTTAACACTGGATCTGCTGCAAGTGTAATCAGCATTGCATCTGCCTTTTCATAAAAACCAGGCATTTCTTCCAGTGGTCTCCTTCCATAGAATATTACATTTTCTATTTTTTTATCTTCTTTTATCTTTTTGAGTCGTTCTAAATCAGTACCTCCACCTACTATGTGGAATTTGACCGGGTACTCTTTTAATTTCTCTGCTGCCTTTAATATTGTTTCGACAGACTGTACCTCACCAATATTTCCAGCAAACATAAAATCAAATACACCTGTCTCTGTTTTCGGCGGAATCTGTTCAAAAATCCCCTCTGCATACTGCGGTAAATATTCTATATTTTCTGCAGTAATTCCAAATTCATTTTTTAAGTACTTAGAAAACATACGGCTTGTAATCAATATTTTGTCCATCTGTCTGTAAATCGTCTTGCTGACATGATGATAATATTTATATATCGCCGATTCTCTTTTAATTCCACCTGCAATCAAGCTCTCCGGCCATAAATCCAGACAGTACATTATAACCGGTACTTTATATTTCTTTTTGTAAGCAATAGCAGCATGTGCCATCATAACTGGACTTAATTGATTACAAAAAACCACATCAAATTTTTTTCCATTCGATGCAGTACACTTATTAGAAAGCACATATTTAATTGAAGAAATAGCATAACTGTAATAATTCATCATTCTTTTTGCAATTCCTGTTTCTCGTGGAATTGTAAAACACCGATGCACTTTTACTCCATTAATCACCTCATCAATGTGTTTTCCTTTTCCATATCCATCATAAAGTATTCCTTCTGGATAATTAGGATAGCCTGTAACGACCTGTACTTCATGACCTCGTTGAACCATTTCCTCACATATATCAGAGATTCTAAACGGTTCCGGTTTATAATACTGACATATTACAAGGATCTTTTTTTTTACTGTTTGTTTCTGCTCTTCTGAATGCTTTGCCATCTCACCGGTACCGCCTTCAACTACGGAATCATCATGTGCAAATACTCCAACACTACCAAGGAAACATTTGATGTCCATCAGCAGTCCCATTTTTTTGACATATTCACCATCCAGTTTCGCTTTTACCGGAATTTCAAGTTCGTCTCGTCCGTTGATCTGCGCCCATCCGGTCAAGCCTGGTTTTACGTCATTAGCATTATATTTATCTCTCTCGGCAGTCAGAATATCCTGATTCCAGAGTCCAGGACGTGGTCCAATTACTGACATGTTGCCAATAAAAATATCCCAAATCTGTGGGAGTTCATCTAAGCTGTGTGCGCGAAGGAATTTTCCCACTTTTGTAATATACTGTTCCGGATTATCCAACATATGTGTTGGTACATCGTGCGGTGTAGACATCTTCATACTTCTGAATTTGTGAAGTTTAAAATATTTTTTATTCTGTCCCATCCGCTTCTGAGTAAAAAGTACCGGACCGGGATCATCAATGACAATTGCAAGCGCTATTCCGGCATAAATTGGTGATAACACAACCAGACCGCCAAAAGAAAGAACAATATCCATTGCTCTTTTTATATATTTCTCATAAACTCCGGTTTTGTAATCAGATTCTCCGACTGCTTCCAGATGTCCTCTGACACCATCCGCGTTTTCAGGATCGTTTTCGTCATATACAAATCTGACTTTTTTCCCTTCAAGTGGATTTTTTTGTTTTGGTTCGTCAGCATACTGTGAAGCACCTTTTTTGCACTTTGCAAGGATACTTAATCCTGCAAGAGTCGTACCTGCCAGTATCCCGACAGTTCCTATAATTTTTCCGATTTTTTTCTTATTAATTGACATCAATAATCTCCTGCGCCTTAATTAGCTCTTTTATCATAACAAGGGTGTTCCCCTGCCGGATGGAACGTTGTCACAATCTCCTCAACCATCTCTACGATATGGTCACTGTTTTCATAACTTGCTTTCGCCAGTTTTTCCAGTTGTTTCAGGAATACCTCTGTATCAAACGGAATCGGTTTGCCGATGTGGATCAGCTCATTATCGGTCTTTTTGATTCCTTCTTCTGCCATAAGTTTTTCTTCGTAAAGTTTTTCGCCCGGACGAAGTCCTGTATATTCAAGCTGAATATCCACATCCGGTTCAAATCCGGAGAGGCGGATCAGGTTGCGGGCAAGTGTATCGATTTTGACTGCTTCACCCATATCCAGTACGAAGATTTCACCGCCCCAGGCATAAGTTCCTGCCTGAAGGACGAGGCTGACTGCCTCCGGGATCGTCATAAAGTAACGAACAATGTCAGGATGTGTGACTGTCACCGGACCGCCTGCTTCGATCTGTTTACGAAACAGCGGAATTACGGAGCCGTTGCTTCCCAGTACATTTCCGAAACGTACTGCTACATACTGGGTTCCTTTATGATCTTTATTTCGAATACTTTCGATATTGATAACGCTGTCTTTCGAACTCATACCATCTGCTGCCATATGATCCAGCGGATCTCCTGCAAGCTGACCATCAATTACCTTATCCATGTGGGCATGTAAGAACGGAAGCAGATCAATTCTGCCTGCTTTGCTGATGGCATCCATGCTCTGTACGACCATCTCACAGAGACGTTTGCTTGCACCCATGATATTTGTCGGATTAACTGCTTTATCCGTACTGATCAGTACAAAGCGCTGTGCGCCGTATTTCATAGCAGCATATGCTGTTTTGTATGTACCAATGACATTGTTTTTGATTGACTCATTCGGGCTTGTTTCCATAAGCGGTACATGCTTGTGGGCTGCTGCATGATAAACGATATCCGGATGATACTGCTCGAACACCATATTAATGCGACGACTGTCACGTACAGAACCGATCAGAACTTTCAGATTCAGGTCTTTGTATTTTCGTTTCAGTTCCTGTTCGATGTCGTATGCATTATTTTCGTAAATATCAAAAATGATGAGCTGCTTCGGGTTGTGGGATGCAATCTGTCGACACAGCTCACTTCCGATAGAGCCGCCGCCACCGGTAACAAGGATTGTTTTGCCCTTCAGGTACTGAAAGATTTCATCCATATTTACTTTGATCGGTTCACGTCCAAGGAGGTCTTCTACCGCTACCGGTTTCATCTTACTGAGCGATACATCACCATTTACCAGCTGATAAGTACCGGGAAGACTTCTCAGCTCACATTGCGTCTCTTTGCAGATATTCAGGATATCTCTCTTCTCTTTTGCATGTGCAGAAGGAATCGCAAAAAGAATCTGATCAATGTTGTATTTCTCGACATTTTCCAGAATGTTCTCGCGTCCGCCTACGACAGGGACATCTTCCATGATTCTGCCCCATTTGTTTGGGTTGTCATCTATGATACAGCATGGTCTTGCTGTTGATTCTGTAGATGTTTTCAGTTCTCGTAGGATCATCTGTCCGGCGGCACCGGCACCGATAACCATTGCATTGTGAATTGCTTTTTCATTCTGGGTACGGCGCACTCTCTCCAGTGATACATAGCGGAAACTGAAACGCACCGCTGTCACCAGGCAGAACTGCACGATACATCCGATGATGTAATAGGACATCGGCATCTGTCCAAACAGAAATGTAATGCCGAAAATCTGAAATAATGTCGTAATTACTGTAGCAGCAGAGATTCTGTTTAGTTCACTGATGCTGGCAAAACGCCACAGGCTGTTGTACAAATGGAATATATAGAATATCAGCACGCAGAATGCTGTATAAAATGGAGCGAATTTAATAAATGCATTAAAGTAATTCTGTGGAATGCTGGAAAAGCGCATGTCAAAGCGCAATAATAGACCAAGAAACCATGAAAAATTAACAGCCACTATATCATAGATGATCAGATAAAATGCTATGATCACCCAGTGCTGTAAGTGTCTCCGGCTCCCTGTGTGAGAATCTTCGGTAGTCGTTTTATTTGTTTTTTTACTCAAAATATTTTTCTTCCTTCCATTTTCTGTGTTTCTATTTATCTTATATGTTTTATATCCAGCAGAATTATAGCACAAGTATCTATGTATTGGAAGTAATATGGTAAAATTGAATCGAATAATTTTGATTCGTGGAGAAATTTGTCAATTTATGGTAAATGCAAGCGGCGAAGCCGCCTGCGGAAGCATACCCCTTTCACTCAGCCCATTTTAAAATCTGTAGTATGTATATACTAACTATTTTTTCTTCTCTGAAAATGCAGACCATGAAAAATACTACCTATCACTTTACTACTAATCTTATTATTACGTGGTGCATCAGAGTATAATCTGAGCATACAAACATCTCGAAAGCCGGTTGGATCCTGCTCTAATATTCTTTTAAAGCTCCCTTCATCGATTTCATAATATTCCTGCATTGTTCGATGTTTTTCAAAACACTTAATAAATTCTTTTCCCGGATGTTCTTTATTACACATCTCTTTAAAGCGCTCTTCTGAAATATGTATGCGATCCTTATTAAGCAACAATTGTCCTTGAATTTCCCGTTCTTCTTCCATAGTTAGCTTATTGCGTACCATAAAAATACGATGTGCTGTCGGCATGCGATTATTTGCCCCAGCCGAAATAGTAGTTGCAACTCCCATATTACACTTTAACTTTCTATCCTCATCCTGAATATTAAGAAGCGGACATACTATTTGGCACATCTCACCAAGTTTTTCGCTCTTCAAATTAATAAATACTGCCTTCTGTAACGGTGAAATATACACATCCCCTTTGTATATTTTATCCTTTGCCGAAAATTCAAAACCACTATCACTCGAGACATTATTGCCAATTCTCAATTCTGCTGTACATCTTCCTGATTCTTCAACTATATTCAAAAGTCCCCTCACAATCTGTTTTTCATACTTGTCCGTTGCACAAAAATATATGAAAAATGTTCCCTTTTGTCCTATAAAGACCGGATCATCTGGATTATTAATAAGCGTACCTCCTAATGCTGTCTCTGCCTGAACTGTCTTAGCCAAATTTGTAACAGCATGTCTAATCTCTTCCAACGGATTTGAACCCAATGCTTCAAATGCTAAGAACAAATTTTTCATTGAGCTATCTGTTTTTCCATTTATAAGATTAGACACTGTAGCCTGACTCTGGCCTATTCTTTTTGCAAGCTCTTTTTGTCCAATGTTCTGAAGCATCATTCTGCTAGCAAGCTGACGTCCTAAACGTATTACCATTTCTTCATACTTCTCAGATTTATCTCTTTTCATTCTTCTATCCCCCCATATTTCATTGGTAGTGTCAAGTCAACTACCTTTTTTATTTTTATAAACCTTATATTTTCAAGGAATTCTCACATTTTTACACAAAAAAGTGATTACCCCCTAATTAACCAGTATAATTGAATCACCACAAAACAATTATCCGTATAGAAAGGTAATCACCTATGGACATTATAATGTATTTGATCCAACTTATTCAATACCAACATAAATAAATCTGCTGGCTTTTAAATTTTATCTGCAGATATATTTCCCTCAAGCAATGGGCTTTCGATGATTCCCACTCCCCTAAGTACCAAAAGTTTAAAATTGATAAACTCCCGCTAATCACGGACTTCCGTCAGGACTGGACTTACAAAGAACTCATTCCTTACTACGAAAAACGTTATGGTAAGAAGATCCGTCCGATCAGTCGACGCTCAGAGTGTGACATCCCTGACTCCTGCACCTGCCCGCGTTGTGATGCACCAAAACCGTTCCTCTACAAAAATAACGGTTCCAAAGGACAGCTCCTGTGCAAGATCTGCGATGCCAGGTTTTCACCAGATGAAAGCAGGTTCTCTTCTGTGAAGCTGCGCTGCCCCCACTGTGGCAACACCCTGGTTCCTAAAAAGGATAGAAAACACTTCATCGTCCATAAGTGCATTAATCTGAAATGCCCTTACTACCTTCACAACCTCAAAAAGGTTGATAAAGCAGATCTCACAGAGGATTATGGCAAAAGTAAATATAAGCTCCACTACATCTACCGTGAGTTCACGATGGATTTTTTCAGCATGGACTTAAATACCCTGCCTAAAAATGCCTCTTCCCTTAAATTCAATAAGCACAATGCCCGTGTCATGTCCTTATGCCTGACGCTACACATCAATCTGGGACTTTCCCTGCGAAAGACATCACAGGCTTTAAAAGACCTGTATAATATCAGTATTTCCCATCAGCAGATTGCCAACTACTGCAAAACCGCTGCGATCTGTATCAAGCCATTCGTTGACCAGTATCCTTACGAAAAAAATGACGTCTTCACTGCTGACGAAACTTACATAAAGATCCGTGGTATCAAAACTTACGTCTGGCTGATCATGAATGCAGCCACACGTTCCATTCTTGGCTATCAGGTCTCCGACAACCGTGGCGTTGGTCCCTGCATCCTCGCCATGCGTATGGCTTCCATGGGCTTGCAAAACTCCCGGAAAACTTTAAATTCATTGCGGATGGTTACAGTGCTTATCCTCTTGCTGCAATGGAATTCACAAAGAAGTTTGGCAGAGACTTTACATTCACAGTTACCCAGGTCCTTGGACTTACCAACGACGATGCTGTTTCTAAAGAACACCGCCCATTCAAACAGATGATCGAACGGCTAAGCCGCACATACAAGGCTTCTTACCGCAGTACGAACGGATTTGATAACATCGACGGTGTCAACTATGACCTGGCTCTCTGGGTAGCCTACTATAACTTTCTGCGTCCACATAAGCATGCAGGATATAAAGTACTTAACGAAGCAGAAATGCTCCAGGGAGCCGATAACATGCCCGGCAAATGGCAGCTCCTGATCTTCCTTGGGCAACAGACTATTCTGAGTATGCAGAAAAACAGCACTGCTGCACCGGAGCGGAACTGTTGTCAATAGAACCGTGGAATACCGAAGCAGACGACTTCGCCGGCTGTGAGGATATGCCGCGAAAGTCTATTGACATAAAGTTCACTGATTATCCTGTCCAGCAGAAAAGGGGCAACTGCACCCTTTTCCTGCCTTCCGGCGAGGATGGGTTCGGGCAACGCCCTGAGCCCTCGGAGAGCTTATTGGAATAAATGTCTACAATTTTCAAGGTTTATTTGAGCCTTTTTCTTTGGCTCTGTTTTTTCATAACTTATTTGACACTACCATTTCATTTTGCAAATTAGTATATTTGATATCCTTCATTATTTTTAATATCGTATCAAAATATTTAATACGTTTGTGCATTTTGCACATTCTTTTCTTTGTTACAATGCATTTTTTCGTATACATGCACAATTTCACTTGTGTTTAACTCAAACTTCATCTATACTTAACATACACCAATACAAAGGAGGAACCACACATGTGCGCACAGGAATCTGTATCTAAGCTGGAGAATGAATTAGATAATTACTTTATCATCAATCCCCAAAAGTCTTGCACTCTTTCTTTCAATAATAAATTACCGGTCATGAAACCCCTTGATAGTTTTTACGCTCTTCAGCTAATCAAACCAGCTTCTAGTATTAACCCATCCCACCAAACCTATTGTGCTTCGACTTCTTTATCAAAGCGCATCGTTTATTATGGGAAAAATCCTGTCATATTAAAAGCCTCAAAAACACCTCGAAAGAACTACGAATATACAGAAGAATATTACTGTCCTTTGGCAATGATTTTCGACATTAATAAACTGCTTGAAAATGAACTTGTTGAAGCAATTTATCCATTTGATCCCACCAAATTCAAAAATTCCGCTGGATTAACTCTAGACGACTTGCGCCTCAAAAGTAAGCTTTTTAGCATAAACAAATATATTGTTTGTTTCTTCGGTGATATTATCAATTACCAACACGGATATTATTGTAACGAGTTTCTTGAATGCATCAATGATAATCCGCCCCAAACATTCAATCGAATATTCGCATTTCAAAACCAAAAAGAGATCACGGAAAAAAAATTAACCATTTCTCTCGTGGTAAAACAATCTTTTGATTTTCTAAGTAATGCAGAATGTATCATACTACCTAAAAAGCTTATGGCTCTTGATGAGTTCAATCAATTATCAAAGGATGACTCAAACATTTGTGTTAAAACTTATGAAATTTACCGCGGTCGTCATCCTGCGTCATATAACATTGTAATAGAACAACTTTGTGCTGAATTTATCCAACATCAAATACAAATTCCCCTTTAAACGGAAAACACATCTTAAATGCAAAAGAAAGGAGCATACTATATGGCTGACTATTACAACTTATATGGATATCTGAACCTTTTTCCTGGTTTATCCGGTTTTCTATATCCTGTTTTCCAAAAAAATGGCACATTATATCTTGCAGATGGAGACATACACCATATTTTTAGTTTTCATCCACTCAAACCAGATTATATTACTTCAATTAATCCTCTGGCATCCTACACTAATACACTTTATTGTGCCGGATGCCATTATCCTCATATTTATCAAAAAGAAAATGGTCAACTATATATTGGTTCAGAAAAACAATTATTCCATCAATTGAGGGGATATCAGCTCACCAATCCTGTATTACAAGAAGAATTGGATGATTTTCTATCGGAACTTAATATTCTGTGCGCCCCCCTAACTCCTTACTATGGTACTGGTCGACGAAAGAAGGCTGTTGCACGTGTATTTTTATATGAAGGTACAGGTAAAATCACAATTAATCATAGAAAAGCAACTGAATATTTTACCAATATACAGCACGCTCAAACAATTCAGCATCCCTTTCTCATCACCAGCACTTCTCAACTATTTGATGCTTATATCACAGTCAAGGGTGGAGGTATTGCCGGACAGGCCGGAGCAATCCGGCACGGTATTTCCAGAGCTTTACTGAAATATGATCTAGAATACCGTACAATATTAAAAGCAGAAGGTTTTCTAACAAGAGACTCTCGCATGAAAGAACGCAAAAAACCAGGCATGAAAGGCGCGCGCAAATCCCCTCAATTTTCCAAAAGATAATGCATAAAAGGAGGACAATTATAATGATTGATTATTTACAAAGGAAGCAAAATATTGAAAATATCACCACTGTAATTGATAACTTATCAAGATTAAAAACTAGTTCTACTTTCGCTATAGATGGACAATGGGGATGTGGAAAAACTTTCCTTCTCGATCTTCTCGAAGAAGAACTCTCCTCTGTGAAAAAAAATTCTTCCAACGATTCTCGCTATTTTATTATCCGTTATGACTGCTGGAAGAATAATTTTTACTCTGAACCTGTTATTCCTATGATATCTTCTATTATGGAGGCAGCAGATTGTACCTCCGCAGCTACTACTAACGGAATTTTTGAGGCTCTAAAAGAATCTGCTGTTAATTGTATTGGCAACATGTTAAAAAACACTATGGGCATAAATCCGATTGAAATACTTAGTAATTTTGATGAGCATATTAAAGAACAGGAAATTTCCACGTTCGCATTTGATAACCTTATTTCTTTAAAAAAAGCTTTAGATGCCGTCCGCGATTCAATAAAAGAAGTTGCAAAACAGAAAACTATTCTTTTTTTTGTTGATGAGCTAGATCGCTGTCTCCCCGAATACAGCATTCACGTTCTTGAAAATATACATCACATTTTTTCCGATATCGACAATTTCATCACTCTTCTTGCAATCGACCAAACAGAATTAAATCAGGTCATTCGAACAGCCTATGGACCAGATATCAATGTAGCCGCCTACTTAAAAAAAATTATTGATTTTTATATACGACTCGACTTTGGTAAACTCAATTCCAATTACATAAACAAATATGCACATTTTACTGCACATTTCACCGGTTCAGAAGCAACTATAAGTTGGTGTCATTCCACTATACTCACATTAATGAATAGTCTGGATATACGCACCCAAGAAAAGATCTGGAAAAAAGCAGAACTTCTACATTGCATGATTACCACCCAACAAGTGGATTATTCATGTCTTGTTTATGAATTACTAGTTTTAATTCAAGATTACTACTTTCGTAATGCCAATAATCTAACAATTAAAAATTTTCAAAAAACTGTGGACCACCTACTTAGTCAGTCCTCCACATCTACACAAAATCGTTCCTATTGCGCCAAGCGTTATATCGAACTGACAGATCATCCATCCGCACGAATCATCTGGTATCAAGAGGGTCTAGAATTCACACAAAATCCCATTAACCAACCTAAAGATTCGCACTTTCGCCGTCATGCCTGTCCATATGCAGATTCAATCAAACACGATGACGCCTTAATGCAAAAGTTTACACAATTATCGCAAATAATTGAATAAACCCTCACAATTGACATTTTACGATACACTCAATAACAAAATAATATTACACTAAGTTCTTTTTATAGAATATCACATTTTAATTATATATTCTAATTCATTATAACGAATTAGACCATCTATATTACGAATCTTCTCAAGTCAAACCTTTCTATGCCTTGAATATAGTCCATTTTTTCAAGGCACAGAGAGATTTTTCTACCTTCCCAGAAACATTTCCTTAAAATCCTGAACAGCGTAAACTTTTACTTTTTCATAGAAAACATTCTTTCGTAGAAATTATCCTGATTATGTATGTTTCCCAGATCATCCAGCATCCGTTCCATTGCATCTAATAGATTATCCTTACTTAATAATATACTACGCAGTACGTTCATGTTTTGATTTTCCTCAAGATTTCCAGTTTATTTACGCTTGAATACAAAGCTCGTCCAATTGTCGTTTTTCTCGAATTATTGCTTCATGTCAGCATCTTTTAAATTGATTTTTTTTATTTCTCTGTATTATTCATTTTACCATATCTGTAGAATTATTGTCATTTTTTATGCTGCTCCTGCTATTTTCATCTTGTTTCTCGGATGCAGCTCTCGCAGGATTTCTGCCTGTTTTTTCGCTGCGATATGGATGTATATCTGCGTCGTTCTTATGGAACTGTGTCCCAATATCTGCTGCACGCAGCTGATATCCACGCCTTCTTCTATCAGGTATGTGGCAAAAGAATGTCTGAACATATGTGGTGTGATATTTCTTTTGATTCCCGCCTGTTTTGTATATTTTTTCAGCATCAGTCGAACTGATTGCTCTGTATATCTGCTTCCACGGTTATTTATAAAGAAAAATCCATTTTTCTGGATTTCTGCTTTATTTTCGTCAAAATATTGTTTCAGTATGTGCAATACTGAGGTATTACTGATTTGTACGTACCTTTCCTTACCACCCTTGCCCATGATTCTGATAAGGCCGGTATGGAGATCTACGCAGTCTTCTTTTATATTTGAAATTTCGTATACCCTTGCTCCGGTTGCAAAAAACAGTTCTACTACTGCTACATCCCGCAGTATATATCTTCGGGACTTTTCCGTGCTTTTGTTAAGGCATTTATATATATGATTCAATATGTGTTCGATTTCTTCGCGTGGGATAATTCTTGGGAGAGTCACTTTTTCCTTAAAGCGGACTTTGATTTTGTGAAATGGATTTTCTGCAATAATTTCCACATCTTCCAGATAATTATAGAATGCCTTTACCGATGCAATTTTCCTCTTTACTGTTTTCTGCTTATATTTCCTGTGCAAATATGTGATATACTCTTCAATTTGCTCTTTAGACGGAACATCCGAAGCAAGATATGTGAAATATTGCCGGAGATCAATCCGGTATGCTTTGAGTGTTTTCTCATCCAGTTCCTTCCTGTACCTGCAAAATTCCAGGTACTGTACCACTTTATCTTCTAATCTCATAGTCTGTTGTCTCCTTTACTTTCGCTGTAGTGCATTTGTGCCGTTTATCTTTATTCGAAAGTATAGCATATGCGTGGATTAAAGGATAATTAGCAGTTATCCATTAAATAAACTATCGGAGCACGTAGCTTATGAACATCGATTTCTTCATTTCTCATAGCAAAGAAACAAAAACAACT
>JABLTO010132494.1_pt1 | contig 78025 bp, 70 predicted proteins | sample 7160091 | NCBI WGS metagenome assembly JABLTO01 (sample SAMN14651225, study PRJNA627086) | human gut metagenome | isolation source: feces | host: Homo sapiens | reverse complement strand
ATCTCCATATTTGTGGCAATATTTGATATAAAAGTAATTCCGGCACAATATATGTAATTAAATATTGTTGTTATATGCCGTTATAAAAGGTATAAAATTCGTGACATTTATTATGCAGGAGGTAAATATGGAACGCATATGGAAAATTGCAGGTTTAAACATTCAACAGGGAGAAAAAGTTCAAACCGAAATTCCGGTATATGATACGAAAACTGAAATGTCTGTAACTTTTATTTATGGAGAGCATCCTGGAAAAACAATTCTAATTACTTCAGGAGTTCATCCGGCGGAATCAACAGGAATACAGGCGTCTATACAATTAGCAAAGGAGCTTTCCCCCAACATCATACATGGGAAAGTAATTATCATCCATTTGATGAATACTCCGGCTTTTAAAGAAGGGAGGGATATTACCCCGGAAGACGGAAAGAATTTAAATCGAGTATTTCCACCTAACCAAAACGGCACTTTAACAGATAAAATTGCATATTTCTTTTGGGAAACGTTTGCCTGTAATGTGGATTTTTATATCGATTTACATGGGTGCAGTGCTGCTTGGTTAAATCCTCATTGTTATTATGTTGGCGTTGGAGAAGAACACATCATAGAACAATCTCGACAAGCTGCCAAATTATTGAATTTGCCTTATATTACCCAATCAGTTGCAACCAACGGTGCATATAATTATGCCGGAACGCAAGGAATTCCGGGTATATTGATAGAACGGGGCGAATGTGGATACTGGAAGCAAACAGAGGTAGAACTTTTTAAAAAAGATATCAGAAATGTATTGCGTCACTTGCAATTATTAAATGATGAAATGGAGTCCGTAAGTATGACACCGGAAGAAGTAGAAAATATTTTATATTTATATACCGAATGTGCCGGTTGTTGGATACCTTGTATACAAACGGATGAGTTATTTGTAAAAGGAGAGAAACTGGGAGAGATACAAGACTGTTTTGGACAAACATTACAGACATATTATGCGAAACAAGATGGCGTTGGATTGTATATGAATTGTCATCTTTCAGTAAAGGAACATGATTTTCTATTTGCATATGCATCGCGCTCTAATCAAATTTAAATTTTGGATAAAGATGTTTTAAGAAGGAGAAGTTTTACATATGGGGATGCAACAAAAAATTGAAAAGCATTGGAACAGCTCTGCCGACAACTATGGAAGTATTATTCGAAGAGAATTGGATTCTTTTAGGCGTAAAGCTTGGGCAAAAAAAATTACGGAAAATGCTCCTGATAAGCCAAATCTTTCTGTTTTGGATATTGGAACAGGACCAGGTTTTTTTCCAATTGTACTGGGAGAACTCGGACATAATGTAATGGCAATTGATTGTACGGAAAATATGCTGGAAAAAGCGAAAAAACTTGCTCAGTCGGAAGATATAACAGCAGATTTTTTGAAAATGGACAGCCACGCTTTATCGTTTGAAGATAATACATTTGATTTATTGATTAATCGCAATGTGACTTGGACACTGTATGACCCTGAAAAAGCATATAAAGAATGGTATCGCGTGTTAAAACCGGGAGGAAGACTGCTGATTTTTGATGCGAATTGGTTATTGGGGTATTATAGAGAAGACATCAGAAAACAAAATCAAGAAAACGAAAAATTATTTCATGAAAAATATGGTTCTCCATGGGAAACAGGAGGTCATGGAGATGAAAGCCATATTCTAAGTCTTCCAATGGGAAAAGTAGACCGCCCCGAATGGGACAAACAATATTTAGAAAAAATTGGGTTTCAAGTTACGTATGAAAAAAGTGTAATTGACGAGTTATGGGGTGAAGATGAAAAATTAATCTATGGAGCAACTCCTATGTTCATGATTGTAGCGGAAAAACCTTTATCGTCATCAGGCTACTTGTTAGATAATATTCAAAAATATTGGGATATGCGCTCAGAAACATATTCAATACAAAATAGAGAGGAACTAATGACAGAGCAGAACAAATGGATAGACAAGATACTGCCTCGTCTGCCGCAAAAAAAGAATATGCGTATATTAGATATAGGCTGCGGTCCCGGATTTTTTTCTATTATGATGGCGCAGCATGGGTATGAGGTAACAGGTATAGACTATTCCGACCAGATGTTAATGCATGCCAGAAAAAATGCACAAGACACAATACCAGAGATAGCAAACAATATAATATTTCGACAAATGGACGCACAAAACTTGGAGTTTGAAGATAATTCTTTTGATGTAATTTTATCCAGAAATCTAACATGGGACTTAGAACATCCTGTAAAAGCTTATCAGGAATGGTTGAGAGTGTTACGCCCAGGAGGAAAAATTTTAAATTTTGACGGCAATCATTACTTACATTGTTTTAGAGAAGATTATAGCGATTATCAAAAGATAAATAGACAGCTTCATCAACAAGAATATTTAAAGAATGTAGATATGAGTGCTATTAATCGTTTGGCTATGGAACTTCCATTAAGCCGCTTGCAGCGTCCGCAATGGGATGTCGTAACACTTTTGGAATTAGGGGTGAGAGGTGTAGAAGTAGAAGCACAAGAATGGATTACCTCAGCACAAGAAAAAGAGAAAAAGTGCATTGCATCATTTCTTTTATGTATTACAAAATAGACTTTCTGGAGGAAATATATGAAATTACGAAATAAACATACTTTAAAAATTTGTGCTGCCGTTGCAATGCTCGCAATTGGCTCTTGTATTTTGGCTGGTTGTAGCAGTACTCCAAGTTCCAGTTCGCAAACAGTACAGACAATGAATCAAGATGAAAAAGTGTTTCGTTATGGTGTCACAGCGTATACTTATGAAAATGGAATAGATCCGCATGTTGGTTACGCAGGGTGGTCAGCAATTCGTTATGGTATAGGAGAAACTTTATTTCGTTTTACCAATAATATGGAGTTAGAACCATGGCTAGCTACAGGATATGAACAATTAGACGATTATACAGTGAAAATTTCGTTACGTGATGATGTGACTTTTCATAATGGCAAAAAAATGACAGGAGAATCTGTTAAAAAATGTTTAGAACGTTTAATTCAAATGAACGATAGAGCTCCATCCGACTTAAATATTGAATCAATTATTGCACAAGGACAAAATGTAACGATTAAAAGTAAAAATAAGGTTACTGTTTTATTAAACTCTTTAGCTGATCCATATGGTTGTATTATTGATGTAGATGAAGGGTTGCATAATGGAGTATGTATTGGAACAGGTCCTTATAAAGGAGTTTCTGCAGATGATAACTCACTTTCTGGAGAAGCATATGACAATTACTATGGAGGAAAAGCCAAAGTAAATAAAATTGAAGTATCTAAGATTACAGACGGAGATACCTTAACTATGGCTTTGCAAAACGGAGAGATTGATGCAACGCAGGGGCTTCCATATTCTAGCTACAATTTGTTTGAAGAAAATGATCAGTTTAAGATTAGCTCTGCCGATACTTCTCGTGTATATCAAGTAGCATTTAATTTCGATACTCCAGTCCTACAGGACTTAAAAGTAAGACAGGCTATTTGTTCTGCAATAGATAAAGATGCTTTTTGCAAAACACTTTTAAATGGTAGAGGTACTCCTGCAGTAGGCGCATTTCCTTCTAATTTTGAATTTGGAAATAACGCTTTGACAGGACCGAGTTTTGACAAAGAAAAATCAAAATCTTTGTTAGCTGAGGCAGGTTGGATAGATACAGATGGTGACGGATATGTAGATAAAAACGGACAAAAATTAACTATTCGTTGGCTAACATATTCTTCCAGACAGGAATTACCTTTACTGGCAGAATATGCAGAATCAAATTTAAAAGATATTGGAATTGAAGTGCAGATTAATGTTACTGAAAATGCAAAAAATGTACTTGCATCTGGGCAATATGATGTTTATGCCAGTGCCTTTGTAACAGCTCCAACCGGTGATCCACAATACTTTTTTACTGCACATTTATTAGATGAATCTCCTTATAATGCAGGACATTATCACAGTGATAAAGTAGAAGGGTTAGTTGGAGAACTTAGAAATGAATTTGATCCAGAAAAACGTGCTCAACTAGCTATTGAAATTCAGCAACAGGTTTTGGATGACAGCGCTTATCTATTTGTATCACATTTGAAAATGTCATTCGTAATGCAAAAAAGCATTAGTGGTTTTGAGGCGCATCCATCTGATTATTACGAAATAACCAATCATTTAGATGTAAATTAATGATGTTTTATTAATTTCAGAATTCTGAAATTAATGTGTTGACATATATACTACAGCATGTTATGATAATAACATAGTTAACTAAAATGGTTCAAAAAGCCAAATTTTAGGATTGTAAGAAATAAGTAATATTATAAATTCTTATATCTGCAATCCTTTTTTTAAACGCTTGAGTTACAGAATTCTGTTAATTGTTTCAGCATACTTTTGGAGGTTTATATGTCAAACAAAAGAGATTTAAACTTAGAAGAATTTGGAATTTCATTGAGCAGATATAGAGAATTATATTATTTTTGTCAGCAATATCGTGAAAAAAAAGAAGAGTTACAGCGCTGCTATAGTGTAACATCAGAACCGACATCAAAGAGATCAGAAAATGCACATATATTGACAAATTTCGCAGAACAGCAAACGGATAAGACAAATAAATTATCCAGAGATATTGGACTAATAGAACAAACAGCACAAGAAGCGGTTGGAGGATTGTATCCTTTTATTTTAAAAAATGTGACGGAAGATATCACGTATGAACATATGGGAGTACCATGTGGACGACGCCAGTTTTATTTTATGCGAAGAAAATTTTTCTGTTTACTGGACCAGAAGAAAGGGTAATTGTAAGGATTTGTTTGGTTATTAGAACAACTATGGAAAGTTATTATAATTTGTGTATAAAAGGGTCACACAAGGGACGTACTTTCACTGTAAGATATAAGTATGGATGGAACGTTTGTTCTTTTCATTACATTATCCTATCATATGTATCATCTTTGCAAAAAGAAATACATCTTTTGTAAATAGCGTTTGAGTTGCGAGAGATACATATTATTTTTCATTTTTGACAGAACTATTGTTCGTATCGAAGATGATTGGTATAGGAGTAAATAAATAGGAGGATAAGTTTAATTATGCCGGTTAAAATGATTGGATTGGCTGAATTGGAAACGGACATGGCGGAAATTATAAATCGGGCTTTGACTGATTGTCAAACTTTAACTGATGATATTCGCACTGTAATTCAAAAAGAAATTGAACGAAAAACCAATTCACATAGTTATTCTGATTCTCAAATGATTACAGTGCCTGATGATTCTATGCTGCCGCGGCTTGAGGCACTAGCCATTTTAGAGGCAGAAAAATTTGCAGATGCATTAGCAAAGGAGTTAGATGGATAAATGCTATCTTATCAGCAAATTTCATCTGAAATCTCGCGGCTATTGGCACAAGCATATCCAGATTACGGTGTATATGCAAATGCACTGCCGCAGGACGCCCAATATCCTTGTTTTTTGATTCAGTCTATTGCGACTGATATACAAGATGCATCTTGTTTTTTGGTTTCCATTACAGAATATATTACGTTGTCTTGTATCATTGCAGATGATACCTTAAACGGTATGGAACAATTAACAAACATGCAGTTGGGTGTTTTAAATCTATTGAGGCAGGGATATTTATCCGTCTCAGATAGGTCTATTTCTGTTCGGGCCGGTACAGGAGGACAGGAAAAAAACTGTGCTTACATAGAACTACAATGTTTTTATGAAGATGTACGCACAGATCAAATGGAAGAACTTCCAATGATTCAGGAAGCAATTATTGATTTAAAAGGAGTATGAATATGGGTTTACCAAGTATTAACATTGTTTTTCAAACAGTAGCAGATAATTCCATTAAGATGTCTCAAAAAGGTGTTGTTGGAATGATTTTGCAAGATCCTATTGTTGAAGGCGCTTTTACAATTACTAAAGTTTCTGATATGGATACACGTTTCAGTGAAGAGAATAAACTTTATATTGAACGTGCTTTTACGGGTTATATCAATCAACCAAGGTCACTGGTGATTTATGCAATTAAAGTAACCGGAGAACCGGAAGAACAATTTCCAAGTCTGAAAGCCGGTTTGGATTATATGGCTACACAGCAAATTGATTATTTGGTTGGACCATATACCACAAATGAAACACAAGCAACAGAAATCAAAACATGGATTCTGGAAAGAAGAAAAGAAAATACCACACCGAAAGCAATTTTGCCAAAATTGGCAGCTGACAGTGAAGCGATTATTAATTTTTCTACCGATGCTATTACTGTTGGTGAAAAAACATATCAGGCAAATGCATTTTGCAGTCGTATTGCCGGTTTAATTGCAGGTACGCCAATGACCATTTCTTGCACTTATGCACCACTCACCGAAGTTAGCAATATTGAGCGCAAAAATAAAAGTGATATGGACACTGCAATTGATAATGGAGAATTCATTCTTATGCATGACGGCAAAAAAGTAAAAGTTGCTCGTGGTGTTACCAGCCTAAAAACGATTGGCGAAGGTAAAAATGAAATCTTTAAGAAAATTAAAATTGTGGAAGCTTTGGATATGATTCGTTATGACTTGGCAACCACAATTGAAGATACTTACATTGGTAAGTTTGCAAACAGCTATGACAATAAATGTCTATTGCTAACTGCAATCAAAGGTTATTTTTTAGAAATGGAGGCTGCCGGTATTTTGCAGGAAGGCACTTCTTCTGTTGAAATTGATTTGGATGCACAAACTGCATTTCTAAAAGAAAAAGGCACCAATGTAAATGAAATGGACGAACAAGAAATTCGCGAAGCGGATACAGAAGATAAAGTATTTTTGAAAGCAACCGTAAAAGTGTTGGATGCAATTGAGGAAGTATCCCTCAACGTTGCAGTTTAATAAAGAAAGGTGGAGCATAATTATGGCATTTGATAGTGCAAAACGAGTAATTTCAGGTACATGGGGAGAAGTTTGGCTTGATGGTGAATATGTGGGTGAATGTTATGCCCTTCAAGCAAAACATGCTTTTACAAAAGAAGATGTGCAGCAATGCGGACAAATGGAAGTTGACAGCAAAATTCTCGCAATTAAAGGTACCGGCTCTATGGAGATGTATAAAGTATCCAGCAGAATGGCTAATCTAATCGGTACTAAAATTAATAAAGGTGAAGATGTCAGATTTACTGTGACTTCTAAATTAAGCGATCCGGATGCATATGGTGCAGAACGTGTTGTATTGAGAAACGTTTCTTTCGATGATTTAACCGTTGCTGACTGGAAAGTTGGAACAAAAGGGAATATTACAGCACCATTTACTTTCACAAAATATGAATTTTTAGATACAATTGAGGCGGTGTAATGATGAGAAGTGTACAGGATATATTATTGCAGCATGAAATACCAAATAAAATCTCAAAATCTTACGTACATAAACGTTGGTCGCAAGAGTGCGGTGAAGAGGCTGTGTTAGAGCTCCGTACACTCAGTTATGACCGTGTTGAAGAAATTAAAGAATTACATCAAAAAGAAACTTCTGTTTACATTGTACTGGAAGGCGTTGTTGCCCCTGATTTTCGTTCAAAAGAACTTAGAGAAAAGTATGGCTGTGAAACCACTGTTGATTTAATCAAACGTTTGCTTTTGCCGGGCGAAATTGAAGATATTTCCCGTGAGATTGAAAAATTAAGCGGTTATCGCGTAGTTACTTTAAAAGAAATTAAAAAAAAATAAGCACAGATTCTGAATTAAATCTGATGTATTATCTTTTTAGAGAAAAAAACGTTATGCCGGGACATTTTTATCGTATGCCGCCGGGAGAAAAACAGTTAATCAGAGCCTTTTGTGAGCAGGAGTGCAACGGAGGGCAAGTATAATGGCAAGAAACATAAGTATATCGGTTAGTGTTCAGGATCAATACTCACAAAGTATTTCTTCCATGCGTGAAAAAACCGTTGCATTTAATAAAGATATAGAAGAACTTACCGCAAAGATTAAAAGTTTAAATAAAGAAAAGATATCTTTGAATATAGATGCAGTAAAAGCGCAGCAAACACTACGTGATTTACAGCAGCAATTTAAAAATACCGGCAATGCAGCAGACCAAATGGTTTTGCAGCTTGCCAATGCAAATTACAGTAATGTGAATAAACAAATAGAACGTATCTCAAAAAGTTCACAGCAAGCAAAAAGAGAACTGTCTAATCTTGTAATTGAATATAGTAAAGCTGATAACAGGGCAGGAATGTTTGGTAACAACAGTACATTATCGAATACTGTTATTCATGGCAGAACAGGAGAACGCTTTCAAAATTTTGGTTCAGGTGAAAGGTCACAATCCAACGTGAACGATTATGCATCCATTGGTGCGGATATTGGCATGGCAACAGCAGAAGCGGCTATCAGCGCGAAGGCAGGTGGTGCTATTGCAAGCACTGTTTCTGCTGCTATGGGAACTGCTTTTCTTCCTGTTGTTGGCACCGTATTGGGAGGGCTGGCCGGAGCTGTTATCGGTGGCGGAATTGGAGCGCTGATAGACAAGTTTTCAGGAGATAAGTCCAAAGATGACGATATCAAAAAAGAATTCAAAAATTATGCCATTGATAAATATAATGATGTTCTGGAAAAAAGAAATGAAGAGCTGATAGAAGGCTCGTCCATGGCAGGAAACTTTCAGACAAATAGCAATCGAATGCGATTTTTTCTAGGGAATTCTGCTGATACTTATTTAGATAAGGTGAATCGACAAACAGATTCACCTTATACCAAAAACGAACAATTAGGCTTATATTATGCTTTACATAATAATGCGGTCGATGCACAGGAAACCAGTAAAGCGGTAGAGATGCTGCAAAGCATAGGGGAAGGTGCAAGTTTGACTGCTGATGAGTTGACCAGTATTGCGCTTACTTTAAGTGATATGCAAAAGGCAGATCAAGCCACAATTGAAATGATAGATTCTTTTCAGAATGGTAGTGTTGATGTTTATCAGGAGTTGGCTAACGAAAAGGGTATTACATCTGAACAAGCGCGTTTGCAGGTTCAAAATGGACAAATCAGTGGTCAAGAAGCTTCCGAAGCAGTCTTAAACGCTATGTATGGTGCAACTGCAAATGAAGGTTTATCTACATATGAGCAAAAAGCACTGACCTGGGAAAATTCATTAAAGTCTTTAAATGAAGCGGAAGGAGAAGGGTATAATTCTGAACGCGAAGCACAATTAGAGCAAAATATCAGTTGGTTTGAAGAGCATAAACAAGAATTATTAAATTATAAGCAAGAAATTGGCCGTGGAAAAGCACAGCTGGATAATGCCCTTGACCAGCACATGATAGAACAAATGGATGCATTTTTGAAAGATCCATATAAAAATGAAACCGATGGGCTTTACGACGAAAACAGCGATTTAGATCGACGATTAATTTTAGAGAATAATTGGTCTATGATTGGCATAAAAAGACAAGAAGAATTTGCAAAATCTGAAGAGGGAATGTCGTTATATAATGCAAATGCCAATCTTGCCCAATCTGTGGTGGAAAACTCGATTGTAACCTTTACACAAGATATTTATGCTATGGAGTCCATTTTTTCTGAAAGTGTTTCCAATACACTGGACAGAGTGAAAACATATGCAAATGCAATTTTAGCGGATGCAATTGAGAAAAACAATATGTCGGTTAATATGAATAATCTTGGTGACATAAATGCAGCTATAGAAAATGGAGATTTACAAAAAAATGGATACTCACAGAATGTATTAGGGAAGTATATTGATAAATATGATTCATATACTTTCGGTCATAATGCAGGAGGCAGTTCTGCTATGTATAGAGCCAAACGAAATTCTGGCATTCCGGGTTCTTCCATGTATGCGTCCACCGCATTTGGTCTTGAACGTGTTCCATATGACAATTATCCGACTTTATTGCACCAAGGCGAACAGGTATTAACCGCACAACAGGTACGTCAACAAAAAAATATACCTAGTGTTACTGTAACAGGAAATCAATTTGTAATTCGTGAAGAAGCAGATATTACAAAAGTAGCAAAAGCCTTTGTGGCTGAAATGCAGAAAGCTTATGCAATTACATAATTGGCGGCAAAAGGTATTCAATATTTGAATGCCTTTTGTTTTTACAAAAGATTTATGCTGAAAAGCAATTTAGTTGAAGTAATTTTAAAAAGGAGGAGCTATGCTACGAAAATTTATTTTTAAATATGGCGAAGGCAGCGAATATATTTTGCCGATTTCTCCTAAATCTTTCAAAGTAGATTATGGTATTCGAGTAGAAACAGTGAATATTCATACCATGGGCGATGTCAATATTGCAGGTTACAGTACTTTGTCAACCATCAGCATTGACTGCATGTTTCCCTCAAAAAAATATCCGTTTGTTGTGGGAACCTATCATGAAAATCCTTATACATCGGCGGAAATGTTTATCAAATGGTCAGAGGAGCGTACAAAACTGCGTTTTGTTGTTTCGGACACCACAGTAAATTTACCTGTGGTAGTAGAAAACATCACGCTGTCTGAGCAAGATGGTACCAACGATGTTTATGCTTCCATTAAATTAAGACAAGTACGAGAATTAAATGCAATTCAAACAGAGGATGCTCCTGTAGAAGAAACGCCTCCTCATATGGATTATTACACAGTGGTATGGGGAGACACCATGTGGGATATTTCTTATCGCTATTACGGAGATGCAACTCTTTGTTGGAAATTGGCTTCTTATAACGGTATAGCCAATGCAAATTTAATTTATCCCGGACAAGTTGTCACAATTCCGGACCGTTCTTTACTGTAGGTGAATGATTATGAATATAACAATCAAAAACAGTGATGGTACCTTTGATATTACACAATTGGTAACAACCGTTTCGATATCCGGTGATTATCAGCAATGTTCCAGAACGTTGGATTTTTCTATGGTATCTTCTCCAATCGACAACAGCATTCCTTCCATTCGTTGCGAATTGGGAAATGCTGTCACCTTAACGGAGAATAATGAGATTATGTTTCAAGGAAATATCTTCAGCAGGCAAAAAAGCACCAATGGAAATACCATTTATGTTACTTGCTTTGACAGGGGATTTTACTTAAAGAAAAATGAAGCTACCTATAAATTTACCAATCAAACTCCTGAGGCAATCGCGCGGAGAATTTGCGGAGATTTCAGCATTCCTGTAGGAGACATTGCATCCACCGGAATTTCCATTACGAAAAATTTTATTGGACGCAATTTATACGATATCATTCAAAGCGCATATACCATTGCATCTGAAAAAATACATAAAAAATATATTACCAGATTTGAAGGTACAAAGCTTTGCATTCGCGAAAAAGAAGGTCAGAAAAATACTTTGGTATTGGAAGGCGGTTCGAATTTAATGGATGCAAGTGTATCTGAAAGCATTCAAAATATGGTAAATCAGGTAGTCATTTATGATTCCAATGACAATTTGATTAAAACCATGAAAAATGATGAATATATAAAACTTTATGGTCTTATGCAAAGTTACATGTCTCAAGGAAAAGATGATGTCTCGGACAAAGCACAAAAAACTTTGGATGACAACGGAGTAACTCAAAAAATTACGGTGAACAATCTTGGTGATACCCGTAATATTACCGGAAATTCTGTCATTGTCAAAGAACCTTATACGGGAATCAATGGACTGTTTTACATTGATGGTGACACTCATACATGGAAAAATGGAATTTACTTGAATAAATTGATTTTAAATTTAAAAAATGTCATGGACGAAAAAGAATCAGGTACAGATCCGACATAGGAGGAGAAATATGGAAGAGAATCCTTTTTCAGCTTTAATTAATATGCAGAGAAATGATGTTAACCAACGACAGCGTTCAGTCTTTCAAACATTTCGTATCAGTACATTGTTAAATCATTCTCCGTTTACAGTCAAAATTGGTGGTATTCCGTGCAGTGGAACAGAACTGTTAATCAATCAAACGTTATTAAATGAAGAAACAAAACCAAATATAGGAGAGCAATTGATTACGGTAAGCAATCAAGACGATTCTATGCATTTGGTTTTGTGTAAGGTGGTGAATGGATGAATTTATTTCCAATGATTCAGCCGGAACTGGAATTGAAAGATTCATCTTTACCCATGTATAAAGAAATTGCATGGGATTTTGAATATAATATTCCAATTTATAACAATGGAAGTCCCAAATGGATTACGGGAAAAGAAGCTGTACTGGTTTGGGCTTGGAAAGCGCTGCATGTACAAAAATATAGTTATCCAATTTACAGTTGGAATTACGGATGTCAGTTAGAATCATTAATTGGACAAACAGTATCGGAAGAATTGAAACAGAGTGAAGCCATGCGTTATGTGCGCCAAACTCTAACGGAAAATCCTTATATTACTGATGTAAAAGAAGTAAGCGTATCTTTTACAAATGATGTATTGTCAATTTCGTGCATACTAAATACACGTTATGGGGAGGTGAAAGTCAATGCTTGAGTTCAATACCCAAACATACGAGGAAATAAAAAACAAAATTTTAGAAGATATGACATCTGATGCAGACAAACGGGAAGGCAGTTATACCAATGAAATGGTAAGCGCGGTAGCTTATCAAATTTGGAATTTATACTGTTCTATGGGAGCTATGCTGCCAATTGCATTTGTAGATGAAACATCCGGAGAGTACATAGATAAACGTTGTGAAGAATATGGCATCAAACGAAAAGAAGGAACAAAAGCAATCGCCACGGTTACTCTGCATCATGAATCTGATATGACGATAGAAGCCAATACAGAATTTGCAACAGATAGCGGTTTGATATTTGTAAATACAAATCCGATTGAAATATCAAATGGGGAAGGAAGCGGTGAAGTAACTGCAAGAGAAGTAGGGGCACAGTACAACGTTCCGGAAAACAGCATTCATCAGTTCGCTGTTTCGCAAAGCTCCTTACCCACCGTTACCTCTACAAGCGCGAACGGAGGTACAGACCCCGAAACAGATGCAGAACTGGTAGAACGTTTATACCAATATTTAAGAAAACCAAGTACAAGCGGTAATATTTATGATTATGAAAAATGGGCTTTATCAGTTGCAGGGGTAGAGTCTGCGAGAGTCATTGAAAAATATCAAGACAAAGCGAATCAATTGTTGATTTTAATTCTTGGAAAAGACAGTGAACCGGTTGATACAGTCATTGAAAATAACTGTAAGGCATACATAGAGACAGTTCGCCCTATTGGTGCAACTGTGTTTGTAGAAAGTGCAAAACGATTTCCTATTTCTGTTCATGCAACTGTGAAATTGGTAAATGAAGAAGAAATGGACGAAAAAAGGAAAGAAAAAGCAATTTTGTCCATTGGTGAACAGTTTAAAAATTTGTTGGATGCTTACTTGAAGAATATTGCTTTTCAAGAGTACAACATTAATTTTCACAGAATCTCTTATATGATTTTAAATGTCGATTTAGTAGATGATTACACTTCGTTCCTTATCAACGGTGTAACTGATGATGAAAACCAAGGCGTCATTGAAATTGATTTTAATCAAGTACCTTCTTTGGAGTCAATCACTATCAATCATGTGGAAGTATACAAACGGGAGGGGTCTTAACATGACAAGAGACGGAATCAAGGCAATACGTCCCCTTATTGAGCAATTACCTGACTTTTATCATAACAGTCCGGAAGTAGTCGATTTACAAAATGCATTTACCAAGCAGATAAATTCTGCATGGATGCAGCGTGAAGAATTTTTAAATCAATTAAATGTCCAAACTGCAACTTGGTCGTTACCTATATGGGAATATTTATATGGAATTGAGGCTGATACCACCCGCAGTTTGGAGTTTAGACGAGCTTGTATTTTATCAAAATTGCGTGGGAATGGGACTGCAACGTTAGAAATGATGAAAAACGTTGCAAAGAGCTTTTGTAACAGCGATGTAGAGATAATTGAATACAACGACGAGTTCCGTTTTGAAATTAAGTTTGACGGAACAGCATCAGCCATTGAAAATAAAGATGGTTTTTTGAAAGCGATTAGAGAGCTGAAACCGGCTCATTTACAAGAAACATTAATTGAAATGACTTCATTGCCTTCAACACTTTATGTTGGAACAGCAATCGGAAGTTACAAACAGGAGGTGGTTTGTAATGTCAACATCTAAATGGACATCCGTTATTACAAATGCGGGAAAAAACTTATTGTCTTATATTTCTGAACAGCATCTTGTAATAACAAAAGCTGAATGTGGTGATACAAGAACAGAAGGCAGTTTGGAAGAACTAACCGGCATTCAAAATCCGAAAGATATGGTTCTTTATCCATCACAATCCATTGAAAGCAATTTACAATTTCGCATAACACTCAGCAATCAAAATATTTTAACTGGTTTTTCTTTATATCAAATTGGTATTTACGCAAAACTGGAAAATCAAGAAGATGATGTATTGTTTATGGTAATACAGGCAGCAGAAAATCAGCCTGATATCATTCCTTCCAATCAAGAAAGTCCAAACTATGTTAATGATTACGTGGTACGTCTGATTGTGGCAAACACAAATCAAATTACGGTTCAGGTAACAGCAGACGCCTATGCAACCACAGGTGTTGTGTTAGATTTGAAAACAGAATTAAAATCTGATATTCAGAGTTTACAAAATACAAAATTGGATGTTGCAAAATTGAATGTCTCTAACGGAGCTGCGGGTTTGGATGAAAGCGGCAAACTAAAACAGATGCCGACAGCATCTGATATTGGAGCAGTTCCCATCGGCAGAACTGTAAACAGTAAACCTTTAAGTTCTGATATTGTACTGAATGCGGCGGATACCGGAGCAGTAGACGTATCTTTGTTGGGAAAGGAAAATGGTGTTGCTACCTTAAATTCCAATAGTAAGTTGGTACAAATGCCGACGGCGTCCGATGTTGGGGCAGTTCCCACCGGCAGAACCATTAACGGAAAACCTCTTTCCGCAAATGTTGCTTTAAGTGCGACAGATGTAGGAGCGGTTGCAGCAAATACAATTGGGGTTGCAAATGGAGTTGCTTCTTTGAACTCTGACGGTAAGTTGGTACAAATGCCAACATTTGATGATTTCTTTATAAGTGGGGAATGGACGCCGCAAATCAACAGGTATACTTGGGATTTTGATGGTTCTTATACTTCATATGGATATTATTACAAATTTGGAAAATTGGTATATGTGGTAGGCAGAATTACCATTACCAATCCGGGAAATAGAGGTAATGCTTATATTGATGGTTTACCATTTGAAACGGATCCAAATTTGTGGCAGCAACTTCATGTTATCATTACTAACATTGATAACATATGGAGTGGATTTACACAGCAAGGCTCCTGTTTATTAGAGGCTGATTCTACTCATGGTACTTTAGGTGCTGATGGACATCTAATTACTATTGATAATGCTGGTACGGTTTATTCTATCTCCGGTATGTATATCTCTAAAGAATAGGTTGCAAAAATATCAGTTGGTATTTTACCAGCTGATATTTTGTATTTTATGAAAAACCAATACTTGTAACAATATATCTCCTATGGTATGATAATTACCAAGAATGGAAGTGATTACACCTATGCTATATTGTTCCAAATGCCATGCATTATATGAAAACGGGACAACTTGTTCTAATTGTAATGAGCCGCTTACAGAACCAAAGCCCGGAAATTTGGTTTTATTAACTGCTGCCATGTATGCTGAATCTAATGAAATTTTAGACGCATTTCGTGCCAGAGAGATTTACATTGATAGGAAACCTACCATTGAAGAGGGTGTGTTTGAACTGTTCGTACAATATGCAGATTGGGAAAAGGCAAATGAAACGTTATATATTGTATTGGAAGATTTAAAAAAGCACGCTCCTTATCAAGGGGAAGAAAATGCCGATGCAAACGAACAAAAACCAAAGCTGAGCAAAGGGAAAAAGTGGGTATTACGTATTGTAGCAGCAGTTGCATTTGGATTGGTCATTTGGGGTGTAGTAGCACTTACGGACTTTGCAATGGGATTTGTAAAGGGCTGGTTTTCCTAAAGTTTAATATGGGGGGATTTTTAAGTTATGAAACAACTAAAACCGGATACCACATGCATTCATGCAGGCTATGAACCAAAAAACGGTGAACCTAGAGTAGTACCGATTGCACAAAGCACTACATATACATATGACAGTGCAGAAACTATGGGGAAATTGTTTGACCTTGAAGCAGATGGATTTTTCTACACACGTTTAGCCAATCCAACCTTGGATGCCGTGGAGAAGAAAATTGCTGCTTTAGAGGGTGGAGTAGGAGCGATGATTACTTCATCAGGACAAGCTGCTTCTACAATTGCGGTTTTGAATATATGTCATGCAGGTGACCATATGGTTTGTTGCAGCGCAATTTATGGCGGTACCTTCAACTTGTTTTATAAAACATTAAAAGAGTTAGGCATTGACGTAACCTTTTTGCAGCCGAATGCGACAGCTGACCAAATTAATGCCGCTTTTCGCGATAATACCAGATGTGTATTTGTTGAGACATTATCCAATCCGTCATTGGTGGTCACAGACATTGCGTTATATGCAGATTGCGCTCATGCACATCAGGTGCCTTTAATTGTAGACAATACATTTCCTACTCCAATCAACTGTCGTCCGTTTGAATTTGGTGCCGATATCGTAGTACATTCTACTTCCAAATATATGGATGGTCACGCTGTACAATTGGGCGGAGCTATTGTGGACAGCGGTAATTTTGACTGGAAAAAAGGAAAATTCCCTGAATTTACAGAACCGGATGAATCCTATCACGGTGTGATTTATGCGGAACGTTTCGGCAATGCCGCATATATTGTAAAGGCACGTACTCACTTAATGCGTGACCTTGGCGCACAGGCAGCACCGCAAAATGCATTTTTATTAAATTTAGGTTTGGAAACTTTGGCACTGCGTATGGAACGTCATTGCTCCAATGCGCAGACTGTTGCTGAATTTTTGGAGAATCATCCAAAAGTGGAATGGATTAACTATCCGGGTTTAAAAAGCAATCCTTATTATGAACTTGCACAAAAATATATGCCAAACGGTACGTGCGGTGTTATTTCATTTGGTGTAAAAGGCGGAAGAGAAGAAGCTGCCAAATTTATGGAGGGTTTGAAACTTGCTTCCATTGTCATTCATGTTGCCGATTTGCGCACATGCGTATTGCATCCTGCCAGCACGACTCATCGTCAATTATCTGATGCACAGCTGGAAGAAGCCGGTGTAAAAGCGAATATGATTCGTTTATCTGTCGGCATTGAAAATCCTCAAGATATTCTGGATGATTTATCCCAAGCTTTAGAACAATTATAAACAAAATAATATGACTTTTGTAAAGGGCGTTATTTCACGCTCTTTATTTGTTTTTACACAAAATATGGTTAAGATAATGATAACATCAATGGTAATGATTGAAAATATTCTGTAAATTCATTGTATATTTATAAGTTTTCATTGGAATTTTCTTTCATACCTGATTTTTCTATGCTATAATATATTAAATTTTATTCTAATAAAATATCAAAAATTGGAGTTGAGTATTCATGAGTGAAATCAACCAACGTGTTGTATGTAACGGTGTCGATTTTCAAAGTATTCAAAATACAAATTTTAAAACAATGAGAATCTCCGTTCATTTTATGTTACCAATAGATAAAAATCATATTTCCGCCAATGCTGTTTTGCCTGCGTTATTATGCCGCGCAAGTAAACAGTATCCCGATTATACAAAATTAAGCCAGCGCCTTTCCGAATTATACGGCGCAAGCCTCAATGCAGAGGTGCAAAAATTGGGGGATACGCAATTATTGAGTATTTCTACTGTAGGATTGGCAGACCAATTTACACTAAACGGAGAATCTGTTTCAAAAGAACTGGCTGAATTGATGTGCAGTATTATTTTTGACCCTCCGTTTGAAAACGGTACGTTCCGTCAGGAAGATTTTAATCAAGAAATACGCCAAACAATTGAATTGATTGATTCAGAATTCAATGATAAACGTATCTATGCAAAGCATCGCTGCGAAGAAATTATGTGCGATAAAGAGCCATATGGTATTCCGCGTTTTGGTTCCAAAGATGCAGTACGCGCATTGCAGCCAAACGATTTAAAAGAGGCTTGGTCTTATCTGATTTCCCATGCTCGCATTCGTATTATGGCATTGGGCAACTGTAATCCTGACTTGGTATTCCAAGGGTTTCAAACAGCATTTGAAAAAGTGGACCGCAGCCAGGTGGTTACTTGTTCTTCTGATATTGTTACAGATGTAACAGAGGTAAAAGATATCAGCGAAAGTATGGAAGTGGCACAATCTAAATTGGTTATGGGTTTCCGTACTCAAATTGCCGCACCGCAAAAAGAAATTGTTGCAGCAAAATTAATGACTGCAATGTTCGGTGGTACGCCCCATTCCAAACTATTTTTAAATGTTCGTGAAAAGATGAGCCTTTGCTATTATTGCGCAGCCAGATACAACAGCAACAAAGGCATTATGACTGTGGAAAGCGGCGTAGAGACCCAAAATATTGAAGCTGCCAAAAATGAGATTTTAAATCAATTGGAAGAAATGAAGAAAGGAAACTTTACAGAGGAAGAACTTCAGTCAGCAAAATTGAGCGTATGTAACAGTTACCGTACCATAGGCGATTATTTGGGCAGTACCGAAAGCTGGTATATCTCCCAAATTTTTATGCCGGATACGCAAACTCCGGAACAAGCTGCGGAGGAAATCAGTAAAGTAACTCGTGAGGAAATTATTGCAGCCGCACAAAAAGTAACACTGGATACCATTTATCGTTTGGTTGGAACTGAAGAGGAGTGATATTATGTCTTTACAAACCATTACAGGAAAACGTGTTGGAGACACTTACTATAAATTAGAACACCCGTCCGGCTTGACTGTTTTTATTTATCCAAAAGAAAACAGCAATTCTACGTATGCGGTATTTGGAACCAAATACGGTTCTGTTGACAATCAATTCCGCCGTTCTGACGAAGATACTGTTCACACAGTGCCGGAAGGTATTGCGCACTTTTTGGAGCACAAATTATTTGAAAGTGAAGACGGAGATGCTTTTGCACGTTATGCAAAAACAGGCGCTTCCGCTAACGCGTATACTTCCTTTGATATGACTTGCTATTTATTTTCTTGTACGGAAAATGTAGAAGCATCTTTGGAAATCTTATTGGACTTTGTCCAGTCTCCTTATTTTACGGAACAAACCGTTCAAAAAGAACAGGGAATTATAGGGCAGGAAATCCGTATGTATGACGATGACCCTCAATGGCGTGTGATGTTTAATTTACTGGGGGCTTTATATCACACACATCCTGTTAAAATCGACATTGCAGGAACCGTTGAAAGTATTTCTCATATTACCCCGGAATTGCTGTATCAATGCTACCATACTTTTTATGACCTGCATAATATGGCTTTATGTGTGGCCGGCAATATTGATAAAGAAACCGTATTAAAACTGGTTGATAAATATTGTAAACCGGCCGAGCCGTTTACTGTAGACCGTGTGTTTGAGGAAGAACCACGCAGCGTTGTAAAGGGTAAAGTAACACAAGCATTATCTGTTGCAACGCCTTTATTCCAATTCGGCTTTAAGGAAGAGGCAGGTAAAAACAGAAGAACTGTGAAAGAGTTGGCTGCTGTGGAGCTATTGCTGGAAATTTTAGCTTCGGAAGCGTCTCCTTTGTTCCGTGAATTGCAGCAATCCAACTTAATCAATGAATCCTCCTTCAGTTATGAATTTTTTGAAGGTCCCGGCTATGCGAGTGTTATTTTTGCAGGGGAATCAAAAAATCCTGACCAAGTTGCAGAATGTATCAAAAACGAAGTAAATCGCTTAAGAAAAGAAGGCATTCCAAAGGTGGATTTTGAAAGAGCAAAGAAAGCAATCTACGGACGAAATGTAGCGGCTTTGAACAGCTCAGAGACAATTGCAAACTGCTTAATCGCACTTTCTTTTTCCAACCGTGAATTGTTTGAATATATTGACGCATTGGCAGAAATTACACTGGAAGAGGTAACTGCAAGTTTGCAGACGCATATGTTGGAACAATATGCAGCCTTGTCCATCGTTGAGCCGATTACCCTTATGGAGGAAGCAAAATAATGAGTCATGTGGAATTCCCAGGTTTGGGTTGGAGTTTTGACATCAACTCAACCGCTTTTTCGATTGGATCCTTTGAAATCAAATGGTACGGATTGCTCATTGCAACAGGATTTTTATTAGCGGTAATCTATGCAATGGTCATGTGTAAAAAAATGAATATTAACCGCAGCAGATTACTGGATACAATCATTGTCGGATTAATTGCAGGCGTCATCGGCGCCCGCTTATATTATGTTATCTTTTATCCGGGTGATAAATTTATCAAAGACCCAATCAGTATTTTCTATATCCATGAAGGTGGATTGGGCATATATGGCGGTATTATAGGCGCCTTATTGGTTGGCGGTCTGTTTGCCAAATTCCGAAAACAAAATGTGCTTGCGGTACTGGATATCGGTGTGCTCGGCTTTTTGATTGGACAAGCAATCGGACGTTGGGGAAATTTTGTCAACCAAGAAGCATTTGGTGGACCGACCTCTTTGCCTTGGGGAATGGTGAGTGAAAATACTCTGGCGGTTTCGCCGGATTCCCCTGTACATCCTTGCTTTTTTTATGAATCCATGTGGTGTGTACTGGGATTCATCGTACTTCATATTTTTACTACAAAATTCCGTCAATACGACGGACAAACCTTTTTATTATATCTTATCTGGTACGGAACAGGCAGATTTTTTATCGAAGCACTGAGAACAGATAGTTTGTATGTGCCGTATCTTCCGATTAAAGTTTCTCAGTTGGTGGCCGTTGTAACGATTTTGGCTGGTATTGTTCTTCTTATTGTATTCCGAAATCGAAGAATTTTGGCAGGATGCGGACTCAAGCAAGTCATGGCTGCAAATGTAGAACGAGTTGCTGCCATGAATCCTCTATCTAAGTTCGAGCCTGCAGAGAAAAAAGACCGCCGTAAAAAAGAAACGAACCATAAAGAACACAAAGATTCTCATGATACCAAAAAAGAGCATGTTTCAAAAACAGTAAAAGAGGAATCAACCGTGCAGGAAAAAACGTCTCCCGTTTCAATGGAACCACAGGAAAGCGTTTCCGCAGAAGAACAAGCAGATAACGAAATTGAAGTGAACAATCAAGTGATTCATGAGATAATCGACAATCAGTCTACGGAAGAAACAACCAAACAAGCAGATGAAAAAGACAACAAAGGAGCAAATCAAAATGGCGACAATCATTAATGGAAAAGAAGTATCTGCAAAAGTAAAAGAGCAAGTTGCAGAAGAAGTAAAACAACTGAAAGACAAGGGGATTCATCCCGGTTTGGCAGTTGTGATTGTTGGTGAAGATCCCGCTTCCAAAACATACGTAAAAAATAAAAAGCTTGCATGTCAGGCAGTTGGAATTCATTCGGAAGAATACGCGTTACCGGCAGAGACCACGCAAGAAGAATTATTGGATTTGGTACACAAACTAAACGAAAAACAAGATATAGACGGTATTTTGGTGCAGTCTCCTTTGCCAAAAGGTCTGGACGAACAATTGGTGATTGAAAATATCAATCCTGCAAAAGATGTAGATGCGTTTCACCCTGTGAATGTGGGACGTATTATGATTGGTGATTACAGTTTTTTGCCATGTACTCCTGCTGGCGTTATTGAGCTGATTCATTCCACAGGTGTTTCTATTAAAGGAAAACGCTGTGTTGTTATTGGCAGAAGCAATATTGTAGGTAAACCAATGTCTATGCTTCTGCTACATGAACACGGTACCGTGACCATATGCCATAGCCGTACTGAAAATTTAGCAGAAGTTTGCAGTCAGGCAGACATTTTGGTAGCTGCGGTGGGAAAAGCAAAATTTGTGACTGCAGATATGGTAAAGGACGGGGCAGTTGTGATTGACGTTGGCATGAACCGTGATGAAAACGGAAAATTGTGCGGAGACGTTGATTTTGATGCGGTAGAGAAAAAGGCATCTTTTATTACTCCTGTTCCGGGCGGAGTTGGTCCAATGACCATTGCAATGTTACTGAAAAATACAGTGACTGCTGCAAAACAAAGAGCAGGTATTGCTCAGTAAAATTGTGTTATATTAATGGGGTATGCAATATGGATTACCTTTTAAAAATGGTAAATTCTCCGGAAGATTTGCGTAAAATACCTGTTCGCAAACTTCCTATGCTTTGTCATGAAATTCGTGAAAAAATAATAAGTGCTGTTTCGGACAACGGCGGTCATTTGGCTTCCAATCTTGGCGTAGTGGAACTTACGGTTGCGCTCCACCGTGTATTTGATGTGCCCAATGACGCGATTGTCTGGGATGTAGGACATCAATCTTATGCGCATAAAATCTTAACGGGAAGAAAAGACGATATCAGCGGTTTAAGAACCAAAGACGGCATTTCCGGTTATCCAAAACGCAGTGAAAGCAAATACGATGCGTTTGATGTTGGTCATGCCAGCACTTCTATTTCTGCTGCTTTGGGTATTGCGCAGTCAAAACGTTTGCATAAGCGGGACGACCATGTCATTGCAGTCATTGGAGACGGCGCGTTAACAGGCGGCATGGCGTATGAAGGACTAAACAATGCGGGAAGATATACAAGAAACTGCTATAAGAATTTTATTGTTATTTTAAATGACAATAAAATGTCCATTTCCCGCAATGTAGGTTCCATGTCGCGCTATCTTACAAGCATCCGTACAGAACCGTCCTATTTGCAGGCAAAAGGAAATGTGGAAAAAGCTCTGGACCATTTGCCTGTGATTGGCGCTCCTATGTACCGCGTTGTAAAAAAATCAAAGAAAATTGTAAAACAAATGCTTTACAATACCACAATTTTTGAAGATATGGGCTTTGCTTACTATGGTCCCTTTGACGGTCATGATGTAGAAAACTTAATTCATGTACTGGAAAATGCAAAACGTATGCATCAGCCTGTACTGCTGCATATGGTTACCAACAAAGGAAAAGGATATGCATTCGCGGAAGAACGCCCGGATACGTTCCACGGTGTTTCTAAGTTCGATGTGGCAACAGGAGAAGGTTCTGCTGTTTCAGGGGAATCGTTTTCCAATACCTTCGGAGAGCATATTTGTAAACTGGCAGAAGAAAATGACCAAATTTGTGCCATAACTGCTGCAATGCAAACAGGTACGGCATTAAACGAATTTGGCATTCGCTTCCCCAAACGCTTTTTTGATGTGGGCATTGCTGAGGAACATGCCGTTTGTTTTGCAGGCGGTTTGGCGGCAGGCGGTTCGTTGCCTGTATTTGCGGTTTATTCTACATTTTTGCAGCGCGGGTATGACCAAATCATTCATGATGTAGCAATTCAGAATGTAAAAGTGATATTCGCCATAGACCGTGCGGGTATTGTGGGAGAGGACGGAGAAACGCATCAAGGAGTATTTGATGTTGCGTTTTTGAATACAGTACCAAATTTAACTGTATATTCTCCTGCGTATTATGATGAACTGCGTATGGATTTGGATGCAGCCGTAAAAGAATGTGACGGCGCTGTTGCAGTTCGCTATCCGAGAGGAAAAGAGTTATACAAACCGTCCGATTTTCAAATAACGGGAAATTCCTTTGACTGCTACGGAGATGAGTCGGCAGAACATGTGATTGTTACATACGGACGTATTTTTTCCAATGCGTGTCTTGCTTTGGAAGAACTAAAAAGTCGTGGAATATCTGTGCGTATTATCAAATTAAACCGTATAAAACCTGTTGACAAAGCGGCTGTTTTGGAGGCTGCAAAGGCAAAACATCTATACTTTTTTGAAGAAGGAATTCAGCAAGGCGGCTTGGCAGAACATTTTTATTTTTTGCTGCATGATACTGAGTTTAAAGGGAGTTATCATGTAACCGCCATTGACAATCAATTTGTAAAACAAGCTACCATGAAAGAGGCGCATCAACTGCTGAAACTGGATAAAGACAGCATGGTAGAAACCATAGTATCGGAGTGCACATTGTGAGTGAGAAAAAACGCTTAGACTGTTTATTATTTGATATGGGATTGGCTGAAAGCAGAGAAAAAGCCAAAACGTTAATCATGATGGGACAAGTTTATGTGGACAATCAAAAGTCTGATAAGCCCGGAACGCCTGTCTCGGAAGATGCAAAAATTGAAGTGCGCGGCGGCGGATTGCCTTATGTCAGCCGCGGCGGATTAAAACTGGAAAAAGCCATGCATACCTTTGATATTTCATTGAAAGATAAAATTTGTATGGATATTGGCGCTTCCACCGGCGGATTTACCGATTGCATGCTGCAAAACGGTGCGAAAAAAGTATATTCCATTGACGTTGGTTACGGACAGCTTGCGTGGAAATTAAGGACAAACCCGAATGTGGTAAATCTGGAACGTACCAATATACGCTATATCACTCGAGAGCAAGTGCCTGATGATATTGATTTTGCCAGTGTAGATGTTTCTTTTATCTCTTTGACTTTGGTTCTGCCTGTTGCCTACCAATTTTTGTCCGAACAGGGTGAAATGGTGTGCTTAATCAAACCGCAGTTTGAAGCAGGCAAAGAAAAAGTAGGGAAAAAAGGCGTTGTACGTGACTCTGCCGTGCATAAGGAAGTCATTGAAAAAATTCATAATTTTGTTTTGGAACAGGGCTTTTCTGTCATTGACATTACCTTTTCTCCCGTGAAAGGTCCTGAGGGAAATATTGAATATTTAATTTATATTCGTAAATCGGAACATCCTGAAGATATGTCTCATACGGATATTTCATCCTTGGTTGCGCAATCACATCAGCAATTAAATGGCGGTGAATCATAATGAAACTTGCAGTTATCCCAAACTTGAGCAAAAAAGATGCTCGTAAATATACCTTGCAAAGCATTGATATTTTACATCGTCTTGGCGCCGAGCTTTTCATGCATGATGAAATGAAACAAGAGTTTGCACAGCAGCCGGTTAGTTTTTATCAGGAAATTGAAGAACTGGTAGAACATTGTGATATTGTCATTGCCATAGGCGGAGACGGAACGATTATACATGCTTCCAAATATGCTTCGGCTGCCAATAAACCTGTACTTGGCATTAATGTTGGTCGTCTCGGTTATGTTGCAGGGTTGGAAACCAATGAACTGTGCAGTTTGGAGCGTCTGATGGACGGAGACTACACGGTGGAAGAACGTATGATGCTTGAAGTTTCGTTTTACCAAAACGGTAAAAAACAAACGTATCAAGTATTAAATGATGCGATTGTCGCACGTGGTTCTTTATCCCGCATTTTGGATTTAACCGTTTCGTATCAGCATGAAACCGTTTGCCAATATCGAGCTGACGGATTGATTGTCAGTACACCTACAGGCTCTACTGCTTATTCCTTTTCAGCTGGCGGTCCTGTTATGGATCCCACAATGGAAGGTATTCTGCTAACGCCCATATGCCCCCATTCTATATTTGGTCGCACAGTTGTATTTGGTGCGGATACGGAGTTGTTTATATCTGCAACATCTCAGTACAACAGCGATATGATTTTAACCCTCGACGGAGACTGTGTGGCGCATATGGAAGAAAATGAAGTAATACAAATCAAACGTTCTTCATTGACTACAAAGCTGATTAAATTAAAACATCGCAATTTTTATGAAGTCGCCAGAGAAAAGCTTGGTGAAAGGAGTACTTCCAATGAAAGCGAAACGTCACGCTAAATTGCTGGAATTAATTCATAACAATGATATTTATACACAGGAAGATTTAATGAGACATCTGCAGTCGGCAGGATTTGACGTCACACAAGCAACCGTTTCCAGAGATATCAAAGAGTTGCGTCTTGTAAAAATGCTTTCCGGAAATGGGAAGTACAAATATTCTACGGGAAAAGAACCGACAAGACCAACACCGCCCAAATTTGACTCATTATTTGCAGATGCCATTGAATCCATTGAACCTGCAATGAACATGATTGCAGTAAAATGTATGCCGGGTATGGCACAGGCCATTTGTGTTGCTTTGGAAGCAATGTATTTGTCAGGCATTGTAGGTACGTTAGCCGGAGATGATACCATTTTTATTTTATGTAAAGATATCGTAGCGGCCAATGAAACAACCGTTCAATTAAAGAATATTATGCGTGGGTAGGTGAATGCTGTGCTTTCACAATTATATATTGAAAATGTTGCAGTCATTGAAAAAGCAACCATTGAATTTCATAAAGGATTCAATATCTTAACAGGCGAAACCGGCGCAGGAAAATCTATTATCATTGATTCCATGCATGGTATTTTGGGAGAACGCACATCCAAAGATATGGTTCGAAGTGGGGCGGAGTCTGCTTTTGTCAGCGGATTGTTTACCGACTTAACCGAACAAGCAATCAATAAGCTGCAGGAACTGGGTTTTGAACCGGAAGAGGATGGTTCTGTTTTGATTCACAGAACCATTCAGGCAGAAGGAAAAAGCACTTGCAGAATCAATGGACGTCCTGCTACCGTTTCCGCTTTAAAAGAACTGGGAAAAACATTAATGAATATTCATGGTCAGCATGAAAGTTATCATTTGCTTTCTCCCGAACTCCATATTCATTATATTGATGAATCGGGTGATTTAAACACATTGGTAAAGGAATATCGCAGTGTGTATCAGGAGTTAAAACAGATTCAGTCTGAAATAGGAGCACATGCAACCGACGAAGCGGAAAAGCTGCGCCGTATTGATTTGCTGACGTATCAAATTGAAGAATTGGAACAAGCCAATTTGCGTGAAAATGAAAAAGAAGAATTAATGGAGCGCAAAACCACAATGATGCACTCTGAGAAAATTGCTTCTGCCATTACCGCAGCAAAAGCTGCTCTTGACGGAGATGAATCTTTTGATGGTGTTTTGTCTACGCTGACTGCAATTACCGCTTCTTTGCAGGACTCCGAGCAATATTTACCTGCATTAAATCCAATCATTCAAAAATTGCATGAATTATCTTATGGGTTGGAAGATGTCAGTGAAGCGTTACGGGAACAGGAGTCTCAAATGGAATTTGATGCATCCGAACTGCTTGAAATCGAAACTCGTTTGGATTTACTGTACCGCTTGTCAATTAAGTACGGACAAACGACAGAGGAAATGTTAGCGTTTTTGGAAAAATGCAGACAAGAATTGAATCAAATCAATCATTCCGAAGAAACGTTGATTCAATTAAATGAAACGTATGAAATCTTGAAGGAAAAGGCGATTCAGTTAGCAAAAACATTGTCTGACAAACGTAAAAAAACGGCAGAGCAATTTACAAAAAAAGTGAAGCATGAATTACAGTTTTTGAATATGCCCGGCATTGAGTTTCAGGTAGAGCAAGAGAGAGTTCCGCTTAACAGCAACGGCTGTGATAAGATTCAGTTTCTTATTTCAGTCAATCCGGGAGAGCCCGCAAAACCCATTGCCAAAATAGCATCGGGCGGTGAATTGTCCCGTATTATGCTGGCTATACAGACTGTGCTGTCTGCCCATGATGATTTGGACACTATGATTTTTGATGAAGTCGATACAGGAATCAGCGGTAGTGCAGCCCAAAAGGTAGGTTTAAAATTGCACGAAGTTTCCAGATACGCTCAGGTGATATGTATTACACATTTGGCACAAATTGCTTGTTTGGCCGATTATCATCTTCTGATTCAAAAACAGGTTACAGAAAATAAAACCTATACGCAGGTAATACCATTGAGCAAGGAGGCTCAAATAAAAGAAATTGCTCGTATGATTGGCGGTCAGGCAATCACACCACTGTTACTGCAGAATGCACAAGAGATGATTGATTCTGCAAAACAGCTGAAATCGTAAGCAATTTGTTCGGCCATTTGACTTGACAATGCAAATCTGTTTCATTATAATATTTTATTAATAGCGTTGATGGAAAAAAGTAGGGTTACTGTTACCGGTACAGAGAATTTGCGGTTGGTGTGAGCAAATCCAGCGGTAACCTGAACATACATTCCTGAGCTGCTGTCCTGAACTTATCATCAGTAGGGACATGCCGTGTCTGCACGTTACAGCTAAGGTATGTTTTCATACCTGTAAGGCCATGCTTGTGAGAGTATGGTAAACTGAGGTGGTACCGCGATTGATTCGCCCTCTGCATAACTTGCAGGGGGCTTTTTTATATCCCTGCAAAAGACGTCATAAATTGTAATTTAGAACAGGAGAAAAGTTATGACAGGGAAAATTAGTTTAGAAGAGAAAATGAATTGGTGGAAAGGTACCTTACTTAATGATGACATTATTGAACTGGCTTCTGAAAAAGCATATAAAGATTTGATGAGAACCATACGAGGATTTTCTAAAAATGAAGATCACGATGCTATAAAAAAACGAGCAGGAGAATGTATTTATGAGAGTGTCAAAAAAATTTTGAATACATCCAATATGAATCAAGAGATATTTGATAAACTGCATAAAGAATCCTGTGAGAAACTAATAAAATCTTTTAAAAATCAGCCATTTACTATTGGACAAGCGCAAAAGTGGATTAATATGTTATTTAAAAATTTGTATCTACTAGACGATAGACTTGAAAATAACGTATATAAATATTGCCATGTGCCAATTGATAGATACATACTAAAACAAACCAATTGTACACTGAGTAAACCATGGAGTAAAATAGATGATTATAATGAATATATCAATTTTCAAAAAGAGTTTAGAGAACGATATAAAGATGATATTCCTTTAGATAAAGAATTCTATTTATGGCTGGCAGAAGCAAAGAAAAAATAATCAGTAGATTGTAACTTAGGAGGTTATTATGGGAGTTTTTGATCAACTACAGGAAAGAGGCTTAATTGCCCAAACAACAAACGAAGAAAAAATTAAAGAATTGCTGAACAATGATAAAGTAACATTTTACATTGGTTTTGACCCTACCGCAGATAGTTTGCATGTAGGCCATTTTGTGCAAATCATGGTCATGTCTCACTTGCAAAAAGCGGGACATACTCCAATTGCGCTGTTTGGCGGAGGAACTGGTATGGTGGGGGACCCATCAGGAAAAACTGAAATGCGTAAAATGCTGACAAAAGAAGAGATTGCACATAATATCAGTTGTTTTCAAAAGCAAATGTCACGCTTGATTGATTTTTCAGATGGAAAAGCAATTATGGCAAACAATGCAGACTGGCTTTTGGATTTGAACTATATTCAATTTTTGCGTGAAGTCGGCGTTCATTTTTCCGTGAACCGCATGTTGTCTTTTGAATGCTATAAACAGCGTTTGGAAAGAGGACTTTCTTTCTTTGAACTAAACTATATGCTTATGCAAAGCTATGACTTTTTGGAATTAAACCGCAGATACAATTGTGTCATGCAATTAGGCGGAGATGACCAATGGAGCAATATCATAGGCGGTGTGGAACTGGTACGCCGTTCCGACCAAAAAGAAGTATACGGAATGACCTTTACACTGCTGACCACAAGTGAAGGTAAAAAAATGGGCAAGACAGAAAAAGGCGCTGTTTGGCTCAATCCTGAAAAAACCTGTCCGTTTGATTTCTATCAATATTGGAGAAATGTAGATGACGCTGATGTTATCAAATGTTTGAAAATCCTAACCTTCTTGCCAATGGAACAAATCAATGAATATGCAAAAAAAGAAGGCAGTGAATTAAATGCTGTGAAAGAAGTACTTGCATATGAAGTTACAAAGTTAATTCATGGGGAGGAAGAAGCAGCAAAAGCACAAGAAGGTGCCCGTGCTTTGTTTGGTTCTGGTGCAAATACAGATAATATGCCGTCCACCACTTTCACTGCTGCCGACTTTGCAGACGGCCAATTGGGCATTCTGGATATGCTCATGAAAGCAAATTTAGCTCCTTCCAAGAAAGAAGGCCGCCGTTTGGTAGAACAAGGAGGCATCTCTGTCAATGATGTAAAAATTACCAATCCTACAGAACAATTTACGGCAGAAAACTTTAAAGACGGCTATATTATTGTGAAAAAGGGTAAAAAAGTATTTCATAAAATTGTGTTGTCATAAAAGAAGCTGTAAAAACAAAGCTTGCTTGCCTGCAGGCTTTGTTTTGCGTTATAAGTCGAGGTGAATCTATGAAGAAATACTGGCAATGTTTATTGCCGCCTGTTGCTGCCGGAGCTTTATGTTTGATTGTCTTTGCGATATTTCAATTATTTCCGTTTGCACAACGAACATTATCCTGGTGCGATATGAATCAACAGGTAGTTCCTTTGTTGCTGGACTTAAAAAATGTATTGTCGGGCCAGTCAGATTTATTTTTAAATATGGCCAACGCAGGCGGCACCAGTTTTTGGGGAATTTTATTATTTTTTGTATCCAGTCCGTTTTCTTTACTGGTAGCGTTCATAGATACAAAAGATATTTATTTGTTTGCAAATATTCTGGTATTTATAAAAATTGTGGTTTGTGCAGGAACAGCAAGTCTGTTCTTTCGAAATAAATTTACCTCACTGCATGTACTGCAAAATATTGCTTTATCCGTCATGTATGCATTCTGCGGATATACCATGATGTATTTTCAAAATGTGGTTTGGCTGGATATGATGTATATGTTCCCAATCTTGTTATTGGGAATGGACCGTATTATACAAAAAGAAAAAGTATTGCTGTATATCATTGCTTTAACGGCAATGATTACCATACATTTTTACTTATGTTACATGGTTGCTATCTTTTTAATTTTAGCAATTGGCTTGTATACATGGTTCTGTGTAGAAAAAGAACGAAGGAAAAAAGTCGTCTGTTTATTCGGAATTTCTACACTGATTGTCCTTTGTATTACCGGAATTGTATGGGTGCCTTCTTTGCTTCAATACCTGCAATCCGGCAGGGGAACCGGAATTATTGAAAGTTTATCCTCAGGAAGTTTTATTTCAGAGGTATATACTACTGTACCGATTATTACATGTACGGCTATTTTAATCGCAATTGTTCCTTTGTATTTCATTTGCAAAAAGTATAAAAAGAAAAAATTAAATATCATAGGTATCTTATTTTTACTGACACTGCTTCCCATCTTTATAGAGCCTATCAATAAGATGTGGCACACAGGAAGTTATCAGGCATTTCCCGCACGATATGGATACATTACCGTATTTTTAGGATTGATTATTGCTGCGGATATGCTAAACGACTTTAACCAAAAAAATACAGTTGGAAAAATCAGCGTGAAGAAAAATGCTGTCATGATAGGTAGTCTCAGTGCAGGAATCATTGTGGTGGCCGCAGTTGGATTTTTGTTAATCTTCAAACAATGGGATACACTTACCGTGTACACCAAAACCTTGCACGGTTCTTATGCAGCATTAGGATTATTTGTCTTATTTGCGTTATCCGCAGCCATTTTTTACTTTTTTGTTTTATTGCTGTATTATTTAAATCTTATGCGCAAACTGACCATGTGTATTTTTCTTTGTCTTATGACTATTGTGGAAGTGATGTTCTGCGGCAGCATTTATTTTGGTTCTGCGTCAAGATCCACTTTTTCAAATGAAGCGGTTTTAGATTTGCAAAATAAGATTGACGACAACGAGTTATATCGTGTAAAGATGGATAAAAAGTATTTTGATGTCAATATGGTAGGAGCGCTGGGGTATAACTCTTTAAGCCACTATACTTCGTTTACCAATGAATCGTACATGTTTACAATGAAAAAATTAGGATATTCTTCCTACTGGATGGAAGTAAACTCCAATGGCGGTACTGCGCTGACAGACAGTTTGCTTGGAAATCGCTATCACATTGTGCTGAATACGGATGTCACCGATGAACAGGAAATCATTTATCAGAACAGCAAATATTCTATCGTAAAAAATGAACTGCCAAGTACCTTTGGTTCTGTATTCACCGCGGAAGATATGGAAGGTTATGCTCAACTTCCGGATGGCTCCAGGGAAGAGATTCAAAATGCACTGTTCAAAGCAATTTATCACACTTCCGATGATGTAACAGAGACTTATTCGCCTATTACTATGGACAATATCGTATATCATCAAAGTTCTGAAGGGTTACATACCATTCAAAAAGAATTGTCATCTGATGCGTCTTATTTACTGTATACCATTCCTGTTGAAGGCACACAGACACTATATTTTGACTGTTTCCATGAGTTGTCAAATAATTTGGTAGAACCCATTAATAGCTCTTTTGATGTTTATGTAAACGGAAGTTTGGTACAAAGTAAGTATCCGTCTCAAAGCAGCAACGGATTGCTGGAATTGGGAACGTTTACGGATGAAACGGTTGTTGTAAAAGTAGATGTACGAAAAAATGTCATAGCAAAATCATTTGGTGTATTTGGAATAAAACTGGATACGCTGACAAAGCATATGGATAATAAAACAGCGGTCAGTTTGGAACAGAAAAGAAATACGATCACAGGCACTGTAGACGCTATGGGAGAAAATCAATATTTATTTTTGCCTATTGGCTATGTAAATGGTTTCAAGGCAACAGTAAATGGAGAAGAGGCAGAAATTTATCAAGTATTTGATACGTTTATGGCAATCAAATTGCAAAACGGTACGAATACGGTGACTGTTTCGTATGTTCCAAATGGATTTATCACAGGAGGAATTTTATCTGCCGCAGGTATTTTGTTGTGTATTGGATTTATACTCTTACTAAATAAAAACCGATACCGCTATATTCGTTTTGTGGAGTACATATCCTATCCAATTATCTTTGCTTTATTTGCAATTGTCATCATAGCTGTTTATATTGCACCGATGATTATTTATATCATTTCATAAAAAGACCGAGGAATCTAGATTCCTCGGTCTTTTTTGTAAAATATCAAACAATAAAACCACCTTTTCAAAACGATAGGGAAGAAAAGGTGGTTTTGTCATATGATTTACGCGATATTAAATAACGCCTTGTGCCAGCATTGCATCAGCTACTTTTAAGAAGCCTGCAATATTAGCGCCTGCAACATAATTGCGGCGGTCATCGCAATATTTTTCTGCAGCTTGAGAACATTGTTTGAAGATATTTACCATAATACCTTTTAGTTTTTCATCCACTTCCTCAGCAGACCATGACAAACGCATGCTGTTTTGAGACATTTCCAAAGCAGATACTGCTACACCGCCTGCATTTACGGCTTTACTTGGAGCAATAATCAATTTATGCTCTTGCAGGTATTCCATAGCCTCATTTGTGGTAGGCATGTTGGATACTTCAATATAGTATTGAATGCCGTTTGCTACAATTTGTTCTGCTTCTTTCATGCCAATTTCATTTTGTGTTGCACATGGCATAACAACGTCAACTTTTACGTTCCATGGTTTTTCACCGGGATAGAAAGGTACGCCGAATTTGTCTGCATAGTCTTGTACTTTATCTCTTCCGGAAGCTCTCATTTCAAGCATATAATCTACTTTTTCACCTGTAATTCCGTCGGCATCATAAATATAACCGTCAGGACCGGAAATGGTTACTGCTTTACCGCCAAGTTCCGCAATTTTCTTTGCAGCGCCCCATGCAACGTTTCCGAAGCCGGACAATGCAAAAGTTTTGCCTTTGATAGAATCATTGTTGTCTTTCAAAACTTCATTACAGAAATAAACAGCACCAAAACCTGTAGCTTCAGGACGTAAAATGCTGCCGCCGTAGGAGAGACCTTTACCTGTTAGCACACCATTTTCAAAGTTGCCTTTGATTTTCTTATATTGACCGAACAAATAGCCGATTTCTCTTGCACCTACGCCGATATCGCCTGCGGGTACGTCTACATCGGGACCGATATGACGGCATAATTCTGTCATGAAACTTTGACAGAACGCCATAATTTCACGGTCGGATCTGCCTCTTGGGTCAAAGTCGGAACCGCCTTTGCCACCGCCGATTGGCAAGCCGGTCAAAGCATTTTTGAAAATTTGTTCAAAACCCAAAAATTTAATAATACTTAGGTTTACGGATGGGTGGAAGCGCAAACCACCTTTGTAAGGACCGATAGCGCTGTTAAACTGTACACGAAAACCGCGGTTTACTTGCACATTGCCGTTGTCATCAACCCAAGGAACACGGAACATAATTTGTCTTTCAGGTTCTGTAATTCTTTCAATAATACCCTCTTTTTGGTATTGTGGGTTTTGTTCAATTACTTTTTCCAAAGAAGTAAGCACTTCTGTTACGGTTTGTTGAAATTCTGCTTGGTCTGGATTTTTTTGTATTACTTTTTCTAATTGTTCGCTAACATAAGACATAAAATCTTTTCCTCCTACTGCAATCATTATTAACTGGTTGTCATTTTATCATATTTTGGTTATATTTACAAGATGAAATTTAAAAAAATCGGCCTAATAACGCAATTTTATTTATCATAAATTTCATTTTTGAATATAAAAGTTTTAGTTTATCTTATTTTTTGCAGGAAAATTATAGTTTGGTTGCAATTTGTTGAGATGCCATCCATTAGGCAATCAAATATTATTACTTGTATCGTGTTTATGAATTATGAAACAGAAATATTGACAAAGTCTATGCAGATATAATAAAATAAACTTGGTTATTTATGAAAAAAACAGTATTTGCAGTCTACTATTTCAATTGAGCATACCCATTTATGCTCATTCTGTTTTTACGGACATGCATGCACGGGCATAATAGATGTATTTTTGTTATGCGTATAGGCTTTTGGAGAAACATAGGAGTGTGAACAAACAATATGAATTCTGTACTTAATTTTGACGCTGACGATTTTAAGCCCCACGAGGAATGCGGTGTTTTTGGTGTATATTCTTTTGACGGTGCGTTGTCACCCGCTTATGCCTGTTACAACGGCTTGTTAGCTTTACAACACCGTGGGCAGGAAAGCTGCGGTATTGCGGTAAGTGACCGCGGTGTTATTTCCTACTCTAAAGATTTAGGTCTTGTGAATGAAGTGTTTAACGACAAAATTATTACAGATTTGGTCGGAGAAATTGCGATTTCTCATGTTCGTTACTCTACTGCAAAGCAAAAATCAAGAGAAAATGCACAACCAATTGTAATGCGATATGCGAAAGGTAATTTTGCAATTGCATTTAACGGCAGTTTAACCAACTCCTTTGAATTAAGAGAAGAATTAAGTCATAGAGGTGCCATCTTCCAAACTTCCAATGATGCTGAAGTAATTGCATATTTGATTGCGCAAGAACGTGTAAAAGCGCCATCCATTGAAGATGCGGTCATTCGTGCAATGCCTCAATTAAGAGGATGCTATAGCTTGTTGGTAATGAGTGCACAGAAATTAATTGCGCTGCGTGATCCTCATGGATTCCGTCCGCTGGCTCTGGGCAGGGTAGATGACACTTATGTTTTTGCGTCCGAAACTTGTGCGCTTGACAGCTGCAATGCTGAATTTGTAAAAGATATTAATCCCGGTGAAATGGTTGTGGTTGACCCTCAGGGAATTCGTTATATTGATGCAAAAACCGATTTAAACAAATCCTTATGTATTTTTGAATATATCTACTTTGCAAGAACCGACAGTGTGATTGATGGAGTAAGTGTATATGAAGCCAGAAAAGAATCCGGCAGATTGCTTGCAAAACAGCATCCTGTAGATGCGGACATTGTAATCGGCGTTCCTGAATCCGGAATTGATGCTGCAATCGGTTATAGTGAAGAATCCGGCATTCCTTACGAAAAAGGAATTGTAAAAAACAATTACATCGGCAGAACATTTATCAAACCGACGCAATCGGAACGTGAGAAAAGTGTCCGCATTAAATTAAATGCGTTATCTTCCGCAGTAGCAGGAAAACGTGTTGTTATGCTGGACGATTCCATTGTTCGCGGAACAACCAGCGCACGTATTGTAAGCATGCTCAAAGAAGCCGGTGCAAAAGAGGTGCATTTGCGTATCAGTTCTCCGGAATTTTTATGGCCTTGTTATTATGGCACCGATATCCCAAATAAAGACGTGTTGATTGCCTGCAAACATACCGTGGAAGAAATCAGAGACTTGGTAGGCGCCGATTCACTGGGATTTTTAAGTTTAGAAAGTTTGCCTGAAATTGTAAAGGGAAAATGCGGAGGATATTGTGATGCATGTTTCTCCGGTAATTATCCCACACAAATTTCTGAAAGACTTCGTCAAGGTAAACCCGACATTTACAGCACTCCTATTAAACGTTTGGAAATTTAACGGTTGACTTTATTACACATACCGAAAGGAATGTTATCAAGTTTGAAAAACTCATATGTATCTCCGCTTTCAACGCGTTATGCAAGCAGTGAGATGAAATATTTATTTTCTCCGGACAAAAAATTTACAACATGGAGAAAACTGTGGATTGCCCTTGCTGAATCTGAAATGGAACTTGGCTTGCCCATTACCAAAGAACAGATTGATGAAATGAAGCAATATGCAGATAAAATTAATTATGAAGTGGCAGAAGCGCAAGAAAAAAAAGTACGTCATGATGTAATGTCCCATGTATTTGCATTTGGAGAACAGTGCCCAAATGCAAGACCTATTATTCATTTGGGAGCTACCTCTTGTTATGTTGGCGATAATACCGATATTATTATTATGACAGAAGCATTGCAGTTGGTAGAAAAGAGATTGGCTGCTACCATTGCTGCGCTGTCTCAATTTGCCCTGAACTATAAAGATTTACCTACATTGGGATATACTCATTTTCAGGCAGCACAAACCACAACGGTTGGGAAACGTGCTACTTTATGGATACAAGATTTGTTAATGGATTTGGAAGATGTCCAATATCAATTAAGCAAAGCCAAATTACTCGGTTCTAAAGGAACAACAGGTACGCAAGCAAGTTTTCTGGAATTGTTTGATGGTGACCACGAAAAATGCAAAGCGCTTGACCATAAAATTGCCGAAAAAATGGGATTTGCTTCTTGTTTTGCGGTTTCCGGACAAACGTATACCAGAAAACTAGACAGTCAGATGTTAGCAGTGTTAAGCGGTATTGCTCAAAGTGCATCTAAATTTGCTGCGGATATTCGTTTATTGCAGCATTTGAAAGAAATAGAAGAACCGTTTGAAAAACATCAAATTGGTTCTTCCGCTATGGCGTATAAGAGAAATCCAATGCGCACAGAGCGTATGACCGCATTGGCACGCTATGTTATGGTAGACAGTTTAAACCCTGCCATTACTACTGCGACACAATGGTTTGAACGCACTTTGGACGATTCTGCCAATAAACGAATTGCCATTCCGGAAGCATTCTTGGCAATTGATGCAATACTAAGCTTATATGAAAACGTAGCAAACGGTATGGTAGTTTATCCCAAAGTGATAGAAAAGCATCTTATTGATGAATTGCCGTTCATGGCAACCGAAAACATTATGATGGATGCTGTAAAACGCGGAGGAGACAGACAGGAATTACACGAAAAAATCCGTGTTCACTCTATGGAAGCCGGAAAAGTGGTAAAAGAGCAAGGCGGGAAAAATGATTTAATGGAACGCATTGCAAACGACAGCAGTTTTGGTGTAACTTTGGAACAATTACAGGAAATTCTTCGTCCTGAAAATTATGTTGGCAGAGCGCCGGAACAAACAGTTGAGTTTATCAATGAATATGTAAAACCTGCTTTAGAAGCATATCATTTCGATGAAATCCAACATTCGGAAATTAGTTTGTAATTGAAATCAATACAGGAAAATTGCCAACGAATGTTTCTTATGGTATAATTGAAAAGTTGAATTGATTCTGAAATATCGCCGCGTAGAATCAATCTTATTTGCTGAGGCGGCACAGCGGAGGGTGAATATCCTTATGATTAAAGCTATTGTTGGTGCTAATTGGGGAGACGAAGGTAAAGGTAAAATTACTGACGTCATTGCTGCCCAATCTGACATTGTCATTCGCTTTCAAGGCGGCAGTAACGCCGGACATACAATTATCAACAACTACGGAAAATTTGCATTGCATCAATTGCCATCAGGTATTTTTTACGACCATACTACCAGTATTATTGGCAATGGCGTTGCACTTAGTGTAGAAAATTTTATAAAAGAACTTTCTTCTTTAGAAGAACGAAATGTTCCAAAACCGAATATACTAATATCAGACCGTGCTCAAATTGTTATGCCGTATCACATTGAACTGGATACATTGGAAGAGGCTCGTTTATCTGAAAATTCCTTTGGTTCTACTAAATCCGGTATTGCACCGTTTTATTCTGATAAGTACGCAAAAATCGGATTTCAAATCAGCGAACTTTATGATGACGAAACTGAACTGAAGAAAAAAATAGAACGCGTACTGGCTGTAAAAAATACATTGTACGAACATTTGTATCATCAGCCTCCTCTGAAAGTAGACGATGTATTCAACAAACTCATGGAATATAAGGGATTGATTGCTCCTTATGTTACCGATACATTTGAGTATTTATATGAGGCGGTAAAAGCGGGCAAAAACATTTTGTTGGAAGGCCAATTGGGTGCTTTGAAAGACCCTGATTTTGGTATTTATCCAATGGTAACCTCTTCTTCTACTTTAGCTGGTTACGGTGCAGTAGGTGCAGGATTGCCTCCATATGAAATTAAAGAGATTATTGCTGTGGTCAAGGCTTATTCCAGTGCTGTTGGTGCAGGTGAATTTGTCAGTGAAATCTTTGGCGAAGAAGCAGATGAACTACGTCGCAGAGGCGGTGACGGCGGAGAATTTGGTGCAACTACAGGTCGTCCCAGAAGAATGGGCTGGTTAGATTTAGTTGCTTCACGTTATGGCTGTCGTGTACAAGGTGCTACCACAGTTGCATTTGCAGTATTGGATGTGTTGGGATATTTAGATGAAATTCCTGTTTGCGTTGCGTATGAGCTGGACGGAAAACGTATTGATTATTTCCCGTCCACAGCGCAGTTAAAACGTTGCAAGCCTATTTTAGAAACACTTCCGGGATGGAAATGCGACATTCGTGGTATTAAAAAATATGAAGACCTTCCTGAAAATTGCAGAAAGTATATTGAGTTTGCAGAAAAAGAAATTGGCGTACCTTTCGGCATGATTTCGAACGGTCCTTCTCGTGATGATATTATTTATAGATAATTTATTCATACACAACATTTCCAGTAGTAATGTTGTGTATCTCTCTATTATGCACTACTGGAGAAATGGTGGTTTACAATGTGTGGAATAGTTGGTTATATAGGTGACGATAAAGCTACACCTATTCTGCTCAATGGCCTGGAAAAATTAGAATATCGCGGCTATGATTCTGCGGGCGTTGCAGTTTACCAAAATCACTCGGTTGAAGTAGTTAAAAGTAAAGGCAGATTGAAAAATCTATGTGATATTCTTACTTCCGACAATCATATGACAGGAACTTTGGGAATTGGTCATACACGTTGGGCTACCCATGGTGAGCCTTCCGATATTAACTCTCATCCTCATTGCAGTGAAAACGGTTCTTTTGCAGTTGTCCATAATGGTATTATTGAAAATTACTTATATTTGAGAGATTATTTAATGAATAAAGGCAAACGTTTTGCTTCAGAGACGGATACGGAAGTAGTTGCCCAATTGCTGGAATATTACTATAACGGCAATATTTTAGATACCATTATTAAAGTGCTGAGCAAAATAGAAGGTGCCTATGCTTTGGGGATTATTTGTAAAGATGATCCTGATACCTTATATGCTGTTCGTAAAGACAGTCCTTTGATTATTGGACTGGGAAAAGGAGAAAATTTCATTGCTTCCGATATTCCGGCAATTATTGATAAAACACGGGATATCTATCGCTTAAATGACAATGAGATTGCAGTAATTAAACGCGATAACGTTACTGTATATAACGAAGCAAAGGAAATCATTACAAAGAATAAAATTCACATTGATTGGGATATCACCGCAGCAGAAAAAGAAGGTTATGAACACTTTATGCTCAAAGAAATTATGGAGCAGCCAAAAGCGGTACATAACACCATTTCTCCAAGATTGGTAGATGGAAAAATTGTTTTGGATGAACTAAAATTAACAAAAGAAGATCTTCAAAAATTAAAGAAGATTGTAATTGTTGCCTGCGGTTCTGCTTATCATGTGGGCGTAGTAGCCAAATACGCGATTGAAAAGACAGTACGCATTCCCGTCGAAATTGACATTGCATCTGAATTCAGATATCGTGACCCAATTATTGATGAAAATGTTTTGGTTTTGGTTATCAGCCAGTCTGGAGAAACAGCGGACACTCTTGCAGCTCTTCGCGAAGCCAAAAAATTGGGTGCACGTGTTCTTTCCATTGTAAATGTGGTAGGCAGTTCTATTGCAAATGAATCTGATGATGTATTATATACATGGGCAGGTCCCGAAATTTCGGTTGCTACAACCAAAGCTTACAGTACCCAGTTATGTGTGGTATATTTACTGGTATTGTATATGGCAGATTTGCTTGGGACTATTTCCAAGCAAGAATATCAAAATTATGTAGCTGATTTGGAAGCATTGCCATCATTAATTGAAAAGACAATCAGCGATACCAAACAGATTCAAGCTGTCGCTGCAAAATACTATCAATGTGAAAATATTTTCTTTATCGGAAGAAATATTGATTATGCACTATCTTTGGAAGGTTCTTTAAAGTTAAAAGAAATTTCCTATATTCACTCTGAAGCTTATGCAGCAGGTGAATTAAAACATGGTTCTATTTCTTTAATAGAAGACGGTACTTTGGTTGTGTCTTTGGCAACATATGAAGCATTGTTTGATAAAATGATGAGCAATATCAAAGAGGTAAAAGCACGCGGCGCTACAGTGCTATCTTTGACTACGGAAGATAAAACTATTATTGAGAGCGAAACAGACGAAGTGTTTTATATTCCTAATATCAATAGCATGATGGCTCCTTCTTTGGCTGTTTTGCCATTACAGTTATTTGCTTATTATGTAGCAGATAATAGAGGATGTGACATTGATAAACCTCGTAATCTTGCAAAATCTGTTACAGTGGAATAGATAAGATAGGTGGAAAGTATATGATAAAAAATGAAGCGGTTCTAATTTTGGATTTTGGTGGTCAATATAGCCAGCTGATTGCCCGCAGAGTACGTGATTGCAACGTATTCTGTGAAATCAAACCTTATAATATTTCCGCTGAGGAAATTCAGAAAAATGGATATAAGGGAATCATTTTTTCCGGTGGTCCAAACAGTGTTTATGCTGAAAATGCCCCAAAATGCGATACAAATTTATTTCATCTTGGCATTCCGGTTTTAGGCATTTGTTACGGAGCACAATTAATTGCAGCTACTTTGGGTGGTACAGTAGATAATAGTGAAGTAAAGGAATACGGCAATACAGAAGTGACTTACCACTGTGATTCTGTGTTATTTCAAGATATTGACAAAACAAGTATTGCATGGATGAGTCATACGGATTACATTTCTGCTTTACCTGCAGGATTTACTGCTACAGCTACTACTTCTCACTGTCCTGTTGCAGCGATGGAGCATTCTGAGAAAAAAATATTTGCACTGCAATTTCATCCTGAAGTGGAACATTCTGTTGCAGGCAATCAAATATTAAAAAACTTTTTGTATCATGTATGCGATTGCAAAGGGGATTGGGAAATGGCTTCCTTTGCACAAATGAGCATCGAATCTCTAAAGGAGCAAATTGGAGATAAGAAAGTGCTGTGCGCTTTATCAGGAGGGGTAGACTCTTCTGTTGCAGCTTTATTGGTACATAAGGCGATAGGAAAAAATTTAACCTGCATCTTTGTGGACCACGGCTTATTGCGTAAAAACGAGGGAGACGAGGTTGAGGAGGTATTCCGTAAACAATTTGATATGAATTTAATTCGTGTCAATGCACAGGAACGTTTCCTTTCTAAGTTAGCTGGTGTAAGTGACCCGGAAACAAAACGTAAAATCATTGGCGAAGAATTTATTCGTGTGTTTGAAGAAGAGGCAAAAAAAATAGGCCATGTGGATTATCTGTGTCAAGGTACCATCTATCCCGATGTAGTAGAAAGCGGTGTAGGTGAATCAGCAGTAATTAAAAGTCATCATAATGTTGGCGGCTTGCCTGAAGATGTTGATTTTAGCGGAATTATTGAACCACTTCGTGATTTATTTAAAGATGAAGTTCGCAAAGTAGGAATTGAGCTTGGTATTCCTGCACCTTTGGTATGGCGGCAGCCGTTTCCGGGTCCGGGTCTTGCTATTCGTGTACTTGGCGAAATTACAAACGAAAAGCTGGAAATTCTAAAAGATGCTGATGCTATTTTCCGCGAAGAAATTATGAATGCAGGATTAGAGCGCGATGTGAACCAATACTTTGCAGTGCTAACCGGAATTAAGAGTGTTGGGGTTATGGGCGATTTTAGAACTTACGATTACACAATTGCCTTAAGAGCTGTTTCTACCACTGATTTTATGACAGCAGACTGGGCAAGAATCGACTATGATTTACTGTCGAAAATTTCCAGTCGTATTGTCAACGAAGTAAAACATGTAAATCGCATTGTTTATGATATTACCTCAAAACCCCCCGCAACAATTGAGTGGGAATAATTTCTGTTGTCACTTTACAACCTTCGTTATCCTCTTTTTAACAAAAGTCGTTAGCGTGGGGCAAGTGGTAGGAGCAAGAAAAAATACAAAGGAAACCAGTGAAAAAGACCTTGAAGGAGATATCCTTTAAGGTCCTTTTTTAACGAAATTTCTGAACGTATCACCTATCAGAAACCTTGTAAAATCAATAGTTTCAAGCATTTTCCGAATATCCTAAATGGATATCCGTTGAGAATATTCTTTAAGAAAATCCGGAGAGAAATCCCAGTAAGAAAATCACGTTTAGAAAGTCGTGCGGACGCTAACGGAGTTTGTTAAAAAGACGCTAACGAGATTTGTGAAATGACATTCTGTTGTTTTGTAACCATCGAAAGAATATTTATCGCTAATACTGTTATCGTGAGGAGAATAACTGTAAAATAAAAAGATACAGAAAAAATCAGACTTTAGTGACATGAGCCTTTAAGGTCTTTTTTCTTAAAAAACAATACTGCAATACCTAGTTTTATCCAAAGTGATCTTATGTATAAAATACTACTTGTACCATTTAACACCGTAGAAGAGAAAGTTAATTTTCTAAGTTTTAAAATACTTTTTTACAAAATGTATACTCTAATTATTCTATAGTTGGAATAATAAAACAAGATTCTCAAAAGATAATCATATATGAATGATATGTAAAATATAAATCTTTTTTATAATTACTATTGATTTCATGGGGTGACAATGTTATATTGAATATATACTTTATTAGTATATATTTGAAATTTTAATTTCATTCAGTTTGAAATGAACCTTCAGGAGGAACTATTATGGGTTATGTTAATTGGAGTTACGAAGAGCTAAATCGCTTTTGTCAGGATGTTTTTGAATCTTTTGGTTTTACAAAAGAAGAAAGCGGTATTATAACAGATGTATTGCTCACCGCAGATTTATATGGATTTGAAAGCCATGGTATGCAAAGAATGGTGAGATATCATAAGGGAATTGAAAAAGGAACCATTCATCCAAAAGAACAGCCGGAAATTGTGTTTGAGACACCTGTATCAGCTGTAGTAGATGGACATAATGGTATGGGACAACTTATCAGTCTGTTTGCGATGAATAAAGCGATTGAAAAGGCTAAGAAGACAGGAATTGGTATTGTCAGTGTAAGGAATTCAAACCACTTTGGTATTGCCGGATATTATACAAAAATGGCATGCGACCAAGGGCTTTTAGGCATGTCTTGTACCAATTCAGAAGCAATTATGGTTCCTACTTTCGGAAAACAAGCTATGCTGGGTTCCAATCCAATTGCAGTGTCTATGCCTGCAGAACCTTATCCGTTTTTCTTTGACTGTTCCACTACAGTGGTAACAAGAGGAAAACTGGAAATGTACAATAAATCTGGCACACCTCTTCCGGATGGTTGGGCTCTTGATAAGAATGGTCATGCTTCCAACGATGCACCTGATGTTCTTGCCAATATTGTTTCCAAAGGCGGTGGCGGCATTATGCCGTTGGGTGGCTGCGAAGAAGTTAGCGGCAGCCATAAAGGTTATGGTTACGGCATGATATGTGAATTGTTCAGTTCCATTCTATCATTGGGCGTTACTTCCGATCAATGCTGCACATTTTCTGATAAAACAGGAATTTGTCATGGTTTTATGGCAATCGACCCTGCAATATTCGGAGACCCTGAAAAAATTAAACAACACTTCTCAGACTATTTAGAAGCAGTGCGTGAAAGTCCAAAAGCGGATGGTAAAGATAGAATTTACACACACGGTGAGAAAGAAATTCTGGCTGAAAAAGACAGAAGAGAAAACGGTATCCCTGTAAATGATAATACTATGGTAGAACTTGCAAATCTATGTGAATATTTAAAACTTGATTTTGCTTCTTACTTTAAAGGATACGAATTACCAAAAGACAGCAAATTCTTCTCAGGCAACTATTAATTAATTGGAGGTCAATCACATGGATTATGCAAAAGAATCTTTAAGATTGCATAAAGAATGGAAGGGAAAAATTCAAGTTGTAACAAATGTGCCGGTAGAAACACAAGATGATCTTTCTTTGGCGTATACACCGGGAGTTGCTCAACCTTGTCTGGAAATTCAGAAGGATATCAATCAATCTTATGAATTAACCAGACGTTGGAATATGTGTCTGGTTGTAACAGACGGTTCTGCCGTACTGGGTCTTGGTGACATAGGTCCTGAAGCAGGTATGCCTGTAATGGAAGGCAAATGCGTATTGTTTAAGGCATTTGGCGATGTAGATGCTTTTCCTCTTTGTATTAAAAGTCAAGATGTTGATGAAATTGTTAATACCATTTATTTAATTTCGGGCTCTTTCGGCGGCGTAAACCTGGAAGATATTGCGGCACCAAGATGTTTTGAAATTGAGAAAAAATTGAAAGAAAAATGCGACATTCCTATTTTCCATGATGATCAGCACGGAACAGCGGTAATTACATTAGCAGGATTGAATAATGCTATGAAATTAGTAAAAAAACAAAAAGAAAATGTTCGTATTGTTATCAATGGTGCAGGTGCCGCTGCTATTTCAATCTCTAAATTGCTTTTAAAAGCCGGATATCCAAATATTACTTTATGTGACAGAAAAGGTGCGATTTATGAAGGCCGTACAGAAGGGATGAATGCGGTCAAAGAAGAAATGAGCAAAATTACAAACTTGGATAAAAAATCAGGAAGCCTTGCTGATATGCTGGTTGGCGCAGATGTTTTCATCGGTGTCTCAGCTCCAGGTTCCGTTACAACAGAAATGGTAAAAAGTATGACCGATGATCCAATTATTTTTGCTTGCGCAAATCCGGTACCGGAAATTTATCCGGATGATGCAAAAGCAGCAGGAGCAAGAATTATTTCTACAGGCAGAAGCGATTTTCCGAATCAAATTAATAATGTTTTGGCTTTCCCCGGAATTTTCCGCGGAGCATTTGATGTACGCGCAAAAGATATTAATGACGAAATGAAAATTGCTGCTGCGGAAGCATTGGCTAATCTCATTTCTGAAGAAGAACTGTCACCTGAATATTTTATTCCAAAAGCATTTGATAAACGTGTAGGTCCTGCAGTTGCAAAAGCTGTTGCAGATGCGGCAAGAAAAACAGGTGTAGCGAGAATATAAAAAAGTATACAAGTGTGTTTTTTTATTAAGAATCACTGTAATCAAACTGAATTACGATATGAAAAGAATGCTTGAAAAATATAATAGTATATTGTATTTTATCAATCCTCTTTAAAACAAAATGAGAAGAACAATCTTACAAGGATTGTTCTTCTTTATTTTGCAAAATAAAATTGTATGAAATAAAACATTAACATAACTCCGGTTATCAATATAAAGTAAACAAATTTGAAAAAGAATATTTTGATTTCTTTTTCATAATATCTTGAAGAAAAACGATTGTTATGGTATAGTTTAAACACATTACAAATTACATTGTGTTGTATAAACACACCAACAGAGAGTGCAAAAACTCTCTGTTTTTCTTATTGGATAATTGGGGGGAATTTTATGAAATTAATGTTCAAGTACATTATGAAAAATAGGCTGCTCATGACATTCAATATTATAGGGTTGTTTTGTTTTGCTCTGGTAGAACTCGGAATACCCACAGTGGTATCTAAAATTATTGATGATGGTATCGCAAAACAAGATATTGCCTATGTTTGGTGGATGGGACTTATTATTCTAATTTTGGCTCTTATAGGCAGTGCGGGAACTGTACTCCTGATTTATGCATCCTCAAAAATTTCAACCAATGCGGCCAGAGACATCCGCAATGATATTTTCTCAAAATCACAAACATTTTCTCATGCCGAATATGATAAATTTGGAATTTCGTCCATGATTATTCGAACTACCAACGATGTGTTTCAATTGCAACAGTTTATCAATTTGGTATTGCGTACAGCATTGTTAACGCCATTGATGATTGTTGCCAGCATTTCTATGACGCTATATACCAGTACGTCATTGTCAACGGTGGTTGGAATTGCTATTCCGATTATGCTGGTTGCAATTGTAATTATGGCTGCTTTTGTAAAGCCTATTTCTGAAAGACAGCAAATGTATTTGGATCGTTTGAATCAAGTATCCAGAGAAAATTTAACGGGTGTCCGTGTAATTCGTGCTTTTAGAAAAGAAGAATATGAAATAAATCGTTTTCACGAATCTAACAAAAATTTTACGAAAGAAACCAAGAAAATTTTTAAATTAATGTCGTTATCTCAGCCCAGTTTTGTGTTTTTACTGAATTTTGCTGTACTGGGTGTATTTATTGTATCCAGCAATTTAATCAATACAGGTTCTTTAGAAGTGGGGCAAATGGTCGCTTTTATGGACTATCAATTCCATACCATGTTTTCGTTTATGTTATTTGCATTGGTGTTTTCTTTATATCCAAGGGCACGTGTATCTGCCGCAAGAATTTCCGAATTATTGAAGGAAGAACCCTCTATTCATAACGAAGCAATTGATACAGAAATACATAGCGATAAGATTGGTACATTGGAGTTTGAGCATGTATCATTTACATATCAGCATACGAAAAAGCCGGTTTTACATGATATTACATTTTCAGCAAAACGGGGAGAGACCGTTGCAATCATCGGTAGCACCGGTTGCGGTAAAAGCACATTAATTCAATTAATTCCAAGATTTTATGATGTAACAGAAGGCAGCATTAAAATTGACGGTGTGGATGTTCGCAATTATGATTTGGAAACCTTGAGAAATAAAATAGGATTTATCCCGCAAAAAACAATTCTATTCTCCGGAACCATTGCGGACAATATGCGTTTTGGAAAACATGATGCTAACGAGAAAGAATTGATAGAAGCTGCAAAAGTGGCACAAGCGTATGATTTCATTATGGATAAGCCTGACCAGTTTGATGAAATGGTTTACGAAGGCGGAACCAATATGTCCGGTGGTCAAAAACAGCGTATGTCTATTGCTCGTGCAGTTATTCGAAATCCTGAAATTTATATTTTTGATGACAGCTTCTCTGCTTTGGATTTTAAAACAGATGCTTCTTTACGCGCACAACTAAAAGAAATTACAACCGATTCCATTGTGGTAATCGTAGCACAAAGAATCAGTTCTATTATGGATGCCAACAAAATTATTGTGCTGGATAATGGTGAAATTGTAGGATACGGCAACCATGCAGATTTGATTCAAACATGTCCTGTATATTTGGAAATTGCTGAATCTCAACTTACAAAGGAGGAATTGGCAAAATGGACCAAATAAAATCAAAAAAGCATGTATTTTCTAAATTATTTCCTTTTTTTAAACCATATTTAATTCCTCTGATTGGTGGTTTTGTGCTTATTTTCTTCGCGGCTGTATTTACAGCGGCGGCACCTATCACCGAAGGTTTAATTACCACCCAATTGACCAGCGACGCAAAAGATATAATTGCCCATGTTCCGGGAGCAGGCGTCAATTTTGAGTACATTACTTATGTTCTTTTTGTGTTGGCAGGTTTCTATATTGCCGCCGCCGCATGTTCTTATGCTTACAATTTCTGTTTGACCAATGCCATTCAAAACGCTATGTTTGATTTGCGCAATGCCATTGAAAAGAAACTGCAGAAACTTCCGGTATCCTATTTTGATAAACACGCTTACGGCGATATTTTAAGCCGTATTACCAATGATGTAGATACATTATCAAACGCTTTGCAGCAAAGTTTACCTCAAATTGTAAATGCCATTTTTGTCATTATATTTGCCTATACCATGATGTTTACAATTAACGTTTGGATGGCTTTGATTGCACTGATACTGATTCCGGGTACATTTTTCCTGTCTAGATTTATTATCAAAAAATCTCAAAGATTATTCCAAGCACAGCAAGATGCGTTGGGAAATTTAAACGGTACAGTACAAGAAAAATACACAGGTTTTTCTGAAATTAAATTATACGGGAAACAACAAGAAGCCATCCAAGAATTTCGTACTGCAAATCAAAAAGTATGTGACCATGGTTTTAAAGCACAGTTTATATCAGGTTTAATGTCTCCATTGATTGCATTTATGACATATTTAATTATTGGTTCCATCGCTGTTTTTGGGGCAATCAACGCAATCAATGGTGTAATGACAGTAGGTAATCTGCAAGCGTTTATACGTTACATCTGGCAAATCTTCCAACCTCTTTCTCAAGTAACACAGCTTTCAGCTACGATACAATCTTCTGTTGCAGCGGCCACCCGTGTTGCTCAAATTTTAAATGAGGAAGATATGGTGGAACATCAAACTTCTGAAAGTTTGAAAAACGCAAAGGGTAATGTTACATTTGAGCAAGTATCTTTTGGCTATACCCCTGATAAAGTATTTATCCATGACTTAACATTTGATGCCAAAAGTGGTCAGACCGTTGCGATTGTAGGACCAACAGGAGCAGGTAAAACTACCATTATTAATTTGCTGCTTAGGTTTTATGATGTTGTGGGCGGCTGTATCAAAATTGACGGTGTAGATATTCGAGATGTTCCGCGAAGTGAGCTGCGTTCTAATTTTGGTATGGTACTGCAGGATACTTGGCTGTTTCACGGAACCATCTATGATAACATTAAATATGGCAAATATGACGCAACCGAACAAGAAATTATAGAAGCAGCCAAAATTGCAAATGTACATGATTTTATTATGTCTTTGCCGGATGGATATCAAACGTTTATTAATGAAGAAGGAACAAATGTCTCTCAAGGTGAAAAACAGTTAATTACTATTGCCAGAGCAGTTTTGGCAGATCCATCAATTTTAATATTAGATGAGGCTACCAGTTCCATTGATACTCGTTTAGAGAAAAAACTGCAAAAAGCTATGCAAAATATTATGGTTGGACGTACCAGCTTTGTAATTGCACACCGCTTATCAACCATACGAAATGCAGACTTAATTTTGGTTATGAAAGATGGTCGTATTGCAGAAAAAGGTACGCATGATGAGTTATTAAGTCAAAAGGGAATTTATGAAACGTTATATAACAGTCAATTTGCAGAAGAAACGACTGTAAACTAAAAATAGCCAAGCGTTCGATATGGAACGTTTGGCTATTTTTTGTTATTTGATTAAGTAAAATTCATTTTTATGATAAGAAATCATACCCTCTTTTTGCATTTTACTCAATTCATTTGATAATGCACTGCGGTCTACCGATAAATAATCGGCCAATTGCTGACGATTAAAAGGAATGAGAATTCTCTGCGAGTTTTGTTTCATAGATTGTGCGGATAAATATGAAAGAATTTTCTCTCTGGTTGTTTTTTTCATAATATGTTCCATTTTTTGTGTCAGCATAATATTTTTTCTGGAAGTGATAGCAAGTAAATTTCGAATTAACTGATTATGTGAAGGGCAAGTTAGATGACAAATACCTGTAATTTCCGTAATATTTAAAAATAATACATTGCAGGGTTCATCCGCTATAAGAGAAATTTCCAGTTTTTGTTCGGGAATACAAGCATATGCTTCACCAAACAGTTCACCTTGATGAATTTCGTTGATGATAAATCGGTTTCCCCAATAGTCATCCTTCACAATCATCGCTTTTCCTTGCAGCATCATGCCCATAGAATTTGTCACATTACCGTAACAAAGTATCATTTCACCCTTTTGAAACTTTACTTCTTTTGCTTTTAGACACTTTAGTAATTTATCAAATTCACAATCTTCAATTCCTTGAAAAAGAATGCTTTTTTTCAGTAAATTCATATATTTCATATCTTAAACCTCTTATAGTGTTGTAAAAACAACATACTTTCCAATTATAGTTTAGTATAATGCAAACAGTAAAGTCAAGACATGTATTTTATTTGATAAACAGGACCTTAAGGAGGAATGAGTATGAACCCATATTTTTCTTTATCTGAAAAAGTATATGATATTACAGAACGTTATCCTGAATTAATTGATTTTTTGGCCGCCAACGGATTTGGAAAAATCAGCAATCCATTGATGCGTAAAACCATTGGAAAGCAAATCTCTTTGGAAATGGCTTTCAAAAGCCGTCACGTGGATTCTGACGCAATGGAAAAACAATTGGTAGAAGTAATTGAAAACAATGCAAACGGAGTGTCCAAAGAAGTTTCTGATACGCCTTCCCACATCTCAAAAGAGAAGTGTGCAATTCAAATAGAAGGGATATTACCTTGTCCTATCCGTTTGCCGCTTATGGATGTATTTGAAACATGGCGTGATACGCATCATATGGATGTGAATTTTGATTTACAATCTGCGAGTATGGGACTGGATTGGTTGCAAGAACGCATTGAGGCATGCAAAGACGAAACAGAACTAGCCGATGTTTATCTTTCCGCAGGTTACAGTTTGTTTTTTGATTACAATGTATTGGGAAAATATCGAGATACTGGTATTTTTACCGATTCTGACCGTACAATACCCTTAAAAGAAATGTTTGATAACGAAAATATTTCTTTAAACGACCCGAACCATCAGTATACGGTTGTTGGTATTGTTCCTGCGGTTTTTATGGTAAATACCGAAGCCTTGGGAGAACGTCCAATGCCGGAAAGCTGGAGTGATTTAATGAAACCTGAGTATGAAAATACCATTGCTTTTCCTGTACAAGATTTGGACATGTTTCACGCTTTATTACTGGGGATTTACAGCAAATACGGCACGGATGGTCTTTACAGATTGGGGCAAAATTTGATGCAAAGTATGCATCCTGCTCAAATGGTTAAAATGGGGAAATCCAAAAAACAAAAGGAAATTCCAGCTATCACCGTTATTCCATATTTCTTTGCTTGTATGATGCAGGAAACCAAAGAAATGCAGTTGGTTTGGCCGAAAGACGGTGCCATTTTAAACCCCATTTTCTTATTGGCAAAATCGTCATCCAAAGAAAAAGTACAACCGCTGATTGAGTTTATTCTCTCCGAAGAATTTGGCAAAACGCTATCTTCTGACGGAAAATTCCCGTCAACCAACCCATTAGTGAATGACTGCCCTGAAAAAGAACGGACATTTATATGGCCGGGATGGGACATACTGTATCATGAGGATATTCCCACTTTATTAAAACAGGCAGAAAATGCATTCTTTCATTACGAAGGAGGAAATTCATGAATTTTATTGTTTTTTCAGGTCCACCGTCGTCCGGTAAGACTTCTGTCATTTTAAAAACTATTTCTGCATTGAAACAGCAGGGGATTTCTGTGGGAGTTGTAAAATTTGATTGTCTTCATACCGATGATGACAAACTATATGAAAAAGAAGGCGTGCTTGTTCGAAAAGGATTATCAGGTGCCTTATGTCCGGACCATTTTTTTGCTTCCAATATCGAAGAAGTCGTACAGTGGGGAAATCAAAATCAGTTGGACTTATTAATTACGGAATCGGCTGGACTTTGCAATCGCTGCTCTCCATATTTGGCAGAAATCAAAGGTGTTTGTATCATTGATAATCTTTCAGGCATCAACACACCTAAAAAAATTGGTCCAATGCTGAAATCAGCTGATTTTGTAGTGATTACCAAAGGGGATATTGTATCACAAGCGGAAAGAGAAGTATTTGCCGCACGTGTTACTGCAGTGAATCCAAAAGCAGTAGTCATGCATGTAAACGGATTAAACGGTCAAGGCGCTTTTGAATTAAGTACCTTGTTGTATGATAAAAATCAAAATATTCAAACTTTGGAAGGTATGAAACTTCGTTTCCCAATGCCTGCCGCACTTTGTTCTTATTGTTTGGGAGAAACACGCATCGGAAAACAATATCAACTTGGAAATGTGCGTAAAATGAATTGGGAGGAAGAGAAATGATGAAGTATACTACCATATCTGAACTCTTAGCGCAATATCCGTTTTTACATGATTTTTTTCAGCAAAATCGTTTGGATGTTTCCAAAGCGATGAATCAAACAATCGGTGAATATATAGAGCATATCAGTGAGGAAGAAGCAGAAGAGAAAGCCATTCACAAAGAAAATCTATTTGAAGAAATGAAGGAGTACATTGCACAAATTCAATCTTTTCTTGGAATAGAGGAGGAAGAAAGAGTACACTCGCTGACTATTTTACCGGGACAAACCAAATACGGAGAACCGGAACAATTTGGAGAATTAACCATTGCTGCTTCTCAAATTGTTTCCATTGTAGGGCCTACCGGTTCCGGCAAAAGTCGTCTGCTGGCAGATATTGAATGGGCAACCCAAGGTGATACACCTACAAAAAGACGCATCTTAATTAATGGTGCAAAGCCTGATACCAAGTGGCGTTTTTCCTCCAATAATCGTTTGGTTGCACAATTATCGCAAAATATGAATTTTATCATGGATTTAAGCGTCAAAGAATTTTTGGAAATGCATGCACAAAGTCGTATGATTGAAAATTCTGTTGAAGTAATTGAACGTATTATGCAATCAGCTAATGATTTGGCAGGAGAGCGTTTTTCTCCCGATACGCCCGTAACCGGTTTAAGCGGAGGTCAATCCAGAGCATTGATGATTGCAGATACTGCTATTTTAAGTGCTTCGCCTATTGTTTTGATTGATGAAATAGAAAATGCGGGTATCGATAGAGAAAAAGCGTTAAGGTTATTGGTATCGGAAGATAAAATTGTATTAATGGCAACACACGACCCTTTGCTTGCTTTAATGGCAGACCATCGTATTGTCATTAAAAATGGAGGTATCCACGAAGTTTTGGAAACAACTGAAGAAGAAAAGGAGTTATTAAAACGCCTTACAAAAATGGATGTTGCCATACAAGAAATTCGCCAAAGTCTCAGAAGAGGAAATACACTGACGTCCGCCCAATTGTTATAAATCGCATCATTAAAAAAGACAAATGCCTTTTGGAGCATTTGTCTTTTTTAGTTACACTTTTAAATCGTAAACTCCGGTTACTGTATATCCTCTGTCGTTTAAATAATCTTGAATTTGTTGTCCTGTCACACCTGTCGTGTCGTAATCTATGCCGACTCTATGCTCTTTTTGGTTCACTGAAACGGATAAAACACCGTACAACGTGTCCAATCCTTTTTTCATTTGTTTTAAATCATGCTTGTCCTGCACATTTTTTACTTCAAAGTACACGCTTTGCAACATGCTTATCACCCCATTAAAAGTATGAGCTTATTTCTGTTTCTGTATACGTACATCAATAAGATTATTTTTCAAAATTTGCACATACTATATTCAGGTGAAGATAGTGAATTATTGTATGTACTGTAAATATGCAAACGGTGTTATTGCATATAGAAGAATTGGAAAACGAAAATATGAAAAAGAACCTGTACTTTGGTGTGAAAAACACAAAAAATCTGTTTTATGTACGGAACAGCATCCATGTTTTATTCCGGAATATATTCCATCCCAAAAATGAATCTATGCTCACGGTATCCTATTACCAACATATAATGGGTGTATGGAGGGATTGGAACATGGATTTAAAGCACAACCAGATTACCATGCGGGAATTGCTCAGAAATAAACAAGCGTATTTGCTTCTTTATAAAGAATTTCCTATGTTTATGACACCTGCAATTCTCCAAAATATCAGACCGCTTACACTGCAGCAAATTATCCAAATGGTTCGTCCGTATATTTCCAGACCAAAATTAAATATGTTATTAGAGCAGTTGGAAAATATTTAAATGATTCATAACGACCCCTTGTCGCTTCATAAACTGAAATGATAGGGAGGGGGTCACACAATATGAATGAATTTCATCAAACTTTTATCAAGAGGCCGGTATCAAAGGAAAACACTCCTACTGAAACAAAAATGAAAACAGAATTTCAAGCTTCTGAACCATATCCGCCAATCGATTGCAGCATAAAAAACAGTATGTACGCCAGAATCATGTTGGATAATATGGCGGGGAATCGTTCTGAAATGTCAGCTATCAGTTTGTATACGTATAATCAATTGATTACTGACGAGCATAAAGAGATTGCTGAAATATTTCATAAAATCAGTATTGTAGAGATGCATCATCTTTATATTTTTGGTACTTTGGCCAGACAATTGGGGGCCGATCCCAGATTATGGACATCGCGTCATAACAGAGCAGTATATTGGTCACCCGGATTTAATCAGTATCCCAAAGCACTTCCGCAACTAATAGAACATAGTTTACAGGAAGAACGATTTGCAGTAGAAAAGTATACAAAGCAAATTAATGTAATAAAAGATGAAGTAATTATTCATAATTTAAAACGTATTATTCTTGATGAAGAACTGCATGTAAACATATTAGAAAATTGTTTGAACACATATCAGTGATTTAAAAACAGTAGGAGATTCCTGCTGTTTTTATTTTGGAAAAAATTTCAATTTACAAAGGTTGGTTTGTATAAATATATAGAATCATCCCATAATATTGTTGGAGGTGATTTGGATGAGTCCAAAAGAATTAAATTATATTGAAGATGCATTGGGTCATGAACAATTTTTAAAAACACAATGTCAAGAAGCTGCTCAAAACTTACAAGATCCTCAGCTAAAACAATATGCGCAGCAATTGGCTGATAAACACCAGCAACTTTTTAATCAATTTATGCAATTGGTTTAAACTCAGGAGGTAAGAGTAATGGATGATAAATGCTTAATGGAAAATATGCTTTTGACGACCAAAGGTGTATGTGATTTGTATATGCATGGAACCATTGAATCTGCTACAGCAAATGTGCACTGTGCATTTGATAAAGCTTTGAAAGATTCTTTGACTATGCAGGATGATATTTATAAAAAAATGGCTGCAAAAGGTTGGTATCCTTCTGAACAGGCAGAGCCACAAAAAATTCAAAAAGTGAAACAAAAATACTCTGCAAATGCTACAAACTAATATCTCTCCCTATTAATAAACAAATACCCTGATTCGTAAAAATAAAGTTTTACAAATCAGGGTATTATTTTTACATCGTACATGCAACGAACATGCGTACCCTCGAATAAGATGTATAAATTACAATGGAGAAGGTGTTTGTATTGATAGGCGGTTTTTTATTTGATTTCATATCTGACTTGATATTTTTTATTCTTCATGTAACCGGTTCGGGTTCATTTCCCAAACCGTTAAGTGCAAAAGAAGAAAAAGAATATTTGGAAAAATTGAACCAAGGAGATCAAAATGCTCGAAACACACTAATTGAACATAATCTGCGTTTGGTTGCACATATTATCAAGAAATATTATGCAAATTCCAGCGATCAAGACGATTTGATTTCTATAGGTACGATAGGACTGATAAAAGCTGTAGATTCATTTGATACGGGCAAAGGTATTAGACTATCCAGCTATGCGGCACGGTGTATAGAGAAACCGATCCCCTCACAACGGCTCTTTTGGGTTCGGAGCAGGAAAAAGAAGCTCCTTTTTCCCGGAACGTTCCAAAATGGCGGTTGTTCCTCAAAATCAGCGACAGCCTGTATGTGTTCAGCAAACAGCGAAACGGACGGACGATTTACAGTCCTCTTGCAATCCACAGCTTTTTGTTTCTTCGTCCAAAGAAGCTCACCGACGCCGAAAAATTTAATATCCAATATCCCAATCCGGCAATGCTCACGACAACAGCGGACAAGCTGCGGTACTACCGATATAAAAAATCCCTGCTCCAGCGGGAAGTCGCTGAATATGCAGGGATTAACGAAAGCACCTATATTCATTATGAGAATCCGGAACATGACTATTATCCAGTAGACAAGCTCAACCGGATAGCGGAGTTACTGGAAGTAAACATCACCGACCTGCTGGACGAGTACAACCGATTTCTATATGATGGACAGGGCTGGCAGATACGGAAGATTCGTAAGAGCATGGGATTGACACAAAAGGAGTTCGGACGGCTCATGGGTGTACATGGCAGTACTGTGAAGAAATGGGAGAGCGACAGGGTAATTATATCAAGCAAAACATTTATACGTCTTCCACCTCGATAATAACAAGGCTAATAAATTAGAAAATAAACTTTTTTACAATCGAGTATTGACTTATTAACGACAATTAACTATAATAGGATATGAAAGGAGTGGATTCCTATGGGTACCAGGGAAAAGAGCGCTTTATATCCTAATGCTACTTGGGAGGATTGCCTTGATTTTATCCGTACGATAGATTCATTCAAATTAAAATCGGTATCGTATGTAGAGGTGGCAAAGCGGTACGGACTTTCCAGTACGACCACTAAATCTTTTACTTCCAAAATAAGCTCTTCCAAACAATATGGCCTCATAACCACAAGCAATGGTAACACCATTCAACTCACCGAAAATAGTATGAAACTATTATATCCAACAGGGAACGATAGTCGTGAACTGGAACTTGAATGTTTTTCCTCTCCTCCCATTTACGCAAAGTTAATCGAAGTCTACGATGGCAAGGCCATCCCCAGTGAAAATCTTCTCGGTAATGTACTTATGAATGACTATAAAATAGCTCGATCAGTTAAAGATAGGGCTGCCCGATGTTTTATTCAGAGTGCAACTCAATTAGGTATAGTACAAGGAGGAGTACTTACATATAGTGATAGCTTTGAATATAAATCTGATAACTCGACGGCTAACAACAGGTTGTCGGGTGAAATGGCTAATGAACCCGACGATATGCCCGTCACTCCAATAACCAACAAGTATTTAACTTCATCTATCGGTGATATAGAAAACGAGTATATTTCTCAGTCACTTCCGATGCAGTCTGGTAAAGTAGCAAAACTAATAATACCTATGGATGCTGATGAAGATAGCCTTTTGTTACTCAAAGATATGTTCGAGGCTATACTGAAACGAAAATTCAAAATTTCGCTCGACTAAACACACTACGGTACAAAACGGGTTTTCTCGTTTTGACATAAAAATAGAGCCACCCGAAGCTGGCACTTCGGATGACCCTATTCTTGAAAAAGCAGCAGTCGGTTAACCCGTCCTACTAATATCTTATCATTATTAGTATAACCGAAATGTCTGCTTTTTTCAAGAAAAATTTTTCATGCTTCCTATGGAGTAGTGAAAAAATCTTGAAAAAGGAGGTATGTAGAAACTCTTGAGTGATAATAAAAAGACTGATAAAAGCAAAGGTCAGCGCTATTATATTTATCGAGCTTCAATCAAATTGAAAGACGGAACTATAATTTACGCTAAAACCTATGGCAAAAAAGCATTTAGAATTCCTATTACAAAAATTTCGTAATTTATATTAACAGAAAGATGTTTGGACGGTTGCATTCTTTCATATTTTAGAAAGGATTGATTATTTTATGGCAAATCAACATGTTACACCTCATCCGGATGGCGGATGGCAGATTAAAGGAGAAGGTAATTCTCGAGCAACCAAGCGGACTGAAACACAACAGGCAGCGATTGATATAGCACGAGAAATATCTCGGAATCAACAATCAGAATTGATTATTCACGGTAGAAACGGTCAGATTCGGGACCGTGATTCCCATGGAAATGACCCTTATCCTCCCAAAGGATAAACATTAATAATTTCGGAAAAGACGGTCAGGCCGGTTAGGCTTGACCGTCTCATTTTATGTACCTACTTGCCGTTCTTTATATCATCTTGAACGGCTTTCAGCAATGCCAGCTTCTGTTCCTTAGGGCATGGTAGCTTTGTAAGATACTGCTCCACCGCTTCGGCATGAACAGAAGCTATTCTCTTTTGAAGTTCCCGCCAGCCCTGTTCCGTTTTAGGATAGTGCATGATTACCTCCACGTCTTACCAAGCCCCCTCCCTTCTAACAGGATATGAGTGAAGCATTGTCCAACATACCTTTAATTCTACACAGTTTCGTTGTCTGCACTGATTGTGGCTTCGGCTGGAATCACATATAAACCATTCCTGTGTTATATGCTCTTCCTTAGATTCTGGTATTCCAGAACAGCATATTTTTATCTGATGTTCTGGAACACTTTTTAGGGCAAACTCTATCATTTCTTAGATTGATTTTAGTATTTTGCACTACGGGAAAAGCGATAGTTTTGCCCTGTTTGCCTGAGGACTTCTTCAAGTTCTTCCAGTTCTTCATCTTTAATCGCCAGAGGATAGACGTACAGACCATTTCTCTTGCTGGCTTCCAGCTGGTACGTTTTCCAAAGAAGATTTCCAATCTCTCTGGAACGTTCCGGCTGTACTGCATTGATTCTGCACCATTGTACGTAGATTTTATTGAATTCTGAACGGCGTGTATATCCATTTCCGATTTGACAACATTCGCTGACGAAGCAGAGCAGTGAGTTGTTCTCAATTTCATAGTCATCTCTTTCACAGGTCATAAATTCGCTTTCTGTAAACTGATAGCCCCTTTCAATCGCCTGTTTCAGGTATTCTATTGCGACACTGACAATCGCTTCCTTTTCATTCAGCAGCTTATCTAACAGTTGAGGATCTCGTTTTTCCTTAGGTATAATATTGGGACACCGAACAATCATAAAACGTTCGTAGACATGTTTCCCTCTATCCCCACGGAAGTACGGAAGCTTGTTTGTGTTAAACCACAAGAGCCCGTCATACACAAACGAAAATCCATCTTTTCCTTTGAATTCGGCAAACAGGTTGTCACCTCCTGTTAAGTTTTTCAGCGTGTTTACTTCATCTATTGTGACAAAACCCATATCGCCGCTTCCAGCCAATCTCTTACGCCATAGCAAAGCAGACGCAAACCTTTCGTTTAACTTTGCCATATCCATAGAAATGCAGTTGCATTTGCCCAATAGATTAACAACAAATTCTCTTAACTGCGTTTTACCTGTATTACCTTCGCCGACCAGCAACAATAATTTTTTAAAACGCCAGCCTTTTACGTTGGAAATGATAGCGCCAATAAATTCAAGAAGAAATATTTTTGCTTGCTCGTCATCTCCACAAAGTGTGTCTAAATAAGTTTTAAAAACTGGAGCGTCGTCTAACGTCAGTCCGGGTGTATAGTTACACGGAATTTTGCGAGTATAAAGATATTTTGGAGAGTGGTTTTCAAGAGTATTTGTTTCTTTTTGACTTATATCTAAGACACCGTTCTTGAAAACAATATGTTTTTCATCACAGTTAAAATCCTCTTCTTTGATGTCTGGAAAATCGGTAGTAAATTCCCGCCAGACAGCTTCCCAGTCTTTGTTATTACGAAATTGCACAGGCAAATACTCTTTTATCAGAGCTTTTAACTCGTTATTTGAAATCAAACGGTAGCACCCTGAATCGTACAAGTACATATTTCCGTTACCTGATATTTTCAAATGGAGATTTTCTTTTAGGTAAGTATAAAGTTCTTGTCTTAAAATCTTTACTTTCCCATCTGCTTCAATACGAATCCACGGACAATCTCTAAAATTTACTTTTGCCATAACTAATTCACCTCATAAAATTTAAATTGAATTTTTGATAGACAGCACATAGTTGATTGATTAGAATCTTAGTGGTAGGTCTGCTTCTGGAAAATTGCTGTTCACGTGTTCAGCTTGCTTTCTGTCGACGGTTATAATTTATCATGCCGGTTGCTATTTGTACATTTTTTGTGTAAAATTCGTATATAGAGGTGATGGTTAATGAAATTGTACGAAATTACGACAAAGGAAATCGTGGTGGATTTTGATAGAATCACAAAACAAGATACCGTTGGGGAACGAGTAAAGTATTTAAGAGAGGTGGCAGAACTAACACAAGAGAAAATGGGATTGCTTCTTGACTGTGACCGTAGGAGAGTAGCCAATATTGAAAGAAATAAAAAAGAACTACTGCTAAGCGAAATTGAAAAAATATGCACAGGATATAACTTGCCGATAGTTACCCTACTATATGGAATCAAACCGGAGCACGAAAACATTCATCAGATAACAGGTCTCAGGCAGGAATCTATTGATTGGCTAAACAGATTAAATGATAAGGCACCAGAGAAACTTAAAATTTTGGATTTAATACTTAGCCATGAAAATATAGCGAATCCTTTATCTGAAATTTTTTATATTTATGCTATGTTAGATGTGCCGCAGACTGTTAAGCAAGACGATGGAACAATTGTGGGTAGGGTATCTCTTGCTCTTACTGATGAACAAACCATATTAAAAAATATAATGGCTGATTACATTCAGGAAATTTTGTTGGAGTTAAGAAACGGATATAAAGCAAAAAGGGCTAAACAGACTGATATTGATATACAAACATCGCTGGATAAATTGAAAGCAGATATCCGAAACAAGAAAGATAAAAATCAAAGGCATGATACTCAGAAGCGCTTTGAAGATCGTGATTGAGGTCTGCTTTCGTCTACACACCCTGATAAAACGCTTACAATCCTTTTTCCGAACAGCTTTTTCCGAAAAATGAAAAGCCCTCTATGAGCCGTATAGACTGCATAGAGGGCAAACAAAAAGACGCCCTGATTTTAGTTTCAGAGCGTCTTTGTCTTAGGAACATTATATTTACTGATTTTTAATCATCTTTTACACGAATGGCATGGAAATTTCCGATTGCTCCAGGCGCCGTACTGTCTGTGCCATAAATTCCCTTGCTCGTACCATAGCGTTAATCAAGTCTAAGTCTGATGAATTTTGAATCATCATATCCAAAGTTGAGAGCACGTCATTAAATTGGTCTATATACTGCCCCATTCTCGAATCATCTTTTTCTATTACCTTTATCATCTTGTAATCACCCTTTATATTAAATTTGGAACACAGTCCCGTCACTAATTCTGGATAAACAAGATTGCTTATAATTTATTCCTTTAAACGGAAAAGGCAATAGCTGTTTGAATGTTATTTTAATGATATTACCCGCTGTGGCAGTTATAGCGGGGTTAAGTAGCTTTTGGCGGCAACCTTTTTGCCAAAAAGGAAAACCTCTCTATCAGTTGTATAGACCGCATAGAGAGGTAAGAAAAAACAAGGCAGAGCAATGATTTTGCCCTACCTTGTAATCATTTAAGCGTGTTTCTTCTTGCGAATGAAAAGAAATATCAAAGTTGTACCGGAAACTACGAATATCAAAACAGACATCATGAGAGAACTATTATCCCCAGTCTTTGGATTATCTGTGGTTGGCTTTTGCTGTTCCGGTTGGGCAGGGGGATTTGTAGCTTCTTCTTTTTCCGCTACTAAAGCGTAAGTACTGAAATGATCGGTTTCAAAAGTAATACAATTATTCTCAATTTTTGATTCCAGTTTTTCCGTTTTTGCATTGCTGTCTATATAATAAATGCCAAGGTTATTAAGTCCTTTGTATTTTTCCGGTAGAGGAATGGATACTTCCACTTTTCCGTTTGGTTGAACGGTATCGCCATTACCATCAACCAATGTAATGTCAAAGGCAACAAACTCATGATAGCTTATATCAGCTAAAGCTGTTTCCGTATTTTTAATAGCCTGTTTGTCATTTGACTTAACCGCTAATGTAACATCATTGGGGAGATTGTTCCCGGAAATCACAATGCCTGAAACAGAATCTGTAATATTAGTTGCCTTTTCCGTTGCCTGAATCGTAATAATTTTTTCAGGGCTGTAAAGCTCACTGTCGCTTTGTATGCAGTCTTTGCAGGTATTGAACTGTTTGTATGTTACTTTCAGTTTTACAGTACCAGAGCCAGTAAAGGTAAGCGTTTCGCTGGATTTTAATGTATTGGAATAATCTTGATTCGATTGGCTGACAATATCCTTACCCTCTAAAATTTCAACGGAAGGCTGGTAAGCGGCTTCATGGGTTTTATGAGTTTCATCTCCAACCAGCATACCGTCAGAATAATGATTGGTATCTAAATAGTAAGCAGTATCTTTATTCACAAGAGCGGTATTGGTTAGCTCCGTGGTGAGATTTAGAGTATCGCCAGATTGAATGGACGAGGGCACATTTGTCTGAATAACAGGTTCTTCAACTGTAACGGTAAAAGGATTGCCTATTTTGGTATAGTCGCCATCAGTCGGCAAAACGTCATTACTATAACAATACTGTGCTTGGAAACGAACTGTTCCAGGCTTATAAAAAGACTCCGTTGTATGGAATGTGTCTGACGTAACCAGTTTACCGTTTTCATCGGTTGTCTCTGGACCGCTCCACCCCCCATGTTGGTCAAAACTGCCAACGCCTGTTTTCCAGTCTCCTAAAGACAAAAAGACATCAGTGCTGGGAGTTAAATTTTCCAAAGTGATGCTTTTGTTTTCGTCCGGAATATCTGGAATCCACTCTCCAATTTTGACCGAAGCAGGCATATCATAAGACACTGTAACGTTTGAATCGGTTTCCTGTGCAAAAACAGGAACAGCAATTCCAGCCGTTAAAGATAGAGAAAGTGCAACAGCACATAAGTTTTTGAACTTCACAATTTTTCCTCCTTGCAATACTTTTCTTTATTTTAATCCTAAAAATTCGTTTTGTCAATGATTATCTCGTTTTTAAGAGTGAAAAACTCGTTTCTCCTTTAAAATGAAAGGGGAGTTGATATTTATGTCTTTTTGTGATACATTACGCACTTTAATAGACGAACGAGGACTAACGCAAAAACAACTGGCACAGGACTTGGCAATCCCGGTGTCTACCCTTGGCGGATATGTGCAGGGAACGAGTGAACCGGATTTTGAAACATTGAAACTGTTTGCAAAATACTTTAATGTGTCTGCCGATTACCTGTTAAATCTCAAAATCGGAAATACTCAAACACCTTTAGAAAATGAGCTTTTACGTATCTTTCGGTCATTGAGTACAGAACAACAGGAACTATATTTGGAGCAGGGCAAAGCCTTTATCAGAATCAGTGCGAAAGACGATGTAAAATCATCGAAATCGACTTTAGAAGGAAAAAATAACGTAGGATAATGTGAAACCGTCTGCGGAAAACGTAGACGGTCTTTTTTATGAGAAAATATTTTGCTTTTTTGGCGTATTCGGTTTATAATAAGGTTGTAAGAAAAAGCCGTTATGTGGTAAATTAAAAAGTCTCATAACTTAATATGGAGGGATAAATCAATGAAAGGACAGGATAACCGAAAATACGCCATCTATTCGAGAAAATCAAAATTTACCGGCAAGGGCGAAAGCATTGAAAACCAAATCGAGCTTTGCCGTCAACATATCAAGCTCCACCATGACAATGTAACGGAAGAAGATATTTTAATTTTCGAGGACGAGGGCTTCTCCGGCGGAAACGTCAACCGTCCGCAGTTTCAGGCTATGATGAAGCAAATCAGGGCAAATCAGATTCAGGCTGTGGTCTGCTACCGCTTAGACCGTATCAGCCGTAATGTGGGAGACTTCGCCAAGCTCAAAGACGAATTTGATTACTACAATGTAGAGTTTACTTCAATCCGGGACGATTTTGACACCACTTCCCCAAGCGGCAGAGCCATGATGATGATGGTTTCCGTCTTTGCACAGTTGGAACGGGAAACCACCGCAGAACGTATCAGGGATAATATGCACGAACTTGCCAAGTCTGGACGTTGGCTCGGCGGCACAACGCCAACCGGCTATAAAAGTACACAGGTTGTCGGGAGTGTTACGGTGGACGGAAAAGAGCGAAAAGCCTACAAGCTGGACATCATCAAAGAAGAAGCGGAGATTATAAAACTGATTTTCTCGAAATTCTTAGAAACCAATTCCCTCACTAAGACCGATACCTATCTGTTACAGAACAATATCACCACAAAAAACGGGAAGAATTTTACCCGGTTTTCCATTCGTTCCATTCTGCAAAATCCGGTTTACATGATTGCCGACCAAAACGCATGGGAGTATTTTGACAGCTTAGGCGTGGAGATTTATGCCGAACAATCGGAATTTGACGGCAAGCATGGCATTATGGCCTACAACAAAACCATTCAGAAATCCGGAAAATCCAACCAAATGCGGGATATGGACGAATGGATTGTTGCAGTGGGAAAACACAAGGGCTTGATTGCCGGAACCGATTGGGTGAAAGTGCAGGATATGCTCAATCAAAACCGTTCCAAGTCCTACCGAAAGCCTAAAAGCAATGTGGCGTTGCTCTCCGGTCTGCTGTACTGTGGCAACTGTGGTAGCTTCATGCGTCCCAAACTCAGCCAGCGGACAAACGCACAGGGAGAGAAGATTTACAGCTATCTCTGTGAAACCAAAGAACGCAGTCGTTGTCAGCTCTGCAACAGCAAGAATCCCAACGGCAACGAGCTTGACAAAATGATATGTGAACAAATCAAGCTGATTTCAGAGGATAGCTCCGACTTTATCAAAAATTTAGAGAGCGTGCAAAGAAAGCTGGAGGGCAACAGGGAAGAATATGACCAGCAGTTAAACGCTCTCAAAAAGGAATTGCAGGAAAACGAACAGCAGATTGCCAATCTGGTAGATACCCTTGCAAAGACGCCGAACACACCGGCATTTGATTACATTACCGAACAGATTAACACACTCCACGAGAAAAACGAGAAAATCAAGAACCGGATTAGCGAACTGGAGTCCCTCACAAAAAATCATCTCTATTCCAGTGAAGAATTTGACAGGACAAAAGAACTGTTAAAATCCTTTGGGCAATCCTTTGATACTATGGGAGTAGAACAGAAGCGAATGGCATTGCGTGCATTCATTCGCAGGATTGTCTGGGACGGGAAAAACGTCCATGTGGTGCTGTTCGGCAACACGGAATCGGAGATTGACTATACCGATTTGACAGTGGAAAAAGCAGAGCCAAACCGAGGGGATAGCGAATGAAATACTGATGTTTTTCCGTACTACTAAGAAAACAGCGCAGGATGTTTCTATGAATGAACCAATTGACACTGACAGGGATGGCAATGCATTGACGTTAATGGACACCATGGCTTCAGAAGACAATATGGTAGAAAATATAGATAATAAAATAAAAATTGAAAAACTAAAATCATATATGGAAGAAGAATTATCTCCAAGAGAACAATCCATTATTTGTTTAAGATATGGTTTGGTACCCGGTAGCAAACCGTTAGCACAACGGGAAGTTGCTTCTGCTTTGGGGATTTCGCGTTCCTATGTCAGCAGAATAGAGAAAAAGGCCCTTTCAACCTTAAATAAACGTTTTTCAAAATGATTACATAGCAAAGAGATTCTTACAAGGAATCTCTTTTTATTTTTCTAACTCAACAAGGGTTTCCAATGTATTTGCAATGTTACACAAATGCATTGAGAGAACTTGAAAAGAAGTACAATAAATATACTGGGGAAGAAATCAAACTTACTCCACATATTTTAACATACTTATTGTACGAACATGGCGAACATGGGAACGCAACCAAACGCATTAGTACGCTATGGGGCATAAAAATATCATAATGACACCTGGACATTATGCACATGGAAGTTTTCAAACAGTACAAGCAGAAATATAACGATTATTCATAGTATAAATATACTACTGAATTTAAGCAGTGAAAAAGTAGAAGTTTAAGCCAAATCATAAAAAATTAGTTTTTGTTTACTGTTAAGGAAAAAGAGAAAAGAGACAAAAAAATGTCTCTTTTCTGTATGGTTTATTCTGATTTATGATTCTGTTCTGTACTTTCACTCTCATGCGGTTCTGCAGTAACAGAAGCTTCTTGTTTGGTTTCCGTCTGCACATTTTGATTTTGTTGTACAGGAGGCTGTTGCTGTACCGGAGGTTGATGAGGAGCCACCGGTTGCTGCTGCGGAGCATATGGAGTTACCGGACGTTGAGGTACATAACCACCTTGGAATACAAATTGATTGCCGCGTGCTAAAGTACGAGTATTTAGCATCATAATGCCGCCGATAATGCCAATCACACCACCAAAGATGATATTGAGTACAATGCTTGTAATATATAAGCCGGAAGAATCGATTTTACGCAAGACTGCTGCTGGATTTCTAAAGATTTCCTTTGCATAACCAAAATGAATGACAGCATATATAATATTAATGATAGCAGCAACTAATAAAAAAGAACCATATACGATACCTCCCACCCCAGGATCGGTGTCATAGTAATATCTATATAAACGACCGCTGATAGATGAACTGGCTGCTGCGCCAACACAAACAGTAATAATACCGATAATGGCACATAAAATTCCCCAAATTAACCAAAAAACTGCAGCACTTTTAATCTTTGAAGCAACTTGCTGTACCATAATAAATTGCGCTTGGTTTGGCTGTTGAGGATGAAATCCTCCTGGTTGTTGTGGTGGAACAGTACCGTAATTTTGATGATATGTATTTGTGTTTGTGTTTGAATTTGAAGCAGGCGGCTGCTCTTGAGGTATTTTCGCACCACAATTCTGACAGAAAGCCGCATTTCGTTCTGTAGCAGCACCGCATCTGGGGCAATATTTACTCATAACTATACCTTCTTTCTTATATATATATTTATTATACTATATTCATCTAATATCGTCAATATCACAAGTTTATTGACAAAAAAATAGATAAATTTCTCAATTTTCATACGAAAATCTATTTTTTTATTCATAATTTCGTAATGAATGATGATTCATGCGCAATTCTCTCACAAGTTCATTGTGTCTAAATAAAAAATTTAGTATAATAACATCATCACAATATTGGTGGAGAATACAGATGATAGAAAAAGCTTATGAAATCTTAAAAACTTACTTTGGATACAGTGAATTTCGATACGGTCAAAAAGAGCTGATTACAAATTTAATAAATGGAACAGACTGTGTCGGAATTATGCCTACTGGAGCAGGAAAATCCATCTGTTATCAAATTCCGGCAATTTTGATGGACGGAATCACGTTGGTAATTTCTCCTCTGATTTCTTTGATGAAAGACCAAGTTCATGCCTTATTGGAAGCGGGCATTCCCGCAGCATACATTAACAGTTCGTTGACCCCGGCACAGCAATATAAAGTAATTCAAAATGCAAAGCAGTATAAGTACAAATTAATTTATGTTGCCCCGGAACGTTTGGAATTGGATTTTTTTCAGGAATTTGCTGCTTCCACCAATATTTCATTTGTCAGTATAGACGAGGCACATTGCGTATCACAGTGGGGACAAGATTTCCGTCCCAGCTATTTAAAAATAGAGCAATTCATTCAATCTATGCCCAAACGTCCTATTATCGGCGCCTTTACAGCCACTGCTACCAGAGAAGTAAAAGATGATATTATTTCTCTTTTAGCATTGCAGAAACCATTTGTCATGACGACAGGATTTGACAGAAAAAATTTATATTTTGAAGTACAAAAACCTGTTGATAAATTTACGGCATTGGAACGATTTTTAGAACGCAATCCAAACAAAACAGGCATTATCTATTGTACGACGAGAAAAGGGGTAGAGGATGTTTGTGACAGACTGATATTACAAGGCTATCGGGCAACCAGATATCACGCCGGTTTAAGTGACAAAGAGCGAAAAATAAATCAAGAGGAATTTCAATTTGATAAGGCACAAATTATGGTTGCAACCAATGCATTTGGTATGGGAATTGATAAATCCAATATTTCTTATGTCATTCATTTTAATATGCCTAAAAATATAGAGAGTTATTATCAAGAAGCAGGGCGGGCCGGAAGAGACGGTGAACCGGCACAATGCATTTTGTTATACAGTAAACAAGATGTAAGTACAAATTTATTTTTGATTGAAAAGGACAAAGAAAACGAAGAATTGGATCCGATTACACGCCATGAAGTATTGGAAAAGGATAGAGATAGACTCAAACAAATGACTTATTACTGCACCACAACGGACTGTTTGCGCGCACATATGCTTCGATACTTTGGAGAACAAAGCCCAAATTTTTGCGGAAATTGTTCTAATTGCAATGCAAATTCAAAAGAAATTGATATTACTGTTGAGGCACAAAAAATTATGTCATGTATTATCAGAGCTGGGGAACGATTTGGTATGTTGACTATCATTGATATTTTACGTGGAAGTAAAAATGAAAAAATAAGAAATAGCCATTTAGATACACTGACTACCTATGGAATTATGGAATCTGTTCCCAAAGAATATATCAGACAAGTTATAGAATTTTTACTGGTACAATCTTATATTCAAGCAACTACCGATGGGTATCAGGTATTAAAAATTCAACCAAAAGCTTATGCTGTTTTACGAGGTCAGCAGTCACTTCATATGCGTGTGTTGCAACAACCTGACAATATGGAATCTTCTGGTCCTACTTCTTACGTGGAAATTGATGAGGAATTATTCCAACAATTAAAAGCACTAAGAGCAAAAATTGCAAAAGTACAAAGTGTTCCTGCGTTTGTTATTTTTACAGATGCTGCCTTGCGAGATATGTGCATCAAATTACCCCAAAATTTAAAGTCCTTTCTTGAAGTAAATGGGGTAGGGCAGACAAAGGCCAATCGCTATGGAGAGCGATTTATCAAGTTAATACGGGCTTACTGCCAAAAATCAGCAAACATAGAGTAATAAAAAGCCATTACAGTAAAAACTGTAATGGCTTTTTTGAGAGGAAGTCATTTATACCAAATTATTCTTCACCTTCATCAAATTGGCTATTATAAAGATTTGCATAAAAACCACCTTTGGCAAGCAGCTCTTCATGATTACCTTGTTCTATAATATCGCCGTCTTTCATAACCAAAATGGTATCTGCATTTTTAATGGTAGATAAGCGGTGGGCAATAACGAAACTGGTTCTTCCTTCCATTAAATGATCCATTGCTTTTTGAATTAAAATTTCAGTTCTGGTATCAACACTGCTTGTTGCTTCATCCAAAATTAAAATTTCAGGATCTGCTAAAATTGCACGAGCAATGGTTAATAACTGTTTTTGTCCCTGAGATACGTTATTTGTTTCTTCATTCAGCATGGTTTTGTAGCCATCAGGGAACGTTCTGACAAAGTGATCTACCTGTGCAGCTTTCGCTGCTTCGATTACTTCTTCCGTTGTGGCAGTCTGTTTACCGTAACGAATATTATCTTCAATAGAAGCATTGTACAGCCAAGTGTCCTGCACAACCATTCCAAACATGGAACGCAAGTCTTTTCTTGCATATTCTCGTAAATCATGACCGTCTACTAAAATTGCGCCTGAATTTACATCATAGAAACGCATCAGCAGTTTTACTATGGTCGTTTTACCTGCACCTGTAGGTCCTACAATAGCTACTTTCTGTCCGGGCTCTACTACGGTCGAGAAGTCATTGATAATGGTACGTTCCGGTGTATATCCAAAGTGTACATGGTCAAATACAACTTTACCTTTTGGTTTGATGCAAGTAGCAGTTTCAACACCGTTTGGATCATGCTGTACTGTAATCGGATTCTTTGTTTCAGGAACTTCTTCTTCCTGTTCTAAGAAATTAAACACACGTTCAGCAGCTGCTGCGGTTTGCTGTAAAATATTTGAGATATTGGCAATTTGAGAAATTGGCTGTGTAAATTGACGTACATATTGCATGAAAGCCTGAATGTTACCGACAGGCAAACCGGTTGTAACAGATAAATAACCACCCAAAATACAAATTGCTACATAACCCAAGTTTCCGACAAACAAGATAATAGGCATTAAAAGGCCTGACATAAATTGTGATTTCCAAGCAGATTTATAAAGTGTATTGTTGTATTTATCAAAGGTTTTTGCAGACTCTTTTTCTTTGTTAAATGCTTTGATAACAACATGGCTGGAATACATTTCTTCCACATGACCATTGACGTGACCCAAATAAGCTTGTTGTGCCATAAAGTGTTTCTGAGATTTTTTCATAATTAAAGAAATAATACCCATTGAAATAGGCACAATGGCCAAAGCAACCAAAGTCATTTCCCAGCTGATGGTCAGCATCATAATCAGAATACCGATAATAGTAGTTACTGAAGTGATAATTTGTGTTGCGCTCTGGTTCATACTTTGGGAAATCGTATCAATATCATTGGTAATGTAAGATAAGATTTCACCATTTGAAGTACCGTCATAATATTTAAATGGAAGACGATGCATCTTATTGGAAATATCTTTTCTTAAATTATATGTTACCTTCATTGTAACTTTGGACATCAAATGTCCTTGTAAATAACCAAATAACAAACTTACCAAATACAAACAAATTAGAATAATTGCAATTGTACCGATATATCCAAAGTCAATACCGGTTCCTGTACCGGAGACACTGCTCATGATGCCTTCGTACAATTTTGTAGTAGCCATACCTAATATTTTAGGTCCGACAATGGTAAATATTGTAGAGCACACAGCAAAAATAACCACTAGAATTAATAGCACTTTAAATTTGCCCATGTAACGCAGTAATTTACCAAAAGAATTTTTAAAGTTTTTTGCTTTTTCTCCAGGAACAGCGGCGTTCCCACCAAACATTGCGCCACCCGGTTTTGGAGAAGTTTTTGTATTTTGTTCTTGATTACTCATTGTCTAACTCCTCCTTTGAAAGTTGTGACGAAGCAATTTCATAGTAGGTTTGGCAATTTTTGAGTAGCTCTTGGTGCGTACCTTTACCAACAATTTTGCCTTCATCCAAAACGATAATTTGTTCTGCATTCATAATTGTGCTAATACGCTGTGCAACAATCAATACGGTTGCATTTGAAGTATGTTCTTTCAAAGCTTTGCGCAAAGCAGAATCTGTTTTAAAGTCTAAAGCAGAGAAACTGTCGTCAAAAATAAAGATTTCCGGTTTCTTTGTCAAAGCACGTGCTATGGACAAACGCTGTTTTTGACCGCCGGATACGTTGGTACCGCCTTCAGAAATAGGGCTGTCAAAACCATCCGGCTTTTTCATAATAAAGTCGGTAGCCTGTGCAATATCTGCCGCAAGTTTTAAATCGTCCATAGTTGCATTTTCGTCTCCATAACGCAAGTTGGAAGCAATGGTACCAGACAGCAAAACACCTTTTTGCGGTACATAACCAATTTTGTTATGAAGCTCATGTTGAGATACATCTTTTACATTCACACCATCAATTAAAACTTCACCTGAAGTTACATCATAAAAACGAGGGATTAAGTTTACCAACGTGGATTTACCTGAACCTGTTGAACCGATAAAAGCTGTTGTCTGACCGGGTTTTGCAGTGAAGTTGATATTGCTTAACACTTCTTCATCAGCCCCGGCATAATGGAAGCTAACATTGCGGAATTCTACAACACCATCAATGCTGTCATCAAAATGTTTCGGTTGAACAGGGTCTTGAACGCTTGGTTCTTTTCCAAGTACTTCTCTGATTCTGGCTGCGGAAACAGCTGCACGAGGTACGATAATAAATACAATGGAAAGCATTAAGAATGCAATAATAATTTGCATGGAGTATTGCATGAAGGCCATCATGTCACCAACTTGAATACCGCCGTTTGCAACTTGATGTGCACCAATCCAAACAACAAGTAAACAAATACCATTCATGATAAAGGTCATAGCAGGCATTAAAAATACCATAACACGGTTTGTAAATAATTGCGTTTTACTTACATCCATATTTGCTTTATCAAAACGTTTCTTTTCAAAATCTTCCGTACCGAAAGCTCGAATAACAGTCATGCCGTTTAAATTTTCCCTTGCAACCAAGTTCAATCTATCTATTAATTTTTGCATAATTTTGAACTTAGGCATTGCAATGACAAAGATGACTCCGACCAGTAAGAACAGCAATCCGCATGCCAAAGCAATAATCCAACTCATAGATGGGGAAGAGCCTACAGCCATAACAGTACCGCCCACGGCCATAACAGGGGCATAACATATCATCCTGATACCCATTACCAACAATAATTGAATCTGTGTAATATCGTTGGTAGTACGGGTAATCAAAGAAGAAGTTGTAAATTCGTCAAATTCATTATTAGAAAAAGAAGTAACTTTTCTAAATACATCTCTGCGCAGATTGCGTGATACACCTGCTGCAATACGGGAAGCCAATAGGCAAACCAAAATAGATGCAATACCACCTGCCAGTGACAATGCCAGCATTTTCATACCTGCAATTACAATGTATGTTGTTTGTATGCTGGATTTGTTTTGTCCAAGCTCTTGGTAAATATTACCGTTTAAGATAGCTGCACTTTGAGAGAGCATAGAGGATTCTGTATTTTCTGCCTGTACTCTTGCATCATCAATCACTTGATCAGGCATTGCCTCCAGCTGTGGTTGCATTTGATAGAGTTCTTCAAAATTAATATCCGAAATACTACTGCTGCTGGAAGTATCTTCACTGTCAGGTTGTGCTGCAGCATTTTCATTGCTTGACATAGATTGCATGGTATAAATGAATGTCCATGTTGCCAAACCGAATGTATGATCCAATTGAGACATGGTATCGCTGTCTATGTTACTGTTCAATACATAAATATCTTGTGTAGCCAGCAATGGATATTCTTTTACGTAACGGTCATGTTCTTGACCTTGATCGTTAACAGAACGAAGCGTATAACTCTTATCAATAACTTCTTTTTCTTCGTCTGTCATAAACACTTTCAAAAACGAAAGTGCTTTGGCACTTATTGCCTTAGGTGTAGATTCTGAAATACCGCCCTGCTGAATACCAACATTTACAATGTCAGACATGTAATGTGGTAAGCTCAAATCACTAAATGCTTGACCAAACAACAGCAAAACGGCAAATACTACACTCAGCCAAAAAGGCTTTAAGTACTTTGCGAGCAATTTCACCATATGAGCATGACTTCCTTTCTTAAATAGGTTTAAATTTTGTCACAGGATGTGCCTTCATAGAAGATTACTTGAAAGCGATTAAGAAGTTCAATAAATTTTCTTGTGTCTTTTTCTCCAAAATCTTCATAAATTTTATCCACAACGGCTAAAAACATCTTTTTGGATGTGGACAAAATTTCTTTTCCTTGTTGGGTTAAACACACTAATACTTTCCGTCGATCTTCTTCAACCATGACTCTTTTGATATAGTCTTTCTTTTCCAAAGCTTTTAACATTTGAGAAACAGCCGGACCTGACATCTGGCTAACTTCCCTTATCAAAGAAGCTTCTACTCCTCCTGTTGATGAATCTTGATATCGCTCAATCATTCCCAGTGTAAAAAATTCTCCCGGGGCAATACCAAACATTGCAGGAAAAGGTCTTTTATATCTTCTTAATCCTCCTAATACTTCTGCCAATTCTTCTTTTAAGGCATTGGCATCGCTCATGCCTGAATTCACCCCCTCAATTAACATTATTAATAATTAATAACATTAATAATTAATATCATTAACTTATTATACTCTCAATGAAGCGATTGTCAACAGTATTTGAAAAAAATGAAACAAGTTTAACACAAAATATACGATAAAACAAACATATTCTTTACATATAACTACTAAATGCGCTATACTGTTTATGGGAATTTTTTATATGGAAAGGGGGGAAAGATTTATGCAGGAAAAAATAAATTTAGCAATTATAGGCGGAGGTGCTTCCGGACTCATTGCGGCCATTACAGCTTCAAAAATATGCAAACAAACAAAACAGATTACAATTTTTGAGGGCGCTTCGCGGGTAGGAAAAAAGCTGCTTGCTACAGGTAATGGAAGATGTAATTTAACCAATATACATGCAAGTGCAAAACACTATTATGGCGATACCAGACTGATTGAAGCTATTTTGCGTACATATCCACCTCAACGGGTCATACAATATTTTGAAGAAATTGGGCTTCTTTGCAAAGAAGAATCGGAAGGCCGTATTTATCCTTATAGTTTACAGGCCTCTTCGGTACTGGATGTGTTGCGTTTTAACGCAGAAGAATTGCAAGTGGAAATCATTTGCGATTGTCCTATTCACAATATTCAGTCGAAAAATGGTATATTCATTTTAGAAAATCATCAGCAACAAACTTTTATTGCCGATAAAGTAATTTTGGCAACCGGAGGAAAAGCTTCACCTCAACTGGGATCTGCCGGGAACGGATATACTTTGGCAAAACAGTTGGGGCATACGGTTACACCGTTATATCCCGCACTGACCATTTTAAAAACGCCGCCGGAATATGTGAAATCTTTAAAAGGTATGCGAAGTCATGTTACAGCCACATTAAAATGTAATGGCAAAGCCATACGACATGAAAAAGGAGAAGTTCAATTTACAGAGCAAGGTTTATCAGGAATATGTATGTTTCAATTTTCCCGTCACGTTGCTCATAGTATTGCGAATAAACAGAAGATTACAATCCTTTTGGATTTTATGCCGGAATATAGTGTATCCGGCATTGTAAACCAATTGAACCATGCAGTAAATCTATTTCCTCACTTTCCCGCAACGGAGATATTAAAAGGTTTCATAAATAAAAAGGTAGGGGAAACGATTGTAAAAACAGCTGTTCCTCAGTCCAAAGAAATGCTGGCAGAACAATTGACAAAAACCGATTTTATGGCAATTGCCAATGCTGTCAAGCAATTTTCATTTCCTTGCATCGGAGTAGCTGACTGGAAACAGGCACAAGTGACTGCAGGGGGAGTTTCACTGTCACAGTTAAACAGCTCTTTGGAATCAAAAATTCACAAAGGATTATATTTTTCAGGTGAATTGCTAAATATTGACGGTGATTGCGGCGGCTACAATTTGAACTGGGCATGGATTAGCGGAATTACAGCAGGAAAAGCTGCAGCAAAAAGTTTACGCCATAAAGATAAAGCGAGGATATCAACTACATGATAAGAGTTCCTGAAATTAAACTGCCATTGGACAGTACAGAAGAAGATTTATTGTTTTATACTGCAAAACAAATGAAGACAGATGTAAAAGAAATACAATCCATACAATTGGTCAAACGCTCCATTGATGCACGAAACAAACAGAACATTCATTTTATATGTACAGTGGATGTAGCACTCAATCATGAATCTGTATTTATGAAACATAACAAAAATTCTAAAATAAAATATGTTGCGCCGTATGAATATACCATTCCTGCCACAAAAAAGCTGGAAACAAGACCTATTGTAGTAGGGTTTGGACCTGCGGGAATGTTTGCGGCACTTATCTTAGCACAAGCCGGACAAAATCCGATTGTAATTGAGCGCGGAAGTGCTGTTGAAAAACGACAAGAACAAGTGTTTTCATTTTGGTACGGAGAAAAGCTAAATCCCGAATCCAATGTGCAGTTTGGCGAGGGAGGAGCCGGAACATTTTCAGACGGAAAATTAAATACAGGTACAAAAGACGGAAGAGCCAGAAAAGTATTATTAGAATTGGCGGAAGCTGGTGCTCCCAGCGAAATTTTGTATCTGGCACATCCTCATATAGGAACAGACTATTTACCAAATACTGTGCGAAATATTCGTAAGAAAATTATTTCACTTGGAGGTGAAATACATTTCGATACAAAATTAACGAATATTACTGAGAAAAACGGAGCTATTTCCTCTATTGAAATACAAACTCAAAATGGTACTTCTACTATATTAGAAACCAAACATCTGATTTTAGCCATTGGACACAGTGCCAGGGACACCTATGAAATGCTGTATAACAGCAATTTAGTACATATAGAACAAAAACCATTTTCAATTGGGGCCAGAATTGAGCATCCGCAATCACTAATCAATCGCACTCAATTTGGTCCTTATGAAAAACATCCCGTGTTGGGTGCGGCGGAATACAAGCAAGCGGTGCATTTAAAAAACGGGAGAGGCGTATATACATTTTGTATGTGTCCCGGAGGTATTGTAGTTGCGTCGGCGTCTGAGGAAGGGGGAGTAGTGACCAACGGAATGAGCAATTTTGCTCGTAATGGAAAAAATGCCAATGCAGCCTTGCTTGTTGGCGTTGGTCCTTCCGATTTTGGAGATGTGCATCCTTTGGCCGGAATGTATTTACAACGGAAGTTGGAACAACGCGCATTTGAATTAGGCGGCAAAACATATGCAGCTCCTGTCCAAAGAGTAGAAGATTTTATTGAGCGTCGTGCAAGTACACGATTAGGAGATGTAACCCCAACGTATCAGAGGGGAGTGGTTCCGTGCGACTTATCCTCCTGCTTTCACGAAGAAATTTATGAATCTCTTCGTGAAGGAATTTTGAAAATCAATCACAACATGAATGGTTTTTCATATGGTGATGCACTATTGACTGCTGTTGAAACGCGCAGCTCTGCGCCAATTCGTATTTTGAGAGATGAAACACTTCAATCGGTTACTTTAAAAGGATTATATCCTTGCGGTGAAGGAGCAGGATATGCAGGTGGAATCGTTTCTGCCGCAGTTGACGGCATCAAATGTGCGGAACAAATTTTGTATTCTGCCTTACAATAATAAATGGTAGTCCCTTATAAATTCAGCAAATGGCAACAGGTATAAGTACCTAACATTCAGCTATTTTTATTAGGAATTAAAAAATAAGGGACTATGCTTGTAACATATAAAAATAAAAGAAAAACACCTGTTTTGATAAGATACAGGTGTTTTTCTTTTATCTAATATAATATATATTATCGGTTCGTCTTGGTTTTGCAGGTGCAGGTGCATCCTGTTCGTATCCAAGTACTACACAAGCGACCGGTTCATATCCATCCGGTAACTGAAATCTTTTTTGAATATCAGAATCAAAAATTCCCAAAGCAATTCCTATGTAGCAACTTCCAAGACCGTATGAATGCGCTGCATGCAGCATATTCATAATAGAGCAAGCTACATCCTCTCGACCCAGTTTGGTATCTTTAGGCGCAGAACAAACAATAACAGTTGGAGCTAAATAAAATGGCATATTGGGACGTGTAGGAGTAAAACCTCCATTTTCCATCATTTGCAGCGTTTTATCTGAAATTTCTTTGATAAAATCAATGTCTTGAATTACGGTAAAAAATCGCTTTTGCTGATTCATGGAAGATGGGGCATACTGTCCCGCTGTTAAAACTGCTTGCAAGATTTCTTCCGGCACTTGTTTATTCGGTATATATGACTTTGTGGAACGTCGCTCAATCAAAGCCTTGGTAAATTCATTCAAACTCATTGTTAACACCTTCCTTTTTTCTTTATTATAAATCTTTTTTTTCGTGTTAACAAGACATACTGTACTGTTTATTTTACGTTCCGGATAAATTTTAAGTTTTCTATTGACAAACAACAGGAATTTGATATAATTATTTACGCTATCTTTAAATATTGCGGTATTGTGTAATGGTAGCACAGCAGACTCTGACTCTGTTTGTCTGGGTTCGAATCCTAGTACCGCAGCCAAATAGTTATGCAAAAACCCCAAAAGAATATTGACAAACGTTCGTTTACATGATATAGTTAATAACGTTGTCAAACACGGAGGAGTGTCCGAGTGGTTTAAGGAGCTAGTCTTGAAAACTAGTGATCTCGCAAGGGACCAAGAGTTCGAATCTCTTCTCCTCCGCCATCTTGTCTATTACATTTTAATATGTTTTCATAAATTTCACTGTTTTGGAGAAATACTCAAGTGGTGAAGAGGCTCCCCTGCTAAGGGAGTAGGTCGGGTAACCGGCGCGAGGGTTCAAATCCCTCTTTCTCCGCCAAAAGTCGCTAACCTGCTGGGTTTAGCGGCTTT
>JABLTO010103449.1_pt1 | contig 78163 bp, 91 predicted proteins | sample 7160091 | NCBI WGS metagenome assembly JABLTO01 (sample SAMN14651225, study PRJNA627086) | human gut metagenome | isolation source: feces | host: Homo sapiens | reverse complement strand
GGAGTCCCCTTTCTATGTTCAATACATCCTTATTCAGGAGTGTTTTTGAATACTCCTGAATAAGTTTTCAAGGCGTCGAACTTTGTCGACGCCTTGAAACGAGCCGCATACAGCGGCTCGTTTTCATATTATCATAATTATTTACGCAAGAATGACCTTGCTGTAGTTCTTCTTGCCGCGGCGGACGATGATGCCCTTCTTCAGCTCATCTGCGCCAAAGCTCCTGGAGATGTCGGTGATCTTCTCATCATTGACGGTGACGCCGCCCTGCTGGATGTTGCGGCGCGCTTCGGACTTGGAGACGCAGAGGCCGGAGCGGACAAGGACGGTCATAATGTCCATTGCGCCGTCGTTAAGCTCGGACTCGGTGATCTCGGTGGTCGGCATATTCTCATTGCTGCCGCCGCCCGCGAACAGCGCCTTCGCGGAAGCTTCCGCCTTCCTGGCCTCTTCCTCGCCGTGGACGAGGCTTGTCAGCTCGTAGGCAAGAATTTCCTTCGCGCGGTTGAGCTGGCTGCCTTCCCAGTGGGACATCTCGTCTATCTGCTCAAGCGGCAGGAAGGTCAGCATACGGATGCACTTGAGCACGTCGCCGTCGCCGACATTGCGCCAGTACTGATAGAACTCATAGGGGCTGGTCTTGTTCGGGTCGAGCCAGACGGCGTTGCCTGCAGTCTTGCCCATCTTGTGCCCCTGAGAGTCGGTAAGCAGGGTGATGGTCATGGCGTGGGCGTCCTTGCCGAGCTTGCGGCGTATGAGTTCCGTACCGCCGAGCATGTTGCTCCACTGGTCGTCGCCGCCGAACTGCATATTGCAGTCATAGTGCTGGAACAGGTAGTAGAAGTCGTAGCTCTGCATTATCATGTAGTTGAACTCAAGGAAGCTGAGCCCCTTCTCCATGCGCTGCTTGTAGCACTCGGCGCGGAGCATGTTATTGACGGAGAAGCATGCGCCGACCTCACGCAGGAGGTCTACATAGTTGAGGTTCAGCAGCCAGTCGGCGTTGTTTACCATGACGGCCTTGTCCTCGCCGAACTCAATAAAGCGCTCCATCTGGCGCTTGAAGCACTCTGCATTATGCTCAATGTCCTCGCGGGTGAGCATTTTGCGCATGTCTGTGCGGCCGGAGGGGTCGCCTATCATGGTGGTGCCGCCGCCGATAAGCGCGACAGGCTTGTTGCCGGCCATCTGTAGGCGCTTCATCAGCGTCAGCGCCATGAAGTGCCCTGCGGTCAGGCTATCAGCTGTGCAGTCAAAGCCAATATAGAACTTGGCCTTGCCGTTGTTTATCATTTCGCGTATCTCGTCTTCATTCGTGACCTGAGCAATAAGGCCGCGCGCCACAAGTTCTTCGTAGATTCCCATCTTCATCATTCTCCTCTGTTTTCTTTTATTGTTTTTTCAAGCAGCTCTGCCGCTGCGCAGATATATTCGTTGCAATGGCTCCTGTCGCCGACGATGTCCTCACAGCGCAGGCCACCGAAGCGGGCTTTGAACTCCGCGCAGAAATTGCGCGCAAGTTCCGCTATCTTTGCTTTCGCCTCAATATCGCTGCTGTCGTTATACGGAAAGCATTTCCCCAGCGCCATCACCGCACCCGAAACCGCACCGCAGACTTCTCCGCAGCGAAGTCCGCCGCCGAACCCGGCGGCTATCGCGAGCGCTTCGGCCTCATCCAGTCCGGTGAGCTTTCCGGCAGATGCGAGAACGGCCTGAGCACAGTTGTAGCCGTCCATATGCAGCATCAAGGCATCCTGCCCTATACCCAATATGATTCCCTCCTGAGCAAAAATAAAGCCCTCTGTCCGCCCGGACAGAGGGCATAAAATGCGGTACCACCTCTGCATACTCAAGTCTCGCGGCCTGAGCCTCAGTGAGTGCTGACACTCGGCGCTGTATCGGGCGCACCCGTCACGGCCTAATTGCTTATGCTTTCAGCCGGCCGCTCCGGACTGTATTCATTCGCATCTCCCATGCTCCTCACACCAGCCGGAGCCTCTCTGCGCGGGATGAAAACGAACTACTCCTGTCCTTCATCGCGTTGTCTTTGTGGAATTATACAATACCGAAACAATAATGTCAAGGCCGCTTTTTGACCGTTTCCTTGAATTTCGCGGCGTTTTCAAGCTGTTCCGCAGCGCTGGCAAGGGTAAGCTCGGTGATATTGTCGCCGCCGTGGAGCCTCGCAAGCTCGCGCAGGCGGCCTTCCTTATCAAGCGGCAGAACGTCGGTATAGGTTCTGCCGGAGCGCTCTTCTTTCTTTATTACATAATGACTATCCGCCATGGCCGCGATCTGCGGAAGATGCGTCACGCACATGACCTGCTTGCCGAGCGAGACCTGAAACAGCTTTTCGCCGACACGCTGCGCGGCAACGCCGGAAACGCCGGTATCGATCTCGTCAAAAATCATGGTCTGAACCGGATCGTTCTCCGCGAACACATTTTTCATCGCCAGCATTATGCGGCTCAGCTCACCGCCGGAGGCGATGCGGCTGATACGGCCAAGCTCTTCACCGGCGTTTGCCGACATTGTGAAGCGTATCTGGTCGCAGCCGCTGCGGTCAAATCCGCAGCCGCTTTCTATCGGCGTAAACTCAACGGCAAAGCGCACGGACGGCATACTCAGGCCGCGCAGCTCCTCGACTATACGGCGCTGAAGCTCCTCCGCAGCGGCATGCCGCGCCTTGCTCAGGGCTTCGGCGGCTTTGCGGGTCTGCTTTTCATGCGCTTCAAGCTCTCTTTTGAGCTTGGCTATGCGGTCGTCGGCGTACTCGATATCGTCAAGCTTCTTCCTATTCTCGTCCAGCAGGGCTATCAGCCCGTCCTCGTCGCGGGAATATTTGCGCTGGAGCTTGCTCAGTTCCGACGCGCGGCTTTCAAGCTGATCGTATTCTTCGGGTGAGAAATCAAGACTTTCACGAAAATCACGCAGTAGCTCCGCCGCATCGTTCAGCGCGAATACCGCATCGTTTATTCCGGCAAGCGGCTTTTCAAGCTCCGGCGCTATGGCCGCTGCGCGTCCCGTGTAATACGCGGCGTTCTGCGCGAAGGTAACGGCGTTCTCGTCGCCGCCGTTCAGGGCATTGTAAGCCTCGTCAAGCGCTTCGGTGAGCTTTTCGGAGTTGCGCAGCAGATCGCAGCGGGCGATAACGCTGTCATACTCCCCCGACTTCAGCTGTGCGCGCTCAAGCTCTTCTATCTGATAGCGAAGGCTGTCGCTCAGGCGCGCTTTTTCGATCTCGTCCATGCTCAGGCGCGATATCTCTTTTTTTATCGCGGCATACCTGCCATATTCCTGCGAATACGCCGTAAGCTCCGCGCCGAGATTCCCGAACAGGTCGAGATATTCAAGGTGCCGCCGCTCGTCCATAAGCTGCCGGCCGTCGTTCTGACCGTGTATATCGACGAGGCGCGCAGCAAGCTCCTTCATTTGAGCCGCTGTCGCAGGCACGCCGCAGATGCGGCAGCTGGTTTTGCCGTCGGCCGTTATGCGGCGCTGCAAAATCAGTTCGTCGTCCGCGTCGATCTCATTATCGGCCAGCCACTGCTCGCAGCCGTCCATGCTGAACACTGCGGTCACAACGCCCTTTTCCGCGCCGTGCCGGACAAGCTCACGGCTGACACGCTCGCCGAGGACGGCTCCGATGGAGTCGATAACTATGGATTTACCGGCACCGGTCTCGCCGGTCAAAACGTTGAGTCCGGCGGTAAACGTGATGTCCGCCCTCTCGATAACGGCTATATTCTCAATGTGAAGTTCATTAAGCATATGGCACCTCTGCCGCGGAAAATGCGGTCAATAAATGGTTTCTATCTCGTGATACAGCTTGACGGCCGACTCCTTGTCGCGCATTGCGAGAAACGCGGTGTCGTCCCCCGCGAGGGTGCCGACAAGGTTTTCTATCTCCATACTGTCAAACGCCGAGCATGCCGCCGATGCCAGCCCCGGCAGAGTGCGGATCACGAGCAGGTTCTGGGCGACATCATAGGACACCAGACTCTCGCGCAGTATCTTTTTCAGGCGCATATCAAGATCGGCGGTTTCGGTCTTTGCCGCGACAACATAGCGGTAATTGCCGCTGGGGCCAAGCTCCTTGACAAGGCGCATGTCCTTGATGTCTCTCGACAGCGTGGCCTGAGTGCTCTTCACGCCGCGGGCCGCCAGCTCCTGCATGAGCTGGTTCTGCGTTTCGATATCCTTTTCACTGATTATTTCAAGTATAGCGTTTTGTCTGCCAGGTTTCATATATATTCCTCCTGTTTTCAAATCAGGTGAGTTTTTCAAAAGCAAGGTCAAAAAAGCTCTTCAGCCCCATATCGGCCATTAGGATGCAGCGCTCGGAGCGGCGCACGCGGAGCAAATCGCCGTTTGCAAGATCCATCACGGAGTTGCCGTCAACGGAGATGTACGCTCTTCGCCCGTGGAGCTTTTCAGCCAGAACCGACACGTCGTGCGAAGCGCTGAGCACATAGCTCCGAGCGCTCATCATGTGCGCGCATATTGGACTTACGATTATGGCGGAAGCCTCCGGCTCGACGATCGGGCCGCCTGCGGACATAGAGTATCCGGTGGAGCCGGTCGGCGTTGAGAGTATTATCCCGTCTCCGGAAAAGCTTGTTATTCTATCGCCCGCGCACCACGCGGTCAGCCTAATGCAGTCGCCGTAGCCGTGGAGCACAACGTCGTTCAGCGCCTTGTCGCGGTATATTATCTCTCCGCCGCGCTCAAGCTCGATGTCGAGCATCATCCTGCGGCTGACCGTATACTCCCCCGCTGCAGCCTTGACGATGAGCTGCATATGCTCCGGCTCAAGAGCCGCCATAAAGCCCTTTGAGCCGAGGTTCACGCCGAGAATGGGGATATCGGCGTTGTGTAGCTGCCGCGCTGCAGAAAGAATCGTCCCGTCACCGCCGATCACGACGACGAGGGAGCACCTGCTCCGGACGGCGTCAAGCGTTGTCGCTTTAATATCTTCTGGTATCATCTGCGGCGCGTCCTCGGCAAAAACCGGACATACCGCCGTTTCGTATCCCGCAGCATGAAGCATTTCCGCTGCTTGTCTGGTATATTTCAATTCTGAATCACGAAAAGGATTCGGGCATATCGCTATCATAAGCTAACCTCAAAGCGCCTCGTGCGACGCTGCAACAACCGCGTCAACATCCAGCTGCGGCGCGGCAAAGTCACCGTTTTTCAGGTGACAGATGTATTCGATATTTCCTTCCGGCCCCTTTATCGGGGAAAAGTCAAGCCCCACGGGAGTCAGCCCGATTCCCGGCGCGAAGTCGAGAACGCTGCGGATGACCTCTTTATGCACCGCACTGTCACGCACAACGCCTTTCTTGCCGACTTCCTCGCGTCCGGCCTCGAACTGCGGCTTTATGAGGCAGACGATATCCGCATCCGGCTTGAGAAGACGCTGGACTGCGGGAAGAACGAGCTTCACAGAGATAAAGGACACGTCCATCACGGCGATATCAAGAAGCTCCGGAATCTGTTCCTCCGTCACATAGCGGAGGTTCGTGCGCTCAAGATTTATGACGCGCTCGTCATTCCTGAGCTTCCACGCGAGCTGCCCGTAGCCGACGTCAACGGCATAGACCTTCGCCGCGCCGTGCTGCAGAAGTACGTCCGTAAATCCGCCGGTCGAAGCACCGCAGTCAATGCAGGTCTTGCCCGCCGGATCGATCGGAAAGACCTTCAGCGCCTTGTCGAGCTTGAATCCTCCGCGGCTGACGAACGGCAGCGCGACTCCGCGCACTTCGATGTCGGCGTCAGGATCGACCGGCATCCCCGGCTTGTCCGCACGCTGCCCGTTAACGAACACAATGCCGCTCATAACGGTGGTTTTCGCCCGCTCACGGCTTTCGGTGAAGCCGAGTTCAAATACGCGCTGATCCAGTCTGACTTTTTTCATGCCTTATTTCATGTCCTTATCCATCATTTCCATGGCCGCGCTGACGATACCGTCCGCGTCAAGGCCAAAATCGTGCAGCAGCTCCGCCACTGTGCCGTGCGGAACGATGCCCTCGCCCAGATTCAGAAGCTTTGCGGCGCGGACGTGTGTCTCGTTGATCGCCGCCTCCTCAAGTATGCGCGAGCCGACGCAGCCGGCCTCGCACACATCCTCGGAGATAAGGAGTTTTCCCGTTTTGCGCAGCGAGCGCATAACGAGGTCGAAGTCCGGCGGCTTTATCATGCTGAGCTTTATTACTTCTGCGCTGATGCCCTCGGCAGCAAGACGCTCCGCCGCGTCGAGAACCTCGTTTGTCATTATACCGTAGCAGACCAGCGTGACGTCTCTGCCCTCACGCAGAAGCGTTTCTGGCACGGTATTGCAGGCGGTATATTTGCCCTCTCCGCCGCGGGGATAGCGTATCGCCACGGAGCCGTTTATATCATATATAGCCGCGCGCAGCATAGTTTCAAGCTCCGCGTAGCTCGCGGGACACAGCACGGTCATATCGGGAACCGAGCTGAGATAGCTGACGTCAAATACGCCGTGATGAGTCTCACCGTCGCTGCCGACAAGTCCGGCTCTGTCAACGCAGAAAACAACATGCAGATTCTGCAGCGCAATGTCATGGATGAGCATATCATAGCCACGCTGGAGAAAGCTTGAATATACGGCGAAAACGGGCACCATTCCCTGCTTCGCCATGCCGCCGGCCATGGAGACCGCGTGGCCTTCCGCGATGCCGACGTCAAAGAATCTGTCGGGGTGTGCCGCGGAAAAGACGTCCATTCCCGTTCCGGATGACATCGCCGCCGTGATCCCGATTATACGACCGTCGTTGTCGGCAAGCCGGCTAAGGGACTCGCCCATTTTTGCAGAAAAGCAGTCTCCGGAGTCGTGCAGCTCGCCGGTCTCGATATCAAAGCGCCCCACTCCGTGGAACTTTTCGGGGTGCTCCTCGGCGTATTTATAGCCCTTGCCCTTCTTGGTGACAACGTGGACGAGCACGGGTTTTCTTAGCTCGCGCGCCCAGCGTATTACGGTTTCGAGCTTGCCTATATCGTGCCCGTCAACGGGGCCGAGATAATACATGCCCATGCCGCTGAAAACATTGCCGGGAAGCAGGCGCTTTTTCAGCCATTCTTTTATTGCATGATTGAATTTATAAAGCCCCGGAAGCTTCGTAAACACGTCGCGGTACCAGCGCTTGAAGCTGATATAGCCGGGGCGCACACGGAGCGATTCCAGAAGATGAGCCGTTCCACCGACATTCTCGTTTATGGACATATTGTTGTCATTGAGGATGACAACAAGCGGTTCGCCGCTCGCCGCGGCGTTTGCAAGCCCTTCATACGCAAGACCGCCGCTGAGTGCGCCGTCCCCTATTATCGCGGCGACGTCGTAATCGGCATGGCTCAGGGTTCTGGCGCGCGCCATGCCGAGAGCGACGGACACTGAGTTTGACGCGTGCCCCGCGATGAAAGCGTCGTCCTCGCTCTCATACGGCTTCGGGAAGCCGGAGAGGCCGCCGTGCTGACGGAGGGTACAGAAGCTGTCCCGCCTGCCGGTTATGATCTTGTGGACATAGCTCTGATGGCCGACGTCAAAAACCACACGGTCGCGCGATGTGTCGTACACGCGGTGCAGCGCGACGGTCAGCTCCACGGCGCCGAGATTTGACGCAAGATGACCGCCGGTGCGGGATATGCTGCTTATCATGTAATCCCGCAGCTCCTGACACAGCGGCTCGAGTTCTTCTTCAGGCAGCTTTTTTATATCGTTTGAGGAATTTATTCTCTCTAAAATACTCAAAACAAACCTCGAAAGTTATTTATATATTAGCTCATTTAAGCCTGCTGACCATGGAGTCGGCCAGCTCGCAGAGAAACGCCGTATCCGTGAATGCTTCGCCGAGCGCCGCCTTGGCCTGCTCCGTGAGACGCACGATAAGCTCCATGCACTTCTCTTCGCCCAGCAGCGCCATATAGGTGTTCTTGTGCTCCTCAGCATCTGAGCCGATGGGCTTGCCAAGCTCTTCGGCAGTGCTGAGAACGTCAAGCATATCATCACGTATCTGGAAGGCCATGCCTATTGACGCGCCGAACAGCGCGGCGGCTTCAAGCATCTTCTCGTTTCCGCCCGCGGCGGCAACGCCCATCTGGCAGGCGGCGATAAGCAGCGCGCCCGTCTTGCGGGAATTTATCTCGTCCAAGTCCTCGGTGGTGAGCGGCTTGCCCTCGCCGAGCATGTCGAGATACTGCCCGCCGCACATTCCGTCAAGCCCGACGGCGTTGGCAAGGATCTCGGCACAGGCGGCGCGGCGCACCGCGGGCAGATCGCATCTCAGGATCGTACCGAAGGCTTCCGCCTGAAGAGCATCGCCGGCGAGGGTCGCCGTGCATTCGCCATAGACTACGTGGTTCGTCGGCTTGCCGCGGCGCAGATCGTCGTTATCCATGCAGGGCAGATCGTCATGTATAAGGCTGTAAGTATGCAGCATCTCTATCGCGCAGGCGACGGGAAGCGCCGCATTTATGTCTCCGCCGGAGATGCGGCAGAACTCAAGCACGAGTATCGGCCTTATCCTCTTGCCGCCGGCAAGAAGGCTGTATCTCATCGCTTCGGCAAGCCCCTCGAGCGGCATGCCCGCCGCACCGGCAAAGCTCCGTTCCAAAGCGGACTCGACCAGCGCTTTATATTCCCTGGTGTTCATCTTTAATTTTCGTCCTCAAACGGAAGCTCCTCCGGCTCCCTGTCAGGACCCTTTCTGAGTTTTACCACTTTCTGTTCCGCCTCGTCGAGCTGCTTTTCACAGGAACGGATAAGTGCCGTCCCCTCCTCGAAAAGTGCAAGAGAGTCGTTGAGCGGCATATCGCCCTTCTCAAGATGGCGCACTATCTCATCTAGCCGCGCCATGGACTGTTCAAAGCTGAGCTTTTTTCCGGCCATTTTAATCCTCCAAATTCTTATCGGGCGTAACGGTGTTTACCGTGCAGCCAACGCTGCCGTCCGCGACGCGCAGCGTCACGCTGTCACCCACCCTGAGCTGAGCGGTGCTCTTGACAACTGCGCCTGTATCATCGCTTGCGATAGCGTAGCCGCGCGTAAGGACGCGGAGCGGACTCATCGCGTCCAGCGCCGAGACCAGCCGGACATAGCCGTGCCGCCTCGCGGTAATGCCGCGCTCCATGACGGATACGAGCCGCTCGCGGCTCATATCAAGCTCCATGCGGCGGTTATCGATCAACACGGACGGGGCAGTCATTACGCGCTTCGATGCGTAGCCCGAAAGCCGCTCGCGCAGCTGAGTCAGGCGCTTTGCCATGGACTGTGCGCTGCGTATCTCCATGCCCTGAAGCTGCTCCGCGACCTCGCGCATATCCGGAACCGCAAGCTCCGCCGCGTTTGACGGCGTTGATGCGCGCAGATCCGCGACATAGTCGGATATCGTGACATCCGGCTCGTGCCCGACTGCAGATATAACCGGCAGCTCCGACGCATAGATAGCCCGCGCCACCCGTTCGTCATTGAATGCCCAGAGATCTTCTATCGAGCCGCCGCCGCGGCCTGTGATTATAAGGTCGGCGACCTTGAATTCGTTTGCATACCTGATAGCACCGGCTATCTCGGCCGGTGCCTCGACGCCCTGCACACGCACCGGCAGCAGCACGACCTTCGTCATCGGCCAGCGGTGGCCGAGAATGCGTATCATATCGTGCACCGCGGCGCCCGCGGAAGAGGTTATGATCGCTATCTTGTCCGGAAACTGCGGCAGTGGTTTTTTGTGCGCGCGGTCAAAGAGCCCCTCTGCGCTGAGCTTGGCCTTCAGCTGCTCATAGGCAACCTGAAGATCACCCATACCCTCGGGCATCAGGCCGGTGCAGTAGAGCTGATACGCGCCATCACGCGGGTATACGGCGATGCGGCCGTACGCCGTGACGCCCATGCCGCTCTCCGGACGGAAGCGCAGCTTCGAAGCGCTGCTTTTGAACATGACGCAGCGCAGACTGCTCTCACTGTCTTTGAGCGTGAAGTAGTGGTGCCCGGAGGGGTATATTTTATAGTTGGACAGCTCGCCGCGAACGCAGACCTCGCCGAGCATCGGATCGGACTCGATGAGATTTTTTATGCGCTCGTTAAGCTCGCTTACCGTCAACACGGGCTTTTCCATGGCCTACTCGGCGTCGGTGACGGCTTCCGCCTCAGTGGCGCCCTTTTCTCCGCGCATGAAGCCGCCGAGAACACCGTTCACGAAAGCGACGGTATCCGGCTCGTCATAGCCCTTGTCAAGCTCCACCGCTTCGTTTATCGCGGCGGAGTCGGGGATATCGTCCATATAGATTATCTCGCACAGGGCGCAGCGCAGGACTGCGAGCGCCGTTTTGGAGATACGATCTACCTTCCAGCCGTGAGAGTAGCGCTCAATAAAGCCGTCAAACTCATTACGGTTCTCGTCAATGAGCTTGACGAGGCGGCGGATATAGTCCATCTGCTTATCATCAGGGTACTCGCTGTACAGCTCGTCCTCGGCGGCGAGAGATGCATAGTGCTCTTCGGCAAAGAAGCTGTCGAGCAGCTCGTCTGCGCTCAGCTTGCCGTTCGCCCCGGCAAAGCATAGCTGTATCGCTATTTCGCGGGCGGTGCTTCTGTTCATATCTTTCCCTCCGGATAATTATTTTTCAAAGGCCACGCCGGAAACGTGAACGTTTATCTCGGCGTTGTCGATACCGGTTGTGGACTGAACAAGAGTCATCAGCTTCTCCTGCACGCTGCGTGCGACGCCGACAATATTGCAGCCGTAAAGCACCGTGATGATAGCGTCAACTATGATCTTCGAGTCGTCCACAAACTGCACCTTTACGCCGCGGGAAACGGTCTTGAGGCCGAGAAGCTCCGCAAACTCCGCGCCTGCGGTGTTGGAAAGGCCGGCAACGCCGTCAACTTCGGAAATAGCACTGCGCACAAGGCTGGTGATAACGTCCTCAGAAATATTGATACTGCCGTTCTCTTCGCGGCAGGTGATATAATTTTCGCCCATAACGTTCCTCCAAAATTTGATTCAGAATATTCTAACACGTTACGGGCAAAAAATAAAGCCTATTTATAAAAAAATGATGAATTATTCATTTTTATATTTATTCTCCGGCGCGTGTATATAAAAAACCGACGCATGTAAAAATGCGCCGGATGATATTCATGCTTTTACCTCTATTATGTTCAGCTGTGACGCGTCATACTCCGTCTCGGTGCATATCACGTCCGTTATGCGCGCGACGGCCTCCTCGCTCAGCCCTTCCGCCGGAGCTGGCACGGCGACGGTTATGCTGTCGTTGCTGATGTAGACCACACACTCGGAGAAATCCTTGGCAAGCAGCAGGTTCTCTATCTGTGCCTCCTTCATCGAACAGGTCGCCATGGCGGATATTGCGTTGATGGCGCTGTCGATTGTCTCCTGCGAGGCGGTCTCAGCGGCGGCTGCCGTCTGAAGCAGCTCAAGCGCCTCGTCGCGCGAGACCTGCCGCGTCAGTCTTGCCTCGGCGAAATATCCTCTCGCGGTGCTCTCTTCCGCGGGCGCGGCATCCGCGTCTGCTGCCGCCGCGTCGAGCATAGCGCTGTCCTCGGCGGACACCATCTCGGAATCGGGATGCCCCCATCTGTTGTTGTACGACCAGTTGAGCGCAACAGCGGCGCAGACGAATACCAGCACCGCTATCATCGTAATGTTCCTTTTCTTGTTCTTCATATGCCTGCTGCTCCTCCCATTTTAATTTACATCTGCCATTTTCAACACGGTTATTTTATCGGAACCAAAACCAGTATATGAGCGTATCGCGTTAATAATATCCATCCGTACCCTCGCATTGTCCGCTCCCCTGCACGCAACGACGACCCCCGTCTCGGAGATGACCACCCTCAGCTCGCCGACGCCCTCCACGCTTTCCAGAAGCTGCGCCAGGCTCTCGTCTGGGGTGGGCTGCTCCTTCGTGCTGCCGCCGGATGGCAGGAGCATCAGCACCGCGCCGACGATCAGCACCAGCAGAGGATATTTATACTTTTCAAATCGTTTTCTCAGTCCGTCCATAGCTTTCACCCGCCGTCGCGCCATTCCTGCGCGCTCTCCAGTATTCCAAGCTCGCGCTCTATCACTCCGCTCAGCGCCTGACTTGCGGCGGCAGGGTCGGGGCATGAGATCACCGCGCCTTCGGGATACCAGAAGCCGTCCGTGCTCCATGCAGCCGTGACCCTGACATCCGTAAGCTCCACGCCGTATTCACGGGCTTTGTCCCAAATATATGCCGAACATTCCTCCTCTATGACAAGTCTGTTCAGCCTGTTGTCAAGCTCCTGCGAGCTTTCGGTGAGCGCGGCGCCCATTTCGCGGTAATGCGCGAGCTGGACGGCATACTCGTTAAAGTCGAAGCCTGCCAGCGGCTTGAGCGCCGCCGTTATCATAACGATGCTGCAGGTCAGACTGCAGATCTTTTTGACGTTTCCCTCGGGGCATATCGACGTGACCGCCGCGCAGAGAACGGCGAGCAGGCACAGCTCGCGTATCGCGGCGCTCATGGCGACACCGCCTTTATTGCCGCCGTAAACGACACAAAGAGCATCGCCGCGCAGCAGCCCAGCAGGCCGAGGAGCATGGCAACGGCGGTACCCGTGTCGCGCAGCATGGATGACAGGCGCGAATTCGGCATCATGTCCGCAATGGCTCCCGCCGCCTTGAAAAGAGTCATCTTTACAGACAGCAGCGCGAACGGGCCGATGCACATCGCGCCGACGGCGATGAGGCTGAACACTCCGGCGGAGTTTCGGATCATGGCGGCAGCGGCGAGAACGGTGGACGCCGCATCCGACATTATCCCGCCGACGACGGGGAGTGTGCTTGATATAACAGTCTTTGCCGTCTTGACCGCGACCGCGTCCGCGCTGCCGCTGACGACCGCCGTGAACGAGATGTACGCCGTAAACGCAAGCGTAAGCCCTGTCATCATCGTCGTTGTAAGCCATTTGATGAGCTTGCTCAGGGCGCGCAGCATCGGATTTTCAAAAAGCGCGCAGCTGAAATTCACGGCCAGAAAGGCATATATGAGCGGGATTATGAATTTGTTTGCCGCGCTTATCATCACATCCATCGCAAGACAGGCGGCGGCGTATTTTGCCGTGGAGGATGTGACTGCCCCGCAGGCGGCAGCTGCGGTGAACACGGCGGGCATCGCGGCGCGGGAATAGTCGGAAAGCCTTGTTATGGCATCCGCCGTCTGTGTCACGAAGCCGCCGAAGCTCCCGCAGATGAGCACCCCTGCGGCGCAGCAGGCGGCCATGTTTATGTATTCCGGCAGGCGCTTGTCCGTCACAAGTGATGCCGCCATGGCGCAGAAAACGGATATCGCCGTAAGTCCCACTATATCGCCGACGCTGCCGCGCAGCTGCTCTACCAGATAATCGAGGAAGCGCCGCCACAGTCGCCCCAGGGCGGAGCCGGTATCATAGCCGCCGGTTATATCCAGTTTTCCACTTATGTCCCGCGCGTCGTCCGTCAGCGAATCCTCGACCCCGTATATACCGGCATCTCGCGCCGCCGCGTCCAGATCGGCGCTCGCGCCGATGATAAATGCAGGCAGCAGAATTATGATGAATATCAGCCTTTTCATGCCATGGCTCCTATCGTCTTGAGCATACTTATGATAAGCGGCATTGCGACGCTCAGCGCGCATATGCTCCCCGCCAGCTCGACGGACGAAGCCACCGCACTCTGCGATGAATCGCGGCACAGCTCCGAGGCGAGTTTTGTGACTATTGCGATCGCCGCGCACTTCATGACCGGCGCAATGAACAGCTCTCCCGAGCTTGTCATGCTCTTTATAAGCTCCGCAAGCTCCCGCAGGGGCGCCGTAAAGCTCACCGCCGCAAAGCATATCGAAACGGCTGCCGCCGCGCCGAGCACCGCCGAAAGCTCCGGATTGCTCTTTTTTATGACAAGGCATATCAGCCCCGCCGCTATCCCGACCGCTGAGGCTTTTATCAGAATCTCCATAGTTTATAATCCGAACAGGCTTTTTATCATTGTAAAAAGCTCGCTTATTTTCTGCACAACGATCATCAGCACAACGACGAGCGCTGTTATCGTCGTCATCAGCGCCTGCTCCTCGCGCCCCGAGCGCTGGAGCAGGATATTCAGCACCGCGACAAGGATGCCCACGGCTGCTATCTTGAAGATGAGGTCAACGTCCATTCCAATCCTCCATGCGGTTTTATCGCGCAAAAAGTGTTATATAAGTACTATCAGAACCAGAATTCCCGCCGCTGCGGATAAGCCAAGCACGAGCCTGCGCCGCTCCGGATACTGCGTTTGAAGTCCGTGCATGCTGCGGTTCAGCGAGTCAAGGCAGATATCGATGCTCTCAAGCTGCTCATTGAGTTCATAGCGGCCGAGCACATCGCCGAGAGCGCGCATTGCGGAAAGCTCATCCCGACTCAGCGACGTCAGACACTCAAGCGATGACGCCCACAATGCGGAAAAGTCAACTTCGCCTATCGAATCGAGCTTTTCGGCGAGGCGCTCATAGAAATTCCCCGCCGCGCCGCCCCTGCCCGCAAGCTCCGAAATAAGCTCCGGCAGAGGGCAAAGCCTTGTCCCGATCTCGGCGGAGATAAAGCGCAGCGAGCCGCACAGCGCGGCAAGCAGCTCGATATGGTGCTTCATGCCGACTGTAGATATCACGCCGAAGGACGCGCAGGCCGCGGATATCATAAAAATACCGGCGTATTTATACATACAGCCCCTCCAGCTCGTAGCTCCGTGCCGAACCCGTGCCGCGGATGCTCAGCGCGTATTTGAACGCGCCCGTGTCGAGCAGCTCCGCAAATACGCGACGCTGCCGCAGCTCGTCCGCATTCCGCGCGTGCGCCGTGGCCAGCAGCTCGACGCCGCAGCAGCACAGCTCACGTATCGCGTCCGCGTCTGCACTCTGCGTTATCTCGTCCATGGCAATGATCTGCGGGTTCATGCCGCGCAGCAGGAGCATAGCGCTCTCGGCCTTGCTGAGACCGGTGATCACATCGGAGCACGGGCCGAGGTCAAACTCGCCGTCTCCGGATATCTCGCCGCGCTCATCCGCGACGCCGACGCGGTATCCGCGCTCCGAAAAAAGCCGTATCATATCGCGAAGCGCCGTAGTTTTGCCGCTGCCCGGCGTGCCAAGGATTATGCAGCCAAACCGCTGCCTGCCGCACAGCGTGTCCACGGCGTCGGCGCATATCCCGCGGCACTCCCGTGGGATGCGTATGGCGATCGAAGAGAACTCGCGGAAGCCCTCCATCTCGCCGCCGCGGATTATCGCGCTGCCGCACACGCCTATTCTCAGACCACGGGAGCATATGTAACCGCGGCGCAGAGCCATTGCCGCCGTATGCAGAGACGCGCCCGTCGCGCGCTCGAGCACCCGCCGCAGGTCAAGCTCCGTCAGCGGCACGTGATCGAGCGCAAGCTCGCGGCAGCCGTCGTATACATGCGGCGCTTGTCCGCGGCGCAGGCGCAGCTCCTCAGCCTGATCGTGATATGCGCGGAACACGCCCACGATTTCAGGCGGCAGCAATTTCAGCGCCTCTTGATAGCCGTCCATCACATCACTCCCTATGGAACAATCTATGTGTGGAATTACCAATTATTCTTGCAAGTGAAAAAACACTGTGCTATAATTTCACTAAATTCTAAAAACCGACAAAAACGCGGGAGGAACGTTCAAATGGAAATGAAGGTTTTATTTGGCGGCGCAATAATGCTTGGCGGGTGGCTCTGGTTCTATCTTTTTGTGAGACAGTTCCTGTTTAATTTTATGACGGCGTACCCGCTTATAAAACAGATGACCGCCGCGGATGCGGAGCTTATCTCCCCCAACGCGAAGCGCTACACCTCGGTGTCCGTCGGGCTCTGTGCCTTTGTATCCGTTGTCATCGCGGTTATAGTCGTGCTGCTGTGCAAGACATATCTGATGATATGCTTCTTCGTCGGCGCACTTATCGCGCTGTGCATGTATATAGGCCGCCTCTCCCCGAAAAACCGGAACATGTTCGACAGCTTCTGTGCCGCGTATTACCGCTTTGTGCCGGACGACGAGCTGCGCACCGCAATGTACAACAAGAAGCCGAGCCAGATGAAAAAGCGTCTGCACGAGATGAATGTCAGCACCGATTTCATTCCGGAATTCAAATAAAAATATTACAGGGCAACGAAATCACACCGCTCCACATGCCGTATGACATGTGGGGCGGTGTGATTTTTCGTTATTTTATTTATCAGGCCATGGGCTGAGCTCGCCGCGCTTTACGAGGAAAGCTTTGTCGGCAAGCATGGCCATCGGCGTGTCCGCGAGGGAGTCCGAATAGAAGCTGTTGATATGCGCGTCGGGAAATTCCGCATTGAAGCGGCGCACCTTCTCCGCGTCATGGCAATTCTCTCCGTCGATAAGTCCGGTTTCCTTGTCCATCCTTGTGCCGATAAGCGTCACGCCAAGCTCGGCGCATATCGGACGGAGCAGGAATTCGGGCGAGGCGGAAATTATGATGTCGTCCGGCCTTTTCTGCGCGAGATACCAAGGCTCAAGGTTGCCGCGGTATTCATCCCAAAAGTCGCGTATGACGGCGTCAACATCGCCAAGCCGCGGCAGAAACGAGAACATCTTCTGCTTCAGGTTCTTCGCGTCATGGCGGCGGCGAAGATAGACGATGAGCTCTTTGATGGAACCCGGAACCGCCGGAAGGACAGCCTTGGGATATTTCTTCAGGCAGTATTTCACAAAGCAATATGAGCTGTCCGGGTAAAAAATCGTCTGGTCAAAATCGTAGGCGTTCATATCTCACAAAACGTAGTACACAAAATCGTCCTTGCGCGGCTTCATGGCGGGTTCCTCAGCCGCGTAGCCGAGAATGCAGTTTCCGACGCCGACATAATCGCCCTCAACGCCCCACTTCTTCAGCAGCGCTTTACCCTCGTCGCTTTCAAAAACTTCGCGTGCGCGGTGTATCCAGCAGGAGCCGAGACCGAGCGCGTGTGCGGCGTTCATGAGGTTGCCCATAACAAGGCTGCCGTCCTCTTTGATAAAGCGGCTGTCCGCCTTGGCAAGAACGACGATCACCGTGGGCGCGCCGTAGAACGGATCTCCGTCGTAGCCGTTTCCCCACGCGGCCGCGTTGAGCTTGGATAGCAGAGCTACGGTTTCCGGATCCTGCACGGCTATCATTATGGCGGACTGCATATTGCGGCCTGACGGCGCGCATTTGCCCGCTTCGAGCACGGCGTCCAGCTCCGCGCGGCTGACCTGCTCTGGGCGGTATTTTCTTATGCTGCGTCGAGTCAGCAAATTATTGTACGCTTCGTTCATCAATATTCTCCTTTTCGAATTTTATATCATTTTTCCCTGCGTTTGCGATCGCAGCGGCGAGAACGCACAGCTCCGCGAGCGCAGCTATCCAGATATTTATCACACCGAAAACGCCGAGCACGACCAGTATCGCTTTAGCGGCGAGGGAGAGCAGGATATTCTGCCCCGCGGTATCGGTAACACTGCGGCACAGGCTCCGTGCTTCGGGCAGCGCGCGGATGTCCTCATCCATCAGCACCACGTCCGCAGCGTCGATAGCCGAATACTCGTTCACAGCGCCGAGCGCGATCCCGATATCTGCATGCGTCATGACAGGCGCATCACCCACACCGTCGCCGACGAAGGCCAGACAGGCTCCGGTGGCTTTCTTGCTGAGCATATACTCGACCGCCGTTATCTTGCCGTCAAGCGTAAGCTCTGCTTTTACCATATCGAAGTTCAGCGAGGCCGCGACGGTTTTCGCCGCGGAGCGCACATCGCCCGTGAGCATGACGAGCGACTTCACGCCCTGTGCGCGCAGCTCTTCAAGCGCGTCGAACGCGCCGTCCTTTATCCTGTCCGCGATCATTATGTGACCGGCATACACGTTGTCCACCGCAACGTGTATCGCCGCACCTGGGCGGCTGGGCACGGAGAAGTTTATCCCGTGCTCCTCGAGCAGCGCCGCATTGCCGACGTATACATGGTGCCCGTCGATAAACGCGCTTACGCCGCGACCCGAGATATCCTCGATTTCGAGAACTTCGCCATCAGACGGCTTGACATTGCCCGCTTCGCGGAGCGAACGCGCTATCGGATGGCGCGAGCAGCTCTCGGCGGTGGCGGCGATATTGAGCAGTTCCTGCTCGCTCATGCTTTCGGGAAAGACCTCCGTGACCGCGAAACGCCCTTCCGTCACGGTTCCGGTCTTGTCAAAGACGATGGTATCGGTCTTCGTGAAGGATTCAATGTCCTGCGCCGCTTTTGCGTACATTCCGCTGCAGGCTGCGCGGCGGATGCCCGCCGAATACGCGAGTGGGACGGAGACCGCCATGGCGCACGGGCTGGACAGGACGAGCACGGTCAGCGCGCGGCTCATCCATTTGACCCACTCCCCACCGAAAAGCGGCGGCAGCACGGCAATAACGAGCGCGAATATCACCGCTGCGGGCGTATATATTCGCGCAAAGCGCGCGGTAAAGCGCTCCTGACCGGAGCGGACATCAGCGGTGTTCGCGGCAATATCGCAGAGACGCCGCACGGTCGAGTCTTTGAACTTGCGCGTGACCTTTATTCTTATCGTCCGCGTGAGATTTATGCTGCCGGACATTGCCGCGCCGCCTGCATTTACCGTACGCGTTCCGGCTCTGCCGGTCAGCGGCGAAATATCGACGGCACTCATATCCTCAAGCACCTCGCCGTCCAGCGGGATGACCTCGTTTGGCTCGACGATGATCGTGTCACCGACCTGCACCTCATCCGGTGCAAGCTCCGTTACCTCATCGCCGCGCTGCACGCGTGCCATGCGCGGAAGAGTCTCTTCGAGCGCCTCGGCGGTTTTGCGGCTGCGCTCCCCGGCGGTGTCCTGAAGCATTTCCCCTGCGCGGAAACAGAGCATCACCGCAGCGGCTCCTGCGAATTCTCCGATGCAGAAGCCGGCTATCGAAGCTAGCGTTATCAGCAGCCGCTCGTCAAGTATCTGCCCGTGTATCACGCTTTTTACGGCATCCTCAAGCACATCGTAGCCCGCGAGGAGGAAAGCCGCCGCGGATAGGGCTATTCTTATCCAGCCGTCCTTCGGCAGGAAGAGCGCAGCTATCAGCAACACAAAGCCCGCCGCAAGGAGCAGAAGCCTCATTCCCGAAAATTTTGGCTTTTCGCGTTCGCCGTCCTTCGGCTCGGCGTGCTGCCTGCGGCGCTGCACGGGAACAGGCTCTATTTCTATCGGCGCCTCGCTTTCGGCTTCGCTCTCCGACGCGGTCTCATCAGCGACATCCGACTGCCCAGCTGCGTCATTCTGCGGCGCCGGTGTCGCGGTATCAACGGTATCCGCAGCGGCATCCCCTCCGTCCTTGAACTCGGCGAGTATCTGTTCAAGACGCTCTTCGCGATCGTTTACCATACAATTCTCCTTATTATATATATGTATAGTCTATCTGAATGATATATTGCAGAATTTGCGTTGTCAACCCAAATTCGTTAAAAAGTGCGGTCAATTATTAAGATTGCTTATTTCCCTTTTGTTTCCTATTGACAGTCGGAAATAAATCGTATATAATCCATTTATCTACAAAGGATGGAGGTTTTACCATGAAGAAGTATGTCGCGCTGCTGCTCGTCCTCATCTTTGCGCTCAGCTTCATGTCCGCAGTTGCTTTTGCCGAAGGCGAAGTCAAGAGCCCGGAAGGTATTGATCCCGCTCCTGTTGACAAGCCCGTCGTCTCTCCGCAGACCGGTATCGGCGGCAATCTGTACCTCATCGGCGCGCTGGCGCTCACTGTTTGCGCTGCTGATGCAGCTCTGCTCAAGAAGATATCTGCCTGAGCTGGGGTACAAGTCCATAAATGAAAACGCCCCAAATCTGATTTTGGGGCGTTTTTCATATCCAGCCTACACTCAAACCGAGGTATAAACATGTCTAAAAAACTTCTGAAAATTCTCTTGATAATCATTGCGGCGGCCTGCGTTGTCGTGTGCGCTGTCAGTATAATATTCATATGGCAGTATAAAAAAGGGCTGTCAGATCACGAGGCGCTTGTAAGCCAGGTCAAGTCCAGCTTTTCGACTGTCAGGGACAAGTCACAGACTGAGGACGACGCGCAGCTTCCGGAAGCGACCGAGGAGCCGGTAGTTGACCTGCCCGTCGATTTCGCAGCGCTGGAGGAGATAAACCCCGATATATATGCGTGGGTCGAGATCCCCTGCACTACCATAAACTACCCCGTGCTTCAGCACCCGACAAAGGACGAGTATTATAACGACCACGGCGCGGACGGAAAATACAGCCCCTACGGCTCCATCTTCTCTCAGGCGAGCTACAACGGCCGTGATTTCCACGAACCCGTGACAGTCCTCTACGGGCACAACCTCGTGTACGGCATGGAGAACATGTTCGCAATGCTCAATAACTACGCCGATGCCGACTTCTTTGACGCGCACGACACTATATATATCTACACGCCGGACAGTGTGCTCGAATACCGCGTCTTTGCCGCATATGTACATAGCAACGAGCACATCCTCGCCTACCGCGATTTCACCGACGCGGTCGTTTTCGACGAATATTTCAAATCGATACGCGAGACCGATGACGTGTACAGCAACTTCAACGACGAATATATGCCGGCAGCCGAGGACAGAGTGCTGACCCTGTCCACCTGCTTCAACCGTAATAACCGCCAGCGCTACATCGTTCAGGCGGTGCTGGTCGATGAAATGAAAGCGGTATTCAATCCCGCGGATTCCGCTGAGGGCAACTGATGGAACATCTGAAAAAGGACGAAACCCCGAAAGTCAAAAAGAAACGCCGTTGGCCGATAGTTCTGCTGATCATCCTGATCGTAATCACTCTTATTCTTGGCGGCTCGGCGCTCGCGATATATCTCAGCATTGGCGACATGACGCCGGAACAGACGCCGACGATCGCGGCTGCGGAGCCTGTCGAGCGCGACAACGAGGTGCTTGACAGGTACACGGTACGCTACAACGACAAGCTATACAGATACAACGACCAGATAGTGACGCTGCTGCTCCTCGGCGTTGATCAGGAGGAGCCGGACGTCACGGAAGGCTCCGTGGATTCCGACGTTTACGCGGACGTTGTCCTGCTTGCGGCAATAGATATGAAGAACAATAAGGTCTCGTTCTACACCATCTCCCGCGATACGATGTGCGACTTCGCGATACCGGATACCCAGACGGGCGGGACCGTAAACGTGAACGGCCAGCTCGCGCTCACCTTCTCCTATGGCGACGGCGGCAAGACCAGCTGCGAAATGACCAAGAACGCGGTCTCCCAGATACTGTTCGACCTGCCGATCTACTCCTGCTCTGCGCTGTATATCAAGGGACTCGGCCCGCTGAACGACGCAGTGGGCGGCGTGACGGTCACGGTGCTTGAGGATCTGCGCTACGGCTATTCATCGATGCGTCTCGGCGAGGAGGTCACGCTCAACGCCGACATGGCCGAGCGCTACATCAGAACGCGCGAATATACCGCCGAGGGCAACCTCAAGCGTATGGAGCGCCAGAAGCAGTATTTCAAGGCGTTGCTCTCGCAGGTGCTGACGATAGTGCGCCAGGATTACACCAAGGTGCTGGACGTCTATGACGCCGTGAAGGACGATGTCATAACCGATCTCTCCGTCGGTGATATCCTCTATCTTGCGAGCAAAGCGGTGAATATGGATATCTCGGGTGATATTCAGAGCGTGCCCGGAGAGGTCACGCTCAGCAGCGACAACTATGTCGAGTACATCATTGACAAAAATGCGCTTACCGACATAATAATGAGCATATACTATGAGGAAGTAAACTAAAATAAAAGGAGGGGCGGCGCCCCTCCCCGCGCAGATATCTTCCCGAATGGGGAAAATTCCGTCGCTGGACAATTTCCCCCGTGTGGATGCATCCATATATCACAAGGGATATATGTTTTGTCATCCGGCCTGTCTATCTGTCTCCGGCCGAGGTAACTGTCTGAGCTTATTTTGCGCCGTATAAGGGAAAATACTCATGCATTTTTTGCCGGTTAAAATCCCCGCGGCATGAGCAGAATATACTGTGTATCCGCCGTCAGGCAGTATTAAGGAGGAGCAGTATATGATAAGCAAGCGCAAGGAAATGAAGCTCAGGAAGGCAGCTGTCAAGCAGAGTCTCGCAGAGCTTGGCCAGCTCAACGCCGCGCTCACGGCGAGCTACCGCAATTTCAACTCCGTATCCGATCCCGTGGTCATGGACGCGTGCATCTATGAGATAAACGCCCTGCGTTCACGCCGCGACTCCATACTTCACGATATAAGAAACATAAGCAATATGCCGTAGAAAGGACGTTACATATGGAAACCTTATCAAGCATACTCATGGCCGCCGCCGTAATTGCGGTCATTATACTCCTGCTCAAGATCATCGCCGCGCCGATGAAGCTCGCGTTCAAGCTGCTGCTGAATGCCCTTTTCGGCTTCATCATTCTCTTCGTGTTCAATTTCTTCGGCGATTTTGTCGGCTTCACGCTCGGCGTAAACTGGGTAAACGCTCTCATCACCGGATGCCTCGGCGTTCCGGGCGTAATACTGCTGATACTGATAAAGCTGTTTTTTTGAATCTTAATTAATCTTCATGTTTGTAAAAATCCCGTGATTCGTCTTGACATATTACGACAATTGCTATATAAGTATTTCGCATGGAAGAAGCCTCGCCGGACATTTTCTGAAATGTCCGGCGCATTTTTATAAGTCCAATGCTGGGAGAAGAAAAAATGTTACGTATAGAGCATCTCACAAAAACATTCGGGGAGAAAAAAGCGGTGGACGATCTTTCGCTTCACATCGCTCCGGGGGAAATATACGGCTTCATAGGCCATAACGGCGCGGGCAAGACCACGACGCTGAAATCCGTCGTCGGTATTCAGCAGTTTGATTCCGGCGAGATATACATCGGCGGCGTGTCCATAAAGCTTGACCCGCTCGCCTGCAAGAAGCAGCTTGCCTACATACCGGATAACCCCGACCTTTACGACTATATGAGCGGCATAAAGTACCTCAACTTTGTGGCCGACATATTCGGCGTCAGCGCCGACGCGCGTCAGGAGCACATTCGCAGATACGCCGACATCTTCGAGCTGACCGACGATCTCGCACAGCCCATTGCTGCGTACTCGCACGGCATGAAGCAGAAGCTCGCGATAATTTCCGCGTGGCTGCACGACCCGAAGCTCATAATCATGGACGAGCCGTTTGTCGGCCTCGACCCCAAGGCCGCGCACCTGCTCAAGGGCATGATGCGCGAGGTATGCGATAACGGCGGGGCGATTTTCTTCTCGACCCATGTTCTCGAGGTAGCGGAAAAGCTCTGCGACAAGGTAGCCATAATCAAGTCCGGCAAGCTTATCCGCGCAGGGACCATGGAAGAGGTCAAGGGTGACGACAGTCTCGAAGAGGTCTTCCTTGAGCTGGAGGATACGTCATGCTGAAAACGCTTGTAAAAAAGCAGCTCATGGAGATATTCCGGAGCTACTTCTACGATGCGAAGAAGAATCAGAAGCGCTCCACGCTCTCTACTGCGCTGTTTATAGTGTTTTTCGTGCTGATAATGGTGGGGCTGCTGGGCGGTATCTTCACGTTCCTGTCCATCACCCTGTGCGATGCAATGACTTCTGTCGGCATGGACTGGCTGTACTTCGCGCTCATGGGGCTGATGGCCATATTCCTCGGCGCGTTCGGCAGCGTGTTCAACACCTATTCCAGCCTGTACATTGCCAAGGATAACGACTTCCTGCTGTCGATGCCTATCCCCGTGAAAATAATCATGGGCTCGCGTCTTATGAGCGTGTACCTCATGGGCTTGATGTACGCGGCGGTCATATTCGTTCCGGCGATGATAGTCTACTGGATCGTAGCGCCTGTCACAGTCTCCGCCGTCGTCTGCTCGATCATCGCGCTGCTGATGATCTCGATATTTGTGCTGGTGCTGTCCTGCGCGCTCGGCTGGCTGGTCGCCAAAATCAGCCTCAAGCTGAAAAACAAGAGCATCATCACAGTGATTGTGTCGCTCGTACTCTTCGCAGTGTATTATTTCGTCTGCTTCCGTGCGTCGTACATGCTTCAGGCTATGCTTGCAGATCTCGGCGCGGTGGGCGCGAATTTGATGTCGGCAGCGTATCCGCTGTACGTGTTCGGCCGCGCCGCATCCGGCAGCTGGACCGATACGCTCATTGTCTCCGCCGTTGTTCTGGCGCTGTTCGCGCTGACATGGGCGCTGCTGTCCAGAAGCTTTCTGAAAATCGCAACCTCTGCCGGCGGCACAGCCAAGGTCATATACCGCGAAAAGGCGGCAAAGCTTCATTCCGCCCCGCGGGCGCTGCTTGGGAAAGAGCTTGCGCGCTTCGGCTCCAGCCCGAACTACATGCTCAACTGCGGACTCGGCCTGTTCATCATGCCGATTGCAGCCGTACTGTTGCTTATTAAGGGCGCGGATATAAGCGCGCTGCTGATGGATGTGTTCAACTCTGCCGACATTTCCGCCGTGCTGCTGGCGGGCGGCATCTGCGTGATGGGCGCAATGAACGACATGGCGGCTCCGTCGGTTTCGCTTGAGGGCAAAAACATATGGGTAGTGCAGTCGCTCCCCGTACCCGCGTGGTACGTGCTCCGCGCGAAGCTCACAATGCATCTGCTGCTGGCGGGCGCGGCTTCGCTGCTGTGCAGCGTGTGTGCGTCTATTGTACTGCGCCTTGATGCGTTGAACGCCGCGCTTATGATTCTGCTGCCCCTAGCCTATATTTTTATGATGGCCGGTATCGGAATGCTCATAGACCTCAAGCGTCCGAATCTCGCGTGGACGAACGAGACCGCGCCGATAAAGCAGGGCGCGTCTGTCACGATATCGCTCTTCGGCGGCTGGATATATGCTATTGTCATTATTGCGGTCTATCTTATGGCTGCTGATGCGGTCATGTCGTCTGCCGCGTATCTCTCCGTCGCGCTCGCGGTGACGGTATGCATCGACGCGCTGCTCTGCATCTGGCTGAAGAAGCGCGGCGCGGCAATATTTGCGGAGCTTTAAGGAGAAGTAATGGCTACCACACCGGAATATAACGAATTTGTCTGCGAGAGACTCGAACCGTTTGGAGCCGTGCGCAGCAGAAAAATGTTCGGCGAATATATGGTCTATCTCAACGATAAACCGATAATCACCGTGTGCGACAACACCGTATTCGTCAAAATGCTCCCGGAGCTTGGCGAGCATCTGGACGATGCGGAGCGCGGCTTCCCATATGAGGGCGCGAAGCTGCACTACATTCTCGATATCGAGGATTCCGAGCTGCTTTCCGCCGTGATACCGATCCTCGAAGCCTTCACGCCGCTGCCCAAGCCGCGCAAGAGAAAATGAAATAAATGCCAATGCCTGCGGAATTTATACTTCCGCAGGCACTTTTTGTTGAAAAAGCGCGGCGCTATGGTATAATAATGCTACTACCTGCAAATATGGAGGTGTCGAATTGAAAAGGAACAAACTGCTCTCTGTATTGTTTATAGTATTGCTATGTATTATTTTTGCCGCCTGCGGCAAGAGCCAACCCGCGCCTGAAGCCACGCCGGTTCCGACCGCGGCTCCCACGCCGCAGCCCACTCCGGAGCCGACGCCTTATATCAGCCCCGATGCGGACAAGATAAAAATATCCGAGCTGATGGTCAAAAACGACGCGACTCTGCTTGATTCCGACGGGGAGTTCTCCGACTGGTTCGAGCTGGTCAACACCTCGGATTCTCCCGTATCTCTCGCCGGATGGCGCGTTTCCGACGGCGAGGACAAGTCCGGCTGGAGCTTCCCTGACGTGACGATCGATGCGGGTGGCTATCTGCTGGTGTTCGCCTCCCCCAAGGAGAGTACGGGGACTGAGCTTCACGCAAGCTTTTCCCTTTCCGAGGATGAGACGCTGTATCTCTACGCACCCGAAAACTATCTGGCCGACAGCGCGCCGAACGTATCGACCATGGCCGACCACTCAAGCGTCCGCCGCGCTGACGGCAGCTTTGAGGACTGCATCTGGCCAACGCCGGGTTATTCAAACGACGCGGAGGGCTATGAGCTTTTCTGCGCCGCGCACACCGCGTCCTCTCCCCTTGTCATAAACGAGGTAATGGTCTATAACGACTCATACAACCGCCAGCCAGACGGCGAATATTATGACTGGGTGGAGCTGAAGAATGTTTCCGAAGAGCCGATAATGCTCGCGGAGTACTACCTCTCCGACGATAAGGACAACCCAATGCTCTGGCGGCTGCCAGAAAGATATCTCGATCCTGGCGCGCTGCTCGTCGTCCACTGCTCCGGCAACAGCGACCTCAGCACGAGCGACACCGTGCACAGCAATTTCTCTCTGAATTCAACCAGCGAGCGGCTGTATCTCACAAGCGCCGCGCAGCAGCGCGTGACAGATTATGTATGGCTGCACGACATTTTCAAGGACTGGACTGTCGGCCGGATGGACGGCCAGAGCGGCTTCTTCTATCTCTCCTCGCCCAGCCCGTGGAGCGGCAACCGCGGGAACGCGTACCGGTACATATCCGATCAGCCCGTGTCGCTCGGCGAAGACGGAATATATAACGACGTGACGAGCGTGAGCGTTGAGCTTGAGGGCAGCGGCAGGATATTCTACACCACCGACGGCTCCCGCCCCGACGAGAGCAGTGCCGAATACACCGAGCCCATAACGCTTGATAAGACCACCGTTATCCGTGCGATAAATGTTCAGGACGGAGCGGCTCCGTCCCGCGCGATAACCCTGAGCTACATTATGAACGAGAATCACACCCTGCCGGTGCTGAGCCTGTCAACAGACTCCCCGTCCACCTTCTCCGGAATATATTACGGCAAGCGCAAGTACTATGAGATACCGGCAAACATATCATATTTTGAGGACGGCAGCTCGTTCAATATCGACTGCGGCCTGAAGATGAAGGGCTGGACTAGCCTTGAAAATCCGAAGAAGAGCATGGGCGTCAGCTTCCGCGGCTGCTATGGCGACGATATGCTGGATTATGACATATTCGGTTCCGACGTCACCGAGTTCAGCTCCCTCTCCATCCGCGCGGGACAGGATTACCCGCTGGCAATTATCCGAAACGAGCTGTTTCAGGAGCTGTGCCTTGAGATGGGCGACAATGTGCCGACCCAGAACAGCAAATACTGCATTCTGTACCTCAACGGCAGCTATTACGGCATCTACTGCCTCAAAGAAGACTTTTCGAAGCAGTATTACGCCTCCCACAAAGGCGTAAATAAGAGCGACGTTACGATGCTGAAATCCCCTGTCGCCCTCAGCTCTGCGGTATATCAGGAAGTGTTCCAGTTCTGCCGCGATAACGACATGAGTCTGGACGAGAACTACGATCACATCTGCTCCGTGCTCGATATAGACAACGTAGTCGACTGGTTCCTCATAGAGGGCTACACCGCAAACTCCGACGTCAACGGCAACATGCGCTACTTCAAGCTCAACGACGGCGGAAAGTGGCAGATCGCGTTCTACGATCTGGACTGGACATTTAATTATGCGAGTAACTGCTTTACGAATATAACCGACTCCAACCGCGAGGTTCAGGTGTCGCAGCTTATCAACCGCCTGCTGACAAACGCGCGCTTCCGCGAACAGCTGCTGTCGCGCTATTCGGAGCTTGTCAGCACGACACTGTCAAACGAGCATGTACTGGCGAAAATCGACGAGCTTCAGGCGCTGCTGGAGCCTGAGGTGCCGCGCGAGCGCGACCAGTGGGGTTCGGACGTTGACGGATGGCACTACCGGCTCGACGAGCTGCGCAGCTTCATCACCAACAACGACTACGCAAATTATAGCGCGAACAAGCTGTGCTCAATGCTCGGAGCGAGCGCGGAGCAAAAGATGCAGTATTTCGGGATCGGCTGACGTCAGCTCCCGATCTGGCCGTGCAGATAATCGAGCGCGTCGGCAAGGGTGCCGATCTGGTCGATGAGGCCGTAATGCACCGCTTCCTCGCCGTATATCACGCTGCCAACGTCATTTGCAAGCTCGTCCGTATTCGTCATCAGGCGCATATAATCCTCGCGAGGAATGCGCGAATGCCTGGTTACAAAGCCGACTATCCGCTCCTGTATGCGCGAAAAATAATTATAGGTCTGCGGTACGCCGATCACGACGCCGTTCAGGCGCACGGGGTGTATGGTCATTGCGGCGGAGGGGACGATCATGCTCCGCTTCGCCGCGACGGCGAGCGGGACGCCTATCGAATGTCCCCCGCCGAGTACGAGAGACACAGTCGGCTTCTTCATTCCGGATATCATCTCCGCTATGGCAAGCCCGGCTTCCACGTCGCCGCCCATGGTATTCAGAAGTATCAGCAGCGCTTCGATCTCCGGCGTTTCTTCAATCGCCGCTATGAGCGGCAGCACATGCTCATACTTAGTCGTTTTCACGTCGTCCGGCTGTAATTGGTGTCCTTCTATCTGCCCTACAATGGTAAGACACTGTATGCCGCTGCCGCGGCTCGTGCCCATTTCTTTTATTTCATCCATAAAAACGCACCTCAGGGATAGCTTTCCCTGAGGTGTGTTTTTTATGATTCCGCATATTTACTGCGCATCAGAAAATAGCGTTCCAAGTAATCAAAGCCTACCGGACTTCGCGCGTAGAAGCCCTTTGAGCCGTCCGGCGAGTCGAGCCGAATATTAATGATGCTGTCATCCTCGCCCGGTGTGAACACAAGCTCACTGCCGTTCAGGCTTATCACGATAGACCGCGCGCCGCGCTCCGTACACCCGGCTTTGATCGGAAGCAGGTACGGATCGGAGATGAATTTGCTGAAATACAGCTCATCCTGCGCGTCAAACGGCACGGCTTCGTCTCCAATGCTGAATGTCGGATTTGAACGGCTCGCGGCGTTTATCGCGTCCGCGATGTCGTTTTTAAGTCCCTTCCACTGGGCGCGCATGACCATGAGATAACCAAAATACAAAATGCCGATGACGAACAGCAGCATGGCCGCAAATATGCACAGGCTCAATATTTTGCTCTTCGCGTTTCTCTTCAGCATTATTCCCAGCCTTTCCAAACCTCCGGACAATAGCCCACAGTCGCCTGCCTGCCGTTGCGTACGATCGGGGTCTTTATAAGATATGGAACCTCATAGAGCTTATCAAGCTTCGCGTCGTTCGAAGCGAGATACTGATACAGCGGGTAATCCTCGTCGTCGGTGTTGACCATTGCGTCAAGCCCGACGGCGTTTTTCACGGAGTTCAGCTCTCCCCTGCTCATGCCGTATTTTATTACGTCTATGAACTGATACTTTATGCGGCGCTCCTTGAAATAGCGCTCCGCTTTCTTTGTGTCAAAGCATTTAGCCTTGCCGTATATCTGTATATTCATTATATCTCGGAAATGACCGGAAGTATCATCGGGCTGCGGCGGGTCGTCTTATAGAGGTAGCCGGAAAGATTGCTTTTGACGCGGTTCTTTATCGCTGTCCAATCGGTCACACGCTGCTCCTCGCAGGCGGCGACCGATTCGAGCGTGACGCGCTTGAGCTCGTCCATCATGGCCTCGGCTTCCTTCACGTAAATGAAGCCGCGGGTGATTATCTCAGGGTCAGAAAGCAGCTTCCTGTCGTCCGACGAATAGGGCAGAACGACGACTATCATGCCGTCCTCTGCGAGACGGTGCCTGTCGCGCATGACAACGCTGCCGACCTCGCTAGTGCCGCTGCCGTCGAGCATGACGGCACCGGCCTGCACGGTCTCCTCGCAGCGGATGCCCTTCTTGCTTATCTCGATCACCTTGCCGTTTTCGGCGATGACGATGTTCTTGGGCTGAACGCCCATCATACGGCCAAGCTCGGCATGCTTGACGAGCATACGGTACTCGCCATGAACCGGGATAAAATACTTGGGCTTCGTGAGCGCAAGCACCATCTTCTGCTCTTCCTGCGACGCATGGCCGGAGACGTGCAGCTCGGTATTCCTGTCGTATATGACCTCTGCGCCCTTGTGGAACAGCTCGTCAATGACGCGGCTTATCATCGTCTCGTTGCCGGGGATGGCAGAGGCGGAGATTATCACGCGGTCTCCTGCATCGACCTTTATCTGCTTATGCTCGGAGAATGCCATGCGGTAGAGCGCGGACATAGCCTCGCCCTGACTGCCGGTGGAGATAATCACCGTTTTTTCGCGCGGCAGAGAGTTCACCTTTTCGAGATCGACCATCACGTTTTCGGGTATCTTCACATATCCGAGCACGGATGCGACGTGCAGGACGTTCTCCATGCTGCGCCCCGTTATGGCGACCTTGCGCCCGTATTTCGCCGCAACGTCTATTATCTGCTGGAGACGGTGCACGTTCGAGGCAAAGGTGGTGATGATTATGCGCTTGTCGCAGCCCATGAAGAGCTTATTGAAGCTCGCGCCGACCTTACGCTCGGACGCGGAATAGCCGGGCTTTTCGACGTTTGTAGAATCGCTGAGCAGCGCCAGCACTCCATCGTTGCCAAGCTGGCCGAGGCGCGCGATGTCCATCATGCTGCCCTGTATCGGCGTGACGTCGATCTTGAAGTCTCCCGTATGGATAACGGTTCCGAGCGGAGTGCCGATTGCGAGCGCCACGGCGTCTGGGATACTGTGGTTCACGTTTATAAACTCGATCGTAAACGCGCCGAGACGGAAGGACGAGCCGACCTTCTTGGTGAATATCTGCGTATTGTACAGCAGATCGTGCTCCTCAAGCTTCAGCTCAATGAGCGCTGCGGTGAGCGGCATCGTGTAGATAGGCACATCCAGCTCCTTGAGGACATACGGCACAGCGCCGATATGATCCTCATGTCCGTGCGTGATTATGATTCCGCGGACGCGGGAGGCATTGGCCTTGAGATAGCTTATGTCAGGCAGAACCATGTCAACGCCGTACATATCCTCGTCCGGAAAGCCCATGCCGCAGTCAACGACGATTATATCGCCGCCGAACTCAAAGGCAGTCATGTTCTTCCCTATCTCGCCAAGTCCGCCCAGCGGAATGATCTTCAGTTTAGATATCATCTTTTCTTTAATTTCTCCAATCTGTCAAGAATTTACCGCGGCTGAATTTATCGAGCCTCCGGCATTGTATGTATATGCTCCGGTTTAATATTGCCCAAATGTAATATGGATTAACCCGCCGCCCTGTCGGCGTCTCACATCTCGGTGCGCCCTTCTATGGCGCGGTTGAGCGTTGCGTCGTCCGCAAACTCGAGGTTTGAACCGACGGGAATTCCGTATGCAAGCCGCGTCACCTTTATACTGAAAGGCTTGAGCAGACGGGAAATGTACATTGCCGTCGCTTCACCCTCGGTGTCGGGGTTTGTGGCCATGATGACCTCCTCGACCTCCTCGTCCGCGACGCGCTGAAGAAGCTCCTTTATGCGGATATCATCCGGCCCCACATGATTCATCGGCGACAGGACGCCGTGCAGCACATGATATGTCCCGTTATATTCCCTGCCTCGCTCTATCGACAGAACGTCTCTCGGCTCCGACACGACGCAGATAGTCCCCTTGTCGCGGCGGTCGCTCGCGCATATGGAGCATATGTCGCCCTCGGTGAGGTTCTGGCATATGCGGCAGCAATGCACGCTTTTCTTCGCGTCCATAATGGCTGCGGCAAAGGCATTCGCCTCGCTCTCAGGCAGAGAGAGCACATGGAACGCGAGCCGCTGCGCACTCTTCCGGCCTATGCCGGGAAGGGACGCAAACTTATCGATAAGGTTTTCAAGAGATGCTGGAAAGAAGGACATTTTTTCTCCGTTCCGCCGCAGGGTATATGCGGCAATGGAAATGATGGGTCAGGCCTCGCGTATGGCCTTTATGGCGTCCGCGCGGTCGCTCTTGCCGAATACGGCGCTGCCCGCTACAAGGACGTTCACCCCGGCAGCTTTTGCAAGCGCGGCGGTGTTCATATCGATGCCGCCGTCAACCTCAAGCTCGCACGGGAGCTTCGCTTCGTCAAGCATTTTCCGCACTGCCGCTATCTTCGGCAGTTGGTCGTGCATGAAGCTCTGTCCGCCGAAGCCCGGCTCTACCGTCATGATGAGCACAAGATCGACCATACCGATGTACGGCTTCACCGCTTCCGCGGGAGTTCTGGGCTTGAGCGTGACGCCCGTTTTTTTGCCGAGCGACTTTGCAATATCAATTGCCTTGACGATGTTCTCCTCCGTGTCAGCCTCGACATGGAAGTTCACGAGATCGGCGCCCGCCTTGCAGAACTGCTCCACATATCTGACGGGGCGGTCTATCATAAGGTGCACGTCGATGAACATGTCCGTCGCCTTCCTGAGTGACTTCAGAACAGGTAAGCCAATGGATATATTGGGAACGAAAATTCCGTCCATAACGTCAAAATGCACGTAATCCGCACCTGCCGCGCAGATCTCATCGACCTCGGCGCCGAGCTTCGCAAAATCGGCGGAGAGAATGGAGGGCGCTATTTTTATCATTTTAAGTTCTCCTTTTGAGATAAACCTTATAACGCGGGATTCCAAAAAGCACTATAAATACAATTTATATTATACTACAACGCATATGTATTTTGCAATACTCTTGACTGAAACAATATTTCGATATAAAATAAACTGATATTATAGTAGCGAGGAGTGCCCACATGTCCAGAAGAAAGAAAAAGCAGCGGTCCACAGCACCGATATATACCTTCGCCATACTGTGGCTCATCATGTGCACGGTCACGCCGGTATTCAAGCTCGGCTGGCTGATCTCGGCTGTGGTCATAGCAGGCGCGGGCGCGTATCTTGCAGGCCGCAGAGAAGGCAAGAAAGCGGCGAACGAGGCCGCGGCGGCGGAAGAGACGGAGAAGGCCAAGGCCGAACAGGCCGCCCCCGCCAAGAAGAGCTACGGGCCGGAGATCGACCCCATAATCGAAGAGGGCAACCGCGCGCTCAGCGAAATGGGCCGGCTGTACATGTCCATAAAGGATCCGGAGATCAGGCAGAAGATAAACGAGATTATGCGCATCACGGACAAGATCACGCAGGACGCGATCGCCGATCCTTCAGATATCCCGCAGATCAAGAAGTTCCAGAGCTACTATATCCCGACGACGATCAAGCTCCTGAACGCGTACGACCGTATGAGCGCGCAGGGGATTCAGGGCGAGAATCTGGACAAAACAATGAAGAGCATAACCGAAATGCTCGACACGGCGATAGAGGCGTACAAGAACCTGCTCGACTCGCTGTTTGCAAATCAGGCGCTGGACATTGAGACAGATATAGACGTTATGAACAAGATGCTCGCCAGAGAAGGTCTCGCGGGCGGCAAGGATTTTGATATCTGATATACATCAGGAAAGGACAGAATAACATGAACGAAGAGAAAAGCTATATTCCCACTCTTACCCTTGAGCCTACCGCGGAAGCCGTGGCGGAGGCCGCCGCACCGGCCGAAGAGGAAGTGAAGAAGGATATCCCAATAGAACGTCCGGAGCTGGAGAAGCTCTCCCCCGCCGAGCAGGCCGCGGTCAAGGCCTTTGCGGAAAAGATCGACGTTCTGAACACCGAGCAGGTCATGAATTACGGCTCCAACGCGCAGAAGAACATTTCCGAATTCTCCGAGGCCGCGCTGAACAGCGTCCGCACGAAGGATCTGGGAGAGGTCGGCGGCATGCTGGGCGATCTGGTCGTTGAGCTGCAGGGGCTGAACTTTGACCCCGAGGAGAAGAAAGGCTTCCTCGGTCTGTTCAAAAAGACCACACAGAATATCGCGTCGCTCAAGGCGCAGTATGACAAGGCCGAGGTCAACGTCGACAAGATAGTTGAGTCCCTTGAAAAGCATGAGGTCGTCCTGATGAAGGACATCAGCATGATGGACAAGATGTATGAGAGGAATCTCGAATACATGAAGGAACTGACCATGTATATCATTGCGGGCAAGCTGAAGATAGAGCAGCTCCGCAATGAAGAGCTGCCGAAGTATCAGCAGAAGGCGCAGGAATCCGGTCTTCCCGAGGATGCGCAGGCCGCAAACGACTTTGCCAACATGATAGGCCGCTTCGAGAAGAAGATACATGACCTTGAGCTTACCCGCACGATATCCATCCAGATGTCCCCGCAGATACGCATGATCCAGAATAACGACAGCCTGATGGCAGAGAAGATCCGCTCCTCCATCGTCAACACTATCCCCCTCTGGAAGAGCCAGATGGTGCTCGCGCTGTCGCTGTATCACTCCGATCAGGCCATGAAGGCGCAGCGCGAGGTGACGGACGTGACGAATCAGCTCCTCACCAAGAACGCTCAGGCGCTGCATCAGGGCAGCGTCGCCATCGCCAAGGAGACCGAGCGCGGCATAGTCGATATTGAAACTCTGAAAAAGACCAATCAGGAGCTTATCTCCACGCTCGACGAGGTGCGCCAGATTCAGGACGACGGGCGCGCAAAGCGTATGCAGGCCGAGGAAGAGCTTGGCCGCATCGAGGGCGAGCTGAAGCAGAAGCTGCTTGACATGCGCGGCTGATATATCGGGAGCGGACTATGAAGATTTTTAAAAACCGTGCTGTTGCGGTGCTGCTGTGTGTTCTCATCGTGATAGCGTCGACGCTGCTGTCCACGAATGTTAAGCTCGGCCGCGAGGCCGACGGTGTGAGCGACGGCTTCTATAAGGGCGTGACCTATGACGGGTACAAGCACCCCGCCATCTCGGATCAACTCAACAATATCTGCGGCGCAGCGGACGGTCTGGCCTCTGTCGTCGCCTCCTACGATGTTGACGTCGTCGCGCTCAGGCAGTATTCCGCCGACCTCAAGGATATGCTCAGCCAGCGCACGGGCACGTATACGGCGGTCTATGCGAAGTACAGAGATCTGCTCGACTGCATAGAAGCCCTGAAGCTGGAGCTTGCGTCAGTTCAGCTTTCGGAGCGGGATGCATCCGGTACCGAACAGTATTTCTCGACGGTGAGCAGCGCCTCCGAGGTCATCGGCAGCGCAGGATACAACGATTCCGTGCAGCAGTTCAAGCGCAGCTACCTTGACCGTTTCCCCGGCTCCATCCTTGCAAAGCTCGCCGGTGTGGACGCGCCGGAACTGTTTGCCAGGGCCTGATTAATAAGGATTGATCGATGAAAAAAATTTTTGCATTTCTCACGGCGCTTGTCCTCATGCTTTCGCTTGGTGTCAGCGCCTACGCCGTGGTCGATAAAAGCGACAGCTTCTATGTCGCCGACTATGCAAACGTCCTCTCGGCTGATACCGAGCAGCGCATATGCGACTATAACGGCGCGCTCGAACAGCAGTGCAATGGCGCGCAGATAGTCGTCGTCACGGTGGATTATCTTGACGGCATGTACTGCGACGACTACGCCTACGAGCTGTTCAACTCCTGGGGCGTCGGCTCGTCGAAGTACAATAACGGTATGCTCCTGCTGCTCGCGGTGCAGGAAAACAAGGCATGGCTTGCCTACGGGCTTGGGCTGAACTCCGTGCTTTCCAGCGACTCCGTGAACAATATGCTCGACGAGTTCTTCTGGGAAGATTTTGACGACGGCAAGTATGACGACGCGGTCAATTCCCTGTTCAACGCCCTGCTGTCATGGTATGACAACAACTACGGCAGTAAGGTCGAGCAGGCCGGAAATAATTACAGCAGCGGCGGAAGCTACAACAATAATTACAACAACGGCTATAACAATGGCCAGTCGTACAGAAGAAGCTCAGGCAGCGGACTGCGGACGCTTATAATCCTGCTTGTGATATTCTGCCTGTTTAATCCCTTCAGGCGGCGCGGCGGTGGCGGCGGCTCATCATGGCTGCCGTGGCTGTGTCTGTTCAACAACATGTCCCGCGGGCACGGCTGGGATGACGACGATCACTGGCCGCCGCGCGGCGGTGGTGGCTTCGGCGGCGGAAGCGGCCGTGGCGGCGGTGGTTTCGGAGGATTTGGCGGCGGAGGACGCGGTGGCGGCTTCGGCGGTGGATTCGGTGGAGGCAGCGGTCGCGGCGGAGGAGGATTCTCCGGCGGTGGCGGCGGCAGAAGATAAGCATTTAAAATATTTGGAGATACAGAAATGTCAATAGAAAAAGGACGCGCGTATTTTCGCGCATTGGGCATGGAGGATCGCGTTCAGGAATTCACCGTGTCCTCGGCAACAGTTGAACTCGCCGCGCTCGCGCTCGGCGTTGACGGCGCAAGGATAGCCAAGACGCTGTCATTCAAAACGGAAAACGGCTGCATGCTCATTCTCGCAGCCGGTGATGCACGCATAGACAACCACAAATTCAAGGATAAATTCCACTTCAAGGCCAAGATGCTCTCAGCAGACGAGGTGCTGGAGCTGGTCGGCCATCCGGTCGGCGGCGTGTGCCCGTTCGGGATAAACGACGGTATTCCGGTTTATCTGGATGTGAGCCTCAAGCGCTTTGAGACGGTGTTCCCCGCCGTCGGCAGCGCAAACAGCGCGATAGAGCTGAATCTGGACGAGCTGTTCAAATATTCAAACGCACTTGAATGGATAGACGTCTGCAAGCTTCCGGAATAACAAAAATATATAAAAACAGCATGGAGCTTCGTTCTCCATGCTGTTTTCTTTACTTTTTAGCGACTATATTGTCTTTCGCTTTATATATGCTTTTCGCCGGTACGACGCCGCGGACGCAGGATACAGGATATATATTCGAGCAGCGGCCAACGACCGTTCCAGGATTGAGAACGCTGTTGCAGCCGACCTCAACGTTATCGCCGAGTATCGCGCCGAACTTCTTGCGTCCCGTTTCAATGGGCGCATCGGGGATGTGCACTGTCACGAGCGTCTTGTCGCTCTTCACGTTGCTGGTTATCGAGCCCGCGCCCATGTGCGCCTTATAGCCGAGGATGGAGTCGCCGACATAGTTATAATGCGGCACCTGCACGTTATCAAACAGCACGACGTTTTTCAGCTCTGTGGAGTTGCCGACGACGGCGTTTTTGCCGACTATGGCGCTGCCGCGGATAAACGCGCAATGACGAACCTCTGCGCCGTGGTCTATGATGCAGGGTGCGCCGATGTACGCCGAGGGGAATATCTTCGCGTCCTTCGCTATCCAGACGCCCTCCTCCGGATGGTCATATTCGTCCGCGCTCAGGGTCTCGCCAAGCTCCAGAATGAAGCTCTTTATGCCATCCAGCGCCTCCCACGGATAGGTTTTGCCTTCGAACAGCTTCGCAGCGATGGTTTTGTCAAGGTCAAGCAGTTCCTTTATCTCGTACATATCATTTCACCCGTATCAGCTTTCCGCACTTACGCATCGCGTCGATTATATAATCGACCTTCTCCTCGCACAGATCGTCGCTCGTAGCCTCGACCATCACGCGCAGCAGCGGCTCGGTGCCGCTCTTGCGCAGGACGACGCGCCCGTTCTCGCCAAGCTCCGCCTCTACCTGCTTCACAGCAGCCTTGACCTCTTCGCAGTTGAGCGTCTCGTCCTTGTCGGTCACGACGACGTTCTTGAGCTTCTGCGGATACATCTTCATGCCGCTTGCGAGCACGGAAAGCGGCTGCTTCGTCTCGCACATGGCTTCCATGACCTTGATGGCGGTGAGTATGCCGTCGCCTGTGTTGGCAAGGCGGCCGAAAATTATATGGCCGGACTGCTCGCCGCCGATGAGGTGCCCGTTCTGGCGCATGTTCTCTGCGACGTACTTGTCGCCGACAGCGGTCTTTTCATAGCCGATGCCGAGCGCATCGAGCGCCTTGTAAAGCCCCATGTTGGACATAATGGTCGTCACGACCTTGGAGTTTCCGAATATTCCGCGCTCCTGCATGTACTTTGCGCATACATAGAGGATGTGATCCCCGTTGACGACATTGCCCTTCTCGTCAACCGCAAGGCAGCGATCCGCGTCGCCGTCAAAGGCAAAGCCGACGTCAAGGCCGTTGTCGAGAACGTATTTCTGCAGATGCTCGATATGCGTGGAGCCGCAGTCAACGTTGATGTTCAGCCCGTCGGGGTGATTATTTATAACGAAGGTGTCGGCGCCCAGAGCATCAAAAACGCTCTTCGCCATCATCCATGTGCTGCCGTTGGCGCAGTCAAGGCCGACCTTCTTGCCCTTGTAGGAGCGCGTTGCCAGAGAGATGAGATAGCCGATGTAGCGGTTGCGGCCTGCGGCGTAATCTACAGTGCGGCCGATGGCGTCCAGCGTCGCATACGGCAGCTCCTCGCCGCTGTCCAGATACGCCTCGATGCCGTCAAGCACGGTGTCGTCCATCTTCTCGCCCTCGCCGTTGAGGAGCTTGATGCCGTTGTCGTGATAGGGGTTATGGCTTGCAGATATCATAATACCGCAGTCAAAATCGTCCGCGCGCGCAACATAAGACACGCTGGGCGTGGTCGTTACATGCAGAAGGTATGCATCCGCTCCGGATGCGGTGAGCCCCGCGCAGAGCGCCGATTCGAACATATAGCTCGAACGTCGGGTGTCCTTGCCGATGACGACCTTTGCCTTGTGATCCTTGCCGTAGAACCAGCCGAGATAGCGGCCTATCTTGAATGCGTGCTCAACGGTCAGGTCTTTATTCGCTTCCCCGCGGAAGCCGTCTGTTCCGAAATATTTGCCCATGTTTTTCCTCCATTGTTCAGAGCTTGGAGGCTGCGGCCGTGTCGAGATACACGGTGACCTCCAGCGGTATCTGTAAAAATGACGCCGGCAGATATGTCATCGTCTTGCCGTACACCATTTGATAAACGGCAGCGGATTTCTCCTCACCGTATGCAAGCAGAATTATGTACCGAGCCTCGGTTATCGTCTTGAGCCCCATTGTTATGCCGTAGGCCGGCACGTTATCGATGCCGCCGAAGCGCTCGGCCTTGCTGCGCTTTGTGCGGTCGGTGAGCTTTTGTATATGAGTGAAGCTGTAAAACGGAGTGGCCGGTTCGTTGAAGCCGATATGTACGTTCTCGCCAATGCCGAGGACTGCAAGGTCAAGCCCGCCGCAGGCGGAAATTTCGCCGTCGTACTCCGCGTAATTATCTTTTGTAAGAAAATAGCAGTTTTCAGGCTTGATGTCAATACCGCTTATCAGGCTCTCCTCCAGCATATGCCGGCAGTTCTGCGGATGCTCAAGCGGAAGATCGGCGTATTCCGTCAGCGCAAATATACGCACACCGGCAAAGCTCAGTTCTCCCCTGCCGCACATCGCGCGCAGCTCCGCATACACGCCCTTGGGCGATTCCCCTGCCGCGAGCGCCAGAACGGCGTCCGGCTTTTCTCTGATAAGCGCGGCGATCTCCTCGGCTGCCTGCCTGTCGGCGGCGGCCTTTGCTTCGGTTATTATCTTCATTTAATCCCCTCCTGCCGCCGTTTTGAATCATCGCGGCAAAAACGGGCAAGCTATTGCACGAGGTGTAAACTTATGGCAATAGTTTTAGTCCGCACGTTGGTTATATATTTTGCTCTTCTCATAACTATGCGTCTGCTTGGGAAAAGGCAGCTCGGCGAAATGGAGCTGTCGGAATTCGTGCTGGCGGCGCTCATCGCCGATCTCGCCGCGCATCCTCTTCAGGATATCGGCATACCGCTGATAAACGGTCTCGTGCCGATACTGACGCTCTTCTGCTGCGAGGTGCTGATCGCAGGCGCGACGCTGAAAAGTGTACACCTGCGCAGCCTGTTTTTCGGCAGGCCGAGCGTGCTCATCCTGCGCGGCAAGGTGATACAGCGCGAGCTGAACAAGAACCGCTTCTCGCTCGACGAGCTGATGCAGGAGCTGCGCAATCAGGGCGTTCTCGACATCAGCAGGATCGAATACGGCATACTCGAGACCGACGGCAGGCTGAACGTGATACTCTACGCGTCGGAGTCCCCCGTCACACCCGCCATGCTGAACATCGAGACGTCCCGCGACGCATACCCCGCGATAATCATCAACGACGGTCACGTCATGGAGACGAACCTCCGCCACCTCGGGCGGGACATGAACTGGCTGACAAAGCAGCTGAATGAGCGCGGCGCGCACAGCCCGTCGGACGTGTTCCTGATGACGCTCAACAAGAGCGGTCAGATCTACTACGCCGCGAAGGAGTGTGGCAATGAAGCGTGAACTTGCGGCAGGGCTTCTCCTGCTGGCGCTCATCTGCGGCGCGATATACAATATCTTCTACGTCGGAGAACTCGTGCGCGATATCAGCGCCGAGCTGTACGCCTCGCAGGAGGCGCTTGCAGCCGGAAGCGGAGAGCGCGCCGAGGAGTACGCCGAGAAAGCTCTGCAAAAATGGCTCGGCGCGGAGCAATACACGCACATCTTCGTGCGCCACTCCGAGATAGACGCGACAGCCGACGCGTTCTATGACCTCATGCAATCGCTCTCGGGCAGCGAATACGACGGCATCGAACAGGCGTACTCGAAGCTTTTATATCATCTCAGCAGCATCGCCACCATGGAGCAGATAAGCCTCGGCAGCATCATGTGATCACTTATCGGTGAGCAGCTTGCTCAGCTCCTCCATAAAGGTGTTGATGTCCTTGAAGCTGCGGTACACGGACGCAAAGCGGACATACGCGACCTCGTCAACGGTCTTGAGCCGTGCCATGACCATTTCGCCGATATCGACGGTGCTTATCTCGCGCTCAAGCGCGCTCTGAAGCTCCTGCTCGATATCGTCCGCTATGCTCTCAAGCTGCGACAGCGTTACGGGGCGCTTCTCGCAGGCGCGCACCATGCCGTTTATCAGCTTCACTTTATCGAAGGACTGACGGCTGCCGTCGCGCTTGACGACGACGAGCGGCAGACGCTCAATTATCTCGTAAGTGGTAAAGCGCTTCTGGCATGCCAGGCACTCGCGGCGGCGGCGTATGGTAGCGCCTTCCTCCGCGGGGCGGGAATCGATGACCTTGCTCTCTGTATAACCGCAAAACGGACACTTCATATGTTTTTCTCCCTGTTTCTATCTATTGATAGCCATTATATCACGGCATGTTCCGTATGGCTATATTTTTTTACATCAGATGAACACGATTTTGCTCACGCTCGGCCATTGTATACCAGCTTGCGCGAATATTGCTCGCTTATCCCGCTCTGACAGCTTGCCGAACTGCGTGACCGTCAGCGTTTTTCCCTTGTAATTCCATTTGCCGGCCACCGTTCCGCGCAGCAGTACCGCGGGACTGACCATGCCCGCAAGACTGAATATGCCGCGCAGGTGCTCCTGCGGCAGGTACAGGCTCTCGCGCTTTTCGTAGCCGAGCATCAGCTGGTCAAAGCCGCCGAGGAATATGCACTCCGGCATCTCACGCGGTTCTATGCTCCCGTCCTCTATGTAATAATAGCTCCTGCCGCCGTACTCGGCTGCTTTAATGTCGAGCAGCGGGAGGTACTGTTTTATTTTTGCCTGCGGCACGCCGAAGAAATAGGCCGCGTCCCGAAGCGTCGCTGGGCCGTAGTGTGTGAAATACCGGCGCGTAAGCTCAAGCCATGCGGAGCTTTCGTCCATCGGCGTAAATTCCGGACAGAGCTTATATGCTTTTTCGCGGCTGACCCGCCCGCATATCTTACCCGCCTCGCAGAGCGCGCGGATAGTGCCGCCCCACGAGTTGAATATGCTCTCGGCCTCCCGCTCCGTCATGCCAAGCTCGAAGCAGCGCGCTTTCAGCTCGTCGCGCGTATCCGCTCCGCCGGATATAGATTGGAGTATGGCGTCGGCAAAATACTGCTTGCGCTCGGTGCTGATATTTCCGTCCGCGCCGAACATATCGCATTCGCGCAGATAGTGGGTGCGTCCGTCGTGCAGGAAAAGCGGAAGATCATCAAGTGCGAAGATGTGCATAGTTCCGCGGAGAGTCCAGCTCTTTGCGGAAAAGCCGTCCAGATACTCCGGCGCATCAATGCAGCGTATGCCGAGAGAATGCTCCGCATAGCTCATCATCTGCGCCTGTATGCCGCAGAGATCGTGCAGAACGGCGGCCGCATCGCTTTTATCCGTCAGATGCTGCCCAGCCAAGCGGCGCAGCTTTATCTCTTCAAGTGTCATGTCTCCCCCGCCTTTCCTGAATATTTTAGCGCAGTCCCGGCCAAATAGCAATACCGCCCGCCGGTCAGGATAATTCACTCTTGATTTTATCTTAATAAGATATTATAATATATGCAGATATCTGCTCAGGAGAGGAGGCGGCCGCCGGTGCAGCAGGTATACATTTGCATAGACCTCAAATCCTTCTTCGCCTCGGTCGAGTGCGTGGAACGCGGGCTTGACCCGATGACGGCGAAGCTCGTCGTCGCAGACCCGACGCGTACGGAGAAAACGATCTGTCTCGCGGTGAGTCCCGCGCTGAGGGCGCTCGGCGTCAGGAACCGCTGCCGCGTATTTGAGATACCGCCGCGGCTGGATTACATCATGGCGCAGCCGCGCATGGCGCTGTACATCCGGTACTCCGCCAGGATATACTCCATATATCTCCGCTATTTCTCCCCCGAAGACATACACGTCTATTCTATCGACGAGGTGTTCATCGACGTCAGCCGGTATCTCGCAGTGCAGCGCAAAACGCCGCGCGAGCTTGTGAAAACGCTGCTGCGGGATATAAAGGCCGAGACCGGTCTGGTCGCGACCTGCGGCATCGGCAGCAATCTGTATCTGGCGAAGATAGCGCTGGACATAATCTCAAAGCACGCTCCGGATTTCATCGGCGAGCTTGACGAGACGAGCTACCGCGAGAAGCTGTGGGATCACCGCCCGATAACGGATTTCTGGCGTGTAAGCCGCGGCACATCCGCAAGGCTCGCAAGCCTCGGCATACTGACCATGAGAGACGTCGCCAACGCCCGTGAAGACGTGCTGTACAAGACCTTCGGCGTTGACGCGGAGCTGCTCATAGATCACGCCTACGGGCGTGAGAGCGTCACCATAGCCGATATAAAAGCCTATAAGCCGAAATCCGAGAGCATTTCCAGCGGCCAGGTGCTCGCACGCGACTATGGGCTTGACGAGGGGCGCATCATCGTACGCGAGATGGCCGAGGCACTCGCCTTTGAGCTTTTCGCCCGCGGCGAGACAACCGACAGCATAAACATCATTCTGGGCTACTCCCAGTCGTCGGGCAGAAAATCCGTGCACGGCAGCCTGCGGCTCGACGCCGCGACCTGCTCGGTGAACGATCTGGTGCGCGGCGCGCAGAGCGTATACGAGCGCATTATGGACCCCGCCGCGCCTATCAGGAAGCTGACCGTATGCTATGCCGATCTGCATCAGGAGCAGGGGCAGCAGTACGACATTTTCAGCAGCCACGAGGAGCAGGAGCGGGAACGCAGCCTTCAGAGTGCCATGCTCAGCATCAAGCGCAAATACGGCAGTGGAAGCCTGCTGCGCTGCATGGATCTTCAGGAGGGCGCGACGGCGCGCGAACGCAGCCGTCAGATCGGAGGGCACCGCGCGTGAGAAGCAAAATGAGCCGCGCCGACAGAGCAAAGCAGTTCATGCCATTCTCGGCGCTCAGCGGCTACGGCAAGGTCATTGACGAGCTGAACGCATTGCGCGAGCCGCGCATTACGCTCGGCGAGGATGCGGCGCTGGAGCTGGACGCCAGGCTGCGCGCGCTGTGTCCGGGCAGCCGCGCCGCGATACGCTATCATAACGGGCGCGTGTACGAGACGGTGATAGGCCGTGTGCAGGAGTTGGACATGATAAACCGCCTGATAATGATAGGTGAACTGCGTATAAGCCTCGACGATATAATTGCTGTTGATGCTGAATAGCGCGTGATTTCCGGGGAAAACTGACTCCGAGAACATAATTTAAGGAGATCAGTATGAAGAAAACCGGAAGCACAATAACGCTCTCCGCGCCGCCGACGATATTCGCGTCGGCAAGCGTAGTCGGGGCGAAAGAGGGCGAAGGCCCTCTGAAGGCCGGATTTGACTATATATCCGACGACTCATATTTCGGAGAAAGCTCATGGGAAAAGGCCGAGAGCAGTATGTTCCGCCGCTGCTTCACCACCGTGTGTGACAAGGCAAAGATCGCCCCGTCGGAGCTGGACTTCGTGTGCGCCGGTGATCTTCTGAACCAGTGCATCGGCTCCGCGTTCGCGCTCAAGGACAGCAAAGTCCCGTATTTCGGACTCTACGGCGCGTGCTCCACGATGGCAGAATCGCTGTCACTCGCGTCGCTGCTGCTCGACGGCGGCTTTGCCGATCACGTCTGCGCGATGACTGGCTCGCATTTCTGCTCTGCGGAGCGCCAGTTTCGCCTGCCGCTGGAATACGGCGGCCAGCGCACACCGACCTCGCAGTGGACGGTCACAGGCTCCGGCGCGCTGATCCTCGGCAGCAACGCCGCGGGGCCGCAGGTAACGCATGTCACCATCGGCTCCATAACCGACGCGGGCATAACCGACGCCAACAACATGGGTGCCGCGATGGCTCCGGCGGCGTACAGTACGCTCAAGCAGCATTTTCAGGACACCGGCCGCGACCCGTTTTACTACGACGCGATATTCACCGGTGACCTCGGCGCGATGGGGCATGATATTCTTCAGGCACTGTTCCGCGAGGACGGCGTGGAGCTGGGCGTGATGTACCTCGACTGCGGGATGCTGATATACGACGTCAAGGCGCAGGACGTACATGCGGGCGGCTCCGGCTGCGGATGCAGTGCTTCGGTGCTCGCTGCGCACATTCTGCCGTCAATGCGCAAGGGCATATGGAACCGCGTGCTGTTTGCCGCAACGGGTGCGCTAATGTCCGCCACCAGCGCCCAGCAGGGCGACAGCATCCCCGGCATATGCCATGCCGTCGCCATAGAAAATCCCGTTTGAAGGAGGCTCCGTATGGATATCGTACTGACGTATATAAAGGCTTTTGCTGTGGGCGGGCTGTTCTGCGTGATAGGCCAAGTACTCATTGACCGCACAAAGCTGACTCCGGCAAGAATTCTGACATGCTATGTCGTCGCCGGTGTCATTCTCGGCGCGCTTGGCCTGTATCAGCCGCTCGCCGACTGGGCAGGCGCGGGGGCAACCGTACCGTTGACCGGCTTCGGCAATGCGCTGGCACAGGGCGTCAAAAAGGCCGTGGCCGAAAAGGGCTTTCTCGGCGTGTTCACCGGCGGCTTCACCGCGGCGGCCGCCGGTATCTGCGCCGCAGTGTTTTTCGGGTTTCTGGTGGCCGTTATATTCAAATCCCGCGATAAAAGTAAATAATTCTTAAAAAATTATAATATGCTTGAAGCTCCTCCCGATGCATGGTATAATGTTACAAAATAGTGACATACATGCTGGGAGGGCATTTTTTATGGATACGATAAATTCCATCGGCAACGCAAAGCAGATACTCCGCGAGGTCAGCCGCGTGATCGTCGGCAAGGACGAAGTCATGATAAAGGTTCTGCTCGGCATTGTCGCGGGCGGGCATATCCTGATGGAGGATATCCCCGGCGTCGGCAAAACGACAATGGCGCTCGCCTTCTCCAAGGCGCTCGGCCTTGAATACAACCGCGTGCAGTTCACTCCCGACGTGCTGCCCTCGGACGTTACCGGCTACTCGATATACGATAAAAACACCGGCACAATGCGCTATCAGCGCGGCGCGGTGCTCTGCAATCTGTTCCTGGCGGACGAGCTGAACCGCGCAACAAGCCGCACTCAGTCCGCGCTGCTGCAGGCCATGGAGGAGGGCGCGGTCACAGTGGACAACAACACCTACCCCGTGCCGCAGCCGTTCGTCGTCATTGCAACGCAGAACCCGACCGGCGCCAAGGGCACGCAGATGCTGCCGGATTCGCAGATGGACAGATTCATGCTGCGCCTCTCTATCGGCTACCCCAGCCCCGAGGACGAGGCCGAGATGATCCGCCGCAAGCAGAAGAGCATCAGTCTCGACTCCGTGCAGCAGGTCGTGAGCAAGAGCGAGCTTATGCAGATACGGCAGGAGGTCTCCGCAGTATTTGTCAAGGACGAGGTCGTGGACTATATCGTCCAGCTCTGCGGGGCGACCAGAAACGACCCGCGCATACTTCAGGGCGCAAGCCCGCGCGCATCACTCGCGCTCACCTCGCTTGCCAAGGCCACGGCGTGGATACAGGGACGCGACTATGTGCTTCCGCGCGACGTCCGCTTCATCTTCCGAGACTGCATTGAGCACCGGCTGCTGTGGAGCGACGCCTCCGACCCGCGCGCCCATGCCGACATTATGCGCAGCATCGCGGGCAGCATCAAAGCACCGAATATCTGACCATGCCTACAGTATATTTTATCTTTTACGTTCTGGCAGTCGCCGGAGCGTACATATTCCGGCTCGGATATCTGGGCTGGTTCGGAGCTTTTTTCTTCTACTCCGTTGCAATCATGCCCGTCTTCATCCTGCTGCTGTCACTGCCCGGAATGCTGCGCTCGAAAATGAGCCTCAGCATACCCTACACCGCGGTATGCGGCAGCGACGTTCAGCTCTGCATCAGCACTCGGACGGGGCTGCTGCCGCTCGGCAGGCTGACCGCATCTTTGCAGATCAGGAACGTATATACCGGCGAGACGACCCGTCAGCGCCTGCGCTGGAATAACCTCTCCGGCGGTACGCTGTATATCCCCGTCTCCGGCAGCGACTGCGGCAAGTTAGTCTGTGAGATATCAAATTTCCGCTGCTGCGATCTGCTCCGCCTCGTCTCAATACGCCGCAAGGCACCGGCTCCGGTATCCTGCGTCATTATGCCGTCTGCCGCCGCGCCCGACGGACTGCGCGACATTTCGGCCGAGCTTGAAGCTCGCACGGTGCTCAAGCCCAAGCACGGCGGCGGATACGCCGAGGAGCACGAGCTGCGCGAGTACCGCCCCGGCGACATGGTGAACAGTATCCACTGGAAGCTCAGCTCGAAAACGGACAAGGTCATCGTCCGCGAGCCGCTCACAAGTCAGGACGCCAGGATATACATAGTCGTCGCCGGTCAGAGCAAAAAGGCGCTCGGCAATGCGCGATACATCTCCGAAAATCTCTGTGAGCTGGAGCAGGAGCACGAGCTGCTCTGCCCGTCCGTCGAGGTTACAGTCGGCAACTCGCAGGAATCAGCCGCGGCGTTCATGGAGCTTCTGTCCAAGCCGCGCTCATCTGCCGCGGTGTCTGCCAAGGCGGACGCGCGCTGCTGCTTTATCGTTTCGGATGAAGGGGTGATCGTCAAATGAAAACCGCCTTTAATCGAATCTCATTTCTGCTTCTGCTCATGCTGGGCAGCATAATTCTGACATCGTTCATAAGCGCCAGCTTTGATCTTGCGTTCAGCCACGGCGTGCTTTACACCGCGCTGCTGTGCGTTTTCATCTGGGTGTGCTTCAACGTGCGGCACATGCGCCTGCCGGGCGTCGCGGTCTGCGCGGCTGTTTTATTCTTCGTGTGCCGCAGCAGGCGTGATGCTTTCGTCGCGCAGCTCAAGGATCTGTTCGACAAGGTCAGCGGGCAGTACCTCAACCACTTTTACTATTCTTCCGAGAAGTATGTTTTCTCAAACCTGACCGACGATCACACACTGGTGATGCTCGTGATCTCGGCCTTTATCGTGATATTAATGGCCATCGCGTTGAGCGCGGAGAGCGGAAGAATTTTTTCCTGCCTCATCGTGTCGGGCGTCTTTTTTGCCGCGTGCATCTGCGTGAACGGCTTCCCGCCGGTATATGCCTCGGTGGGCATGGTGCTGTTCTGGACGTTGGTGTTCGTCTCCGGCGGCTCATATTCCGCAGATTCCGGCGGCGGGCGCGCCGCGCTGATACTGAGCCTGCCGGTGCTGCTGATGCTGTGCGTCATTCTCTCGCGCACCCCGCCGGACGAATACGACCTGAGCGACGCCGACGTCGAGATGGCGCAGAAGCTGGATGCTCTCGGCCAGAGCATCACGAAAATTTTCAAGGGCGGGCGCTTCACTTCTGATGTGTCTCTGCCCGAAACTTCCCTCCCCGTCGATGGCCTTTTTGACGATCTATCGCTTGATCTGGGCTGGAACATGGGCGACGGCGCACTCGACCTCTCGAAGGGATACCGTGATTTTGACCCGACGCAGCTGATGCTGCGTGTCCGCGCGGATAAAAGCGGATATATGTATCTGCGCTGCTTCTCCTACGGCCAGTACCTCGGGACCAGCTGGAGCGCCGGCAACAAATATCTCAGCAGCACCCCGCCGCAGTTCCTGCCGCTAGCGCTGCAGAGCGCAGGCGGAGCGGAGACGCTTCACGCGGACATTGAGCTTATCGCCCTAGGAAGCTCCGTGCTCCCCGTGCCGTACTACTCCACCGAGGCCAGTGAGAACGACGTATATGTCCCATCCGGCGGCAGCACGGAATACACCGCGGAATATATAAGCTACTCCGGCGACGTGTCGTCGCTGCGCGTTCCGGACGAATACGCCGCCGCAGAGGAGGACTACCGCGCGTATGTCTATGAGTATTACACCGCGCTGCCGGATTCTACGCGGGAAGCGATGCTGCGCTTGGCGGCTGACGCCGGTATTTCCGCCGGTGACGACGCCGTGAACCGCGTGGCAAGCTATATCATGAATTCCGCTGAGTACGACCTGAACGTGTCCGGCTTCGACACAGACGATTATGCCGTGTACTTCCTGACCGAGGCTAAACGCGGCTACTGCACGCATTTTGCGACCGCGGCGGCCGTGATGTACCGCGCGCTCGGCATTCCGGCGCGGGTAGTGGACGGCTTCGCGTTCACTACCGTGGCCGGAAGCTATGTCGATGTGCGCCGCAGTGACGAGCATGCATGGGTCGAGGTGTATATCGACGGTCTTGGCTGGCTGCCAGTGGAGGTGACCGGCAGCTCCGCGCCGAGCGAAGCGCCCGTCAACACTCCGGAGCCGCAGCCGGAAACCGCCGAGAGCACCGAGGCGACGCCTACTCCGTCCGTTGTCGAGAGTCCTGAGCTGCGGCAGGACACAATGCCTGTCGGCATCATCTCGTCCGACGTGAGCCAGAACACCGTCCCCGCCTCCGGCGGCGCGGCGAAGGCCGTGCGTGTTATTGTCATAGTGCTCGCCGCGGCCGGTGTCATCGTCCTATGGCAGTTTGCTCTGCTGCGCGAGCGGAAGCGCCGCTTCACTCAGAGAGACGGCAGCCGCGCCGTTTTGTACATCTATCGCTGCGCAAAAGCACTGTCGCGCTTCAATGAGCCGATACCGCGGGATATCGTCACGCTCGCCGAAAAGGCGCGCTTCAGCCAGCACGGAATCGGCCGCGAGGAGCGCATGGCCGCGTACGCGCTGTTCATCGGTATGCGCGACAAGCTGTGCGGCAGCGGGAATTTGCTCAGGAAATTTGTTATTAAATACGTTCTGGGCTTCAGATAATATTTACATATCATGCGGTACGGTATATACTGTCCGCATGATATTTTTTGAAAGGAATCGCTATGAAAAAACATATATTTCTCACCGGCCCCTCCGGCTGCGGTAAAACCACGCTCATCCGCCGCGCGCTTGGCGATAAAATCGCCTACGCAGGAGGCTTCATAACCGAACGCAGGCTCGCCGCAAATGATTCTCTGCTGGGCTTCGACCTGCTTCCTGCTGCCGCCGCGCTCTCGCCGGACGAATACGAGGGCAAGCGCTTTCTTGATTACTCAGTGACTCCCCCGACGCATGACAACGAGGTTTTCCGCAACGACGGCGTGCGGCTTCTCAGCGAAGCGGAGCTTTACCCGTTCTCGGTCATCGACGAGTTCGGCGGATATGAGATACTGATACCGCAGTTCCGCGAAGCGCTGTCCGAATTTCTGTCAAGCGAGCAGCCGTGCATCGGCGTGCTGAAGGCCAGCAAGAGTGTGCAGGAGCTGAAGTCACGGTTCGGACTTGGTGATAGGTTCACGGCCTACACTGCACGCCTTCTTGAGGCGCTGTCGAACGATCCGGACACGCTGATTTTAAAGGTCTCCGGCAGAGGCGACAAGGTAGCGCAGAACATCGTCGCAAAATGGGTCGAGGAGTACACAAATGTGTGATTTTTTTGCATTATACGACTGCTTATGCGATAATATTCGCTCCGACGAGCGAATATTATCGACCGTCTCAGGTGATATATGGGCGCTGGCAGAAACCGAACAGCACAGCGGCATGGCGATGCATGTGCACGGGACGAGCCGCCCTGCAATGCTGCCTGACGGCTTGTACAGAATGCCGCTGCGCAGAGCCGCCGAAGCGCTCAAGAGCTGGAACAGCACCGAGGCAAGCCTTGCCATGGCCGCAGTCAACGCATTTTATAACACCGAGGAGCGGCTGTCTGAGCTTCACTGCTCCGAGCCTTTTGAAAATTACTGCACCCGCGGGATAGATTTTCGCGGCAAAACCGTCGGCATTGTGGGTCATATGCATGGCACGGACGAGATGCGGCGCGACGCGGAAAAGATTTTCATTCTTGAGCGAGAACCGCGCGGCGGGGATTACCCCGATCCCGCCTGCGACTATCTGCTCCCGCAGTGCGATATTGTTCTGATAACCGGAAGCGCTATCACCAATAAGACGCTGCCCCACCTCCTTGACCTATGCCGCAGCGCGTACACGATCCTCGTCGGCCCGTCGGTTCCGATGTGCCCGGAATTATTCGGGTTCGGCATTGATCGCCTCTCTGGACTCGTGATAACCGATCGGTACGGTATACGTGAGCGAGTCCAATCCGGTGCCGGCGGCTCGCCGTATAGCCATGGAAAGAGCTTTTTGCTGGTAAAATAAACTACACGCAGGTAATTCCTGCGTGTAATTTATTCATACGATATTGCGTTCGCTTATCCGTGGCTGCGCTTCTTGCCGAAGATGAACGCCGCGGCGGCTGCCGAACCGGAGACGAGTGCAAGTACGCTCCAGAGCATCATAGAGTCGCCGGTCTTGGGCTTCTGAGTCGCGGCATAGACATTGGTGACGGTGATGGTCTTGCCGTCGCTGCTGCGGTTGACATAGAAGTAGTACCCGCTGGGAACGTTGGTCTCCTTGACCGTCCATGTAAGCTCGGTGTCAAGGCCGTCAAAGCTGCACTTCCAGCCGTTCTTTTCATTGAGAACCGCAGTCACCTTCTTGCCGTCAAGCTCGTAAGGAACAAGGGTGTCAGTGTCCTTGCCGTTCGCGTCCTTCTGATAGTAGAAGAGCTGCACGGTGACGGATTCGGGGCGCTTATCCTCGCTGCCCTTATCGTTCCACTTCTTCACGACACTGACCTTCATCTCGGTGGATTTATACTCGTTGACAAAAAGCGCCTTGTCGGCCTGCTCATCGCCGCGCATTATAGCCGCAGGCATGGGTATCGCCTCGGCAGCCTCGGCGTCGCTCTGCGCGGCAGCGGACGCCATAGCGAAGGTATACACGCTGCCGTCAAAGGTCCACTTGGTCTCCTTCTCGGAGCCGACCTCAGTCAGCTTGCCTTCAAGATTCTTCATCTGGCTGGCGGGGCCGGTGATAGTGAGCACGCCGGATGCGGTGGTCTCCCCTGCCTTGACCGTCAGGGCGAAGCCATCAGTAACGGGCGCGCCGTTGAAGCTGGCTTCTATCTTATCCAGCTTACCTGTCTTGACGGACAGCTCAAGCGCGAAATCAAAGGTCTTGTCGGCAACCGGCATGTGCTTTCCTGTCTGCTTGACCTGCTTCTCAACGGGGATGCTGATGCTGTATATCGGTTCGGGCTTGTAGGTGTTGACGACCTTGACTGCCGATGCCTCTTCAGCTGTGACAACAGCCTTGATATCCTCAACGGCGCCCATGATATAACCGTCGACGCTAAGGCCGTCGGTACGCTCCTTCAGAATGTACTCGCCCGCTTCAAGCTCAACGCTCTTTGTCCAGCCGTCCGCCGCGGTCAGGGTTATGTCCTGTCCCTCAAGGTGCTGCTTATCCTGCCAAAGCTCAAAGGTGACGGACGCGGGTATCAGCTCCTTGGGCAGTCCCTCAAAGGATTTCGTGACGGTGAGAGTTCCAGTGGTGACGGAGTATTTATTGGTGAACACTGCGGTGTCGACATTTTCATCGTCAAGCGTGATGTACGCGGGCAGCTTCTCGCCGCTCGGCTCCTCTTCAAGAACGCTCAGCGGAGAGGCCATGTTTACGCCGAAGCGGTATTCGCTGCTGTCATAGAGCCAGTTCCCGGTCTCCGCAGGTGCCTTTTCACTGAGTGTACCGTGCAGACCGTACATCTGACTGACAGGGCCGCTGACAGTCAGCACACCGGCCGCGGAGGTCTCTCCCGCCTTCACAGTCATGGTGAAGCTGTCGGTGACAGGCTTGCCGTCAAAATACAGCTTGAGCATATCGGTTTTGCCCGCGTCATTGGCAAGCGTGAATGCGAAATCGAAATCCGTATCCGTAAGCGGTGCGGATTTGCCGAGAAGTTCAACCTTTTTCTCTACCGGTATGTCAAAGCTCATCACCGGCTGAACCTCGTAGGTCTCGGTGATGTCAAGCTTTGTGTCCTCTCCGGCCGTGACCGTAGCCCAGATTATCGAATAATAAAAATGGTAATATCCGCCGACATCGGTGCTGTCAACATCCGCGTGCAGCTCGTACTCGCCAGGGTCGAGCGTAAGGCTCTTTGTCCACTTTTCCGCTGCCGTGATGACGACGTCCTGAACGTGCGCGCCGTCCTTTTTAAGCTCCCATCTGACGGATTCAGGTATCTTATCCTCCGGCAGCCCATTAAAGGCGACGTTGATGGTCAACGTCCCCTGCTCAAACGCCGGTGTCGGCTCCGAAACGTCGGCTGCCAGCGCCGAGACCGGCAGGATGCTCACCACCAGCAAAGCTGCAAGCAGCAGCGCCCAAAATTTCTTCATGTAATTTTCCTCCTTTTCAATAATTTTTACATATTGTTATTGTTTGTCTGTTCACTCTGCATCTATACTATATCGTTAAATCCATGCAAAAGCAAGGGATGCAATACTTAGGAATTCTTAATTTTCAAGGCTTTCAACTCGCTTATTGCAAAAACGACAAACAGGTCTTATAATATGACAAAAGCATTTCAATATGGAGAACCGAAGATGACCGAATATGTATACAATGACGCAAACGGAACTCTTGCTTCCGTGAAGCACGGCGAGGGGCGCACGCTCTTAAAGCTCATCACGGCGGATGAATTCCGCACCATGAAGGAGAGCTTCCCTCACCACAAGGAGATGCTCCGCAGCCTCGGCTCCGTCCGTTACTGCAAGGCGGAAGCCTATCGCGACCACATCTGGGGTACGCTGCGCATCCCGAACAAGAACGAGGCGCGGCTTCCGCAGATCTGCCTGCTTTTCTACATGACGGCGCAGGAGCTGATCTTCATCGAGGATTCCGGCGAGCTGAAGCCCTGGGTAAAATCGCAGCTGCCGAAGCTGAACAACGCCTCCACTCCGGAGCTGCTGCTTCTCCAATTTATGCAGCTGGCGGTGGAAAATGATATCCTGTACCTGTCCCACATCGAAAAGGAGCTTGACGTAATGGAGGACAGTCTGCTAACCGACATTCCGGATAACTTCTTCGGTGTGCTCACACGGCACCGCCGCAAGCTCTCGGAGCTGAATGCGTACTATGAGCAGCTCACCGCGATGAGCGACATGATCGCGTCTCTCGACGCGCCCGCGCCCATCGCCGCGGCGGAGCAGTGGAGCCGATTCTCGATGCAGACGGAGCGGCTTGAGAGCCATGTGCATCTGCTTCAGGAGAACGTGATACAGCTGCGTGAATTATATCAGGCACAGCTGGACGCAAAGCAGAACAAGGTCATGTGTATCCTGACCGTTGTTACCACGCTGTTCCTGCCGCTCAGTCTGCTGACCGGCTGGTACGGCATGAACTTTGCGAACATGCCGGAGCTGCACTGGCGCTACGCGTATCCCTGCGTCATAGCGATCACTGTCGCTATAATCGTGTTTGAGATAATATATTTTAAGAAGAAAAAGATATTATAAGAAAAACCCATGCATTGTGAACAGCACCCCATTTGTTAGACAAGTATGGTAAAATACTTAGTACTAAGAAATGGGGTGTTATTCTATGCCAAAGGGAGTACCGAACAAACGATACACGCCTGAATTCAAGAAGCTGGTAATAGAAGTGATGATGGAAGAAAAACTAAGCTATAGCGAAACCGCGCGAAGATTTGAAATAAATGACCATCACCGAATCCAGGATTGGGAACGAATCTACTTGGAAGAAGGGCCAGAAGCATTTGCCATAGAGCGCAGAGGACGCGGCAGCAAGAGCCGCCCGCCAAAGCAGCTGCCCAAAGGAGTAGAAGAAGATCTGCTGGCGGAGGTTCAGCGCCTGCGTGCAGAAAACGAATACCTAAAAAAATTGCAAGCCTTGGTTTTGGAAGACGAGCGACGCCAGCACAAAAGACGCGGGTAGTTCAAGAGCTGAGGCAAAGACATTCACTGGAGATTCTTCTCTCAATCGCTCAGTTGCCGCGTGCCACATTCTATTACCATCTGAAACGGATGGGTAAAGCAGATAAATACGCGGCAGAAAAAGAAGTCATTACTGCAATCTACCACGAAAACAGAGGAAGATACGGCTATCGTCGTATTACAGCAGAGCTGCGCAAACGCAATTTGCCTTTGAATCACAAGACTGTCCAGCGCCTTATGAAAGAGTTGGGTCTGGTTTGCCGTGTCCGAATGAAGAAATATCGTTCTTACAAGGGCGAAGTCGGCAGAGTTGCGCCAAACTTACTGAATCGGGATTTCATTGCAGACAAACCGAATCAGAAATGGGTCACAGATGTGACGGAGTTCAGCCTGTTCGGTGAAAAACTCTATCTGTCTCCGATCCTCGACCTGCATAGCAGGGACTTGGTCAGCTATACGATCTCAGATCATCCATGGCTGAGTATGGTAACTTCCATGCTTGAGAAAGCTTTTGAGAAAATTCCTGACAGTACGAACCTCATTCTTCACTCTGATCAGGGTTGGCATTACCAGCACAAGCAGTACCAGCAAATGCTCCGGGAGAAAGGCATTCAGCAAAGTATGAGTCGAAAGGGAAACTGCTTAGACAATGCTGTGATAGAAAATTTCTTTGGGCTGCTCAAGAGTGAACTGCTGTATTTGCAGGAGTTCCGTTCCATGGAACACTTCAAACTGGAACTCATTGAATATCTGGATTACTACAACAACCGCAGGATCAAGGTAAAGCTAAAGGACTTGCCCCCTGCTATTCACAGGCAGCAAGCCCTTTCGGTAGCTTGAACAATTTACATCTTAATTCTTTGTCTAACTTTTTGGGGCCTCTTCATTGATAATGCATGGGTTTTTAGTTTACTTTTCGACTATGTCTTCGGGACCGAAGGGGTCTCCGCACTGGGGGCAGAAGCGGGGCGGATGCATCGGATCCTCGGGCTGCCAGCCGCACTTATCGCAGATATAGAGCGGTTCGTTTGCGGGCTTCGGCGCGCCGCAGTTTTGGCAGAAGCGGCCGAGATTGACCTCACCGCAGTTCTCGCAGGTCCAGCCGCGCTTTGCCGCACCGGCCGCCTTGTGCTGGCCACTGGGGCGCTTCACGGGGACGGGCTTGCTGTCGCGCTTAGAGAGGATGAGCAGCACAGCCGCCGCGATCAGACCGAGTCCGGCGATGACCAGCAGCAGGACTACAAGTCCGTTGCCCTTGCCGGAATCGTTCTGCGTGTCGTCGGGCTTGATCTCGACGTCGGCGTTGCCGCCGGTGCTGGGGCTGGGCGACGGATCATCCACGCCGGGAGTCGGCGAGGCGGGAGCCACTGTCGCGGACGGCGCGGGCGTAGCGACGGCAGCGGTATATGTGACGGCTACGGCTCCGGTGTTGACGCGGTCGCTGTTCTGGCCGTCCTTGGTGCTCCACACGGAAGCAAAGTAGTACACTGTGCCCTCGGTCTGGGGCGGGGTGTAGCTCGCGGAGGTTGCGCCGCTGATGAGCGTACCGCCGTTATTGCTGGCTGAGGTGTTGCTGTACCACTGATATTTGAGCGTGCCGCCGTTGTTGGTATCGCTTGCGGAAACCGTAAGAGTGGTTCCCTCCCCTACGGTCTTGGTGACGCCGCTGGGCTGAGTGTTGATGGTCGGGCGCTTAAGGGCGACCTCGGCCTTCTTGACGGTTATTTTTGCGCCGTTGGTGCAGAGATAGGTCTTGCCGTCCGCGGCGATGAATTTGCATTCCGCTTTCCAGCCGTTCATGGAGGCCGGAATATTCTCAAGCACAAGGCGGTCGCTGTCGGTTCCGGAGACCTTCAGTCCCTTGAAGTAGTCCGGAGCGTCCTTGGCGGGATAAGTTTTTGTCGTGTCGGGGCTGACTATACGCCACACGAACGACGCGGCGTTATCCGCACGCGCGATAAACACGGCTCTGCCGCCCTCCTCGACGGTCTCGCCGGTGGGCTGCTTTGTTATCTTGATCTCACCAGCCGGAGAAGGAGACGGTGACGGCGTGACGGTGGTGTAGGACGGATTCGTGACGGCTACCACGTTTGACGTCGCGGTACCGGCGCTGTTCTTCACCGTGAGGTAGTAATAATAGGTCTGGACGCTGCTCTCCATACCCTTGGTGCCGACAGTTACGTTCTGGCTGTCGGATTCAAAGGTCCATGTGGTTCCTGCCGCGCCGCCGGAAGTGCTGTTGCTGGTGTTGGTATAGAGCGTGACCTCATAGGGCGCGCCGCCGGTAAGGCTGAGCTTCAGCTGGAAGTTGTCGTCCTTCTTGGGCGCGGTCGTGCTGGCCGAAGCCTGCACGGTCGGCTGTACCGCGGCCACATTGACGGTCGCGTCGGTGGAGCCTGGCTGCCCGTCCCGCATCTCGAAAGCAACAGTCAGCTTATATGTTCCGGGTTTGGTCGGTGTGCCGGAGAGCAGAATCTGCGTTGCGTCCGCGCTGAGCTTCAGGCTCATTCCCGGACAACTGCCGCTGCTTATAGACGCTTTGCCGACAATATTGTTGTCATCCTTGCCGCTGAACTGAGCCAGCACAAGCTCCGAATACGTGCCGCACTTGCAGTCGTACGCCGCAAAGGCCTGCGCCATCGGCAGCGACGCCAGAAGAAGCACGACGAGAAATACGCTGAGTATGCGCGACAGGTTCTTTTTCATTTTATATCCTCCCATTATGTTATACCCGTTGGGGAGGCGTATTTCGACCTGCATCCCCTTCTTCGCAGTAATTTTAACATAATATATTCATTCGTGCAAGCCGCATCCCCATTAAAATATCTTAAATCTTAAGAGGAATGCGTTATCACCCGTATGTACTGTTTTTTCAGGTTCTGAAGAAGAAATGGAACTTGTCGTTACCGTCCGACGTTCCGCCGGATTCGCATTCGACATGGACGCCGGTCACGCTGCCGCCTATAGTATCGCAGGTCACATTCGCTCCTGCGGTGACATTGCCCTCGATATTGTCGCAGGTCACGGAGCCGCCCGCCTTGACGTCGCCCTCGACGCTGTCGCAGGTGACCGTGCCGCCGGCACTTACATTGCCGCTTACATCGTCACAGGTGACATTGCCGCCGGTCCTGACATCGCCGCCCACGGCGTCGCAGGTGACGGCGCCTCCCGCTTCTATGCTGCCCTCGACGTCGCCGTCAACGCGCACATCGAACTCGCTGTGAATGTTCATCGCGGGGCCTTCATAGCAGAATTCTATCCTGCGGTTCTCGGCAGTGTCGCCGCAGCCGACAAGCGTATGCCCGTGATAGAGCACAGCGTACAGGCAGTCGTCATCAGGCCACGGCAGCTCGTCGTTCTTCGGCTCCGCGGCGGGAGCCTCGCGCTGTGCCGCTTCCCTTCCGAAAAGCTCATCTATTGTTACGCCGAACACATCCGCCAGCATCGGGAAGCTGGACACGTCGGGGCTTGACAGCCCGTTCTCCCACTTGCTAACCGCCTGAAAAGATATCCCCATAAGGTTTGCGAGCTGATCCTGAGTCATGTTCTTTTCTTTTCTGAGTCTTGCGATATTTGCGCCTATAACGTCGTTCATTGCGACGCCTCCTTTCGAATTTCTGATGCCGATGGTATAGAAAAAATCCTGAAATTCCAATAACTTATCCGTTGAATCGTGAATTCAACCGCTGGTTGAGTGGTTTAATTATATACCCCGCCGCCGCGCCGTCAATGGGCGGCTTGCTCTTTATCCGCTTTTTGGGTATAATATCTACAAAAATCAACGATTGTTGACATTGAGTTGAAATTCACTTCAGAATAAATATTTATATTCTATACATACGGGGGTGGAACTATGTTCAAGATACTTATAGCCGAGGATGACCGCGAGCTGCGCCAGCTTTTCCAGCACGTCCTCACCAAGAACGGTTATGCTGCAGTCGGCGTATCGAACGGCGAGGAGGCGCTCGCCGCTATGGACACAAGCTATTATGATTTGATAATTTCAGACATTATGATGCCGAAGCTCGACGGGTACGAGCTGGTGCGCTCGCTGCGCGAGGCGGGCAACAGCATTCCCGTGCTGATGATAACCGCGAAGGACGCGTTTGATGATATGCGTCTCGGCTTCGTCTCCGGCAGCGACGATTATATGGTAAAGCCCGTCAACGTAAACGAGATGGTGCTGCGCGTCAGCGCACTGCTGCGTAGGGCGCAGATGGCGAACGAGCGCCGTCAGGTGATCGGCGGGACGGTGCTGGAATGCGACTCGCTCTCGGTGCACACCGGCGGCGAGAACATGGTGCTGCCGCAGAAGGAGTTCATGCTGCTTTATAAGATGGTCTCCTTCCCCAGCCGGATATTCACGCGTCAGCAGCTGATGGACGACATCTGGGGCTACGAGACCGATACTGACACGCACACTGTCGACGTTCACATCGGGCGGCTGCGCGAGCGCTTCCGCGATAATCCCGATTTCAAGATAGTCACGATGCGCGGAGTCGGCTACAAGGTGGTGAAGCTGTGAAAAAGAAGTTCTCATCCATGCCGACGCTGCGCGTCTGGTTCACGCTGATATGCATGGTCGAGTACATCGTCGTCGCGCTCCTCGCGGAGCTGACGGCGTGGCTTATAAAAAAGTGGCTCGGCATAACCGTGGCGGCGCCGCTCTTCGTATGGGCGGTTCTGTTCAGCGTCATTTTCGGCTTCGTCATCACAAATTTCACACTGAAGGTATTCTTTGACCCCGTCGCCAAGCTTGAAAAGGCCATGCGCACCGTGGCGGGCGGGAACTTCAATGTGACCGCCGAGACAGACAGCCGCATCAATGAGGTGCGCAGCCTGTACAGCAGCTTCAACATGATGGTCAAGGAGTTGAGTGCGACCGAGACCCTGCAGACGGACTTCATCTCCAGCGTGTCACATGAGTTCAAGACGCCGATAAACGCCATTGAGGGCTACGCTTCCCTGCTGCAGGATCACCAGCAGTCGCAGGAGGAGCAGGACGATTATATTGAAAAGATACTCTTCAACACCCGCCGCCTCTCCACGCTTATCGGGAACATCCTGCTCCTGTCCAAGATAAGCGCACAGAGCATCCGCCCCCAGCGCGTCAGCTACCGGCTTGACGAGCAGGTGCGGCAGGCCATCGTGGCGCTGGAGCAGAAATGGACGGAGAAGGACATCGACTTTGACATTGAGCTGGACGAGATCGAGTATTCGGGCTACGGCTCGCTGCTGATACATGTATGGACGAATCTGATCGACAACGCCATAAAGTTCGACCCCCACGGCGGGATGATCTTGATGCGCATGCGCGCTGAAAATGACACCGTGACATTCACTATCGAGGACGACGGCCCCGGGATCCCTGCGGGCGACGAAGAACGGATATTCCATAAGTTCTACCAGAGCGACAATTCGCGCGAGATGAACGGCAACGGCCTCGGCCTTGCGCTTGCTCAACAGATAGTTGAGCTAAGCGGCGGAACGATCAGCGTGGAGAACCTGCCGACTGCGGGCTGCCGCTTTACGGTCAGGCTGCCGATAGTCGCCAAACAGTGACAGAATGTTACTCAATCAACTAATTTTCAACTGGCGTTGACTTTGACTTGAACTTATGTTGTAAAATCTAATGTATAAATATCTTAACGTGGGCTGACAGGCTCATGTGCATGTCAGGGAGGCACAAAGGATGAACAAGAGGACCGGCGAGGATCGGATATGGACGATACCCAATATTTTGTCGATTTTCCGCATGGTGTTGATCCCCGTTTTTGTCTGGACATACTGCGGGCTAAAAAATGATCTCGCTACCGCGCTCGTGCTGCTGCTCTCCGGTATCAGCGATACAGCGGACGGCATCATTGCGCGCCGCTTCAACATGATCACGACGCTCGGCAAGGCGATAGACCCCGTTGCCGACAAGCTGACGCAGATAGCGATGCTCCTCTGCCTGCTCACCCGATTCCCTTCACTCATCATCCTGCTCGCGCTCCTTCTCATAAAGGAGATAACCGGCGGCGTGATGAGCTTGCTGATACTGAAGCGCCGCAAGCTTGTGCTGCCTGCCGACTGGCACGGCAAGCTCACAACTTTCCTGCTCTACGCCACCATGCTTCTGCACCTCCTCTGGGGTTCGATACCGGAATCGGTCTCGAACGCGAGCATCGCGGTGTGCTCAGCGGTGACGCTGATGTCGTTTGTGCTTTATTTTATACGGAATTTCCGCGCGCTGTCCCGTTCGGTGGGCAAGTCCGGCGCGGTTTGAGGTAAACTGATGGGATTTTGGAAATGCGTTATATACATGGCCGCGCTCGGCGTGCTGTCCTTCGTCATAGGCCGCCTGCTGCCGAAAAGCTGGTTTCATGCCGACAGGTTCCCGTACAAGACCGCAGCCTATGAGCCGAAGATATACCAGGCGCTGCGCGTGAAGAGCTGGCAGAGCAAGGTTCCCGATATGAGCCGCATATTCAAAAAAATCATGCCGGAGAAGAAAATGACCGCCGAGACGATAGCCGACGTGCCGCGTATGCTGGAAGAGACCTGCGTAGCGGAGCTTACGCATTTTCTTCTGAGCCTTCTCGGCCTCGCCATGCTCTGGATCTGGCCGGGCGCGGGCGGGATAATCGTCACGGTGATATACATTCTTCTCGGCAACCTGCCCTTCATAATCATTCAGAGATACAACCGCCCAAGGCTGCAGCGGCTCTACGCCATGCAGCAGCGCAAGCGAGAAAGGAGTTCTATCTGAATGCGTACCCTAATACTAAGCTGCAATACCGGCGCGGGGCATAATTCCTGCGCGAAAGCGCTTCAGGAGACCTTCACCGCCCACGGCGAGGTGTGCGACATCATCGACGCATTACAGTTCATATCCGAGCGCGCGTCCCAGTTCATTTCAAACTGGCACACGCGCATATATCTCTACGCACCGAAGCTTTTCAAGGCCGGATATCAGGGCGCGGAGAACCATGATTCTCTCTTCCGCGAGGGAACCGGAATATATAAGTTCTTGACAAGCGGTGCCGACAGAATATATGATTACATCGTCGAGGGCGAGTACGACAATATAATCTGCACTCACGTTTTCCCAGCGCTCGCCATAAGCGAAATGCAGGAGCGTCACCCTTCCATGCGGATAACGACAAGCTTCATTTCGACCGACTACACCTGCTCCCCCAGCGTCTCCGATTCCAACCTTGAATGGTATTTCATCCCCGCCGAGTCACTGAAGGACGAGTTTGTCCGCTGCGGTGTGCCGAGTGAAAAGCTCGTCGCCAGCGGTCTGCCCGCGAAGCGCGCATTTTACGCGCGCCCCGACAAGAAGGCAGCCAAGGCGGCGCTCGGGTTTGACGAAGACCAGCGTCACCTGCTGGTGATGTGCGGCAGCATGGGCTGCGGCCCGATACGCGACATCACCGAGCTTCTCTGCGAAAATATCAGCGAGGATCAGACGGTCACGGTCGTCTGCGGCTCAAACGAGGAGCTATACGAGAAGCTTAACAAGCGCTTCGGCTCCATGCCGCGCGTCCATATACGCGCAGTGGTATCCGATATGCCGCCGCTCATGCAGTCTGCCGACCTCTTCCTCACGAAGCCCGGCGGACTGAGCAGTACCGAGGCCGCCGCTGCCGGTGTGCCGATGGTGCTCATCGACGCCGTGGCGGGATGCGAGGAGCACAATCTGGACTTCTTCCTCAAGCTCGGCGGCGCTGTCACCGCTGAAACGCCCGAGGAGCTTGCAGAGCTTGCGCTCTCCCTGCTGTCGGACGAGGCACGGCTCAAAGAAATGTTCGCCGCGCTCGCGCCGTCGGACGTCATTCCCGCCGAAAAAATCTATGCGCACCTGCTCCGCTGCGCGAATAAACCGGAGCTTTAAGGAAAATGCTTGAAACAGATTTTCGCCGATTTCGCTTCAGCAAGCTGAATACGGATGAGTTCCGTCACCTGAAGCTGCTGATTTTCTGGCCCATATTCGGGCTGTTTTTCACCTTTGTGGAGCGTTTTTATAACGTCGGGCACTATTATTCGATGCACTGCCCGCTTGACGACATGATCCCGTTCTGCGAATGGTTCCTGATACCGTATCTGTTCTGGTTCGTATACCTTATCGGGACAATCGTGTACACCTTTTTCTTCGATGTAGCGGCATTTAAGCGGATGATGTATTTCATCATCATTACATATTCGATCACGATGCTGATATATCTCGTTTTCCCGACCTGCCAGGATCTGCGCCCGACGCAGTTCGCGCGGGACAACGTCCTGACGCGGTTCGTCGCATGGTTTTATAATTTTGACACTAACTCGAACGTCTGCCCGTCGATACACGTCCTCGGCTCCGTCGCCGCAATGCTCGGTCTGTGCGACTGCAGGCGGCTGCAAAACCCGAAGCTGAAGCTTCTCTTCATCCTGCTCTGTGTGCTGATATGCATCTCGACAGTGTTTATGAAGCAGCATTCGGTGCTGGATGTTCTGGCGGCGCTGCCGCTGTGCGTGATTGCCTACCCCATATGCTACAAAGCGGGACGGCATGAAAAAGTCAGCGCGGTTCAACTATAAGTTGAGCTGCGCTGACTTTTCAGCATTTATGCGTTATGAAATATTCCCGCGCAGTTTCCGCGTCGTGCTTGATCTGAGCCGACAGATCCTCGAAATCGTCGAACCTGCGCTCCGGTCTGATGAACGAATAGAAATCGACGCGCGCCTGACGGCCATAGAGATTGCCGCTGTAGTCCAGCAGGAAGCTCTCGACGCTCACGCGGCCGCTGCTGCTGACCGTCGGCCTGACGCCGACGTTCGTCACCGCAACGTAGTTCGCGCCGCCCTCGAGATAGACCCGCGTCGCGTACACACCATGTTTCGGGACAAGCACGCCCTCCGGAAAGAACATGTTTATAGTCGGCGTGCCCATCTTGGTGCCGAGGTGGTAACCGGAATGCACGGTGTCTGCCAAAGAGTGCGGATGCCCGAGCAGGCGGTTCGCCTGTTCGATCTCGCCTTCCGCGATAAGCTCGCGGATATGCGTTGAGCTGACGACGCGGCCGTCCACCGTCACGGCAGGGATTATATCGCAGCCGATGCCGCGCGCCTCGCAGTACGCCTTCAGCCGCTCCGCGGTGCCTTCGCCCTTGTAGCCGAAGCAGAAATCGTGACCCACGACTATCCAGCTGATGTTCAGCTCACGGATAAGCGAATCGATGAATTCGTCCCACGGCATGCGCATGACGTGCTGATTGAAATGGATAAACACGACGTTGTCGATGCCGAAGCAGCGCCGGATTATCTCCTCGCGCCCCAGCGCGCTGTTGATAAGCGGCACGTCCTTTCCGAAAACGAGCATATCCGGATGCACGTCAAAGCTCAGAACCGACGGAACGGCGCCTATCTCTTCCGCGCGCTGTTTCGTCTTTTTCAGCAGCGCCGCGTGTCCCAGATGCACCCCGTCGAAAAAGCCGAGGGCTATCGCTCTTTTTATCTCTGGCATGGAATTACACCTCAAAGAAGCTTTTTATAGTTTTCATGTGGCCGTTGGCAGCCCGGCACAGCGCAAGGAATTCGCCCGCCTGTGAATAGACGCGGTATTCCCCGTCCGACACTGCGCATGAAAAATCGTTGCCGCAGCGGAGCTTTCTCTCGCTGCCGCCGCTGACGGTATATTCCTCCGCGCGGCTGAACAGCGAATCGACCGGTATCAGCAGCGACTCGACGTCGCCCGCTTCTTTCGCGCGCTGGACGTCCTCGATGCTGTGCGCATCGTCAACGCTGAACTCCCCTGCGCGGATACGGCGCAGCGAGCTCATGCAGCCGCCGACATTCAGACTCTCGCCTATGTCATTGCACAGAGTTCTGATATACGTGCCCTTTGAGCATTCGACGTCAAGCGTCCAATCCGCCTTTTCTCCGCCGAGTATCTCTATGCCGTGTATCGTAACGGGGCGGGGCTTGCGCTCCACCTCGCCGCCGCGGCGGGCAATGTCATACAGCTTCTGGCCGTTTACCTTTATGGCGGAGTACATCGGGGGAATCTGCATGATATCGCCGATAAACGGCTTTATCGCGTCGGCCAGAGCCTCCCTTGTGACGCTGGCTTCGCAGCTCCGCAGTATATTGCCCGTGGTGTCCTGCGTGTCGGTGCTCACGCCGAGGCGGAGCCCCGCGATATATCGCTTGCTCTGCGCTTCGGCAAATTCCACCGCGCGCGTCGCCCTGCCGACAAACATGACGAGAAGTCCGGTCGCCATCGGGTCAAGCGTTCCGGAATGACCTATGCGCCGCTCACGCAGCATGCCTTTCAGCTTTGCCGCGATGTCATGGCTCGTCCAGCCCTCCGGCTTGTCTATTAGAAGAATGCCGTTCATTTCCAGACCTCGTCGATCACGGCGAGGAGCATGTCACGCGCCTTCTCGGGCGGGCAGTCGATCGTGCATCCGGCCGCCATCGCGTGGCCGCCGCCGCCGAACACGGCGCAGATATCGCTGCTGCTGACGTCGCGTCCGGTGCGGACGGAGACCTTGCTGCTACCGTTATCGCGCTCACGGATCGTTATATTCACCGATGCGCCCTCGGCGCGTCCGGCAAGTCCCGCCAGATCGTCGCAGTCCTCTTCGCCCGCGCCGGCCTGACGCAGCATTTCCTTCGTGATTATGGCGACGGATATCTTCCCGTCGCGGTAAAAGCCCATAGTGGAATAGATCATTCCCTCAAGCTTCAGCCGCGCGCGGGAGGCCTTGCGGAAGAACTTCACGTTCACCATGCCGGTATCCGCGCCGTACTCAAGCAGCTCCGCCGCCGCCCTGAATGTGGCGGCATTTGTGTTGAGATACTGGAAGCAGCCTGTATCCGTCGTCACGGCAATATACAGCAGGTCTGCCTCCTCCTGCGTGATGCCGCCGCACATCTCTTTTATTACCGCAAGCACGATCTCGCCGCAGGCCGCCTTATCCGGGCAGACCAGCTCTTTCTTCGCATAGTGCGAATTGGTTGGGTGGTGGTCGATGCAGAGATCGATTGCGCCGTCAAAGCCCTCGGCAAACATTTTCTCTGTCGCGACGTCTACCGACACGATGTACTTAGACTTGAAGCTTTTCGGGGCAAAGTATTTCTCAACGTGCGGCATATACTTCGTCGTGACCGCGGGGTTTCTGAAAAGATTCGCCCGTTTCCCTGCACGGCGCAGGGCGCTGCAAAGCGCGGCGGCACTGCAGAGTGTGTCCCCGTCGGGGTTTGTGTGAGTGATTATGAGAATGTTATTCTTGCTCAGAAGCAGCTGAGAACATTCCTGTGCGGTCATTCGTCCTCATCCTCGTCTTTCTTTATATCGAGACTGTTTATGACCTCGCTGATATGCGCGCCGTACTCGATACTGTGGTCTACCTCGAACACCAGCTCCGGAGTGTAGCGCAGGTTCATCGAAGTTCCAAGCTCATGGCGCAGCCAGCCGGACGCGGATTTCAGCCCCTTTTTGAACTCTTTTTCGTCCTTCATGCCCATCACGGACAGCCATATCTTCGAATAGCGCAGATCGCCCGTAGTCTCGACGCGGGTGACGCTTATCATCCCCTGCTGAACTCTCGGATCCTTTATCTCGCGCAGCAGCTTTGACATGACAAACTGTATGTCATCATTGGTTCTTGCAAGCTTGTTAGATGCCATAAAATCCTCCATGTGATCTTTCGGAAAACTCATTGCAGATACAGGGCGCTTGAAAATCAAAGCACCCTGTCCGCACATATTATCTGTTTATCTGCTCCATCACGAAGCACTCAATAACGTCGCCGATCTTGATGTCGTTGAACTTCTCGACCTGCATACCGCACTCGTAGCCGGAAGCGACTTCCTTCACGTCGTCCTTGAAACGGCGCAGGGACGCCAGCTCGCCCTCGTGGATAACGATATTGTCGCGCAGGACGCGAACCTCGCAGCCGCGCTGTATCTTGCCGTCGGTGCAGTAGCAGCCGCAGACGGTACCGACCTTGGAGACCTTGTAGGTCTCTCTGACCTCGGCGTGGCCGATGATGACTTCCTTGAACTGCGGAGCGAGCATGCCCTTCATGGCAGCTTCGATCTCGTTGATGCAGTCGTAAATGACGCGGTACATGCGCATATCGACATTGGAACGGGCTGCGCTGTCGCGCGCGGCGTTGTCCGGACGGACGTTGAAGCCGACGATAATAGCGCCGGAGGTCGCGGCAAGCATGACGTCACTCTCGTTTATCGCGCCGACCGCGCTGTGGATAACTTTAACTCTGACCTCGTCGTTGGAAATTTTCTCAAGCGAGGACTTGACGGCCTCGGCAGAGCCCTGAACATCCGCCTTGACGATGATGTTGAGGGTCTTCATCTCGCCGGACTTGATCTGGCTGAAGATATCCTCAAGGCTGACCTTCTTCGTGCCGCCCATGGAGTTATTCATCTGCTGGACTCGGCGCTCCTCGGCAAGCTCTCTCGCCATGCGCTCGTCGGCAACGGCATTGAACACGTCGCCCGCGCTCGGGACTTCGGACAAGCCGGATATCTCGACAGGCGTGGAGGGACCGGCCTCGGTCACGCGCTGTCCCTTATCGTTTATCATGGTACGGACGCGGCCGACGGCGGTACCGGCGATGATGATATCGCCCGCCTTGAGCGTGCCGTTCTGCACCAGAACGGTCATTATCGGGCCGCGGCCCTTGTCGAGACGCGCCTCGATGACAGTTCCCTTTGCGGCACGGTTGGGGTTGGCCTTCAGCTCCTGAACCTCGGCGAGAACGACGAGGTTTTCAAGCAGATTGTCGATACCCATGCCGGTCTTTGCGGATATAGGGCACACAATCGTATCTCCGCCCCACTCTTCAGGCACGAGGTCATACTCGGTGAGCTGCTGCTTGATACGGTCGGGGTTTGCGCCGACGGTGTCCATCTTGTTTATCGCGACGACCACGGGGATGTTCGCGGCCTTCGCGTGGTTGATGCTTTCTATGGTCTGTGGCATGATGCCGTCATCCGCCGCGACAACGAGGATCGCGATATCGGTGACCATTGCGCCGCGGGCGCGCATGGAGGTGAACGCCTCATGTCCTGGGGTGTCGAGGAAGGTGATGGGGCTGCCGTTTATCTCAACGGTGTAAGCGCCGATATGCTGCGTGATGCCGCCCGCCTCGCCGGAGACGACGTTCGCGTGGCGGATATAGTCAAGCAGAGAGGTCTTGCCGTGGTCAACGTGACCCATGACGACGACGACCGGTGCTCTGGGCAGCAGGTCTTCCGGCTTATCCTCATGATCGTCGATCAGGCGCTCCTCGACGGTGACGATGACTTCCTTCTCGACCTTGCAGCCGAGCTCCATGGCGACGAGCGCCGCGGTGTCATAGTCGATAACATCGGAAACGGAGGCGAACACGCCGAGCTTGAAGAGCTGCTTTATGACCTCGGACGCAGTCTTCTTCATACGGGAGGCCAGTTCGCCGACGGAAATTTCGTCGGGTATCTCGACCTTGAGCTGCTGCTTCTTCGCTATCTCGAGCTGAAGCTTCTGCATACGGTTGCGCTCTTCCTGACGGCGCTTGGACGAGGCGGACTGCTGGTTCTGGCGCTGCTTGGACTTGCTGACAATCTTTTCCTTGGTGCCAAGGCGCATATTGCCGGAACCGGTCTTGCTGCCGGCCATATCCTCAAACTTCTCGTTATATTTCTCAATATTCACAGCCGCGCTGCCGCGGGTGTCGATAACGCGCTTCTCCGCGACCTGACGCGGAGTGTGCGGCTTATTGGGCTTCTCGGCCTTTTTGGGCTGCTGCGGAGCCGGCTGCTGCGGCTGAGCGGGCGCCATGCTCTGCTGAGCGGGCGCCGTGCTCTGCTGAGCGGGCTTTTTCTCGGGTGCGGCCGCGGTCTTTTCGGGCGCGGCCTCCTTCTTCGCAGTAGCAGCGGGCTTCTCCGGCACCTTGAAGATATCCTCAAGGGACGCGGCCTGGTTATGCTGGGTCATATACTCGAAGATAACGTCAAGCTCATGATTCTCCAACACCTGCATATGGTTCTTCGGCGGCGCAATATAATCAGTCAGGATCTGGCTGATCACCTTGGACGTCACATTAAAATCCTTTGCAACTTCATGCACTCTATACTTAATCATGCTCATACGTTATTCCTCCTCTTTCCGATCCTCTTGTTCTTCTCATGCGCCGCGGCCTCTTTCTTGCGCCGGTCGGCTTTCTCAAATCGCCGCTGGATCTCAGCCGTGCTCTCGTCATAGCCCTCCGGTACAGCCGCCGCAAGAGATTTCATAAAGGCGTTTGCAAACCCGATATCCGTTATCGCCGCCATTGCGCAACTGGACACGCCGACATGCGCGGCGATCTCATCCTTGGTAAACGGCAGCGTTACCGTGACAACGTCGCGCCCGTGCGTAAAGCCCCTTGCACGGCTTTGGGCATTGTCAGACGCGTCCGACGCGAGAAGCAGCAGCTTTGCCTTGCCTGCTCTCACCGCGCCGCCGGTATTCGTCTCGCCCACGGCGATTGCGTTCGCCTTTCGCATGAGGCCTAGAAGATTGAGCGTTTTTTCTCTCATTTTTCGGCCTCCATCTCTTCATTCAGTTTTTCGTACACCGCTTCGGGTATCTGCGTTGAAAACGCGCGCTCAAGCGCTTTGGCCTTTATCGCCTGCTTCAGGCAAGCCGGAGCTGGGCAGATATACGCCCCGCGTCCCGGAGCCTTGCCCTTGAAGTCCAGCGATATCTCGCCTTCCGGCGAGCGGACAACGCGGATAAGCTCCCGCTTCGGCTTCATCTCGCGGCAGCCAAGACACTGCCGCATTGGTATTTTCTTCTGCATCCTGACGCCGCCTTTCTTTTAAGATTAAGCCTCGGATTCGGGCTTGATGTCTATCTTGTAGCCGGTGAGCTTTGCAGCGAGACGGGCATTCTGGCCTTCCTTGCCGATGGCGAGGGAAAGCTGATTGTCCGGCACGATGACGCGGCAGCTCTTGCCGTCGTCAAGCATGGTGACGCTGATGACCTCGGACGGGGACAGCGCCGCGGCAATGTACTCCTCCGGATCCTCGCTGTACTTGACTATGTCTATCTTCTCACCGCCGAGCTCGTTGACGATGCTGGCAACACGACCGCCCTTCGGGCCGACGCAGGAGCCGATGGGATCGACGTTCGGGTCTGCAGACCAGACGGCCATCTTGGTGCGGCTGCCGGCTTCGCGGGCGATGGACTTTATCTCGACGGTGCCGTCGTAGATTTCAGGCACCTCAAGCTCGAAAAGGCGCTTGACAAGGCCGGGGTGGGTGCGACTGATGAGCACCTGCGGGCCTCTGGTGGAATTTCTTACCTCAACGACGTAGACCTTGATGCGGTCACCCTCTTTGAGCTCTTCGGTCTTGATGCGCTCATTCGCGGCAAGCATGGCTTCCGTAAATTCGCTGTTGGAGGCGATGCGGATGGAGACGCTTCCGTTGCGCGGCTCGATATGGGAGACGACGCCGGTCAGGATCTCATGTTCCTTGGAGGTGAACTCCTCAAAGACGAGGCCGCGCTCGGCTTCGCGTATGCCCTGGATGATGACCTGCTTTGCAGCCTGAGCCGCGATGCGGCCGAACTTCTTGGTCTCCACCGGCACGCCGACGACATCGCCGATCTTCGCACGCTTGCTGATCTTCTTTGCCGCCTCAAGATTTATCTCAAGATTGGCATCCTCAACTTCCTCAACGACAGTCTTTTTCACGACCATGTCTATGCGCTTCTTGTCCTCGTCAAGAATGACTTCAACATTGTCCGCGCAGTCAGGATTGTCACGGCGGAAGGCCGCGAGCATTGCCTGATTAATTTTGTCGTACATGTAGCTTCTGGGAATGCCCTTTTCCTTCTCGATATCTTCTATGGCTTCAAAAAATTCTGCGTTCATTTCTATAACCCCTTTTATATCGTTGCGTGCAGTCTTACCTGCGCCACCTGTGATTTGTCAAATTCAAGAGTTTCCTTGCCTGATGTGATCGTCACTCTGCCGTTATCGTAGGCCGCAAGCACGCCGACAAAAGCCTTGCGCCCGTCTTTCGGCTGATACAGCTTTACCTCGACCTGGCTTCCCATGAACTGTTCAAAGTCGGACGGCCTTTTCAGCTCCCGCTCCGCTCCCGCAGAACCTACCTCGAAAACATAGCTGTCGGGTATTGGATCAGCCTCGTCCAGCAGCGGGTCAAGCGCGCGGCTTATGCGCTCGCAGTCGTCTATCGACACTCCGCCCTCTTTATCAATGTACACTCTGAGATACCAGCTCCCCGCCTCGCGGACATATTCAACGTCCCACAGCGAACAGCCCTCGTTTTCCACAACCGGTTTTGCAAGGGCAAAAACCCTGTCAGTGATTTTGCTCATACGTCACTCACTTCCACATTTTAGTATGGCCATGCCGTTCGTAAAAAAGAGTGAGCCGAAGCTCACTCTGACATTACCATAATCCTTACTATGTAATAATACCACTGTATCTTGTATATTGCAAGAACTTTTTTCCCGCCGTGCAATATATTTCGCGCGCTGACTCTTACAGCGTGTAATTCGGATTATAATGGGCGTAGAATTCCTCAAAGCAGATGCCGTTTTCCATGATGAACTGAGCCGCTTCCTTCCCGACGTAGCGGTAATGCCAAGGCTCGTCCCATCCGGTGAGCAGCACCTTGCGCGTCGGGTAGCGCTTTATAAAGCCGTACTCCGCACAGTGCTCGTCAAGCCAATCATAGAAATCGTGGTTCATGTTTTCATAGACAAGCTTCTGATAGTGCCGGTCATAGATATCGACCGCGAGGCCGAGCTGATGCTCGCTGCTGCCGGGGAACATGGTGATCTTCTTCGCTTCCTCGACTGCGAGCTGATACTCCGGCTTGTTATAGTCCGTGGAGATGCCCATTTCCATCGCTATCTGCGTGGTTTTGCCGTTGAATAGCTGGTTCTGATAGGTGTACGTTCTGTACGCCGCACCGATAACGACGTTGAAGCCCGCGTCCTTGAGCGCCTGGATCATGTCGTTCAGGTCGCCGACAGCGCGCGCGTCAAAGCTCATGCGGTAGCCGTCTATCTCCGTCAACTCCTCAGGCTCGAAGGCCGAGGACAGGAGGTTGTCGCTGTTGACGAGCTTATAGCGCCAGTCGTCGAGAAACTCGTCCTGATCTATCTGCGGCCAGATATCCGCCGTAGGCTCAGGGGTATTGACCGAGGCGGGGTCAAGAAACGAGACGCTGTCGCTCTTTATGTATGCGCCGTCAACGCCGCCGAATATGACATCCGTCATATTCTCGGTGCGGGAATCTATAATGGTGTAAAGCACAAGGCACAGTATTGCCATGGTTATGAGCCATAAAACTTTCTTTCCTTTCACTGCCCTGCACCTGCCTTTCACAAATAAAATATAAGTTATTATATCACCATTTCCGCATCAATTCAAGTCCCGCGGCCGCACTCCTCCCCCACCGCGGATTTTACGGGCATCCGGCGGCGCGGCGGGCGGTAATAGTGCGGCGATATCCTGAATATATATTTCTGTGCTGAAATGAATATGGAGGTGGAATTATGGCGAAAACACCGCTTTTTCGGGGTTCCTGCACCGCGATAATCACGCCGTTTACGAAAACCGGCGTCGATTACGAGCAGCTTGAGCGGAACATAGAGTTTCAATATGAAAACGGCACCGCCGCGGTTGTTGCCTGCGGCACGACCGGCGAAAACGCGACGCTCACCGGCGGTGAGCACAGTGAGGTCATCCGTCGGGTGATACACACGGCCAAGGGGCGCATGAAGGTCATCGCCGGTGTCGGCGGGAACAACACGGAGCGCGTTCTGAGGCGAGCCGAGGACGCGAAGTTCATGGGGGCAGACGGCATACTTATGATCTGCCCATATTACAACAAGACGACGCAGAAAGGGCTTATCGAGCACTTCACATACGTCGCCGACCGCGTCGACCTGCCGATGATATTGTATAACGTCCCCAGCCGTACCGGCATGAGCATTGCTCCGGAGACGTACAAAGCCCTGTCGGAACACCCGAACATAAACGGCGTGAAGGAGGCGTCCGGCGATATCGCGCTTGTCGGCACGATACGCAGCCTGTGCGGCGACGCGCTGAATATCTGGAGCGGTAACGACAGCGACACCGTGCCGATGATGGCGCTCGGTGCGCACGGTGTCATATCCGTTGCAAGCAATATCGTCCCCGCCGCCGTCACGAAGCTGTGCGCCCTGTGCCTTGACGGAAACTATCCTGAGGCGACGGCGCTGTACGCAAAGTACGCGGCCTTCTTCTCCGCACTGTTCATCGAGACGAACCCCATCCCTGTCAAGACCGCAATGCGGCTTGCGGGCATGGACAGCGGGATAATGCGTCTGCCGCTGACGGAGATGTACGAAAGCAATCTCGAAAAGCTGAAAGCCGCGATGCACGACATCGGCATTGAGACATGATCTGACAGACTATGTGAAACGGCCCTGGAGCGCTCCCTCAATGGATGCGCCCCAAGGCCGTTATTCTTTCTCTGCGGTTGATCATATTTTTGCTTCAAGAATGGAGTTCAGTCCAGCACGATGTCTTTTTTCTTTCCGTTTTTCTTTCTCGGGTACTGACGAATACGGGTGACGAAATCCAGATTGATGATCTCAAGCTCACCGGAATTCTTCTCGATGACCATACCGCCGTCATCGATTTCCTTTATCACGCCCTGCACACTGCCGTCGTTTGATGTGATCGTATAAATGATGCACTCTTCTCCGATAAACCGTTTTGCCAGTTCTTTCATAATGCTGTTCTCCTTATTCTGCATTTTTCGGTTCAAGATATGTCTGACTGCCGCCAGCCGTCTTCTTCGTGCTATCCATGGTATAATTACAAGGACGACCAAGACGAACAAGATTAGGTAAGTATTTCCGTTCATTTACGTTTTTCCTTATGGCGCATGATAAAAGCAATAGCCAATTCGGCTGCTCCGACAATCAGCCATACAACGCCGATGGCGGTATTTTTCACCCACAAGAACCAAAGCAGCGACACCAAAAGCCAAGTGACCGCTAGAACAAAACAACCGGTACTGCTGAGCTTCATTAAAGTTTCCTCCTTGAAAGAAATCACGGGATTTTAATCCCTGCTTTGGAGCAGCGCATTGCTTCTCTGCAATATACCGACAGATTGACAAGCCAGATAAGGCACACTACCAGCGACGGCAGGAAGCCGATCCCGAATACCAGCGCACAGACTGCAAGCACGATAGCCAGAACCGCACAAACGGAGCCCGTTGCGGTGTATGCTTTATAGGCGCATTTGCCGATCATAATTTTCTCGGCCTCGTCGCAGCTGTCCACCCACTTTTTCTGGAACTTCATATCATAGACGGATACATCCTTCACAGGATTTGTATGCTTGGCGGCGTCAACGCACTTCTGCTGTATAACGATTGTCTCGACCATAATGGCCAGGAATCCAACTATGCTGGCAAAAACCGCATATGTGCCCGGCCTGCTGTCAAACGCGGCAAAGCCCGCAGAGTACGACGCAGCAATGAGAAAATAGGAGATGACCAGCGCGGCGCTGGATATCCACATCGCAGTTGATATCTTCCCGTCGATGATGTCGGCCAGCTCCTCATCTTCGCCGTCCCACGTGCCGATCAGCTTCTTCGCGCAACGGTAAATGGGGACACAGACAGCAGGCACTATGACTGCCAGCGCCAGCATGAGCCACGGCGCGATACGCGTACCGAAGAACGCGCCCGCGGCTTTTATGCTTCCGGTCAGTTCGTTCAGCGCGCATTTTCCGGAGAAATAGCCTATCACTCCGCCTATAAGCGCGCACACGACAAAAAGAAGGATGAATTTCGGCAGAGCCTTTCGATTCGTCCGCTTGATCTCATTGTTATCCATTGTCTTCTTCCTCCTGTAAAAAGAAAACTTCTTCCACTGTAACGCCGCACACCTTTGCGATCGTCAGGGCAAGGGCGACGGACGGCGAATAGTCGCCCCGCTCGATCAGGCTTATCGTCTGGCGGGACACGCCGCACAGGCGCCCCATCTCCTGCTGATTGACGTTCAGTGCGGCTCTGCGTTCCTTCAAACGATTCCGCAGTATCATACAGCACCTCCAGTTGACAACATTATACGTCTTAATGACAAATATCCTTGTCATTTTGCATTGTACTCTTGTCAGCTATATTTGTCAATAACTATTTAAAAATTAAGGGAGAGGTCTTATCTGCAAAGCCTCTCCCCGTGTGTTTAAGTCGTTATAGAATTTTTATCTCAAGCTCCGCGCTCGGCTCATCCGGTATATACACCGAGCAGAAATATCCGCCATGCTCCGCTGTGCGTATGGTTCCGGGCAGACCGCCGATTGTGCAGAATGAGCCAAGCGGTATCCCCGCGCCGAGGGCTTTCACATAGCTCTCCTTCATAGTCCAGACGCGCGTAAATGCCGCTCCCCTGTCCGCGGAATTCAGCACATATTCCCTCTCCCGCGGCGTAAACCTCCGCTCAAGGATACGCACATCCGCCGCGGCGCGCTTCTGGATATCAACGCCTATCGCCCGATCATACACCGCGCAGGCGCAGCGATTCCCAGAGTGCGACAGGCTGAAGCGCAGCGGCACATCCGCAAGCTCCGGCTTGCCGGATTTGTCGGTTACTATCTCCACCGGAAATTCTATCTCCGGCATGGTATCGCGCAGGGCATATATCAGCAGCCGCTCCGCGCATATCCCCTCGGCGCGCCGCGCAGCGCTCTTCGCCGCGCGCAGCTTATCGAGCCGGTACCGCGAAAAGATCGCCTCGTCCGCCGTTGCCGTTGCGTTTATCTCGGATATATACAGCCGCGGTGTCATGCGCGCATAGCGTCGATGGTTTTGCCGATAAGTTCCGACAGCTCCATGTCAAGCATCTCCGCGCCGCGGCGTATCACGTCGCGCGAGCATCCGGCGGCAAACTTCTTGTCCTTGAATTTCTTCATCACGGACTTGACCTCCATGCCATCAAGTCCGGTCGGGCGCATGAGCGCAACCGCGCCGATCAGTCCGGTCAGCTCGTCAGTCGCAAACAGCACTTTCTCCATGTACTTAACCGGCTCGACATCTATGCAGATGCCGTAGCCATGGCTGATAACAGCATGGATGACGTCCTCGTCTATATCGTTCTCGTGCAGCAGCTCTATCGCCTTGACGCAGTGCTGCTCCGGATACAGCTCAAAATCGATGTCATGCAGCATTCCGACGGTGCGCCAGAAATCGACGTTCTCCGGATCGTATTCTTTTGCAAATTCGCCCATGACCTTTGAGACCGTCTCGCCGTGCTGAATGTGAAACGGCTCCTTATTATATTTCTTCAGCAGTTCTTCCGCTTGTTCAGGTGTAGGTATGTAGCTCATTTTATCTGTCTCCCGTGTATAAAAATTGCCCGACGCCGGTGGAATATCCGCCTGACGTCGGGTACATGATAACGCTGTTTTCTCCGGAAATCAAGAAAAAATCACGGATTCGCGCTGACGGACGGGGTCGCGCCGACATTCGCCGTGCCGCCGCCCATATTTGCCGTGGAGTTCGGCTCGTCAGCGTTGCCGATGATGCCGTCGGTATCGTTTACCATGCCGTCGCTGACATCGGGTGATACAATGGGGCTCATGCTCGGACTCGCGGTCGGCTCGGTCATGGAGCCGTTGGTTTTATTATCGCCGCAAGCCGTGAGAGACAGCAGCATCACAACGGCAAGCAGCAGAAATATAAATCTTTTCATGCTTTTCCTCCTGTTATAATTTCAAAGCTATTATCTGACTCTGCGCCGCATTTATTCAAAAAATTTAATGCCGCGATTGCTATATGGTGAAAAACATGATAATATGAAAATATGGAAAGTTTAAAGAAAAATCAGATATACCGCGTCAATATCGACGCTTATTCATCGGACGGTGGCGGAGTCTGCCGTGTCGGCGGCAGAGCCGTGTTCGTTCCGGGCGCGATCCCCGGCGAGGAGTGGGAAATAAAGCTCGTCAAGGTCACGGCGACAGCCGTATACGCGCGCGGTGAGCGGCTCATCGCCCCATCGGCGCAGCGCATCGAGCCTGACTGCCCGTACTATTCCCGCTGTGGCGGCTGTGACTGCCGTCATATAAATTACGAAGAAGAGCTTCGCTTCAAGCTTGGCCGTGTGAACGACGCACTGCACCACATCGGCAAGCAGCAGCTTGAATGTACCGAGATTCTCGGCAGCGCCGCGAGAGATAATTATCGCAACAAGGGCATTTTCGCCGTCGCCAACTGTGACGGGGCGGCGCGCTTCGGCTTTTACCAGCCGCGCAGTCACCGGCTCGTTGCCATCGACGGCTGCCGCGCCCAGAATGAGCTGAGCAACCGCGCGGCAAAATCGGTTGTCGATTTCATAAACGAGCGCGGCATACCGGCCTACGACGAGGAGACCGGACGCGGCGCGGTGCGCCATGTGTTCTGCCGCCGCGCGGTGAACGGCTCGGACGCCGTGGTCTGCATAGTCTCGGCCAAGGGTTTCGGTGCGGACACTCAGGCGCTTGTGGACAGGCTCCGCCGCGACTGCCCAGAGCTGACGGGGATTGTGCTGAATATCAATAAGACTCGCGGAAACACCGTGCTGTCCGGTGATTTTTACACGTTGTACGGCAGAGCCGATATGCGCGATACGCTGTGCGGCCGCGGCTTCGACATCGCACCGCAGGCGTTTTTCCAGATCAATCCCCCGCAGGCCGAGCGGCTCTATCAGCGCGCCTGCGAATACTGCTTCGAGCAGCCCGCGAAGCTGGTGTTCGACCTCTACTGCGGCGCGGGTACGATAAGCCTGTGTCTTGCCCGGCAGGCGGAACGGGTGATCGGCGCGGAGATTGTACCGGAGGCAATAGAAAACGCGCGGCACAACGCGGAAATGAACGGAGTCCGGAACGCCGAGTTCATCTGCGGCGACGCGGGCGATGCGGCGGCGGAGCTTGCCGCGCGCGGCCTGCGGCCAGACGCCGTTGTGGTCGATCCTCCGCGCAAGGGCATGAGCGCGGAGGCCGTCGCGGCTGTCGCGTCGATGTATCCTGAGTGCGTGGTCTATGTCTCCTGCGACCCCGCCACACTCGCGCGCGATATCCTGCGCTTCACCGAGTATGGCTACGAGCTGAAGAAGATCACGGCAGTGGACATGTTCCCGAGAACATGCCACGTTGAGACGGTGGCCCTCTTGTCACGGGAAACAAATCCACTGACGGTTGAGGTCAGAATGGAAGTGGAAACCGGCGAGATCAAGGAGCATCCGACCTATAAGCGTATTCAGGAGTATGTGCAGGAGAAGTACGGCTTCAAAGTCCATACGGCATATATCGCCGAGGTCAAGCGTATGGTCGGACTGGATATGCAAAAAGCGCCGAACGCAGTGGAGCAGAGAAAACATGAGTATCATCCCTGCCCGCCCGAAAAGGTCGAGGCAATCAAGGATGCGCTGCGGCATTTTGGCTTAATTTCAGAGTGAGTTTACGGATAAAAGCCCAGCACCACGCCATAAAGTGGTGCTGGACTTCTTTTTTGTCATGCTTCTGGGCTTTTTTTGAGGATAAAACCGCCTGTGTGCCGTTTGCTTTTCTTTGCCATATTGACACGCTGCCCTCTGTTCGTCGTGGCGACTGTGCGTTTTCGGGATAGAAATGGACACTTTTCTTCGTATATGGAGAAAGCCAGAGAGCGAATTGTCAAACTAAGTGCAACAGGAAGAGAGTTCAAAGACCCACAAATCCTGAGCAGAACGGAAATTAAGAACCTTACGAGGCCTGGCGT
>JABLTO010139388.1_pt1 | contig 78256 bp, 84 predicted proteins | sample 7160091 | NCBI WGS metagenome assembly JABLTO01 (sample SAMN14651225, study PRJNA627086) | human gut metagenome | isolation source: feces | host: Homo sapiens | reverse complement strand
TACGCAGCAGGGGGAGTGTGAGGGGGTAACGAAGTGTCGGTGCGGTAGTGAATGACATGCCGGGGGCATGTCAGAGCCGCACCGTGACCGAGCCGAAGCGAGAAAGGTCCCGCCTCAAATTAGATTATAGCCATCAAAAATGCCTGAGTTATCAGGCTTTTTTGACGAGCATAGCGAGATTTTTCGTGAAGCAAAGCTTCACAAAAAATGTGGCGTGTTTTGAAGCGCGCAAAAAAGTCACAAGACTTTTTTGACACGCTGAAAAAACGCACCCCACGGGGTGCGTTTTTTCATATCAAATGTAGTCCGTTCTCGGCAGCGAGCCTTGGCGCTCGGGCGGAAGCTCGGTGTTGTCGGGGGTCTGCTTTTTCATGCCGACCTTTAACAAAAGCGGCGTTACGAGCGTCGTCACGATTACCATGAGGACGATGGCGGGGAACATCTTTTCGCTGACAAGACCCGCCTGTGCGCCCTTTTGCGCAACGATAAGTGCGACCTCACCTCGTGATACCATACCGAGGCCTATCGACATCGAGTCATACGAGCCGAAGCCCGTGAGCCTTGCGCCGAGACCGCAGCCGATGATCTTGGTGACGACCGCAACGACGGTCAGCGCAATCGCAAACGCAACGAGCGAGCCGCCGAAGCCCGACAGGTCGGTCTTTATGCCGATGGAGGCAAAGAATATCGGGGAGAAGAGCATGTAGCCCATGACATTCATCTTCTTTGCGGCGTACTGTCTGGTATCCGACAGGTCGCAGAGAATAAGTCCGGCAAAGTATGCGCCGGTGATATCGGCGATGCCGAAGAAGCCCTCGGCGCAGTAGGAAAGGATGAAGCAGAACGCCAGCGCATAGATGGCGATGCGGCGGTGCTCGCCCCACAGGTGCTCAAATCTTGCGAAAATCTTGCGCACGATAAAGCCCACGACACCGATGAACACGAAGAATGCGATTATGCGCACAAACACCATAACAGGGTTGACGCTGCTGTCGGTGAAGCCGGTGAGCACCGTCAGAACGATGATGCCCAGTACATCGTCGATGACCGCAGCGCCCATTATCGCCGTGCCGACCTTGCTCTTGAGCTTGCCCATCTCACGCAGAGTTTCAACGGTTATCGACACCGAGGTCGCAGTCAGCACAACGCCGATGAATGCCGCCTTGAGCATATTGAGGCTGTCGGCAGCATCGTTATAAAACGCAAGGTAGCAGGCAGCGCCGCCGATAAACGGCACGACAACGCCGATGGCGGCGATGACGAGCGCCGAAATGCCGGTGTTCTTGAGATCCTGCATATTGGTGTCAAGACCTGCGGTGAACATGAGTAGGATAACGCCTATCTCGGCGGTCTTGGTGAGAAAATCACTCTCGCCGACGATGCCGAACACACTCGGGCCGATGAGCAGACCTGCGATGAGCGCACCGACGACCTGCGGCATATGAACACGCTCGCTTGCCAGACCGAGAATTTTCGTCGACAGCATAATTGCGGCGATCACGAGCAGAAAGCTATAATCCATTTTACTACCTCGCACACTCTTTTTTTGCGGGAAGTATTATAACGCTGCTCGAAACTGCATTCAATCCACAAAAATTCATGAGCTTTTGCGCCGATTTTCGTCGTTTTTTATGAGATATTACAAATCATGCATAAACAGACTTTGCGCTATGATTATTCGGAATGTATGGGGTAAAAACTTAACGGCCGTGTTAACACGACCGTTAAAAATGCATCAAAGAGACTTCTTGTTTCTTGCAGATTTTATGCCCTTTTCGGCGAGGCTCAGGAGGAACGAGCGAAGCTCGGGTGCCTTGCGGAACTGGTTTGCAAGCTCGAGCGATTTGCGCAGCGACTGCTCGCTGAACTCGGACAGCGTGAACGCTCCCGTGGAGGTGAGCACATCGAATATCTCCTCGACGAGCTCACGGCGCTCGTCGGAATCCATGTCGGCTATCGCCTCATCGATCGCGGCGTTAAAGATCTTGCTTGCGTCGCTAAGCTCCGGACAGTGGATGAACCTGTCACGGAACACATCCCATGTAAAGCCGTCGTGTCCGGCTGCGCCTGCGTCGCTGGCCTGTATGACATCGAGCCTGCCGACCTGCGTGAGCAGCATGCCGACGATGGACATGTAGGGGACGAAGGTGGTTATCCTGTCCTGCATGCGCTTGTAGCCCTCGGTCTCCAAAAAGGCGGGCATGAAGCCCGGGCCGTCATAGCAGTTGACCTCGAGTATCCTGTCCTGTATCTCCTCGGACACGGTGCAGGCGGCGTAAACGGCGAGGTTTCCGCCCTTGGAGTGGCCGCAGACGATGATGGGGCCGTCGTAGGTCTCGGCCGCCCATTCGAGGTACGCCTTGGCGTCTGACTGTGCCGGTACGACCTCTTTGACGGCAAGCTCGCAGTTTTCCTTCCAGCCGACTATCGTATCGTCCGTGCCTCTGAATGAGACATACTTCACGCCGTCCGGCGAAAACACCGTCAGCGCCGAGAACTGCTCGGTTTTCTCGACGACTATCTTGTTTATAAAGCCCGAGAGCTTAATGTCTCTGAATCTGTCCGACAGCGCTATCTTGCGCAGCATGGGCAGCGTGCTTGCCGAGGCGATGAGCCCGAGCTTGTCGCCTGCGTCCTCGTGTGTTGCAAAGTAGCTGCCGACGGCCTCGTTGACGGTCACGGTCCTGTCGTCTGCGGGGATTATCCCCGTGTAATCGGGCTTGCCGATGCAGGTGAAAATGTACTTATCTATCTCGTTGACGGGTACGGTGTCGAAGCTTAAGTCCCCTCGCCAATCGACATAGTCCAATGCGTTTGCCATAAATCACTTTACTCCTTTCGGGGTTTGGGTTTACTTATTATAACATGAGCTGCTCCGCCCGAAAACCGTTCGGGCGCAGAATTTACACTAATTTTATGGGGTCGACCGTCTCGTCGAACTCGGCCTCGGTCATGCAGCCGAGGTCGAGCACCGCCTGCTTGAGACTGATGCCCTCGGTCTGTGCCTTTTTGGCGCACTTGGCGGCAAGGTCGTAGCCTATCTTCGGCGTAAGGCAGGTGACGAGCATCAGCGATGAATCAAGAAACTCCTTCATCTTCTCTGCGTTCGGCTCAATGCCGTCGGCGCAGTGGATGCGGAACGAGTTCATTGCGTCGGTCAGAAGCTCAGCCGACATGAGAAAGTCATACGCCATGACAGGCTGGAACACATTCAGCTCAAAATTGCCCTGACTTGCGGCAAAGCCGATGGCGGCGTCGTTGCCCATGACCTGCACGGCGACCATCGTCAGCGCCTCGCACTGGGTGGGGTTGACCTTGCCGGGCATGATGCTGCTGCCGGGCTCGTTTGCGGGGATGCTTATCTCGCCCAAGCCGCAGCGAGGACCGGCGGCGAGCCAGCGCACATCGTTTGCTGTCTTCATGAGGTTAGATGCAAGCGCTTTCATAGCGCCGTGCGCAAACACCAGTGCATCACGGGAGGTAAGCGCATGGAACTTGTTGCAGTCGGGGGTAAAATCGCTGCCTAAAAGCTTGTTTAGATGTCCGCACACGCACGCATCGAAATCTGCCGGAGCATTCAGCCCCGTGCCGACGGCGGTGCCGCCGATGGCGAGCTTTTTAAGCTCGGGAAGCGCCGTCTTTATCATCTCGCACGGCACTTCGACGAGTCTCCGCCAGCCGGAGACCTCCTGCGCAAACCTGAGCGGCACGGCATCCTGCAAATGCGTGCGGCCTATCTTTATAACATCAGGGTATCTCGCCTCCAGCGCCGCAAAGGACGCAGCCAGCGCCTCGCAAGAGGGTATGAGCTTTTCCTCAAGCTCGGTGACGGCGGCGATATACATCGCCGTGGGGTAGGTGTCGTTTGACGACTGCGAGCGGTTGACATCATCGTTGGGGTGAAGCTTCACCCCACGCTCGGCGGCAAGGTGCGCAATGACCTCGTTGACGTTCATATTTGTCTGCGTGCCGCTGCCGGTCTGCCACACGGCAAGCGGAAACTCGCTGTCCCATCTGCCGTCGGCAATTTCATTGCACACGGCGCAGACAGTCTCCGCCTGCTCGGGCGTGAGGCACCCGTGCTCCATGTTCGCCATGGCGCAGGCGGCCTTGAGGTGCGCAAAGGCATGGATCACCGCAAGCGGCTGCTTTTGTGTGCCTATCTTAAAGTTTTCAAAGCTGCGCTGGGTCTGAGCACCCCAGCGATGCTCTGCGGGCACCTCGACTGCGCCCATGCTGTCATATTCGGTTCTCGTTTTCATAAAATCACCCACTGATATTATTTTGCCTTTTCGGCGTTTTGTCAATGCTTTTGTCTTGAACTCGGGGACGAATTTTGCTACAATCGGGGCATAATTTTCTTCAAGGAGTGATATATGTGAAGCAGTATGTTGTTGACGCTTTTACCGACCGTGTGTTCGGTGGCAATCCGGCGGCAGTGTGCGTTATGGACAAGTGGCTCGACGAGGAAACGATGATGAACATCACCCGTGAAAACAACCTCTCCGAGACCGCCTTCTGCGTTCCCGAAAACGGCAGGTACCGGCTGCGCTGGTTTACCCCGGGCGGCGAGATCGACCTGTGCGGTCACGCCACGCTCGGCACTGCGTATGTGATAATGAACTATGTTGAGCCGGAAAAGACCACCGTGTCGTTTGACACATTAAGCGGTGAGCTCACCGTCGTGCGCAAGGGCGAGCTTTACGAGATGGACTTCCCCGCTTACGACCTCAGGCCCGTGGAGGTAACGGACGCCATGGCCGACGCTATCGGCGTGAGACCCGTAAAGGCGTTCATGGGTCGTGACCTGCTGTGTGTTCTGGAAAACGAGGAGCAGGTGCGCTCTTTCACTCCCGACGGCGTGAAGGTCAAGGCGCTTGACGGACTTCTGCTGCACACGACAGCCGCCGGAAGCGGCGAATTTGACTGCGTCTCCCGTTCGTTTGCGCCGAAGCTCAATGTCGCCGAGGACCCCGTGTGCGGCTCGGGTCACTGCCACATCGTGCCCTACTGGGTCGGCGTCAAGGGCAGCAACGAGATAACTGCGTATCAGGCAAGCCGCCGAGGCGGTACGCTCTACTGCCGTCAGGTCGGCGAGCGCATCAAGATGAGCGGCAAGGCAGTCACCTACTCGGTCGCAGAAATCAATTTCTAAAGAAATTATACTTTTCTTTGAAAAAAATCTAAAACCTCCGCAATGTCATGAGGTTTTTTCCGTCCTTATGTTTAGATGGGCTGCTTGTCAGCTCTCGGTAGCCATTTGAAAGGAGAATATGGAACATGCCTAATTACGTTATTCTGGACGACTACAATGATCAGTTTGCTAAATTTGGTAAGCTCACATTTTTCTGGATTCTTCTGAAGATCATCTTCTGATCAATCCCGGAAAAGCAAAAACAACCGCTCGGACATAATCCAAGCGGTTGTTTTTATATATGCCGTGTGGTAAAATGGTCGCAAAAACGGGAGGTCGGCATGCCGAACTTTAAGCTCGTTGTCTGCTACGACGGAAGCCGCTACAAGGGCTGGCAGAAGCAGGGCAACACCGAAAACACCATACAGGCAAGGCTCGAAAATGCCTTGAGCGGCATACTTGGCGAGCCTATCAAGATAAGCGGCTCAGGCAGGACGGATGCCGGAGCGCACGCAAAAATGCAGGTAGCATCGTTCCGTTCAGCGGCAAAAATGCCGCCGGAGGAGATTCTTAAAAGGCTGCGGGGCATGCTGCCGGAAGATATCGGTGCAGTGTCTGCCGATATCGCCGAGCCACGCTTCCACGCACGGCTTTCCTGCGTAGGCAAGACCTATGTCTACCGTGTGTGGAACAGTGACCGCCCGAATGTTTTCGAGCGCAAGTACCTGTACACGGTCGCAGACCCGCTCGACCTTGCAGCGATGCAAAAGGCCGCCGGGCATTTTACCGGCAGCCATGATTTTTCGGCGTTTTGCTCGCTAAAGCACATGAAGCGCTCCGCCGTCCGGCGCATTGACGGACTGCGTATCGAGCGGCTCGGAGACGAGGTGCGCTTCACCGTTTCCGGCGACGGGTTTTTGTACAACATGGTGCGCATCATTGTCGGCACTCTGCTTGAGGCAGGCCGTGGCAATTTATCGCCCGATGCCATCCCCGACATTCTCGCCTCCCTCGACCGCCAAAACGCAGGCCCAACCGCACCGGCAAAGGGTCTGTGTCTCGAACAAGTTAGATATTAAAAAATGCTCCACAGTGTGGAGCATTTTTTCTTTACGAATTGTGTGCGTTTGCCGTTTGGGCATTTTGGAATTTGACCTTGGAGACGAGATAGGCCACAAGGCCGAACACGGCGGCAGGGAGTACCCAGCCGAGGCCGAGCGATGCCAGCGGCAGGCTGTCGACAACGGGGACACTCATACCGTACAGCTCCGCCGTTGCGAGAACGCTTGCGATAAGCGAACCTGCGACCGAGGACACATACACGCTCTTGTGCAGCTTATCGCCGAACCACGACAGCAGTATCAGCACCAGCATGGGCGGGTACACGATATCGAGAATGGGCGTTGCAATGGCGATGATCGTGTCAAGGCCGAGATTCGAGATTATAGCCGACGACACGCAGATGACGGTGACGAACACTCCGTAGCTTATCTTATCGTTTGCAAGCTTTGCAAAGAAGCTTGCCGCCGAGGACACCAGCGCAACGGCGGTGGTGATGCATGCAAGTGCAACGACGATGGCAAAGATTATAAGTCCCGCCTTGCCGAGCAGCAGCTCAACAATGCCGATGACGAGGTTTGCACGGCTGATATCGGTCGGGAACACGGTGCTTGCGGTCGCACCGAGGTAGGTAAGGCCGAAGTAGACTATCATGAGCAGCACGCCCGACAGTGCGGCGGCGATGCCGATCATTTTTGCTGCCGACTTGCTGTCGGTGTAGCCCTTTTCGTCGGCACTGCTGAGGATGATGATGCCGAAGGCCATGGCGGCGAGGACGTCCATCGTCTGATAGCCGGACTTGATGCCGTTGACGGTGACCTCCGATGCGCTCACGCCGGTATCGACGATATCGCCGATGGGCGAAACGAAGCCCTTGACGATGAGGACGAGAAGTCCGATGAGCAGTGCGGGGGTGAGTATCTTGCCGACAATGTCGATGACCGCCGACTGCTTGATGCTCAGAAGCAGGATGACGGCAAAGAAGATGATCGAGAATACCACGGGCGACACGCCGCTCCAAAACGGAGTGATGCTCATTTCCAATGTGGTCGCTGCGGTTCTGGGGATGGCGACCATGGGGCCGATGCACAGGATAACCGCACACATGAGGACATTCGATGCCACATGACCGATGCGGCCGGTGATGTTATCTGCCCCGCCTGCGTGCAGGATGGCGAACATCGCAACGAGCGCAAGGCCGATATCGGCGATAAAGTAGAATAAAAAGCCGTTAGCCCATTGCTCACCTGCGTGCATTCCGAGGTGCGGCGGGAACACGACATTGCCCGCTCCGAAGAACATCGCAAACAGCGCAAAGCCGACCACGATGCTGTCGGTAACAAGTTTTTTTCTGTTCATGCTAAAATCATTTCCTTATCTCTATCTGTTTTGTGATATGAATGATTGTAGCATGGATATGACAGTTTTAGTTACCCCGTCTTATAATAGCCCTATTCGCAAGTCGGGCATCCACCAAAATAGAATACCAGGTATAAGTTTTGCTCATACCTGGTTATTTTTCAGTATTTCAGCTTTTTGGCAAAGGACACGAAGGACTTTGCAGCCGGCGTAAGATTCTTGACCGAGCGGGTCGCAATGCCGAGCTCGCATTCGACGGGGGTCTTGAGCGGGACGGTCCTGACGCTCTGCTCGTAGCCACGCAGCGAAAGCTCCGACAGCACCGAAACGCCAAGGCCGGAGGCCACCATCGAGATGATGGTCGCATCGTCGGAAGCGTCTATCATCAGGCGCTTGTGGCTCGTGACCTCGGGGAAAATGAGCTCAACATACTGCTCGGGCGAGGAGATAAATGTCTCGCCGAAAAGCTCGTGAATATCGACCGGCTTATCCGTATCACGCCCGTCGTCCTTGGGGAACACCGCAACCAGCGGACTTGAAAACAGCGGTATCCAATCGAAGCCCTGTGCGCCGTATGCGTCCATGAACGCAAGCTGCACCTCGCCGTTTAAAAGTCTGCGGTCGATATCGCGGCCGCCGACAATGACATCGACGGTGATGTTCGGATACGCCTTTTTAAACTTGCTGAGCACGCCGGGCAAAACCGTGCGTGATATGCTTGAAAATGCGCCTATCTTTATCTGCTGCGGTGTCTGCTCATTTAGCTCGGCCACGGCGGCATACAGCGCATTTGATGCGGAAACGACATCTTCGATCTTCGAATACAGCGCCTTGCCCTGCGGCGTGAGCCGCACGCCCTGATAGCCACGCTCTAAAAGCGTACAGCCGAGCTCGGCCTCGAGCTTATCCATCATGTGCGTCAGCCCCGACTGGGAGTAGTCGAGCTGCTCGGCCGCCTTGCTGAAGCTGCCGCAGCGCACCGATGCCATCAGCGCTCTGAGCTTCGTATCATCCACGAGCAACACCTCCTGTTGTTTAAGTACAAACCTCAGTATATGCTCAAATTGTTAATTTTTCAACGGCTTTTTTGGAATGTTTAATATGACCGCCCGTCATTTTGCCTGCTTCATCGACAGCGAGATGCGTTTTTTCTTCTCATCGACATCCAAAACGACAACCTCAACGATATCACCGACGGAGACGACCTCGGACGGGTGCTTTATAAACTTGTTGCACACCTGCGAAATGTGCACGAGTCCGTCCTGATGCACGCCGATATCTACGAACACGCCGAAGTCGATGACATTGCGCACCGTGCCGGTGAGCTTCATGCCGGGCTTGAGGTCGCTAAGCTCCATGACATCCGTGCGCAAAATGGGCTTGGGCAGGTCGTCACGGATATCTCTGCCGGGCTTTAGAAGCTCGGAAACGACATCACGCAGGGTCGGCACACCTATGCCCGCCTCGGCTGCGGCGGCTTCCTCGCCGTAGGCCTTGAGCTTTGCGGGAAGATCGGACAGCGCCGAGTTTTTGACATCGGCCATGCTGTGGCCGGTGAGCTCAAGCAGCGTCTCGGCGGCGGCGTAGGACTCGGGGTGCACGGCGGTGTTATCCAGCACCGCCCTGCTCTCGGGAACCCGCAGGAAGCCTGCGCACTGCTGATATGCCTTCGGCCCGAGCTTGGGCACCTTCTTTATCTGGCTGCGGGAGGTGAATGCGCCGTTTTCCTCACGGTAGGCGACGATGTTCTTCGCCGTGGCGCTCGTGAGACCCGAGACACGCTGCAAAAGCGAGGGCGATGCGGTGTTGACATCCACGCCCACGCTGTTGACGCAGTCCTCGACAACGGCGTTGAGCGCCTCATCGAGCCGCTTGGGCGGCATGTCATGCTGATACTGCCCCACGCCGATGGCCTTGGGGTCGATTTTCACGAGCTCCGCCAGCGGGTCTTGCAGCCTGCGGGCTATCGACACGGCAGAGCGCAGGTTGACATCAAACTGCGGGAACTCCGCCGCCGCAAGCTCGCTTGCCGAGTACACCGACGCTCCGGCCTCGGAGACTATCATGTATGCAAGCTCATGCCCCGCCTCCTTTTCACGGCGGATAAGCTCAACGGTCATCTGCTCGGTCTCACGGGAGGCCGTGCCGTTGCCGATGGCGATGTTCACAACATTGTGCTTGCGAATAAGGCGGGACAGCGTGCGGATGGCCTCCTCCTTTTTTGCGTCGCTGAAGGTCGGGTACACGACGGCGGTGTCGAGCACCTTGCCCGTTGCGTCGACGACGGCGACCTTGCAGCCCATGCGGTAGCCCGGGTCAAGACCCATGGTGACCTTGCCCTTGACAGGCGGCTGCATGAGCAGCGGACGCAGGTTCAGCGCAAACTGGCCGATAGCGCCCTCGGCGGCGGTGTCGGTGAGCTCGGAGCGTATCTCACGCTCCAGCGACGGGAAAATGAGCCTTGTGTATGCGTCCTCGCACACAGATTTTATAAACTCCAGCGAGGGGCTCGGCCCTTTGAACACGGCACGGCGCAAAACGACGAGCGCTGCGTCCTTGTCGAGCACGACCGAGACCTTTAAAAGCTTCTCCTTTTCGCCACGGTTTACAGCGAGGGTCTGGTGACCCTGCATTTTGCCGATGCGCTGCGAAAACTCGTAATACTGGCTGTACACGGAGTCGTCCTCCGTGGCGGCACGGCTCTCGATAAGGCCGTTTGACTTTATAAACGCACGCAGGCTCTTGCGCACGGCGGCATCATCGCTTATGCGTTCGGCGAGGATATCGCTCGCTCCGGTGAGGGCGGCCTCGGCGGTGTCAACACCCTTTTCCGGGTCAATGTACTTTGCCGCCTCCTCGATGGGCACAGGGCCGTCACGGTGCTGGGCAAAGAGGATATCCGCCAGCGGCTCGAGCCCCTTTTCCTTTGCAATGGTCGCTCTCGTGCGGCGCTTCTGCTTAAAGGGAGCGTACAGGTCCTCGACCTCGACCAAGGTCGCTGCGGCGTCTATCGCTTTTTCAAGCTCCTCTGTAAGCTTGCCCTGCTCGGCGATGGCGGCCTTGACCGTCTCCCGCCGCTCGGCAAGGCCACGCAGATACGCAAGGCGCTTTTCGAGCGTGCGCAGCGAGGTGTCGTCCATCGCACCGTGCAGCTCCTTGCGGTAGCGTGCGATAAAGGGAATGGTGTTGCCCTCGTCGATGAGCTTTATTACATTTTCGATGTGCTCGGGCTTTTTGCCGAGCTCCTCGGCAAGAATTCTTATAATGTCGTCCATATGCTGATCCTTTCTGTGAGTAACCCCGATTATACCACACCCCTCCCGCAATTGCCACTTGCGAATTTGAACAGAAGCTGGTAAATTGGTGTCGGAAGAAAATGCGAAGGAGGTCGGACGATGGAACAGCAGTTTGTGAGTATTCTCAAAGGTGCGCTCGTTTGGCCGTTGCTTCTGGTCTGCGTATTGCCTTTGGGCTTCTTCGTTTCCGACTATATCGCATACAGGCGTGCAAAGGCTAAGAAAAAGACCAAGAAAATGGCTGCTCGCCGAGACGATCTGCAAAAAGGCATCGTCATTCTTGTTATCGCCTTTGCCGTAGGCGCAGTACTTACTGTCGATGTAGTCAAAGATATAAATAATCAGAGCTTCTGCACCGTGCACGGAGACTTTGACAGATGGCACACCTCCGGAGGGTGGCGTGGGTTAGGCGGCTTTAGCTATTATACAGTCACCACTGACGACGGCGAAGAATTCAGGCTCAATATACCGCCAAAGTCTTGGCTGTTTGAGCAGCCAGACCTGCCCGACGACGAAACATTTCACGGCACGATGTGGTACAGCGAAAACTCGCACTATGCGCTGAAATTTGTACCCGATGAGGATTAGATATGAAAAAATCAGGCTCAAATGAGCCTGATTTTTATTTTATCACGACATTTTCGCTGCCGAGCATTTCCTTGAGCTCGTCTACGAGGGCTTCGTGGATGACGCAGGGTGCGCCGATGCGCTTTTTCTCCCTTTGGCAGTAGATGATCATCTGCTGCGTGCCGGGGAACATCGTCAAAATAAGCTCGATGCGCTTTAGGGCGGGGTCATTTTCGCTTTCAAGCTTCACCCAGAGCTTTGCTCCGGCGCCCGGCGTTTTGACCGGCGCAGGGCGGCTGCTCTCGGCCTTTAATTTCTCAATTTCGGTGATGGGCTTTATGACATCGACCATGAGCTGCGGCTCTTTCTCGTCTCGCACGGAGATTCGGCCGGACACGACGAGCGGGGCGTTGTCACGCACATAAGCGCCGCCCGTGTCGAGCGCCTTTTGGAAGGCGATGAGCTCCATTGCGCCCGTATCGTCCTCAAGGTCGATATAGCTCATGAGCGTATTTGACCTCGTGGTGCGGGTCTTTGACGACTGCACGACACCGGCAACGGTGACCCGCTGGCCGTCGGAAAAGCGCTTGCTGCCCTCGTCGGAGGCAAAGTCCGCCATGATAGCCCCGATGGGGACGGCCCCCGCCTTTCGCACGGCGTCACGGTACTCGTCCATGGGGTGGCCGCTTAAGTACAGCCCCGTGGTGTCCTTCTCCATCGCCATGAGCTCTTGGCGGGAAAACTCGGTGACATCGGGTATCTTCACCTGCGCAGACTCGTTCTCGGCAAAGTCCGGCTCGCCGAAAAGGTTCATCTGCCCGTCGATATTATTGCGCTGCTCGTGCTGGATGCTGTCTATCAGAACGGGGGCAACCTGCAAGAGCGCACGGCGGTTGACGCCGAAGCTGTCGAACGCGCCGGAGCGGATGAGATTTTCCACGGCACGGCGGTTGAGATCCTTGCCGCTTATGCGGCGGCAGAAGTCCTCGAAGCCCTTGAACAGGCCGTTTTCACTGCGCTCGGCGATAAGCTCGTTTACAAACCCTCTGCCGATGCTCTTTATCGCCACCATGCCGAAGCGGATGTTATTGCCGACGACGGAGAAGTCGGCCCCCGATTCGTTCACATCCGGCGGCAGAAGCCTGATGCCGAGTTCTCTGCACTCGGCGATGTATTCTGCTATCTTCAGGCTGTTGTCAAGAACGCTCGATAAAAGCGCTGCCATATACTGCTGCGGGTAGCGCCACTTCATGTACGCCGTGCGGTAGGACACGATGGCGTAGCTCACGGCGTGCGCCTTATTAAATGCGTAGCTTGCAAAGTCCAATATCTCGTCATAGATGCTGTTTGCGACATTTTCGGGAACGCCGCGCTTCACGGCACCGTCAATGCCCCGCTCGGGGTCGCCGTGGACGAACGCCACACGCTCGGCATCTATGACCTTGTGCTTTTTCTTGCTCATTGCACGGCGGATCATATCCGCCTGACCGAGCGAGAAGCCCGCCAAGCGGCGGAAAATTTCGATGACCTGCTCCTGATAGACGATGCAGCCGTAGGTGACATCGAGTATCGGGCGCAGCAGCTCGTGCTTGTAGCTTATCTTTTTCGGGTCGTTCGAGCACTCTATGAACCTCGGGATGCTGTCCATCGGGCCGGGGCGGTAGAGCGCTATGACGGCGGTGATATCTTCAATGCTCTTGGGCTTTAAGCCAACGCACACGGCGGTGATGCCAGAGCTTTCAAGCTGGAACACACCGCTGGTTCTGCCGGCGGAGAGCATTTCAAACACGGCGGGGTCGTTTTCGGGTATCTTATCGACCTCGAAGTCGGGGTCATGCTCACGCACCATTTTGGCAGCGTCCTCAAGCACCGTGAGGTTGCGCAGGCCCAAAAAGTCCATCTTGAGAAGTCCAAGCTCCTCAAGCGTGGTCATCTGATACTGGCACACGACCGATTCGTCGTTTTTCGACAGCGGCACATACTCGTACACGGGCTTGTCAGTTATGACAACGCCCGCAGCGTGCATGCTGGCATGTCGGGGCATGCCCTCGAGCGCCTCGGCGACCTCGATGAGCCGGTGCATGGTCTCGTCGTTTTCGTACATTTCCCGCAGGGGCTTTGAAATTTTAAGCGCCTCGCTTATCGTCATACCGAGCGCCATGGGGACATTTTTGGCGACATTATCCGTGTCGGCATAGCTCACATCCAAAACTCTGCCCACATCACGGATGGCCGCCCTTGCCGCCATCGTGCCGAAGGTGACTATCTGCGCCACATGGTCGTGGCCGTACTTGCGATTTACATAGTCGATGACCTCTCCACGGCGGTTCACGCAGAAATCGACATCGATATCCGGCATGCTGACACGCTCTGGGTTTAGAAACCTCTCAAAGAACAGGCTGTATTTTATGGGGTCAACATCGGTGATGCCAAGGCAATACGACACCACGCTGCCCGCTGCGCTGCCGCGCCCGGGGCCGACGGGTATCTTCTGACTTTTTGCGTAGCCGATGAAGTCGGAGACGATGAGAAAATAGTCGACAAAGCCCATCTGCTTTATCATCGAAAGCTCGTAGTCGAGCTGCTTGCGCACCTCAACTCTGTCTGCGGTGTAGCGCTCGGCAAAGCCACGGTCGCAGAGCTTTTTAAGGAACTCAAAGCTGTCCGTCTCGCCCTCGGGGAGCTTGAAGCGGGGCAGCTTATAGTGGCCGAACTCAAAATCGTAATTGCACATTTCGGCGATGCGCACGGTGTTGTCGGCAGCCTCGGGGTACTCGGGGAAGAGCGAGCGCATCTGCGCCTCGTCCTTTATATAAAATTCGTTAGTTTCAAATTTTAAGCGTGCCGGATCTGCGACGGACTTGCCGGTCTGGATGCACATGAGGACATCCTGGTAGTAAGCGTCGTCCTTTTCGATATAATGCGCATCGTTCGTCACGGCAAGGGGAATGCCGGTCTCACGGTGCAGGCGCAGAAGTCCCTCGGCGGCTTTTTTCTCTATCTCAAGGTCATGATCTTGTATCTCAAGATAGAAATTGCCCTCGCCGAAAAGCTCGTTGAGTTCTATCGCCTTGGCTTTCGCCTGCTCGTAATTTCCTGCGCACAGCATGCGGGGTATCGCACCGGCGACACAGCCGGAAAGGCACACCAGCCCCTCGGCGTGCCCGTGCAGAAGCTCCCAGTCTATCCTCGGCTTTATATAAAAGCCCTCGGTGAACGCCGCCGAAACGAGGTAGCAGAGGTTTTTATAGCCCGTCTCGTTTTTGCACAGCAGGATAAGGTGCGTGTACTCGGCGTCAACGGAGTGATCCTTGTCAAAGCGGGTGCGGGGCGCAACATACACCTCGCAGCCGATGATGGGCTTGATGCCCTCGGCAAGGCAGGCCTTGTAAAACGCAACTGCGCCGTACATAACGCCGTGGTCGGTTATCGCAACGGCGGTCTGCCCCAGTTCCTTGATGCGCTTTGTAAGCTGCTCTATGCGGCAGGCGCCGTCAAGCAGCGAAAACTCGGTATGAACATGTAAGTGAACAAATGACATATCCCGTCCGCCCTTTTAGTCTATGCCCTCTGGCTTGTAGTCAAGAAGCTTTTTGAGTCTGTGGCTTAAGCAGCTTTTGCTCACGGGAGGGTAACTGAGCATCGCAAGATCGGCAAGGCTCGCCTCGGGGTTTGCAAAGCGCAGAAGCGCCGCCTCCTGAAGCTTATCCGGCAGCGAATCGAGCCCGTAGAGCTTGTCTATGCGGCGTATCGCCTCCATCTGCTGCGCCGCTGCGGCAACGACCTTGTCGGCGTTTGCCGAGTCGCAGTTGACCTTGCGGTTGATGCTGTTTTTCATATCCTTTTCGATCTTCGCCGACATGAGCTCCATTGCGCAGGTCGATGCGCCGATGGTCGTCAGAAGATCCTCTATATGCTCGCTTTTTTTAAAATACAAAAGGTGATTGCCCTTGCGCTCGGCCTCCTTGGGCGAAAAGCCCATGTCGAGCAAAATGGAATACGCCTCGCGGCTGACGCTGTAATGGCTTGTGGCAAGCTCAAGGTGATAGCGCTTGCCGGGATCTGTTACGCTGCCGCCGGCTAAGAATGCGCCCCGAATGAACGATGCCTTGCAGCACGGCTCCTCCAGAACGCCGAAGTTTATGTGCAGTGATGGGGTGTTTATGTCGTTGCCGAAGGTGTCGTATATCGTTTGTATCTTCTTCTCGTCCGTTATCCTGAAGCTGCGCTTGCCGCTGCCCTCGGGAAGCTCGTCAAAGCTCACTGAAAACGCTTTTTTGAACAGGTGCGGCAGCCTCTGCGCAAGCTCGTCGCTTGCCGTTATGATGCGGATGAGCTTGGGCGAAAATGTGTGGCAATACAGCAAAATGCCGTAAGCCTCGGCGACGGCGCAGCATTTGCGCTCGACCCGGGGCTCACACAGCTCCGCCTTGACCTGCTGCGAAAAGGTCATGTCAGCCACCTCTCGCAAGGTCACGGTTGATGCTGACTACCGGCACGCCCATTTCCTTCAAATGCTCTGCCAGCGCCGTTGCGACTGCCACGCTGCGGTGGCGGCCGCCGGTGCAGCCGATGGCGATGGTAAGGCTGTACTTGCCCTCCTCGATGTACTGCGGCAGCAGGTACTCTATCATATCCGTCAGCTTATCCATGAAAACCTGCGCCTGCTCGAAGCCGAAAACATAGCTGCGCACATCCTCATCAAGGCCGCTGTGGTGGCGCATATCCTCGATGTAATAGGGGTTGGGCAGAAAGCGGACGTCGAACACGAGGTCTGCGTCCAGCGGCATACCGTACTTAAAGCCGAAGCTCACAACATTGACCATGATGGAGCGGCTGTTCGGTGCATCGGAAAAATAGGTGTACAGCTGATTCTGAAGCTGACCGAGCGTCAAGTGCGAGGTGTTTACGATGTAATCGGCAAGCTCCCTTATCGGCTGGAGCTGCTCCCGCTCACGCTCAATGGCGTTCTCGATAGAGCCGCCGGATTTTATCGCCAGCGGGTGGGGTCTGCGTGACTCCTTATATCGCTTGACAATGACCTGCGTGTCGGCCTCCATGAAGAGTATCTTATAGCCGAAATCCATCTCACGCAGGCTTTTTAATGCGTTGAACACATCCTTGATGCCGTTTTTTTCACGCACATCGGTGACAAGGGCGACCTTTTCATAGCGCCCCTTTGTCGCTGCGCACAGCTCGGCAAACTTCGGGATGAGCGCAACGGGCATATTATCCACGCAATAGTAGTCCAGATCCTCGATTATATCCGCCGCCTGGCTCTTGCCGCCGCCGGACAGTCCCGTAATTATAAGAAACTCCATGTTATCTCCTGTTTATTGCTCCTCATCCGGCTTTGCGCCCTTCTCCTTTGCGAGCTTGAGCATCTCGTCCAAAGCCGTCTGCTTTCTTCTCTTCCAGTCGTCTATGAGCACAACGCCCTTGGGATATATCCTTATCTCCGGCTCAAGCGTTATGCCCGATTTTTCGTACACCTCACGGCGCACATGATCCATGAGCGCAACGATATCGTCGTAGCTGGCGTCGCCCTTATTCACAACGAAGCCTGCGTGCTTTTCCGACACCTGAGCGCCGCCCACGGTGTAGCCCTTTAAGCCGGCCTCGTCAATGAGCGCCGCAGCATAGCCGCCCACGGGGCGCTTGAATGCGCTGCCCGCCGAGGGCAGGTCGAGCGGCTGATTTTTGCGGCGCTTTTCGTTCATCTCATGCATCCTTGCCGCTATCGCCTCGGGCTCATCCTTTGTAAGCTTGAACACGGCGCCGGTTATTGCGCAGTTGACCTTCGTAAAGCTGCTGCGGCGGTAGCCGAAGCCGCAGTCCTCGTTTTTAATTTCGCACAGCGCCTGATCGGTGAGGTAGTACATGACGACAGACTCCACAACATCCTTCATCTCGCCGCCGTAAGCGCCCGCATTCATCAGAATGCCGCCGCCGACGGAGCCCGGAATGCCGCTTGCAAACTCGAGGCCTGCCAGTCCGTTTGCCTGCGCAAACTGCGCAAGCCGTGCAAGCGATACGCCCGCTTCGGCGTAGATGGTGTCGTCCGTTGTGCCCAGACGCAGCTTCGTGAGCTTCTCGGTGCTAACGACGCAGATATCAAGCCCCTCCTCGGGGATGATGAGGTTCGTGCCCTTGCCGACGATAAGCGGCAGCACCTCGTTCATGTGCAGATAGTAAAACACCTTCGTCATTTCCCAAATGTCCTTGGGTGCGATGAACGCTCTGACCTCGCCGCCGACCTTGAACGAGCAGTGTAAACGCATACTCTCGTGCTCACGCAGGTCGAGGTCGGGTATGTTTTCAATTATGCCGCCAAGGGCCTTTTCTAAATTTTCCATGCTGTCTCCTTTACAGTATGCCCTCGTCAATGGCATAGTCGTGATTTGCAGCCAGCGTCTCGGCCGCATTGTAGCCCATCTTCTTCTGGCGGTTGTTCATTGCGGCAAGCTCCAGGATGACCGCAAGGTTTCTGCCCGGTCGGACGGGTATCGTGAGGCTCGGCACGGTGACACCGAGGATATCCTGCGTTTCGTTCGTAAGTCCCAGACGGTCGTAGGCCTTCTGGTCGTCCCATATCTCCATGTTGACGACAAGGTCTATCGCCGATTCGGGCTTGACAGAGCCCACGCCGTACAGATGGCGCACATCCACAACGCCGATGCCTCTTAGCTCCATGTAATAGCGGATAAGCTCGGGCGCAGAGCCTGTCAGGCTGTCCTTGCCGACACGGCGGATATCCACCGCATCGTCGGCGATGAGCCTGTGGCCGCGCTTTATCAGCTCAAGCGCCGTCTCGCTCTTGCCGATGCCCGAATCGCCGGTCAGCAGCACGCCCTCGCCGTGAACCTCGACGAGCACGCCGTGTACCGTCGTGCGGGGCGCAAGGTGCGTGTGCAGTGAGCTTATGACATTGGCCATGAAGTCGGAGGTGTCCTCGCTTGTTGTAAACACATTGCAGTCGTACTTTTCCGCCATCTCAAGGCACTCGGGAAACGCCGCTGCGCCGTGGCACAGAACAAGCGCCGAAATGTTGTATTTCATGAGCTCCTCAAAGCTCTGTCTGCGCTCGGCCTCGGTCTTAAGCTCGAGATATGTGCTCTCGACCCTGCCGATTATCTGCAAACGCTTGGGGTCAAAGTAATTATAAAAGCCCGCAAGCTGCAATGCGGGACGGTTGACCTCCGCTAAGGTGAGCACCCTCGTGTCATAATCGGCCGATGTGTGCAGCGGCTTGAGGTCGTGCTCGGCCACTAAGGTCTTGAGCTTTACGGAATACTTGCTTGGCATTTGTCCGGCTCTCCTAACAACAATATTATATATTATACATATTACCCTTTTTAGCCCGTTTTGGCAATGATTTTTGCGCAGACGGCGGCAATTCACGGAATCTTAAAAATTTTACTTGCATTTACGGTTACATTCTGTTATTATTAAAAAGCTGTTTTCAGCTAAACACAAGCAAGGAGGTGCTTCAATAATGGCAAAATGTCAGTTTTGCGACAAGGGCGTAGCCTTTGGTATTCAGGTTTCCCATTCCCACAGACGCTCCAACCGTACTTGGAAGCCCAATGTGAAGCGCGTCAAGGCCATCGTGGACGGAAGTCCCAAGCATGTTTATGCATGCACTCGCTGCCTGCGCAGCGGTAAGGTCACCCGCGCTGTGTAATATTTTTATTACCCGAAACAAGCTCGCCATAAGGCGAGCTTTTTTCGTTGTCTTGTGACAGGCTGATTTCCGCTCATGCTGCGTTGAAGCCCGCGGGAAATACGGTGTATGTCCCACAAACTTCGCCTTGCCTGAGCGAAAATCAGCTCTGTCATATTGCATCATCGGCAAAAGTGGTATATAATACGGAATTACCTGAAAAATCAATCAGATCGGAGTGTATTACCGATGAAACGCACTAAAATTATTCAGATCTTTAACGAGCCGGAGGCCTTCGGCGGCAAGGAGATAACCGTCTGCGGCTGGGCACGCACCATCCGTGATATGAAAAACTTCGGCTTTATCGAGCTCAACGACGGCAGCGCATTCAAAAGCCTGCAAATTGTCCTTGAGCGTGAGAAGCTTCCCAACTACGACGAGCTTGCCCGTCAGAATGTCGGCGCAGCGTTCATCTGCAAGGGCGAATTGGTCCTCACCCCCGAGGCAAAGCAGCCGTTTGAGCTCAAGGCCACCGAGGTCACCGTTGAAGGCACTTCCACCCCCGACTATCCTTTGCAGAAAAAGCGCCACAGCGTGGAGTTTCTGCGCACCATTCAGCACCTGCGTCCCCGCACCAACCTGTTTTCGGCAGTGTTCAGAGTGCGCAGCGTAGCGGCACAGGCGGTGCATGAGTTCTTCCAGGAGCGTGGCTTTGTCTATGTCCACACGCCCATCATCACGGGCTCTGACTGCGAGGGTGCAGGCGAGATGTTCAGAGTCACGACCCTTGATCTTGATAACCTTCCCCGCACCGAGGACGGCAAGGTCGATTTCTCCAAGGACTTCTTCGGCAAGAGCACGAACCTGACCGTTTCCGGCCAGCTCAACTGCGAAAACTTCGCCATGGCTTTCGGCGATGTGTACACCTTCGGTCCGACCTTCCGTGCCGAGGTATCGTACACCCAGCGCCACGCCGCCGAGTTCTGGATGATAGAGCCCGAGATGGCGTTTGCAGACCTCAACGACTACATGGACACCGCCGAGGCGATGGTAAAATACATCATCAACCGCACGATAGAGCGCTGCCCGCAGGAGATGCAGTTCTTTAACTCCTTTGTGGACAAGGGTCTCCTCGACAGGCTGCACAATGTCGTGTCAAACGACTTTGCCCGTGTCAGCTACACCGAGGCGGTCGATATCCTCAAAAACTGCGGCGAAAAGTTTGATTACCCCGTCGAGTGGGGCATTGATCTTCAGACCGAGCATGAGCGCTACCTGACCGAAAAGGTCTACAAAAAGCCAATTTTCGTCACCGATTACCCCAAGGAGATAAAGGCATTTTATATGCGCCTGAACGACGACGGCAAGACCGTCGCCGCAGCCGACTGCCTTGTCCCGGGCATAGGCGAGATCATCGGCGGCTCGCAGCGTGAGGAAAGGCTCGATGTGCTGACCGCTCGCATGGCGGAGCTCGGCCTTAACCCCGAGGACTACTGGTGGTATCTCGATCTGCGCCGCTACGGCTCGTGCCGTCACGCCGGCTTCGGCCTCGGCTTCGAGCGCATGGTCATGTACCTCACGGGCGTATCGAACATCCGTGATGTCGAGCTTCACCCCCGCACCACCGGCAACGCCGACTTCTAAGACAACGAAAAAGCACCCCCACAGGGTGCTTTTTTCATATATTGTACTCCTCTTTCAGCTGCACATAGAGTGCGTCACGGTTGTCGGGGGTGATTATATACAGCTCGCAGTCGGGGTGGCGGCGGACGGTGCGCAGAAAGTCGGTATTCGCCGCCTTGACTGCGGCAAGCACGGTGTAGTCGCCGGATAAAATGCGCATGACCGCCTTTTGAAACTCGGGCGACGCCGTCTCAAGCGAGCCTATCTCGTCTAAGACCACCACGCTTCCGGCCGGAATACCGGTGAGATACCGCACGCCGAGAGTGTCTAAAAGCTCGGGGTGCTTTTCCGTGCCGCTGTCGCTTATCGCCATGATGACCGCCGCATCCTCGACACGCTCGGGCGGATTTGCGATATCATACAGATACACATTACTCACGCCGTCTACCTCCGGCATTCGCACGGTTATATATCCTCTCGGGGCGGCGCTCATATCCGCAAGCAGGCGCTTTATCATCGTCGTTTTGCCGGAATTTATATCACCGCACAGCAAAATTTTCATAATCTTCCGCTCCTGTGTCACCGGCACTTGATTATGTGCCGGAAATGTTATAAAATAAACGCAAGGAATAGACATAAGTTGACGGGCGGCAGACGCCTATCGGTTTTGACGGACAGCTTTCCTCACATGCTGCGCCAGAGCCCTTTCCGGCAAAACTGCGCAGCATCTGTCAGTAGTGTTTTTCGAGGGATTTTCGGCTTTCTTTTGGTGCGGGCGGGCTTTGTGCCCGGCAAGGCGAAAAAAGGTGAAAAGCACCGAAAGGGCACACTGACAGACGATAGGAGTTTGACTCCCATCAACTTAAAAGTATAAAGGCAAGCCTTCAACTTGTCAATTTGACGCTGAAAGGAATTTTACCATGGCAGAGAAGATAAACATCGCCGACCTCAAGATTGCATACTTTGGGGACAAGACCGTTCGCCGCTACATAGAGACCATCGCGGATGCCGAAAGCACGCTCCGCCTCGGAAGCATCGCCGCCGTCACAGCCGGCGAAGCTGCAGCAATGGCGCTCAGAGCCATAAGGCTCACCGGCACCGAGGATGAAGCGCTCAAGAAGGCCGAGGCCGACTGCGAGACGCTGCGTGAATACTTCGTCAAGATAATCGACGAGGATACCAAGGCCAGAAAGCCCCTTGAAAAGCGCTTGGTCGCAGGCGCTTCCGAGAAGGAGATTGAAGGCGGCTACCTGACCGCCTGCATCATGATAGACGAGCTCATGTATTCCTCCATTCAGATGATGGAGCTGCTCGACAGGGTCGCAGATAAGATCGCTCCTACCGCCGCGGTTTACGCAGCCGCCGCCGTGCGCTACGCAAGGACGGCCATGGATTCCGTGCGTCTTGTACACGCAGTTTACGGTGCCCGCATCGTCGATGAGGTCTGCTCGCACACCGTGACCCGTGAGCCGGAGATTGCCATGGACGGCAACGCCGAGTTCGCCGACACGCTCATGAAAAAGTTTGAGAGCGCCATAGAATAACGCAAAAAATCGCCAAGGTGCAGATTTTTCTGCACCTTTTTTACTTGCCTCCTTGACTGCCGAACGATAGGTAGCTATAATAAAGACGGCCATAAGGAGGTTTGACATGGAGAAGCAGAAAACTAAACAGAGAATTCTCGATGCGGCGCTTGAGCTTTTCTCGACGCAGGGCTTCGAGGCGACGAGCATTGCGCAGATAGCCGATGCCGTCGGTGTTCGCAAGGCCTCGCTGTACAGTCATTTTGACAGCAAGCAGGACATTTTAGACCGACTGATCGAGAGCATAATGGAGGACTACACAAAGCACTCGGTGCGCTCGCTTGCCGACCGCATAGGCGACGAGCTCGACCCGGACGGCGTCGTGCAGCTCGTAACAGAGCAGATACGCTACACCGTACACGATGAGCATGTCAGCCGTGCCCGCAAGATGCTCACCATTGAGCAATACCGCAATTCGCAGCTTGCCGAGCTAAAAACAAGGCAAAGCTATACGGATGTGCTTGCCTTTGCCGAGGCGCTCATGGAACGGCTTGTTTCCGAGGGCAAGCTCAAGCCGCTCGATACGCAGATGATGGCGGCGCAGTTTGCGTTTCCGATATCGGTGTGGATGTCGCTTTGCGACCGTGAGCCGGAGCGTGAGGACGAGGCGTTTGGCCTCATAGAGCGACACATCCGACAGTTTTTCGGGGTCTTTAAGGCCGATGAATAAGTATCATGCCCTATGGGAATGGTTAGCTGCAAACGGCAGCGAAAGCATAACGCTAAGCTTCGATGAGGTAGCCGAGCTCGGCGGTTTGCCGCTCGACCATTCGTTTCTGACATACAAGAAAGAGCTTTTAGCCTACGGCTATGAGGTCAAAAGGATATCTATGAAGGCGCAGACCGTCACATTTTGCAGAATTTCACCGAAAAAGGACGATAAATGAAGAAATTGTTCTTATTATGCCTTGCGGCTATGATAGCATTCGCAAGCTGCTCAAATGATGGCTTCACCTGCACTTTTACAAAGGCCGACGACAGCTACACCGCCGATATCGTGCACTCAACAGGCACGGATACGCACACGATGAGGCTTAACAGCGGCGATGTGCTGACCGTTCACCACGAGACCAAGTCGGGCGACATGCGCCTGACGATAACCGCCGGAAACGGCATGGAGCTATACTCCGGCGACGGCAAGACTGTGCATGAATTTACCCTCATCACGCCGACAGACGGCAGCTGCACCGTGACACTGGGTGCGCAAAACGCCACCGGCTCGGTGTGCATTAAAAAAGGAGAATAGATATGACAAACGAACTTATTGGCTGCTGCGGACTGGACTGCGAAGTGTGCGATGCAAGACTTGCGACTTTAAACAACGACGATGAGCTTCGGCGCAAGACCGCCGAGCTGTGGAGCAAGCTCAACAACGCCGAGATAACGCCGGAGATGATAAACTGCACCGGCTGCCGCCTTGACGGCGTTAAAACTCCGTTCTGCGGCTTTATCTGCCCTATCCGCAAGTGCGTGACGGGCAAGGGGCTTGCCACCTGCGCCGACTGCAAGGATGTGTACGAGTGCGCAATGCTCGGCACGATAAGGGAAAACAATCCCGATGTGATGAACAATCTTATAGGGCAGTGATATGAACGAAAAAACACATTCAAGATATGATACCGCACGAAAAATTCTTATCTTCTGGACGCTGTTCATCTGCATTGGCGCAGTCGGCGGAGCGGCAATGATGCTGCTTGACCCGAGCGGCAAAAGCATCGGCATGGACGCTATGCTTCCGTATTTTCAGGTGCTGCCCTTTGCCGATGTCGTGTTTCGTGACTTCACCTTTTCCGGCTGGGCGCTGCTCATCGTAAACGGGCTAACAAACCTCACCGCCGCCGTGCTGCTTTTACGCAAAAAGCACTCGGGCGCAGTGCTCGGCGGCATATTCGGCGTGACGCTGATGCTGTGGATATGTATCCAGTTTTATATGTTCCCGCTAAACTTCATGTCGACCGCATATTTCATCTTCGGCCTGCTGCAAGCCGCCACGGGCTACGCCGCCTGCGTGTTTTATAAGCAGGAGCACTTTAAGGTGAGCCTTTCAGACTACCCCAACATCGGTACTGACCCCAAACGGCTCGTCGTGTATTTCTCCCGTCTCGGCTTCGTGCGAAAGCTTGCATACGAGGAGGCTGACCGCACGGGCGCAGTGCTCTACGAGATAAAGGCGGCCGAGAAAACGGACGGCACGCTCGGCTTTTGGTGGTGCGGCCGCTACGGCATGCACCGCTGGGATATGCCCATCGAGCCGGTGGAGCCGGAGCTTGAAAAGTTTGAGCATGTGACCATTTGCTCACCCATTTGGGTATTCACACCCTGCGGTCCGATCAAGGCTTTTTGCCGTGAGTGTGCAGGCAGGATACGCAGCGTCAGCTACATTATCTCGCACTACAACAATACCGCCTACACAGCCGCTGCCGACGAGCTTGACAAGATACTCGGCGTAAAGCACACCGCCTTCCGCAGCGTCCGCTGCCGCCAAGGGGTGTTCAAAACTATCAGACAGAACTGAGCATGAATCGTCGAGACACTCATCATCGGGTGCGCTACAATAGCCTCACAGCGAGCAAAGGAGACACCATATGGAATGGATGGCTGTCATCGGGAATTCGATACGGTATATTGAGGGGCACATCACCGATGGCCTCAGCATCGACGAGATAGCAAATGCGGTGAACATTTCGCCCTTTTACTTTCAGAAGGGCTTTGCCATGCTCTGCGGCTGCACGGTCGCCGAATATATTCGCAATCGCCGTCTTTCACTGGCGGCAGCTGAGCTCATCTCGACCGATGTCAAGGTCATTGACCTTGCCCTCAAATACGGCTATGACTCGCCCGACAGCTTCACCAAGGCGTTCACGAGGTTTCACGGCTCACCGCCCGCCGCCGTTCGCAGGGATGCCTTGACGGTCAAGACCTTTGCCCCGCTGAAGATAAAATTTTCTCTTGAGGGAGGCTATATCATGGATTACAAAATTGAAAACAAGCCTGCGTTCACCGTTCTGGCAAACGCAAAAACGCTCGATTATGAGGGCGCTGTGCAGGCCGTGCCGAAGCTCTGGCAGGAGCACTTTGCAAGCGGCAAGGGCGCTACTGTCCACGGCACATTCGGCATAAACATCGATGAGAAGATGGGCAGAGAAAGCTTTGAATATCTCATCGCCGACCCCTGCGCCGAGGATGCCGCCATACCCGATGGCTTCGTTAAGCGCACCGTCCCCGCCTTCACATGGGCGGTGTTCCCGTGCAAAGGCGCAATGCCCACGGGAATTCAGAGCGTGAGCCGCCGCATATACACCGAGTGGCTTCCGCAGGCCAAGGAGTACGAGTTTGCCGCCGGCTACTGCGTGGAGTTCTACGACGACCCGGCAAAGTACCCTAGCGGCACCGCCGACAACAACTACTACTGCGAGCTGTGGATCCCTGTGAAGAGGAAGTAAGCAAAAATAGTCGAGAGCTTTTCCTTTCGAGGAGCTAAAATGAATACGCACTTGGAGGTAGCGGCGTGACGGAGCAAATTTTGGCGGTGCAGCGGATGCAGGACTACATCGATGCGCACCTTGACGAGAAAATTTCCCCCGCAGAGCTTGCGGAGGCGGCGCTTTACTCGCCGTGGTATTCGTATCGGCTGTTTGCCGAGCACACGGGGCTGACCCCGGCGGCGTACATCCGCAGGCTGCGTCTTGCGAGGGCGGCAATGCGGCTCAAGACAGGCAATGTGCGTGTGATAGACGCTGCGTTCGACCTCGGCTTCGGCAGCGCAGACAGCTTCACCCGAGCCTTCGTCCGTGAGTTCGGCGTGCGCCCCTGCGATTACAAAAGCCGCCCCGTCCCCATCACGCTGTTTGTCCCCTACGGTGCAAAATTCAGAGCACTCAGAAAGGATAGTTCCGAAATGGAAAACACGAACAGCATCTTTATTCAGGTCATCACGAAGCCCGCCCGCAAGGTCATCTGCAAGCGTGGCGTAAGCGCCGAGGATTACTTCCCGTACTGCGAGGAGGTCGGCTGCGATGTGTGGGGCATGCTTTTGAGCATGGACTCGCTGTGCGGCGAGCCGGTGTGCCTGTGGCTGCCGGAAAGATACAGAAAGCCCGGCACCTCGAAATATGTTCAAGGCGTTGAAGCCCCGTTCGACTTTGACGGCAGCATCCCCGACGGCTTTGATGTCATCGAGCTTCCCGAGACGCAGTACATGATGTTCCAGGGCGAGCCCTTTGCCGAGGAGGATTACAGCGACGCAATAAACGCCGTGCAAAACGCCATGAACGGCTATGACCCGTCGGTCGTGGGCTATGTCTGGAACGATGACGAGCCCCGCATCCAGCTCGAACCCCGTGGCTCAAGAGGCTACATCGAGCTGCGTGCAGTGAAGAAGAAGTAAGCAAAAAACCTCCGATTTCTCGGAGGTTTTTCGCTTATCCGACCAAGTGGTCAACGGCGAGCATGAGACAAAAGCCGCAGAGCATGGCGTAGGTCGCAAGGCGGCCGCTGCCGCGCACATGGGTCTGCGGCACCATGTCGTCGATTATCACATACAGCATCGTGCCCGCCGCAAAGGCCAGTGCAAACGGCAGCAGCGCCTTCGACAAGGTGACGGCAAAGTAGCCGAAGAACACGCCGACGACCTCGACAAAGCCGCTTATAAATGCAATGACGGCGGCTCGGCGCTTGCCGGTACCCGCCTTCAGAAGCGGCGGGATTATTATCATTGCCTCCGGCACATTCTGAAACGCAATGCCCGAGCAAACGGTGACGGCGTCGCTCACATCGCCTGTGCCGAAGCTCACGCCCGCAGCAATGCCCTCGGGAAAATGGTGGATGGCGATAGCCATGACGAACAGCATCGTCCTGTCACGGCTGGCCCTGTCACCGCTTTTCATGCCGATTTTTTCCGTAAGGCGTGGGCCTGCAAGATTTATCAGTGTCAGAAATCCCGCACCGCAGAAGATGCCGAGAGCGGGCAGCCACGCCGCCTTGCTGCCGGAAAACTCCATTGACGGCATAACAAGCCCTAAAACGGCTGCGCACAGCATTATACCCGCCGCCGTACCCGACACCGCATCCTCGACCTTTGGCGGTATATTTTCGAAAAGAAAGCCGATCACCGCTCCGACGAAGCTGCACAGTGCAATGCCTCCGGCGGTTATAAGTACATAAGTCAAAATAATTCCCCCATCGATGCTACTGTCATCTTATGCATCGTGGGGGAACTTTGTCAGTCCTAAATTTTTACGGATATTTCGCCGGAGTGCAGCGTTCTTGTCTCGCCGTCCACGGTCTCGACGACAAGGCCGAAGTCGGGGGTAATGTCCTTTGCCAGTGCGTCATAGTCGCCGTCAGGGGAAATTACAGTGACGACTCTGCCAAGCATGGTGCAGCGGGACTTGTACTCGTTCAGGTATGCGCTTTTATCCTCGCACCATGCGGCATACATACCGCCAAGCTCGGTAAGTATCGCCGAGATGAGCTTGCCCCGCTCGATGATGAGGCCGGTCTGCGAATAGATAGAGCCCGCCGTGTGCCGCAGCTCCTCGGGAAAGTCCTCGGGGCGGGTGATGACATTGAGCCCTATGCCGATGACTGCGTAGTCGAGCTTATCGCCGCTGACGGCGCTCTCACAAAGGATGCCGCAGATCTTTTTGCCCTTGAGATACAGGTCGTTGACCCACTTTATCTCGGGCTTCACACCACTGACGGTCTCTATCGCCATGCACACGGCGGCGGCGGTGTTCGCCGTCAGGCTCTGGGCGCAGGAGGCGGCGCAGTCCGGACGCAGGAGCAGCGACATGTACACGCCCAAGCCCTGCGCCGAGGCAAAGCTCCTGCCCATGCGGCCCCGACCGGCGGTCTGCGCATTTGCAATAACCGCCGTGCCCTCGCCCGCGCCCTCGGCGGCGAGCTTTTTAAGGTAGGTATTCGTCGAGTCAAGCGACTCGAACGCATTAAGCTTTATCTGTAGCTTTTTCATTTGCCTTACCTGCTTTTCTGACATTTATATAGTGCTCTATCATGAGGACAATGAACACGCTGCTGCAATAGCCGAATATCGGGTAAATCACGCCGATGAGGTCGCCGAAGCCTACAAGGCTGCCGCATACGGTGGCGGCGGCGCAGGCAACTGTGAACAGCGTTTTATAGCTTTTTATGCGCTTGGACTTGCGGAAAATGATACTCGTGAATCCGACGAGATTAGAAAGCGCCGTGCCGAACATCGCAAGCAGGAGCAGAACGCCGTAGACTATGCCGACCGCCTTGCCCTTTGACTGCGCAAGGGCGAGCATGGGAAGCTCGGCATCCGACAGCGACGGCCGGGCGCTTATCGACAGCAGCACGCTTCCTGCAATGACGACCAGAACCGCAGCACCGACGGCTATGCCGCAGACGGCGGCTTTTTTGCTTTTCATGAACTCGCCCAGCGGCGATATCATCGCAATGTTTCCAAAGGTATTATAGCAGGCAAACGACAGCGCCGCAACCACCCACGAGCCCATTAGCGGATTTGAACCCGCCGCCGCAGGCTGCGTAAACTGCACGCCGTTTTGCGAAACGCTGATGATGCCGAAAACGAGCGTCACAACGGCGAGAACGGGAACCGTTGCCGAGAACGCCGCAACCATACCGCCGAGACCGGCGAGCGACACGAACGCCACCAGCGCCGCCAGAGCGGCCGAGCCGAGCGTCGTCGGGATACCGAACAGCTGATTTAAAAGTGCGCCCGCACCGGCGGACATGATGGTGCACACGCCGAACAAAAACAGCAGCTCAAGCACCGTCACGGCGGCACGCAGGACGGGAATGTTCCATCTCACGACGAGCTTATCTATATCACCGATGCCGCTTATTCTGTTAAGGTCGAGCATCAAAATGCCGACACCGAAAAGCACCGCCATGGCAATGGCAAGGCCGACTGCGCCCTTTGTGCCGAACGAGCCGAAAAACTGCCACAGCTCCTGCCCGGACACATAGCCTGCGCCGAGAAAGCAGCCGGCAAACGCAAGCCCTAAATTCAATGCACCGATCTTTTTCATCCGATCCCCTCCCTGTCTAAGCACCATATTATCTTACCTTGAAAGTCGAAAATGTCAATAGACAAAAGCCGCTAAGTCATCGGCAAGCGATTTACATAACATGTTGAAAACCGTGTTGAAACTGTTCAAAACCCTTGATAACAGGCATTATGCAGTGCAGCATCGGTTACATAACAATGTCGAAACCGTACGGATATTGTCGGATATTTAAAAGTCTTTTTGCAAGCGAAAAAATCCACCGAACAAATGTTCGGTGGATTTTTAATTCCGTTTGTGGGAATCAGAGCTGCTTCTGAGCGTTGATCTTGATGCCGGGGCCCATGGTGGAAGCGGTGACGCAGGACTTGATGTACTGGCCCTTTGCCGCTGCGGGCTTTGCCTTGATGATGGCGCCGATGAGAGCAGCGTAGTTCTCATACAGCTTCTGATCTCCGAAAGAGACCTTGCCGATGGGGCAGTGGATGATGTTGGTCTTATCCAGACGGTACTCGACCTTACCTGCCTTAGACTCCTTGACAGCCTGAGCGATGTTCGGGGTGACGGTGCCTGCCTTGGGGGAGGGCATGAGACCCTTAGGTCCGAGGATCTTACCGAGACGGCCGACTGTACCCATCATGTCGGGAGTGGCGATAACGGTATCGAACTCAAACCAGTTTTCCTTCTGGATCTTCTCGACGAGATCCATGCCGCCTGCGTAATCAGCGCCTGCTGCCAGAGCCTCTTCCTTGCGCTCTTCCTTGCAGAACACGAGAACACGGACGGTCTTGCCGGTGCCGTTGGGAAGGACGATAGCGCCACGGACCTGCTGGTCTGCGTGACGGCCGTCAACACCGAGCTTGACATGCAGCTCGACGGTCTCGTCGAACTTTGCCTTGCTTGCCTTTATTACCAGGCCGAATGCCTCCATGGGATCATAGAGGGCCTGCTTATCAATGAGCTTTGCGCTCTCTTTATAATTTTTACCTCTAAACAATTTCGTTTCCTCCTAATATTGTGGTTCGTCGGATGGATAAATCCTCCCACGGGGACGATCAGTCGCCTACGACTACGCCCATAGAACGGCAGGTGCCGGCGATCATGCTCATTGCAGACTCAATGTCGGTGCAGTTGAGGTCGGGCATCTTCTGCTCTGCTATCTTGCGAAGGTCTTCCTTGCTGATTGTTGCGACCTTGTCTCTCTGGGGGACGCCGGAAGCGGTCTCGATGCCGCAGGCCTTCTTTATCAGCAGTGCTGCGGGGGGAGTCTTGGTGATAAAGGTGAAGCTGCGGTCGGAGTAAACGGTGATGACGACAGGGATCATCATACCCATATCGCCCTTGGTACGCTCGTTAAAATCCTTGGTGAACTGGCCGATATTTACGCCGTACTGACCAAGTGCGGGGCCTACAGGGGGAGCCGGAGTTGCCTTTCCTGCAGGAACCTGGAATCTGACATAGCCAACTATTTTCTGTGCCATTATTCAGCACCTCTTTCTTTAATCATTAATTTCTTCGACCTGGTCGAGGTTAAGGTCAACGGGGGTCTCCCTGCCGAACATGGAGACGACGACGCGAACTCTGTCCTTCTCGGGTTCAAGCTCTTCGACAACGCCGTTAAAGCCCGCAAGAGGACCGTCGATGACTTTGACATTATCACCGACACCGTAGCCCGTGACGATCTCATGACGCTCAACGCCCAGATCATAAATTTCCTGCTCCGTGAGGGGAACGGCCTTGCCGCCTGAGCCTACGAAGCCTGTTGCACCGCGGACATTATGGATAAGATGCCAGCTGTCATCGGTAAGCACCATCTTGCACAGCACATAGCCGGGGAACACCTTGCGCTCGACGGTTTTCTCGCCTGCGTCGGTGAACTCGGTGACTGTCTCAAGAGGGATGTTTACCTCGTGGATCAGATCCGTCATGTTGCGGTTTTCCGCTGCCTTCATAATGGCGGCAGCAACTGCGTTCTCATACCCGGAATAGGTATGGATCACATACCATTTTGCATCTTCTGCCATAATCGTTAACCTAAAAGTTCAAAGAAGACATTCACTGCTGCACCTGCGCCCTTATCAAAGGCGAACAGGATGACGGCGGCGACTGCCATAACGCCAAGCGCTATACCGGTGTTCTGCACAAGCTGCTTCGGCGTAGGCCATACGACCTTTCTGAGTTCGCTCTTCATGTCACGGAACCATTTGCCGATGCGCTGGAAGAAACCAAGCTTCTTATCTTCTTTCTTGACGGCGTTCGTGTTCTTGGCGGTAGCTGCGGGTTTCGCATTTTTCTTTTCTTCAGCCATTTTTGCACTCATCCTTTCAGAAAGTTACTTGGTCTCGACATGCTTGGTGTGCTTTCTGCAGAACGGGCAATACTTGCTGCGTTCAAGACGATCGGAAGTATTCTTCTTATTCTTGACCGTGTTGTAGTTTCTCTGCTTGCACTCGTCACATCTCAAGGTGATTTTGACTCTGTTGTCAGCCATACTTTTCGGCACCTCCTATATTATTTGTCCGCATTACGGAGCGGACATTTGCCTCCCTGTGTGGAGCAGGAAATCTTGTCCGGCGCAAAAATTTGCGCACGAAAAAAGACCTCTCGTCCGACAGGTACTGATAAATATACCATAGTCAAGACCGGAGGTCAAGTATTTTTTGAAGTTAACAGGAGCCGACCCCCTATCGTCTGTCAGTGTGCCCTTTCGGTGCTTTCCGCCTTTTTTTGCTTTGCCGGGCACAAAGCCCGCCCGCACCAAAACAAAGCCGAAAATCCCTCGAAAAACACTACTTACAGATGCTGCACAGTTTTGCCGGATCAGATTTTTGTTCAGGCAAAGCCAAGCTTGAAAGAACTGCTTTCATATTTGCACTGACTTCAACGCAGTGTGAGCGAAAATCTGCCCGCCAAAACCGATAGTCGTTCGGCTCCCGTCAACTTATTTAGTTATTCGTTTTCAGAACATTCCGAGGCTTTTTAATGCCAGCGCCCATGCGAACATGGTGACACAGCTCAGTGCGCTCGTGAAAACGATGATATCGCCTGCCAAAGCGCTGTCGCCGCCCATCTGCTGCGTCATGGTGAACGAGGATATCGCCGTGGGCGAGCCGAAGATGGCGATCATCGCCGCAAGCTCCACTCCCCGTATGCCGCAAAGCACCGATACGGTAAGGAATATTGCAGGCACGACGATGAGCCTGCCGATGCAGACCGTTGCAAGCTGCTTTTTATAGGTGCCGATGCCCTTGAATTCAAAAAACGCACCGAGCAGGAACAGCATCAGCGGGCTTGCCGCCTTGCCTATCATGTTTGCCGCCGACTCGACCGCCTCCGGAAGCTTCAGCCCGATAAGCTGCACCACGATACCGGCCGCAATGCCGATGATGAGTGGATTTTTGAGGACATCCAGCAGCATTTTGCCCACGCTCGGCTTTGTGCCGTTGAATATCTCAAGCGTTATGACCGCAAGCACATTGAACATCGGGATGACGACTGCAACAAGTATAACGACGGGGCCGAGGTCTGCGCCCTCGACGAGCTGCGCCGCCAGCGGTATACCCATGATGACGAAGTTTGAGCGGTAAATTCCCTGTATCATCACGCCACGCATGTTGTCGTTCTTCTCTGCAAGCATGACAAAGCCGAAGCTCAGTCCGTACAGTACAAGCACGCATACCACCGCAAAAATGATGATTTTCGGCTGAGCTGCGACGGACAGATCCGAGGTATATATATTGTAAAACAGCATGATGGGCATAAAAAACTTAAACGCCCACTTGTTCACCTTCGGCACATCCTCGGGACTTATCGCACCCGCTCCGCGGGCGACAAAGCCGACCGCCATGACCAAAAACAGCGGCAGGACGGCATCTACGCATACGGAAAAGCTGCTCATTTGGCCTTCTTCTGAAGCTTGTGCTTTTTGCCGTCGGGGGTCTGGATGTAGGTGTTGTCGAGCACCTGCTCGGCGCCCTTGCGCCACTCGGCAATATACTCTTTACGCAGGATGTCCCGCTCGTTAAGCTCTTCCTGTGTCAGCTCACGCTCCTTTGCAAGGCGGGCAAGCTCGTTTATTCTCTGGATCTTTGTGTTTTCCATCAGTCAATGCTCCCTAATTCATCAAGCGTTTTCTCAAACGCCGGAATAAAGTGCTCGATAAAATACTCGACCTCGGGCATGTTATAGCCGTGCAGGGCATCGAGCGTCTGCTGCTCGGCCAAGGCAAACTCGTTGTTGCCAGCCTTGCGCTCCTCGATGCATTTTATATAGGCGCTCATCTTGTCGGCGGCCTTGACGATGGGACGAAGCTGTTTTACCACATCGCCCGTCAAAACCGGTTCAAAAGCACCTCTAAGCTCCACAGGCAGCATTGTAAGCAGCTTTTCGGACGCTATCTGCTCCACCCTGCGGTATGCGCTCATAATTTCGTCGTCGTGGTATTTTATCGGCGTGGGCAGATCGCCGGTGAGTATCTCGCTTGCGTCATGGTACAGCGCCACCGTTGCGCAGGCATCGGCATCACAGGGGATGCCGAACACATCACGGCGGATAACGCCGAGCGCATGAGCGATGACTGCAACCATGTGGCTGTGCTCCTGAATATTTTCATGTATCGAATTGCGCATGAGACTCCAGCGCTCGATGTATCTCATTCTCGATATCAGTGCAAAGAAGTTACTGTCCATTTTTTGACCTGTCCGTTTCATTTTTTCAACATTTTATCACAGCCGTCGACACAATTCAACCGCACGGTACTTGTTGATTTTTCATAAAAATATGATTATACTGTATGTGAATCGCCAAAAATCACCCTCGGTTGACAAGGGGATGTACGCCTGACAGCGTTTTTCCAGCATCTTCGTTAGAGAAGAACATGTCTCATGTAGCATTTGCCTGCTGTCAGGTGCGAAGCAGTTTTGGGAGAGCTGATTTTTGTTCAGGCAAAGGCAGAGCCCGACGGGCATAATGGATATATATGGACTAGGGCTTTGATGAAGCGTGGGCGGAAAGCAGTCTGCCAAAACCGTGCATGCACTTGTAAACCGAGGGTAAAAGTGAAAGGAGATATCGACATGAAAAAGATGACGGCAATTTTGCTCGCACTCGGCTGCATGGCGGCGCTTTGCGGCTGCTACTCGACGATGCCGATAACCGAAAAGGACAAGCCCTCGCCCGTTGTGGACGCCACAGCCGAGCCGAGCGCACAGGTCACAAGCCCCGTGCGTGAGGTCAACGCCGAGGAGCTGTGCACCGAAAGCGGCCTGACCTTTGTCATGCCGATGAACGCCGTGGATGTGCATTGCAGCATAATCGACTCTGCGCCTGCGGTGTATCAGATGCGCTTTGTGCTCGGCGGCAAGGACTATACCGTCAGGGCTGCCCATACCGACACGCTCGACGAGAGCATCTCCGGTGTATACACCGACTGGGCGACCGTCGGCGACGGTGCAATGCAAAACGGCGACCCGACCTGCTTTTATCTGTCGAAGGACGAAACCTCGGGTGTATACTATGCCTACACGGACGGCGTTACATGGTGCGTCTACATGACCGGCGGCGCAAGCGAGGCAGAGATGGAGAGCGTCCTGCGCTCGTTCGTCCCGTCACTGTAAGATTTCAGCAGCATTTGTTAAAATTTTATTGACTTTCCGGCTTCTTTATCATATAATGTAGTCAGCAAATGTAAAGGGCGTGTTTCCGATGAACCTCCGAACGAAAACTCAGAGATCTGTGCGTGAACGGCCTTTGTATTTGTGTTTTGTGATGTTTGTATTATAGATAGATGCACAGGTCTCTGTCTCGGGACCTGTGCATTGTTTTTTGCTTTGGAAAGGAGAATGAGCCATGAAATCAATTAAAAGCATGCTGTTCGGAATTGCGCTGATACTATTTGGCTGCCTTGCGCCGTTCACTTTGGTAACGGCAACAAGCGTGTTCGGAGCAGTCGGTCTCGCTATAGCCTTTATTGGGCTGTTCGTCGCACTGCTCGCTTTGACCGCCCCGCCGGAGAAGCCGAAAAAGCCCGCCGAGCCTCCGAAGTCAGAGGAAACGGAGAAAACGGAAAATTAGTGCGGTTTGCGGGAAAAATAGTTGAAAAGCCCTTTACAAATCGGGGCGGCGGTGGTAATATGATTTAGTCCGTGTTCTCAGTATTCGGGAGACCTTTCCTCCCTTTACTTAGACATTGGGAATATAAAAACCGTGAAAGGGGTATCATTATGATCACCAAAGACCAGAAGACCACAGTTATCGAAGCGAACAAGACCCACGAGAACGACACCGGTTCTCCCGAGGTCCAGATCGCTATCCTCACCGAGCGCATCAAGCAGCTCACCGCTCACCTCAAGGTCCATCCCAACGACGACCACAGTCGTCTGGGCATGTACAAGATGGTCGGCAAGCGCCGCCGTCTGCTCGACTACCTTGCTAAGAAGGACATCGAGCGCTACCGTGCAATCATTGCAAAGCTGGGCATCCGTAAGTAAGTCCGGCACTTCCGAAGGGTATGAAGGTTTTTTAAGGGATGGACAATTTAATATTGTCCATCCCTTTTTCAATTTCGTTGCAACGCTTCGGCTATTCGTCTTTGCGGTGTCCCGACCGGCAGCGCTTCAGCGATATGCAAGTGCCGACACCCTTCTAACGAAGAAAATCAAGTAAACAACGAGCACCGTAAGCTTAGTATTTGAAAATGCGCCCGTGCGCAGGCTCGTTTTCAAGTGCTATGCTCCGGTACTCACAAGAAACGAAAGGAGCAAACAAATGATAATCAAGCAAAAAGAATTCCCCAATTACAGAAAGTTTGAGATCGAGTACGAAGGCCGCCCCCTCAAGATGGAGGTCGGCAAGATGGCAGAGCTGTGCAACGCCGCAGTTTTAGTCACCTACGGTGAGACCACCGTGCTCGTCACCTGCACCGCTTCCGCCCGCCCCAAGGACGGCATCGACTACTTCCCCCTCGCAGTCGATTTTAACGAGAAGCTCTACGCAGTAGGCCGTATCCCCGGCTCGTTCATGCGCCGTGAGGGCAAGCCCAGCCTGCCCGCAGTTCTGGCTTCCCGCCTTATCGACCGCCCCATGCGTCCCCTGTTCCCGAGCGACCTGCGCAACGATGTCGTCATCGCATGCGAGGTTCTGTCCGTTGACCGTGACTGCAGCCCCGAGATCACCGCTATGATCGGCGCATCGGCTGCCGTCTCCATCTCCGATGTTCCCTTTAACGGCCCCATCGCAGGCATCGTCCTCGGCTGGGACGGCGAGAAGTACCTGTTTAACCCCACGCAGGAGCAGCGCAAGACCAACCGCATGACCACCACCATCGCCGCAACTCACAAGAAGATCGTCATGATCGAGTCCGAGGCCGATCAGGTCCCCGACGATGTCATGTACGAGGGCATCGTTCAGGCGCACGAGCACCTGCAGCCGGTTCTCGACCTCATCGACAAGATGGTCGCCGAGATAGGCAAGCCGAAGTTCGAGTACGAGCACGCTTCCTTTGACGAGGAGCTGTTTGGCGAGCTCGTCGCCAACGAGTTTGCCGGTATGGAATACTGCATGGACACCGACGACAAGAATGTCCGTGAGGCCCGTGTGAACGAGTGGGTCACCGCAATGGAGGAAAAGTACTCCGACGAGCACCCCGACATGATGCAGTACATGGATGAGATACTCTACAAGCTGCAGAAGAAGGTCGTCAAGAAGTGGCTGCTGGCTGGCAAGCGTGTCGACGGCCGTGCAATGAATGAGATCCGCCCCCTCGGCTCCGAGGTCGGCATCATCCCCAGAGTTCACGGCTCTGCCCTGTTCACCCGTGGTCAGACCCAGGTGCTGTCGATAGCAACGCTCGCAACTCTTTCCATGAGCCAGAAGCTCGACACCATTTGGGAAGAGGAAGAGAAGCGCTTCATGCACCACTACAACATGCCCTCCTACTCCACCGGCGAGGCTCGCCCGAGCCGCAGCACCGGCCGTCGTGAGTACGGTCACGGCGCACTGGTCGAGAAGGCACTTGAAAGCGTCATCCCCTCCGTTGAGGACTTCCCCTACACCATCCGTGTAGTTTCCGAGATACTCTCCTCCAACGGCTCTACCTCGCAGGGCTCCATCTGCGGCACCACCCTCGCCCTCATGGACGCAGGCGTTCCCATCAAGGCTCCCGTTGCCGGCATCTCCTGCGGCCTTATCCAGGACGGCGACGACTTCACCACCTTTATCGACATTCAGGGCGTTGAGGACTTCCACGGCGAGATGGACTTCAAGGTCGCCGGCACGAAGGACGGCATCACCGCAATTCAGATGGACCTTAAGAACGACGGTCTGAAGCACGAGATAATCAAGGAAGCGTTCAAGATCACCCGTGAGGCCCGCTTCCAGATCCTCGACGAGATCATGCTCAAGGCTCTGCCCGAGCCCCGCAAGGAGCTTGCAAAGACCGCTCCGAAGATGATCCAGATGAAGATCAATCCCGACAAGATCCGTGAGGTCATCGGCTCCGGCGGCAAGGTCATCCAGAAGATCACTGCCGACACCGGCTGCAAGATCGACATTGAGGACGATGGCAGCATCTTCATCGCCTCCGAGGATATCGAGGCCTGCCGTGCAGCCCGCACCACCATCGAGAACATCGTTTTCGAGCCCGAGGTCGGCGCACTGTACTACGGCAAGGTCGTGCGCATCATCCCCATCGGCGCATTCATCGAGCTTGCCCCGGGCAAGGACGGTATGTGCCACATCAAGGATCTTGAGTTCAAGCGCACCGAGAAGGTCGAGGATGTTCTGAATGTCGGCGACATGACTTGGGTCAAGGTCACCGAGATAGACGACCGCGGCCGTGTAAACCTCTCCCGCAAGGAAGCTCTCAAAGAGCGTGGCGAGGCTTAAAGCCAAATCGAACCGACGGAAGCGGAAAACCCACCGGTTTTGACCGGCTCTTTTCCGCCCATACCGCACAAAAAATTCCGGTAATACACAAAGTATTGCCGGAATTATTTTATTTGTCTGAACGAAAAATAGCTCGCCCAAAACCAAACCCGTAAAGGGCGGCAGAACTCCCGCTCCCATCGATTCGCTCCGACCGTGGGTGCGGTGGACTGCGCACAATTTTGTTCTAACGAAAAACAGGCAATGCAGTGCATTGCCTGATTTTTTATAGCTGTTCAATTAGATTTTGCAGCGCATCGGCGAATTTGCCGATGTGCACGCCGTCGGTGAAGCGGTGGTTGAGCTCGAGCGACATGCCGAGAATTTTTCGGCCGTCCCGCTCGTGGAATTTGCCCCATGAGATGCGGGGAATAGCGTCGTCGGGGTCAAAGTCACGCTCGTTTGTCAGTGCCGTGAGCTCGACCCACGGCAGGCACGAGAAGTAGATGAGGTCTGCGCTCTCCTTGTCGGTCGACAAAAATGTCGTCTGCTCGGCGCTGCGGCGCTTGGCATCTTGACAAAACTCCGCTATATTGCCCTCGCATGGCATTGTGACGATGTGGAAGCTCTCCGAGCCCTTTTTGAGGTCGGTGAAGCTCGGGCTGCGCTCGTCAAAAAGCACGAGCTCGCCGTCAACGATGCCGTATCGGAACGCCTCGACGGAGTTTACGGCTTTCGTCACGAGGTACACCAGCGCATAGTAAAACGACAGGCCGCTGCGCTTTGCGTAGGCGTAGACCTCCGTCACATCGACATTGAAGGTCACGCTGTAAAACGGGTTCGATATTTTTGAGAAAAAGTCGAATATCTCCCGGCGAGACCATGTGTTCGGGTCAATTTTCCGCATGTTACGCACCTATATTGGGGCAATGATACCTCGGCTTGCCGATGCTTGCCTTGCCGTATTCGATGGCAGCCTCGGGGCAGTTGCAAATGCACTTCATGCAGTGGACGCACCTGTCGCCCCATGTGGGCTTGCCGTTTTTGAGCTCGATGTTGTGCGTCAGGCACGACACGGTGCACAGGCCGCAGCTTATGCACTTATCGGTGGCGTAGAACTTGTCGGCCTTGACGAACATTGCGTAAAACGCATCGTTGACAACGCCGCTTTTGAGCTTGTCGGCAAGACTGATCTTCTTCGGCTCGAGCGGCTTGCCCTCGGTGATAAGCTCGGCATAGCCGTCAATTACGGGCACGGCCTTTTCGACTATCGCCTTGGCCTCGTCCTCGCCGGGGACATAGAACATGGCAACATAGTTTTCGGGCATGACGACCTCGCCGACGCCCATGAACTCAAAGCCGCACTCATCGCACAGCGCCTTGCAGTGCTTTTCGGCATTGCCTATCTCCGAGCCGCAGGTCATGACGAAATACGCCTTGTGCGCACCGTCAAAGGAGCCCGCCTTTATCCAGTCGGACACGATGCGGGGTATGCGCCAGCCGTGGGTCGGCGTGACGAAAACGAGCGTTTCCCCCTGCACCGGCTCAAAAATTTTGCCCTCGGATATGTACTCATACACGGGCACGGTCGGCATACCCGTTTTCTCGGCGATGCGCTTTGCCGCAAACTCGCTGTTTCCCGTGCCGGTAAAATAATATATCATAATGCTTCCTCCTTTGCCTGCTTCCTTTTTGCTATCTCATTGGTATCCATCGTTTTTCTGTACACGACCTTGCTGTCCCACAGGTACTCGAGCGTCAGATTGAGCGCCATGTTAATGGCGAGCACGACATACTCGTTCCAGCTGTTCACATCCGAGAGGATGTGCTGGAGCCAGATCGTGAACGGTGCAAACGGAACATAGAACAAAAACACCAGCGCCATCGCCTTGGGCACATTCTCGGCGCTCTGGAAGGTGAATTTGCGGTTAAAGGTGAAGTTCCACAGCACGCTCAGCACGAGCGCTATCGTGTAGCACACATAGTGTCCGGGTATCTTGATGACCTCCTCGCACAGCACCATGGCAACGGCCTCGACGATGCCCGCACTTGCGGAAAACAGCACGAATTTCAAAGCTCTGAGCGCTTCTTTCTTTTCCATTTGCTTCTCCCGTTTTTTCTAAGTTAACGGCAGCCGACCGCCTATCGTCAACTTAAATGATTTGACATTTTAAATGATATGCTGCTGGAAAACGCTTGTCAATGCGTATTTTGTAAACGATGTAAAGAAACGCCGCAGGAATAGCCTGCGGCGTGAAGTGGTTTAACTTACTTTGCGGAAACGCTGAGGGAATTGAGGATAGCCACGACCATTTCGTTCGTCGGGAGCTTTGCGGCCTCGTCGTCGCTCTCATCGACCATGGAAACGACCGTTATCAGCAGATAGTCCGCCGTCACGCCCTCGATTGGGAAGGCAAGGCAGTAGTTGTGGCCGTTAAAGTAGTGAACGCCGGTGTTGCCGTTATAGGTGATGGGGTCGACATGCGAAAAGCGCTCCTTGAGCTCGTCAATATGGGCTGCAAAATCGTCGCCTGCGTAGTAGGAGGCGTACTCGGCCTGCATTGCGAAGTCCTCGCCGTAGATGATTGCGGCGTGGGAGTCGTCGGTGGGGACAAGGAAGCCCTCGGACACCTCGCCGAAGGTACACTTTTCCTCATCGTAGGTCAGGGCGACCTCGACGGTCTTTGCGTCCTTGTAGCCGGAAGCAAAGCTGTAAACGCCGGTCTTGGGCTTGGTGATGGCGGGCTTTGCCTGCTTCTTGCCTGCGGCGGGCTTTGCCTGCTTGGGCTCGCCGCCCTTGCCCTTCTTGGAAAGCAGCACTGCCGCTGCGGCGGCGGCTGCGCCGATGGGTGCTATGATAAGCCATTTCTTCATGATATTTACCTCCGTACACTTTGTTGCGTGTTTAACATATTGGGTTTAACATATATTAATCCCATTATGGCTTCCAAGTCAAGTAAAAAAACATCGAACAGCTTTCGCACCGAACCGTAAAAAACGGATAATAGACAAAACACCCCCTATGTAGGAAAATAGAAGTACTACATAGGGGGTAATTTACATGCCAAGGAAATACGAGAAAGTACAGAAATTGCTGCCGGAGGTGCAGCGACTGAACGCAGAAGGCTACACACATCGGCAGATCGCCGAAAAGCTCGGACAATGTCAGGCCGAGTGCGGCAGCACCTACGGCTATCGCAGAGTACATATTTGGCCAGTATGTTGCATAATTCTTTTTTCCTGCCTAGGGGGGCTTTTTTGTGCTGTCCGTATATTCTGGGGCGGTGCACTTTTTCATATCACATAGTCGAAGCCTGTGGGGTCGCTGTGCATGAGGTCGGCGAGGGTGATGTTCTCAAAATAATCGTTAATGAGCTTATCGAGCCCACGCCACATGTTGAGCGTGCGGCACTCGGCAGCTCGGGGACAGGCATCGGCACCCGGGTCGAGACAGGCGACGGTCGCCATGGACTCCTCGGTCACCCGCAGGATGCTCCCCACGGTGTACTGCTCGGGCGCTTTTGCAAGCTTATAGCCGCCGCCCTTGCCGCGCACGCCGGTCAGCAGCTTCGCCCGCACCAGCAGCTTTATGATATTCTCCAAATATTTTTCCGATATCTCCTGCCGCCCGGCAATGATCTTCAGCGGGATAAACCCGTCCGCCTGATGCTCGGCAAGGTCGATCATGACCCGCAGCGCATACCGCCCTTTGGTCGAAACCAGCATTTTTGCACCTTCTTCTTTTGATTAATCCTATTATACACCGGAAAAGTGGGTAAATCAACAAAAAAGTTGAAAAAGACTATTGACAAACGGGCGCACAGACCTTATAATCCGTATAAACCTACAGGAAAGGTTGGTTATTAAAAATGACCTTCATATGGAGATACCGATGTCGGCACTAATGCTGCACAGAATTAAAGACATCATTTAAATAATCATTTTGGAGGAACTAATCATGAGTAAGATATATACATCCGCAGATCAGCTTGTCGGCAGGACCCCCCTGCTGGAGCTTGTCCATATTGAAAAGTCCGAGGGCCTCGAAGCCAAGGTCCTCGGTAAGCTCGAGTATTTTAACCCCGCAGGCAGCGTAAAGGATCGCATCGCAAAGGCCATGATAGACGACGCCGAGCAGAAGGGTCTGCTCAAGCCCGGCTCCGTGATAATCGAGCCGACCTCCGGCAACACCGGCATCGGCCTTGCATCCGTCGCCGCCGCAAGAGGCTACCGGATCATAATCGTCATGCCCGAGACCATGAGCGTTGAGCGCCGCCAGCTGATGAAGGCCTACGGTGCCGAGCTCGTGCTCACCGAGGGTGCCAAGGGCATGAAGGGCGCTATCGCCAAGGCCGACGAGCTTGCAAATGAGATCCCGAACAGCTTCATCCCCGGCCAGTTCGTGAACCCCGCAAACCCGGCGATCCACAAAGCCACCACCGGCCCGGAAATTTGGGACGACACCGACGGTAAGGTCGATATTTTCGTCGCAGGCGTCGGCACCGGCGGCACGGTCACCGGCGTTGGCGAGTATCTCAAGAGCCAGAACCCCGATGTCAAGGTCGTCGCCGTCGAGCCCGCAGCCTCCCCGGTACTGAGCAAGGGCGTTTCCGGCAGCCACAAGATTCAGGGCATCGGCGCAGGCTTTGTCCCCGATGTGCTGGACACCAAGGTCTATGACGAGATAATTCCCGTCGAGAACGAGGACGCATTCGCAACCGGCAAGCTCATCGGCAAGAGCGAGGGCGTTTTGGTCGGCATCTCCTCCGGCGCCGCCGTTTGGGCTGCCATCGAGCTTGCAAAGCGCCCCGAGAACAAGGGCAAGACCATCGTCGCCCTGCTGCCGGACACCGGCGACCGCTATCTGTCCACCCCGCTGTTTGCGGACTGATAACCACCAAAAAGGAGCGATTTTCAATGATACCGACACCCGAGGAAGCATGGGCACTGCTGTGCCAGTATAATGAAGGCGAATTTCACAGAAAGCACGGGCGCATCGTCGGCGATGTCCTGCGCTGGTATGCCAACGAGCTCGGCTACGGGGACGAGGCGGACTTTTGGGAGGCCGTCGGCATTCTCCATGACCTCGACTTTGAGAAGTGGCCGGAGCAGCACTGCACAAAGGAGCAGGAGATCCTGCGGCAGGCGGGTGTCGACGAAAAGCTCGTCCACGCCGTGGTCAGCCACGGGTATAAGCTGACCGTGGATGTCGAGCCGGAAAGCGAGATGGAAAAGGTCCTGTACGCAGCCGACGAGCTCACCGGCCTTATAGGAGCGGTTGCACTGATGCGCCCGTCAAAGAGCGTCAGCGACATGGAGGTAAAATCGGTCAAGAAAAAGTACAAGGATAAGAAATTTGCCGCCGGCTGCTCCCGAGAGGTCATCGAGCGCGGCGCCGACATGCTCGGCTGGGATCTTGACAAGCTCATCTCCCAAACCATCCTCGCCATGCGGGCAAGCTCCGCAGTCGATTGATTTGATATAGATAACAAAAGAAACCGTCCTATGGACGGTTTCTTTTGTTATCTGCGCTTAAGAACCGGCGGTAGAACACAAAGCCCACGGCGGTGGTGACGGTTTCCGTCACGGGGAAGGTCAGCCAGAACCAGTCGAGCCCGAAGCGGGAGAATAAATAGCCCAGCGGGACAAACAGCACCACCGTGCGGATGACGGTCAGTGCCGAGCTTTTGAGGCTCATGCCGGTCGCTTGGAAGAACACGGGGAAAATGAGCGAGGTCACAAGCGGCAGGAAGCTCACGCCGATGATGCGAAAGCCCACACGGCCTATCTCGACCACGAGCTCATCGGATGTGAACACCCGCAGCAGCTGCTCGGGAATAAGCTCGAAGCACAGTGTTCCGACCGCCATCAGTGCCATGCCGAACATAACGGAGACGGACATTGTTCTGCGGCAGCGGTCTATCCTCTTTGCGGCGTAGTTATAGCTTATCAGCGGCACGATGCAGGTCTCCATTGCCCCCAGAGGGATGAAGAAAAATGTCTGCCACTTGTAGTAAAGCCCCAGCGCCGTGACTGCCTCGTCACAGAAGGTCGAGAGGATGAGGTTAAGGCCGAATATGTAAAAGGTGTACGCCGACTGCATGAGTATATTCGGCATGCCGAGGCGGAAAATCTTCTTTATATGGTGCGGGTACAGCGCCCACTCCGGCGAGGGGTGATAGCCCTTTTTCATCACGACCAGCGCTGCGACTATCTGTCCGGCAACGGTTGCGACCGCCGCACCGGCGATGCCCATTTCCGGCAGACCGAGCAGGCCGAAGATGAGCAGCGGGTCTAAAATTATATTGGTGACGGCGCCGAGTATCTGCGCCATCATCGGTGTTTTCATGTCGCCGACCGACTGTAAAATTTTCGTCCAAACGCTCTCCAAAAACAGGCCGAAGCTGAACACGCAGACGATGCGGCCGTAGACGATGACATCACGGATGACCGCTTCGGAGTTCGTGGACAGCCGTGCATATATGGGCATGAGCGCCCAGCACACGGCGGCAAATATCGCCCAGAGTATAACGGCAAGCGGCGTGCCCACTCCGGCATATTCGTCCGCTTCCTTCTGCCTGCCCGAGCCGAGCTTTGCTGCCATTACGGTGTTGATGCCGACGCCGGTGCCCACGGCAAGCGCTATCATCAGAAGCTGCATCGGGTAGATGATGGACAGTGCGGTCAAGCCGCTGCCGGAGTATCTGCCGACAAACAGGCTGTCGACGATGTTGTAAAGCGCCTGTATAAGCTGCGCCAGCATCACCGGCGGCGCCAGCCTCAGCAGTATCTTGCCGATCTTCTCCGTCCCAAACAAACTCGACTGCTCCATCGCACCTCACCTCGCCGACACTCAAATGATTTGACATTATACTCGGATTTTCCTCTAAGTCAATGCATTTTCAGTCAAAAATCAGCCGTCGCAGCGGCTGGTTTTTTCATCATTTCAGTCTACCTTCCCACTCGGAGGCTTTGAAGCCGACGAGGACGAAGTCGTCGGCGACGAGGAGCGGGCGCTTGACGAGCATGCCGTCGGTGGCGAGGAGCTTAAGCTGCTCATCCTCGCTCATGCCGGGGAGCTTTTCCTTGAGGTTCAGCGACTTATACAGCAGGCCGCTGGTGTTGAAAAGCTTCTTGAGCGGCTGACCGCTGAGGGCGTGCCATGCGGTGAGCTCCTCATAGGTCGGGTTCTCGGTCTTGATATCCCGCAGCTCGTATGCGATGCCGTTTTCGTCCAGCCACTTGCGTGCCTTTTGGCAGGTGCTGCACTTGGGGTAGCAGATAAATTTCATAGTCTTACTCCTAATTCAGTCCTAATTTTTTAATTCTTGACGTAATAGCCGAGGTGCGGCGCTTTAAAACGGCGGCTATCTCCTTCGACGAGGCTCCGCCTGCGTGCATCTGCGCCAAGATCTCGTCCTGCTCCTGCGTCCAAGGCGTGCCCTGCAGCTCAACGGCGGCATTTACCTCGGCAAGGATCGCATCGAGATTATCCAAAACAAAACGCTGCGCCGCAGTATCGTACACAACGGTCTGATACGGCCCGTTCTGACCGATGCGCTCCTGCACGGCGAGGCCGTTTTCCACGCCCGCACGGGTCGGGCGCTTGGCAAGCTTGCCGCTCGGCAGTGTCACGGCCTCAAGCCAGCCGAGCCCCGTGAGCCACGATGAGATGGCGGTGTAGGGCAGCTTTGTCATGTTCTCTGTGTCGATCAGCGCATTGAGCCGTCTTGCCAGCTCGCTGATATTGATAGGCGTTTCCGAATACTCGAAGCGCTCTCGCTGCTCGAATGTGAGCTCGAACGGGAGCTTCTGCGGCTTTTTCTCCGTCTTGGGCGCAGCAGTGCCGCCGTTTTCGAGCACCTGCCCGAGCACATCGGCCACGAAAAACAGGCAGCGTGATATTCGGACATTGTTCACGACATCGCCGTCGGGCACCTCGCTGCCGTCGATGGGGTTCTCCCCGTTTGCAAGCTTCTGCACATACATCCTCGCCCGCTCGATCATCTCAAGCTCGGTCATTTTTGCATCCTCCCGTTCGTTTTTTCTCCATGATAGCATATTTTGTCATACCCTGCAATTGCGTGCGTATTATTTTTCGCTCGCTCTGTTTTTTGCGTTTATCCTCTCGATCTCTTCATTGATTATCTCTCCAAAACTTCGGTCGTCAAGCTCTGGAGTTTGCATTGCGGCAACCGATTTGTCTGCAAAAGCGTCAAATTCAGCCTGCTTTTCCGCCAAAAGCTCCAGCATTCTTTCGTCTATCGAATCCCCGCATAAAAGCTTATACGCCAGAACATTTCTATGCTGACCCATGCGGTGCGCACGGGCTATCGCCTGTCTTTCAATGGACGGCTTTAGCTGCGGCTCGCAAATTATGACCACACTTGCAGACTGGATGTTCAGTCCCGTTCCGCCCGACTGTATCTGAGCGACAAGAACCGAACCGGCCGGAGCATTGTCAAACTCATCGATTATTTCCTGCCTGCGCTGCGGGGCAACCGAGCCGTTTATCGGCCCTATACATCTGCTCCCAAGCAGCATGGACACCTTGCGGATCGTATCAAGGAAGAACGAGAATACTATCACCTTTCTTCCCTCTGACGCAGCCTCGTTTACAAGCTCGACAAGGCGTGCAGCCTTCGAGGAAGCTCTGATATCGTCAACATTCCACGACACACGCCGTGCCTCGGCAAAGTTTCTGGACAAGACCGCCCGCTCGTAGGCTACCTCTTCCTCGTAGCCCATGGAGCACCATTCTTCGCTCTCGATGAGCTCCGGCAGTTCGGTCAAAACATCCTCCCGTTTTCTTCTGTAGTACACCGGCGCAACGGCCATTCTGAACTGCGGAGCTGCCGACATGAAGGCCAAGCCCTGCACCTGCCTTGCGACATCCGGCTGTAGGATGCGTATGAGATTTATCATCTCATCGACCTTATTTTCAAGCGCCGTGCCGGTCATGAACATCAGGCGCTCTGCGTGCAGACTGATATTTCTGACATTCTCGCTGCGCCGTGCCTCGGGGTTCTTTATGTAATGTGCCTCATCTACGACAAGCATCTTGAACTTAAAGTCAAACGGCATGCCAAGATAAGCCGTCGTTTCGTATGTTGTCACGGCAACGCCGCCGGTTTCTAGCCACGCCTCGAACGCCGATTTTCTCCCTGCACCGTGAATTTTGGTCACGCTCAAAAGGCTCATCTTCCGTATTTCACGGCACCAGTTTGCCAAAACGCTCGCCGGACAAACGACCATAAAATGCGTTCCTCCGGTATTTCGTAGAGACACCATGGTCGCTATCGCCTGAACGGTTTTTCCTAAGCCCATCTCATCGCCGAGAAGTATGCGTTCCTGATGAAGAGCATATTTTACGCCCCACATCTGATATTTTCGCAGATCGCAGAGCAAGCCCTCCGGGAAGAAGCACTCCTCCTGTATCTCCCTTGCGAGATCCTCGGGAAGCCCGTACACCGAGTCATCGTTTCCGAGCACACTGGGGTCAATGTCCTCCAAATCGTTTGTGAAGCGGATCGGGTTTTCCGAAAACGCCTGCCACGCATCGCTGCCACGGCTTCTCTCGATCGCATCCAGTTCGGCAAACAGTGCCTCGGCTTGGCTGCCGTAATCGCCACCCTGCAATGCGGAAAGCATGTCGAACGCTTCGACCGCCTTCTGCTTTTTCGCCTTTGAGGAAAACAGCCACTTCACGCTGCCTCGGGCTGCGTTCAGATCCTCCTCGGCGTATTTTATCTTTTTCGCATTTGCAGTCAGCAACGCATGGCACTTATCCGCAACAGGCATGCTGCGGCGATACTGAAAAAGCGCCAAAACAAGTGCGGTAGCTTCCTTCGTGCGGTTATCCGAACTCAGGCTTATCTTTACGCCCTTTCTCGCTTCGGACGCCATGCCGTTTGCGATGCCTTTTATCGAATAGGCGGTGTCCTCGCTGATGCCGTAGACAGATGCAAGCGAATGAACTGATGCCGCCGCAACATCCGCAACGGTGGTATATCCGTGCTCTCTGAGCGCCTTTACACGAAGTCCCCGTTTGCTGCGGCCAAGCTCCTCGACAGGCGCCTCTCGGAGCACATTTAGCACGCCCTGTGCAACGATCGCTTCCGCCGCCGTTTTGACCTTTTCACGGTACTCGTTTTCGGAGCTCTCTCCCGCCCGCAGCGTTTCGAGCGTGTCGTGATGTATTTGTAACAGTCGCTTCGCCTCATCCGAGCTGAACGGTCGTGCCATAATGGTACCTCCGTGATTTTTTGCAGAAAATTTGCTTATCTGCCGACATGATAGCATATTTTGTCATGCCGTGCAACGGGGCGGGGAAAAATATTAAACGGCGGTGGACAGGCGGGGCGGATGTGGTACAATGTTAGCAAAAAGGAGGCTTTGTCATGATAAAAATTCGTGATGCCGTGATGGCAGATGCCGAGCGGCTGCTTGAGATATACGGCTACTACACCGAGCGCACGGCCATCTCGTTTGAGTGCGAAACGCCGAGCCTTACAGAATTTCGCTCACGCATGGAGCGCATAATGCGGCGCTATCCGTACCTCGTCGCCGAGCAGAACGGCCGTGTCATCGGCTACGCCTACGCTGCGCCGTTTGTCGGGCGGGCGGCCTACGACTGGGGCTGCGAGACGACCATTTACCTCGCCCCCGATGCGAGAAAATGCGGGGCGGGCAGGCTATTGTACGAGGCGCTCGAAAATGCGCTCAAGCGCATGGGCATCCTCTGCATGTACGCCTGCATCGGACTGCCCGAGCAGCCGGACGAGTATCTGACGGCCAACAGCGCCGAGTTCCATGCGCACATGGGCTTCACCGAGGTCGGCAGGTTTCGCCGCTGCGGGCGCAAATTCGGCCGCTGGTACCACATGATCTGGATGGAAAAGCTCATCGGCGAGCATCAGGACGACCAGCCGCCGGTCTTGAGCTACCGTGAGACAAAGGAGGGCACATGAGCTTTACATTCAGAAGCGCTCAGCGCTGCGACACGCCGCTGATACTGCAATTTATAAAGGAGCTCGCCGAGCACGAGCACATGCAGGGCGAGGCCGCGGCTGATGAAGCGACCTTGGCCGAGTGGATATTCGACAAGCAGAAGGCAGAGGTCATTTTTGCGGTCGAGGACGGCACGGAGGTCGGATTTGCGCTATACTTCCACAACTTCTCGACCTTCCTCGGCCGGGCGGGCATCTACCTCGAAGATCTGTATGTGCGCCCCGAGCACCGTGGCAAGGGATACGGTAAGGCAATACTCAAAAGGCTCGCCGCCATCGCAGTCGAGCGTGGCTGCGGCAGGCTTGAGTGGTGGTGTCTTGACTGGAACAGGGCGGGCATCGACTTTTACCTCTCCCTCGGCGCAGAGCCCATGTCCGACTGGACGGTCTACCGCATCACCGGCGACACGCTCACCGAGCTTGCAAAATAATACTTTTGGAGGTCACCATGCGAAGAACGATCATTTCACTGCTCATTGCGGCAATGGCATTTTCGCTGTGCGCATGCAGCGCAGGCGATGAGCCCGCAGCGCACTATGAGGTCAAGCAGACGGACGGACTTAATTTCAGCTACACCGTCTACGGCAACAACGGTAAGGTTTTGGACGAGGGCGAGAGCCAAAAAGAGCCGGTCTTTGCATCGGCGGGCGAGGATATCCTGCGCATGACCGTGCAGACCGGAACGGGTCTGTCGACAAATTATGCGGTGTTCTACGACCTCAAAAACGGCGAGGTCTCGGACACCTATCACTATGTGCTGACGGCCGAGAACGGCTATGTCGTGTGCATTGAGTACACAGACGGCGAGCTTTTTGCGGTGGTCGACGGGCTGTTTGAAAACGCCCCGTATCACACGGAGCTGAAGCTTGAAAGCGCCGCAGCGGCGGCAGACTTCACTCCCGAAGCCTCGATCGACGCAAGCGGGAATGTCACCGTCACCTACCCCACCGCCGACGGCAATGAAGCAACCTGCACCATAGAGCTTGCAAAATAACAAAAAACCGGCGTGCTGATTTCAGCACGCCGGTTTTTTGTTTAGGCTTTACTTTTTCACGCCTTCGACAGCGGCGGTCTTGGCGCTCAGCTCGTCGGCCGACAGGCCGAGAATATGACCGCCCTGGGTCTTATCATACCTCAGCACTCTTTTCAACCGTTTAAGAACAAAACGAGGATCACTCGATGGTGATCCTCGTCTCGGGTTCGGCCTTGCTTTCTTCGGTCTTCGGGATGAGCAGGGTCAGAACGCCCGACTCATAGGTGGCCTTGACATCCTCGGGCTTTACCTCGCCGATATAGAAGCTGCGGGACAGTGCGCCTGCGTAACGCTCCTGGCGGATGATGCGGCCCTTCTTGTCTTCCTCATCCTTGTCAAGGCCCTTTGCGGCGTTGACGGTGAGGTAGCCGTCCTTGAGGTCAAGGACTATCTCGTCCTTCTTAAAGCCCGGCAGGTCGATGGACAGGCGGTAGCTCTTGGCATCGTCGGTCTCACGGACATCGGTCTTCATGAGGTTTCTGCCGTTCTTACCGAACAGCGGGTCACGGCCGGTAAAGAAGCCGTTGTCAAAAATATCATCAAAAAGGTTTTCACCGTAAATTCTCGGTAACATAATAATTCACTCCATTCAAAATACTCTTAAATCCTTTGCGGTGCGCCGCCGCATGTTTCGACCGCACTAAAAGTGCGGTCAACGACACATCGACTTTCGATGTGCGCTTCTGATTTTGTGCCCATAGCTCAAATCACTGCCTTTTCTAGGGGGACTTTCAAATCCCCTTTCCTTCTTTCTGTAAACGATTTTACTCTTTTGGCTTGAAAGTGCAATGATCCGGGAGTATAATAAACCAAAATGTTGTTGTGCTCACAGCACAAAGGAGTGAGTGTATGTCAGAGCAAATGCAGGCGCTGTTGGAGGAGTTTTTCTCGCTTGATGATTTGCAAAATCTCACCTCGGACGCAGGGGCGCTTTTGGGCTGCCCCATCTTAGTTGTGGACGATGCGTTCCATGTCTCGTCGCAATTTGCCCCGCTCGGCTTTGCCGACCCGCTTTTCCGCACGGCGGTGGCGAGCGGCGAGATAAGCTACGAGGCGGGTGCAATGATAAGCCGCAGCGAGGCGCTGACGGCGGGGCATGCGGACTTTTTCACCCTTGACGGCAGTCCGTACAGGCGGCGGTTTTCGCCGCTTATCAGCGCCGGTGTGCGCCTCGGCTACCTTATATGTATCGAAACTGACGGACACCTCCAGCAGGTCTCGGACGAGACTTGGCGCACGGTCGAGAGCGTGCTGGCAAAGCAGCTTTTCATCGAAGCCAGCCGTCAGGATAAGCCGTTCGAGACTGCCGAGGATGTGCTCATGCACCTGCTTGACGAGGGCTTTTCCTCGGCGGCGTACTTCCGATTGCAGGCGGCTTCGACCTATCTTGCCGACTTCCACCCGACGGGCTTTGCGCTGTTTGAGCTCACCGCCTACCACGACCGCTATATCGGCAAGCATCGCCTGCGGGAGGAGATACTCGCCCGCTTCCCCAACTCGCACCCGTTTTTGTACCGTGGCGATGTGTTCATTTTCCTGCACGGCGACAGTCTCGGCGGCTTAAACGAGCTTGCAGGCGAGTTCAGTCTGAAAATTATCGCCACAGACGGCTTGGGCGACCTTTACGAGCTGCCGCAGCATTACAAAACGGCGCACGAGGCGCTGGAGCTTATAACCGACGATAGCTTCCACGGCGGCAGCGTCTGCACTGTGGCGCAGCTTCGCACCGTGCTGCTGCTTAAAAGTCTGGAAGGTCGCCGTGACCTCATCCCGCCGCAGATACAGGCTCTCGCCGCACACGATAAGGACAAGGGCACGCAGTATTGCGAAACGCTGTACCACTACCTGTGCAGCAGCAGGTCGCTAAAGCGTACCTGCGACGCAATGTTCACGCACCGCAACACGGTGCTTTACCGCATCCGCCGGATGCAGGAGGACTTCGCCGTGCCGCTGGACGAGCCGTATGCTCTGCCGCAGCTTCTGCTGGGCGTATCGATGGTTTTGTTTGAAGAAAAAGGGGCGGATTTTTTCCTGCCGCCGACGGATATGAAAGGACAATGACATGAAAGAAAACAGAAAGCTTCTCAAGGAAGTTCTCAAGGACATTCGCCACGACATGACCGACGAGGAGGTCTTGAATCTCCTTGCCGACAGCAAAATTTCCGCCCGTCCCGAATCGGGCAAAACGAAGGTCACCTTCGGTCAGCGTGCCGCCGATGCTATCGCAAAATTTGCCGGAAGCTGGGCATTCATCTTTGCATTCACCGGCGTTTTGATACTGTGGATGGTCGTCAACGCCGTGCTGGCGGCAAAGGCGTTCGACCCGTACCCGTTTATTTTGCTCAACCTTGTGTTGTCCTGCGTTGCCGCCATCCAGGCGCCGCTCATCATGATGAGCCAGAACCGGCAGGAGGAGAAGGATCGCCGCCGTGCCGAGAACGACTACAAGGTCAACCTCAAGACCGAGATAATGATAGAGGATCTGTACGACAAGGTAAACGCCATCCTCGCCAAGCAGTCGGCGCTCGAAAAGAAGCTCGATAGTGATGGGAGCAACGAAAAGAACTCATAAGATGACGCAAAGCCGTCTCCGATGCCGGAGACGGCTTGTTTTCATTCATGCAACAATCTTTCCGCAAGGCTTTTTATCAAAAGCCGGTCGGAGCTGTCAAGCTTTGATATGAGGTCTGTGAGCTCACGGCCGAGCTTCGGGTCATCGTCGCCCTCGGTGAAAAATTCGGAGAGCGTGATGCCGAAATAGTCGCATATCGCAAAAAGCTCCGCCACCGACGGCAGGCTCTTGCCGGAGGAAATGTTGTTGATATATCCCCTGCTGTGGCCGAGGTCATAGCTCATCTGATATTCCGAAACGCCCTTTTTCATTCTCAGGCTCGTTATGCGTTCACGCACAAATTCACTGTTCATTTTATCAGCTCCTTTGAGAAAAGGATAAACGAACAGCTCGGGCTATTATACATCTTATAGATGTTTTTAGCCTTGACGCATAGTTTTTAATATGTTATTATCGTTTTTAGATAGGCTATTTTAGCCAAAACAGCATTTTTTAGACGATGTAAAGAGGAAAAGGAGAAGAAATCATGAGCAAGAACAAGTGGATAGGCATAATTGCGCTCGTAGTTGCGCTTATCATTGTCGCCGTTGTGGTCATTGTGGTGCTCGACCCGTTCGGCGGCAAGATCGAGGGTGAGTGGTATTTGTATTCTGTCGAAGTTGACGGTGAAGTCCAAGACAATGACCGAGATTCGGCCGGAAATATCGCCATATATACCTTTTCCGAGGACGGCACAGTGACCATCGCATCTCCAGCACCCAGCTATTACGATGAAGAATACCTTTACAACACGCTCCCATACTCGTATTCAGATGGGAAGCTTTCCTCCGATGGAGACGCATTTGACTGCAAGATAAGCGGCAACAAAATGACATGGACTGGTACGGTCGATGGCAAAAGCGTAAAAGCGGAATTTAAGCGCTAAGGAGGCGGAGAAAGCTATGGAAAAGAGCAAGCACAGCGGATTAATATTAATTATCATCGCCATTATCGCAGCCATCATAATATTTGACCCGTTCGGCGGTAAAATCGAGGGCGAGTGGTATATGTATTATGCTGAAATGGGCGGAGAAGTTCAATCCATGAGACAAGATTCCACAAAATATCTGCAATCCTACAACTTTTCGGATGACGGCACTGTGACCGTCGCAACTCCAATCGACGGTTACTACGGTACAAAATGCAGCTATAAAACCTATACATACTCGTATTCAAAAGGGGAAATCACTATGGACGGAACCATTTTAGACTGCAAAATAAGCGGTGAAAAAATGACATGGAGCGGTGAAGTCGACGGTACAAGTGTGAAAATCGAGTTTAAACGCTGACGATTTGAATAGGAAGGAAAGCTAACGAAAAAGCTCCTCTGAAATTCAGAGGAGGTTTTGTCAAGTTGATTTGCCCCGCCGTGTGTGGTAAACTGGGTGCGATGGGAGCTGATAAGATGATTTGTGAAATTTGCAGGGACGAAGGATTTCTCGCACAAAAGGCCGAGGCGGCTGGGGTCGAGGATCTCGGCACGGCGCAGGATCTCCTCGATACGCTCATCGCCCACAAGGACGGCTGCGTGGGTATGGCGGCAAACATGATCGGCGTATGCAAGCGCATCATCGCCTTTGACAACGAGGGCAAATTTGAGGTCATGCTAAACCCCGAAATTATAAAGCAGTCGGGCGCATATGAGGCCGAGGAGGGCTGCCTGTCGCTCGACGGCACCCACAAAGCTCGGCGCTACCGCACAATAAAGGTGCGCTGGCTCAACGAAAAGCTCCAAGAGCGCATCAAGACCTTCACGGGCTTCACCGCCGAGATAATTCAGCACGAGATAGACCACTGTGAGGGGGTCATCATTTAAACGAGAAAAGCTATGCACCGTTGTGCATAGCTTTTTTATTCCCATGAGTATGTCACGGAGTATTGACCTATAAGTTTTATCGTCACATCCTTGCCCAAGCCTCGGTTCGGCTTATACAGCTCGCCGTGCCAGTAAACGCCGCCTTGGCTGATCATCTCCTCGTACAGCTCCACGCTGCTGCGCTCCTTTTCGAGCATTGCGCCGAGCTGCGGAAGTGCGGCACTTCTGCCCTTTATGCACCAGCCCTTGGGTGACGGTCTTTTGCGCATGATAAAGCAGTCAAAATCGTCTGCCGTGCAGCCGTCAAATCTTACGCACGCTGCGCCGGTGCTCTCTGCCTCGCCGTTTTTGACCACATCGAAGCCACCGGCAAAGTGAAACTCCACATAGTCCTCGCCGCAGTTGACCTCGGTGACACACTTGTCGTGCGTGCTCACCCAAATGCCCCGCTCCTGTGCCTCGGCCATTGTCATTTTCATCATTTCTTGCCCTCGCTCAAATATTCCTTATACCCCTCGACGGTTTGCTCATTTGGGATGCAAATGATATCGTGGTGATGCTGCTTAATTAGCTCGTACAGCTCGGGGGTATACTGCATAGTCACCATGCGCTTTTGCTGGCCGATAGAGAAGAAGCTCTCGCCCCAATACTTTGACTCCGGCGGAAGCTTTCGGGCCAACCCCCAGCCGTTTGTGGCGAAGTCCTTGGTGAACAGCCTGAACTCAAGCTCCGGCCGGTCGCTTGCCGTTGTTGCCAAGAGCACCTTGCCGATATCCTTCCACGCAAAAAATCTGTTGCTTCTCAGCCGCAGCCGATAATCGACCGTGATGCCGCTGTCATCTATCGTGCAAAGCGCCCGTGAATAGATGATTATGTCAAAAAGCATATAAAAGACCCACACCAAAAATGCATCGCTAACGATTCTCGCTATGGTTGACAGCACATTTACAACAAAGGGGTATTTTGAATAATCATCTGTGCTGAAAACAACAAACAGCTTACACACGCCGGGAACGGTCGCAACGAGCGCAAGGGCAAGAACTATCCACGCAAGCTGTTCGTTCCGTTTGGATGTCGTCCTGTACCGCTTCATTTCCGCTCGTCCTCGCTTAAAAGCTCTCTATACCCCTCGATCACCTGCTCATTCGGGATGCAGATAATGTCGGGGTGGTAGCGCTTAATTAGCTCGTACAGGTCAGGGGTGTACTGCATAGTCACCATGCGCTTTTGTTGCTTTATCACATAGGATTTGTTGCCCCAAACGGCGGAGTTGGGCGGGAGACGGCGGGCAAAGCCATGGCCGTGCGAGGCAAAGTCCTTGGTAAAGAGGCGGAACTCAAGCTCGGTGTTATCGCCGAGCGATGCCAAGACGACCTTGTCAATGTCGCTCCACGCAAAGTGCCTGTCTTTTTTGAGCGGGAGGCGGTAGTTTGCCGTGATGCCGCCGTCGTCCACGGAGCAAAGCGCCCGTGCGTAGACAACGGTTGCCGTGCTCGTGCAGAAAAAGTACACCACCGCAAGGATGATGACCACGAGCGCAGCTATCTGCACGGGGTTTTCCGAGGTGCGGAGAATGTCCACCGTGTCCGGCAGGAAGCCGACCATGCACAATATGAAGATGCCGAGCATCACGCCCGCCGACCGTTTTTCACGCTTCGATACCGTTTTGTACATTGCTCTGCCTCCTTTGGTCTCTCATCAATTTACCATCGTTTGCACGATTCGTCAATTACGCAGTAGAATGTATTGAGCCGTGGGCTCAAGGAGGGGTCATGTTAAAAAATATCATAGAGCTTATCAAGGTCAAGACCATAGTGACCATCATCATACTGGCCGTGTGGGCGTATCTTGCCGTCACGGGCACGATAAACGCCGATGCGGTGAACAATGTCACCCTGATGGTGATAGCGTTTTACTTCGGCACGCAGCATGAAAGGCAAAGCAATCAATAAACAAAGCCCTCCGATATCGGAGGGCTTATGTTATTCAACAAGGCCGTATTTGACCTTTATGCGGTCGAGCTTTTCGAGCATGGGCTCGGCGGCGATGTACAGGAAAAACACCGTCGCAAAGGCGTGGATGCAGTCCATGGGAAAGCCCGTGATGTAGTAGGTCAAAATCATTTTTGCGTTTATCGACCCGCTGCCCCACAAAAGCACCGAGGCGGGATTCATGATGCCGCCGTAGATGACGATAGCCGCCAGCGCACCGAAAACGCACATCGAGCCACGGGTGCGCCGGAGCAGTCCCTTGCGAAACAGCACGCCCGCAAGAAAGCCCGAGATGCCCATGGCGAACATCTGCCACGGCGTCCACGGTCCCTGCGAGAACAGAATATTCGATGCAAGCATGGTCATTGCGCCGACCAGAAAGCCGGTCTCGCCGCCAAAGGCGATGCCTGCGATTATAGTCAGCGCAAGCACGGGCTTAAACTGCGGCAGCATGAAAAATGCGGCACGACCCGCCACGCCGATTGCGCACAGCACGGCGATGATGACAAGCTCCCTCGCCTGCGGCCTGCGCCCCTCGAAGATCATGAAAAACGGCAGCATACACTCGATGAGCACGAGCGTTGCCGTTATAAAATACTGCTTTTTATCGAGGTAGTACACGCCGAAAAACAGCGTCAGCGGAACGAAAACGAGCACCAGAAGCGCCGCTGCGGCGGTGCGCTTGGTGAGCCTGCGGCGGCTCTCGGGGGTCTGCACGGTGACTGGCGGCGGCGACTTGCGGCCGATGGCGAGCATGAACACCAAAAGCGATGCAATAAGCGCAGCGTAGAGCTTCACGGAGTCAAGCCCCAGCTTTGTGATGCCCTCGGCATTTACAAGTGCGCTGAGGTCTGCGGTGCGCACGGCGTAGACGAAGATTGCGAGCGCCGAGGCGAGCGACAACAGTGCAATTATTTTGCGGTACAGCGGCAGGGGCTCGGGCTTTTTGTCGGGCTTCAGCTCCTGCGTGCGGGTATACTCCGGCACATCGGGAAGCTCCGGCTCGGGCGGGAGAACACCGCCGCAGGCGAGGATGACATCCCCGGCGGTGACGGCGTCGGCTACGATGCCGCGGGAGATGCGGTTTGCCGAGCTCGTGTAAAAGCTGTTGTCGGAGAAAAAGCGTGTGGGCGTGCCCTGCGACACGATGCCGCCGTCAAAAAACAGAGCGCAGCGGTCGGCGTAGGCGGCGGCAAACTCGAGGTCGTGCGTGACCGTGACGACGGAAACGCCGCTCTGCGTGAGCCTGCCCAAGATTTTCGCAAGCAGCCGCTTAAAGTGCGCATCGAGCCCCTTTGTCGGCTCGTCGAGCAGCAGCACATCCGGCTCCTGCAGCAATATCATCGCCAGCGCAGCACGCTGCTGCTGGCCGCCGGACAGGTCATACGGATGGCGGTCTAATAGCTCCGTCAGGCAGCACAGTGCGGCGATATTTTGCACTTTTTCGTCATTTTTCGACACGGCATACAAGTCCTCGTACACGGTCTTTTTGACGAAAAGCGTCTGCGGGTCCTGCGGCAGCATGGACACCCTGCCCTGCGTTTGAAGCTTGCCCCGATACGGGGTCAGTGCGCCGCAAAGCAGCTTGAGCGTCGTGGATTTGCCTGCGCCGTTGCCGCCCAAAATTGCGAGCATCTCGCCCTTTTGAACGGCAAGGTCGAGCCCCTTTATAATGTCCCGCCCGTCCTTTTCATAGCGAAACCAAAGCTCCTTTGCCGAAACAACGGTCTTGCCCGCAGGCTTTGCGGGTTTTACGGGCACGGGGGAAATTTCGTGGTGCTCGGCGTACTCTGAGAGAAACGCCCTGCCCTCGGAAACGGTAACGGGGCAGTCGGAGCTCGTCTCGAGCCCCGCCCAAATGCGCATGGCGGCGGGCATGGCGTCGAACATGGTGTGCTCCATGCCCTTGAGCGCCCTGCCGACAGCTTTGACATTGCCGCAGCAGATAATTTTGCCCTTATCCATGACGGCGCAGCGGTCGGCCATTGGGAGCGCCTCCTCGAGTCGCTGCTCGGAAAGCACGACGCTCGTGCCGAGCTCACGGTTTATCCTGCCGAGCACGGCGAGAAAATCACCGGCGGCGATGGGGTCGAGCTGGCTCGTGGGCTCGTCCAGTATGAGCACCTCGGGCTGCATCGCCATGACGGACGCAAGGTTTAATAGCTGCTTCTGCCCGCCGGACAGCTCCGAGACATTTTTATAAAACCAGTCCTCGATGCCGAAAAACGCAGCCATCTCGGCGGCTCGGCGGCGGATGACCTGCGTGTCGAGCCCGAGGCTTTCAAGCCCGAAGGCGAGCTCGTGCCAGACCTTGTCGGTGACTATCTGATTATCCGGCGATTGCAGCACAAAGCCGATCTTGGCGCTTTGCGTGCGCCGGTCGACATCATTAAGCGGCCTGCCGCAGAACATGATGCTGCCGCTTTTTGTTCCGTGCGGGGCAAGGGCGGTCTTGAGATTGCGCAGAAGCGTCGACTTGCCGCAGCCGGATGCGCCGCACAGGACGAGAAACTCGCCCTTCTTGACGCTCAGGCTCACGCCGTCAAGCGCCCTTTCGGTCTGCTCGGGGTAGGCGAAGCTTAGGTTTTCGATATTAAAGACTTCCATCTTCGCTCCTCCCTCAGATCGATAACAGTCGGCGTTAAGCACAGCGCAAGATACGCCGCAAGCGCACAAAATGTCATGGGGCTCATTGAGCCTCGAATGTTCGGAAAGTACCGCCAGCCAAGGCCGCCGGTGAAGGCGGCAAGGAATATTATCCCGCCGCACAGCAGAAGCCACACGAGCATGAGCCTGTCACGCTTATCAAAGCGGTAAATTGAAAACGAGCTGCGGTGCTTTAGCCCGTAGCCACGGCTTTTCATGCTGTCGGCAGTGTCGATGGCGTTCTCTAACGACCATGTCACCATGCCCGAGAGCACGGTTATCGCATTTTTCGTGCGGCTTAGTACGCTGCCGTTTGCCGTGTCGCAGCCGACGCTGCGGCGAGCCTGCCGGGTAAGGTCGAGCTGCCTCTTGAACTTCGGCACGAAGCGCAGGGTCATGCTCAAAATGAGCGCAAGCGAAGGGCTGACCCGTCCGAAAATGTACACGAACTTGTCCGAGGAGAGTACCTCGGTGCTGCAATAAAACCACATAAGCACCAAAGCGAGCATCGCTCCGGCGGCAAAGCCGTATGCGATGCTCTCTTTTGTTATCGGGTTGCCGTTTGACAGGTAGACCAAAACGGTCTCACCTGCGTGGTTGAAGGCGGGGTTTATGACCACCGCCAGCAGCACGACCGGCAGTATGAATTTCACGCCGAAGCTTGCCGCTTTGCGCCCCGTGAGGCGCACGGCGTAGGCCGATGCTCCGAAAACGGCAATGGCAAGGCACGCCGGGTGCATGAATATCATGCCGAAGAACAAAACCAGCGCAAAATATATGAAGTTTACCGTCGGGTGATAGCCCGAAAAGGTGTCGGTATTAGCCATTTCAGTCGCTTCCCATTGCGTAGCCGCCGCCTATATCGTCGCCGTAGGCGCAGGTGTAGCGCCACTCGACGGTTTCGCCCTGCTTGAGCTGATAGCGGCTGCACCCATAATTGGGGTACCAGCCGTCGACACGGTACATCCAGCCGGAGGCCTGTCCGCAGTCGAACTCATACAGGTTGTGGATGCCCTCGACATAGGCGCTGTTGTACATGGGCGTAAAGGACGCTTCCATGTGGATGCCCTTTTCGGCGCAGATGCGCTTTAACACATCGTACACCGACTCGCCCTCATAGAATGTGACCGTCTGCGCAGGCAGGATGATGCCGTCAGACGGCACGGCGTCGAGCTTGTCCGGCTCGAGCATGTCAAGATTATTGAGTATGGTCGAGCACTCTATGGAGAAGGTGCAGGTATACTTTGTGCGCTTGTCGACCGTCGTGTCCTCGGGCTCAACGGGCATGGGCTTGCCCGCAGGCACAGGGTCTGTTTTGTACTTATCCTGCTCGGTCTGCTTACCGTCGGACACGACCCTGTCTGTCGATGCGGAGGGTGCGGGCGTTGCGGGGATATCATCGGGCGAAACGAGCAAATTCGGCATGACCTCGGTCACGGCAAAGTTTAGAATGCTCGCCTTTTCGCCGGTGACGGACGCAGAGCACAGCGGCGTTTTCTCATCGGACTTGTAGACCGTCGCCGTCTGGCAGTCCCACTGCGTGTCAAGATACACGGACAGCACCGGCGCAAAGCCGAAGCTCTCCGTGGCATGAAGGTCAATGTAAATGCCGTTTTCGGCGTTATCGATATCAAGGCCAAGATTCAGCGCCTTGACCTCGGCAATGTCGCTGCCGAACACCGTCCACTCGTAGCGGTAAGCGCCGCTTTGGCCGCAGAACACGACAACGGCAGACTCGTCCTTTATCTTCTGCACGGTGCTTTCGGGGACTATGCCGTCCTCGGCGAGGTCGACGCTCCCCTGCAAAACATTTTCGTTTGCGGCGAGGAAATTATCACAGCCCGTGACCGAAAACAGCGTCACTAGGCAAAGAAGAAGGCATATAAATTTTTTCATGTCAGTCTCCTATGACCACTCTGCCGCTGCGGGTTCTGAGCGTGTTTTTTACGGATGCGAGGCTGTCTTTTTCATCGCTTGCGGCGAACACCGCATCGGCAAACGATATCTCGATGATATCGCCGCTTTGTACGCTGCCCCGGAGCTTGAATTTGAGTCTGAACAGTACCCTGTCCCCGTCGGGCAGCAGGTCTTTCGAGAATGCCCGTCTGCCGCCGGAAAGGTCAAGGTACATGACATTTATCTGCCCTATCTCGTTGCTGCGTTCGACATTCACGCCCCAGTCGGGAAGCTCGGTCACGGCGCCGTTTGCCTTTTTTTCGCACGGAACGACGACATTGCCCTCCTCGAGCCCGAGAAATTCGAGCTTGTTCGAGTCAAAGTTCATCGAGAAGCTCGCCGCCGGATACAGCCCGTCTCTGAGATCGGAGAGCGTGACATCAAGCGTGAACTCATCCCTGTCGCTTTGGCTCAGCTTATTCGGGGTCTCGACGGTGACGGCGGGGGCAAGAGATAATGCCCCACCGTCCCTGAACAGGAAAAACGCCAGCACCGCAAGTGCCAAAAGCACGAGCAGAACGATGATTATTGTTTTTTTCTTGCTGTTTTTCTTCTCTTCCATAGCTTATGCCGCTGCTTTTGCGACAACGCCGAAGTCATCGCCGTTTACGAATTTCTCAACTATGCCCAGTGCGTCGGAGGTGTTGATGCGGCCGTCGCCGGTGACATTGGTGCGCAGGATGCCCTCGTCATCGGGAGCGTCGGTCTTGCGCAGCCATGTGTTTGCGGCGTTGAGCGCATCCTGAGCGTTTATAACGCCGTCGGAGTTGGTGTCGCCGAAGTCGAGTGCATCGGCGGTCTTTGTCTCGTCATAGGTGTAGTTTGCGGCATTGGCAAACTCGCCAAGGTCGGTGTCGGCGGAAACCATTGCGACATAGGTGCAAACGCCGAGCTTCTCAGAAAGCAGGCGGCTGTAGTGAAGCTTCACTGCGCCGTCCTTGTAGCTTATCTGCGAGCCGTTTTCAAGCTCGGTGGCGGACACGGCGATAGCCATTTTATCGGTCGAGATGAGGTCAACTCCGTCGCCGACATACAGGCACTTTGCGGTAAACGACACGCCCTTGACAACATCGGAGGTCGCCTTGGCGGTGGCGGTGTTAACGACGGTGACTGCGCTGTCGTCGCTCTCGTCCGAGCTCTTTTTAAGGTTCATTTCGTCAACGCTGACGCTTATCTCGCCCTTGTTCTTGACGCTGATATCGTCCGTGAGCTCAAGGCCGATGATGAAAAACTCCGCCGGGAAGCTTGTGCCGCTGACTTCAACGGTGCTGTTTTTCTCGGCATCGAAGTAGACTATGCGCAGCTTGCCGTTATCAAGGTTATACATGACATTGCCGCCGGAAACACGGCTGCCCACGGTGACATCGGTGACGGTGACATTCTCGGGGATGCTGAGTGTGGCGTCAACGAGCTTCCAGCCTGCCTCGCTGTCCCAATCGGAGACGCTGACGATTGCGTTGAAGGTCGTGCCCTTCTTGTTGCTGATCTCAGCAGGCAGAGATATGCTTGCGGAGATGCCGGCGGGCTCGGGATGCTCGACATCGGTCATGTCATAAAGTGCATTTTTATTGTTTACAAAGCGGTCGTATGCAACGAGTGCGTAGCAGGCCTGATCGGTCGCCATGGCGTTGACCTCGCCGCCAGTGTAGCCGCCGGTGGTCTCGAGAACATGGGCAAAGCCCTTGCCCTCGGGGATGTAGAACTCAAGCAGAGCGTCAACTGCCGAGCCGCCGGATTTGACAAAGCGGCTGTCGGTGCTCGGGTCGATGCCCCAAGCGGTGCAGGCAACGATGACCTGTGCGATGCTCTCGGAGTTTACGCTGCCCCATGATGCGTAGCCGCCGTTATCCTTCTGGATGCTTGAAAGAGCTGCAAAGCCACGCTCGGCTGCGGCCTTGACATCGGCGTTGTCGGCGTAGTGTGCCAGCGCCTGAAGCGCCATTGCGGTCATGTCGGGGTCTGCGGCAGTGCCGGAAAGCGCCCAGCCGCCGCCGGATAGCTCCGCCTCGAGTATGTAGTTGACACACTGCTGGCGGATGGTTGCATCCTTGGTCTTGTAGTTATAGGTGTCAAGGGCGATGAGGGCAAATACCGGCCCGTTGAGCCCCTGCTTCTTTATCCAGCTGAAACCGTTTGCACTGTATGCGCCGACAAGGTCAACGCCGCCGACCTTGGTCGGGTCCTTGCCGATGGCAGAAAGTGCCATGATGAGACGGGAGTTTTCGGTGCTCTTTACCTTGTGGAGTGCACCGTTTAAGTTGACGGAAGCCGCCTTTTCCTTGACAGTCTGCTCGATGCGGGAGTAGTAATCGGTAAAATACTTGCTGTCGGTGGGGTAGTAGCCGCCTCTTGCAAGGGACAGAACGGTCCACTCGCCTGCGCCCGTGCCGAAGCTCGGCTCTGTCACGGTGGCGGCAAGCTGCGCCATGGTCTCGTTGAGGGCGGTCTTGTAATCTGCCTTGTCGCCGCTGTCATCGGCGGTCAAAACTGCGACCGCTGCGTCTACCTCGTCCTGCGTTGCGGTGAGGTTTTCCATGACGGACATGACCTGCGCCTTCTTGGCGGCGTCGGTGCAGTCTGCGTATGCTGCGTACAGTGCAGCCTTCTTTGCGCCCTCAAAGTATGCGGGCATGCCCCAGCCGGTGTCAACGCCGAGGTCGGCGCCGTAGCCGTGCAGCGTAAACTGCCAACGGACAACATAGGTGTTGCCGAGGTCGGACGGGCAAAGCGCCTTCTGATCCTCATTTTCAAGGTACCAGCCTGCGCAGCCGACATTGATCATGAAGTCGTTGACGGTGATCATCCATCCGGACATGCTGTCGTAGTCAAACTCGCCGAGGTATTCGTCATCGTTGCCGTCGTTCTCGTCATTTGTCGGGCCGCCGTTTTCGGTGATGACCGAGGGGATATCAAGATAGCCCTTGTCGATGTCCTTGATGCCGGACACATAGGCGGTGTCCGCCCAGTCGCCGGTCATGGTGTAATCGATATTGTGATCGATGAAGAACGCAAGCGTTGCAAGGCCTGCGGTCACCTCGCTGCGGTCAAGAGGTCCGTAGCCCTCGGTCGCAAGCAGGGCGTTTATCTCGCTGAGCGTATACGCCTGCGGCTCAAAATACAGGCCCTGACCCAAGGTCAGGCCCTCCATGGACACGACGACCTTAAATTCGTCGTCATCTGTCTGCGCCGCAAATGCCACGAACGACAGCGATGCGAGCATCACTACCGCAAGCACGGCGGCAAGCAGTCTTTTGCCGGTGTTTTTCATGTTTAACCTCCGTAAAAAAATACACACTCTTTCTTCTAATAATGAAAAAGTGCAGCAATTTATCCCCGGAGACGGGCATCACAAGCTTGGCCTTAGCGTGAGGCATAAAAAAACGAGCGCCCCGACCAAAGCCAAACGGACAATGATAAATCGGCTGCACTCTTCACGCCAAAGTAAATGTAAACCTAAAAAGCACGGCAGGTCTCCTGACTTATGACCGGAAAGCCCGCCTTCTCAGTGCGCCCGCCGACAGACAGACTGCACCAATGGCATAAATGGACTCCCGTTGCGTCAAATACAGTAATGGCGGCTGTTCCGGACTCGAACCGGATTCCCTTTTAATCAAAACTCATTTCTACAGCTTTAGAACCGTACTTCCATATCAATTAAGTTGTGAGGTCATTATAACTAATAATTTCTTATTTATCAACAGTTTTTGCGCAGGACGCAGAAAATCGGAGAAATTTCTTTCTCCGATGGCTTTATATTACCACATTTTGAGGAAAATTTCAAGTCTTGTATTCTTCTTTCGGCGGGTGTGGTAAACATAGTAAAGAAGCGTGACGCAGGGACTCGCTTTTCCTGCCCGAAAAGCGTGATTTTCATGAAAATTGCGATCTGTAGGTTAAATTCAGCAATAATTTTTGCATTTTACACGGATTTTACAATTACCGTCTGTCCATTTTTACAATTATGGGGTATTATCTTACCATAAAGAAAAGCAATGGAGGCACAAGCATGATTTACTGCGTTGAGGATGAGGGCAGCATCCGTGATCTGATGCTGTACACTTTGAATATGGCGGGCTTCGAAGCGCAGGGCTTTGCAAGCAGCGAGCCGTTTTGGGACGCTATGAAAAAGGAGCGTCCGGAGCTCATTTTGCTTGACATCATGCTGCCCGGCGAGGACGGCATCGCCGTTCTGCGCAGACTGCGCTCTTCGCCGGTGACGGCCGACATTCCCGTTATCATGGCGACGGCCAAGGGCAGCGAGTACGACCGTGTCGTGGGGCTTGATTTAGGAGCAGATGACTACTTATCAAAACCGTTCGGCATGATGGAGATGGTCTCCCGTATCAAGGCGGTGCTGCGCAGGGCAAACCCCAAGTCCGCCGCACCGGCGGTGCTGTCGCTGGGCGATATATCGCTCGACCCGACGAGACACAGCGTGGCATCCGGCGGTCGTGAGGTCGTCCTGACGCTCAAGGAATATGACCTTCTGAAGCTTCTTCTTGAGCACCCGGGTCAGGTGTTTACGAGAGAGCATCTGCTTAGCTCCGTCTGGGGCTCGGACTTCATCGGCGAGAGCCGCACGGTGGATGTCCACATCGGCACGCTGCGCACAAAGCTCGGCGCTGCCGGACGGCAGATACAGACGGTGCGAGGCGTTGGCTACAAGCTTGAGGTGTGAGCATGAGTAAGAAAATTTTTAATTCCATATGGGTCGTCGCACTTGCGGTGTTTTTGGCTTCCCTGCTGTTCATCATGGGCATGAGCTACAGCTATTTCTCCGATGTGCAGGAGGCGCAGCTTCGCATCGAGACCGAGCTTGCGGCAAAGGGTGCCGCCATGGACGGCACGGATTATCTTGAAGGGCTCGGTCAGAAAAACTACCGCATCACATGGATAGACAAGGACGGCACGGTGCTTTACGACAGTCAGGCAGACTCCGCCGAGATGGAAAACCACCTTGAGCGTGAGGAGGTCCGGCAGGCGCTCGAGACCGGTCACGGCGAGAGCAGCCGCTACTCCAAGACGCTGTCCGAGGAACTGCTGTACTGCGCCGAGCTTCTGCCAGACGGCACGGTGATACGCCTTTCGAGCGTGCGCTCAACGGTACTCATGCTGCTATTAGGCTTTGCGCAGCCTATCGCCATCGTTGCGGTGCTCGCACTTGCGCTGAGCTTCTGGCTTGCCTCCCGACTGTCCAAAAAAATAATCGAGCCTATAAACGCCCTTGACCCGGACAACCCCTCGGACTACATCGGCAAGGAGGCGTACACCGAGATAGAGCCGCTGCTATTAAAAATGCGGGCGCAGCAGAACGAGATAGCGAAAAATCAGGCGGAGCTGGAAAAAACCTCGCAGATACGGCAGGAGTTCACCGCCAACGCTTCGCACGAATTGAAAACTCCGCTGCACGCAATTTCCGGCTATGCCGAGCTTCTGGAAAACGGCATGGTCAAGCAGTCGGACATCCGCCCGTTCGCCGGAAAGATACGCCTTGAGGCGCAGCGCATGACGCAGCTTGTTGGCGATATCATCGACCTTACGCAGCTTGACGGCGGAGCAGACGGTATGCAGTGGGAGCTGTGCGACCTCAAGTCCATCGCCGAAAACGCCGCCGACAGCCTGCAAAGCGCCGCTGCGGAAAACTCGGTCGAGCTCACGGTCAGAGGCGAGAGCGCCTCGGTGCGTGGCATCCCGCAGGTGCTGTACAGCATCGTGTACAATCTGTGCGACAACGCAATTAAATATAACCGCCCCGACGGCAAGGTGAGCGTGTCGGTCGCAAAAGAGCCGAGCAGCGTGCGCCTATGCGTCGCCGATACCGGCATCGGCATCTCCGAGGAGCACCAAAGCCGCATATTCGAGCGCTTCTACCGAGTTGACAAGAGCCGCTCCAAAGAAGTCGGCGGCACGGGCTTGGGACTTTCCATCGTAAAGCACGGACTCATGATACACCGAGCCCGCCTTGAGCTTGACAGCGTCCCCGGCAAGGGCACGACATTTACGATAGACTTCCCGAGTGCGGAATAAGCAGCAAAAAATTCCCGACAGTTTTCACTGTCGGGGATTTTTCATGCCGAGTAGATTATTTCGTTCATTTTATTTTTCTTTGCGACAAGCAGGCGGACGAGCCTGCCAAGCTCCCTGCCGCCGTTCTCGGCGGAGGCGAAAATGCTGTCATTGAGATAGTACATTTCCCGCATGCCGAGATTATACAGCACTCTGCTGAAAGAGCAGGCGTACATTTTGCATTTATCGATATTGTTGCTGCGGTACGCCCTTTCCATTTTCTGCGGGGTGTCGTCCTCGGCAAACTGACGCAGACTGCTTATGTACAGCTCCTCTTCGTCATAGCTTGTCTCGAGTCCCTTGCCGATATCGCAGCCGGCATCGGCCAATTTACTTATAACCGCATTCATTGGCAGCTCCTTAAATCAGGTAGTTACGCCTGAGCCTTTGCTTTCTTTCCTCGGTCACGCCGAGCTTTTGCCGGATATACTCGTCAACGCTGCCGCACATGCGCACCATGGTGTCAAACGCAGCGGCAAGATACTCCTCGCTCGTGGTATTGAGCCAGTAGACAGACTCAATGACCCTGTCGTCGTTTGTAAACTCACGGCAGGCCTCGGTCGCCGAGCGAATTTCATCGGCGCAGCGTGTGCCGGTCAGGAGATAGTCCTCGACTATGCTGTCCATGGACGCACCCAGCACATACAGTATAAGCGCCGACGCTATTCCCGCTCTGTCCTTGCCCATGGCGCAGTGCCACAGCACCGCACCCTGCTCGCTGCTTTCAAGCAGGCGGAAAAAGCGGCTGTAGTTTTTTATTGCGCTGTCGCTTTCTACGAGCAGCGGGTACAGCGAGCGCATAACGGCAAAGCCGTTTGAGCCGAGCTTCTCGGCATAGTCGGGTCGGGAAAACGCCTTGTAGGGATCCTCTATCGACTCACGGGTTATGCCGGGCAGCAGCCCCTCGATGACGGGCAGGTGCATATAAAGCACGCCGTCGACCTGCCGATCGGACTTGAGCTCACGCTCGTTATCGGTGCGAAGATCGATTACCGTGTGCAGTCCGATGCTGCGAAGGTAGCGCTCATCGTTTGGGCTGAGCCTGCTCAGCTCGCCCGAGCGGATGAGCCTGCCGCTTTGCACACGCAGACCGTCGGCGGCGGGGATACCGCCGAGGTCCCGTGCGTTCAGCGAGCACTCAAGAATGACCTCGGGTGCGTAATTTGTCATAGTCCTGCGTCCATACCCTCGGCTCTGTCGATTATCATCTGCACGAAGTCGTCGTTCCAAACGCCGGCAAAGTACAGAAGGTCGATGACGGAGAAGCGGTTGCGCATGAGGTTGCAGTTGGTCATTGCCCAGCGAGCCGTCTTTGCGTCGACGGGGTAGTTGAGGACGCTGTAGCGGGTCGGAGCATTTGCATTGTGCATGCATGCGGCAATGTACTCGGGCTTCTTGACCCACGGCTCGACGGTCTTTTTGAACTCATCGAAGTTATCAAGGAACGCCTTGAACTTTTCCTTGTTCTCATGCCACTTTGCAAGCTTCTTCTGATAGTCCGACCAGCACTCGTCGGCTGCCGAATGGGTGTCATCGAGCCAATCGAAGGCCTCACGCACCTTCGGCTCCATCTCCTCGGCGCTGGGATAGCACTTATCAAGGTCGACGCTCTTGGGGTCGAACTCGTTGAGCAGGTAATCCCAGATGATGCAGGAATTGATGCCGGAAACGGCGACCTGCGTGCCGTGGTAGCAGATGCCGGTGTGGCGAACCTTGGACGCCATGTCTATGAGGTGGCTCATGACATGCTCCGAGCCTGAAGCAGGAGAGCTCTGGTCGGCAAGGCCCATGGAAAGGCCGCTTAAGGTCAGCACATTTGCAAGGTCGTAAAGCACCTTGCCGTCGCCGTCGGCGAGCTTTGCCGAGTTTTCCAGCAGCTCCTCGCACTGGGTGCGGATCATGTCCGAGGGAGCGGTGTGGAAGCCCGAGCTCATGCCGAGAACGCTGCCGAGATACCAGTCAACGGGCGCCGTCCATGTTGCGATCAGGTCGCCGTAGCCGGAGACATTCATCTCCGCCGGAGCGGCCTCGACGATGTCAAGGTCGATGATGAGAATGTCGGGGTAGCGGGAGTGCACCGTTCTCTTTACGCCGGAGAAGAGCATGACGGAGGAGTTATCCGAAAATGCGTTGACGGAAAGAGCCGACTGCACGATAACAAGCGGCAGTGGGTGCTCATGGTCTGCCGTGTAGGTGGAATACTTGCACAGGTCGCAGATGGTGCCGCCGCCGATGCCGACAACGCAGTCAACGCCCGCAAAATGCTCCGCAACGGCCGCTGCGTTTTCGGGGGTGCAATGGACAATGCTGTCATCGGGCTCTCTTACGACGAACCACTCGACCTCATACTTTGTCTTGAGCAGCTCATATACACGCTGCTTGACCGAACGGTCGGCGCTGTCACGGAAGTCGACCGGACCGGTAACAAGAAGGATCTTCTTGCCCTCGGTGAGCGATGCGACGGCATCGCAGATGCCCTCGACCGCACCGGAGGAAATGCAGATATCCTTCATATCGATGGAGCAGAGAATTTCGGAGTTTTCCTGCTCCTTCATGACCTTTTCAAGCTCACGAAGCTTTGTCGCATCCGCTCTGATCAAACGAGAATCTATCATTTTTCTGAACTTCCTTTGCTGTGAATTATGCCTTGTAGTATTTGTTGAAGAACGGCTCGAGAGTGGTGTAGCACTCGAGGTAACGGGCGTATGCCTCGTCGTACTCGGGCTTCTTGCTGAAGTCGGGCTCGTAGATAGCGCCGAGCTCTACCATGACCTCGGCTGCTTCCTCGAGGTTTGCGAAGTTGCCCTCGGCAACAGAGGCGAGCATTGCTGCGCCTATCGCAGCGCCCTCGGAGCTCTTGGTGGCCTCAAGGCGCTTGCCGAGTGCGTCGGCCTTCATCTGGCACCAGAACGGGGACTTGGTCGCACCGCCGACTATACGCACGGTGTCGGCATCGATGCCGAGCTCTGCGAAGCGGTCGACATTGTCCTTAAGGCCGAAGGTGATGCCCTCGAAAACGGCTCTTGCCATCTCGCCGATGCCGTGGCTGAGGGTCAGGCCGATGAAGGTGCCTCTTGCCTTGCCGTTCCATGTCGGGGTCATTGCGCCGCCCATGCACGGCAGGAAGGTCAGGCCGTTCGAGCCGATGGCGACATCCTTGGGTGCGATGTAGTTTACAAGCGTTTCCTTTGCTTCGGGATCTACCTTGCCGAGGAAGGAGGTCTCGCCCATTGCTATCTCGTTCATTTCCTTGTAGCCGGGCTTGCGCAGGATGTTGTCGATGAACCATCTGGTCGAGCCGCCGGAAACGAAGCCGGGGTTCTCGATGAGCCACAGGCCGGAGTGAGCCGAGTGGTGAGTTTCAACAAGACCCTTCTTGTCGAAAACGGGCTTATTGAAGGTAGCGGCAACGGGCTCTGCCGTGCCGGTGATATCGCAGACCATGCCGCTTTTGACAAGGCCGGAGCCGAGGCAGGAGCTGTGCTCGTCGCCGGTGCCGACGATGACCTTGGTGTTCGGGGTCAGGTGCAGACGCTGAGCAATGTCGGGCTTAAGAGTGCCGACGACATTCTCCGCCTTCTGAAGCGTGCCCAAAAGAGCCGGATCAAGGCCGAACAGTGCGCACATCTCGGGGTCCCAATCCATCTTTGCAACATTGTAGAGCATGGATGCGGAGGCCTGAGCATAGTCGACTGCGGCAACGCCGGTCATCCAGTAGACCATGTAGCTGTCAACATTGAGAATGTATTTTGCCTTCTCGAAAATGTCGGGGCGCTCTTCCTTTATCCACAGCATCTTTGCCGCGGTGTGGGTCGAGTCAAGGTTAAGGCCGGTGACATCGAAAACATGACTTTCGTCCACGGTGGCCTTTATCCTGTCGGTGATGGCCTCGGCACGGCGGTCCATCCAGATAACACACAGGTCGCCCAGTGCGTTGCCGTCTGCGTCGGCGGCGATGACGGAGTCGTTTATCGCATCCATGCCGATGGTGCCGATATCCTCGGGAGCAACGCCGCTTTTAGCGACGAGCTCATTTATAACGCTGGTGAAGGAAACTATATAGTCCGATACCTTGGATTCTGCCCAGTTGGGGTGTGGGGCGGAGTAGTCGTGCGCATGGGACGCTTCGGCGACTATCTTGCCGTTCGGGTCGACGAGGAAGCCCTTGAGGGACTGGGTGCCAAGGTCGATGCCAATTACATATTTGCCCATTTTATTCTCCTTAATTTTGTCCGTATGCAAAATCGCGGCATCGCGTTAAACACGATGCCGCGATTGACATTTGAATATTGATTGAAAACTAAAGTTGCCGGGAGTCGGACTCTATCGTCTGTCGGTGCGCCTATTCGGCACTTTTCTGCTTTTTCAGGGGAAGCCGAAAATTTCTTGAAGCCTCACCGACAGATGCCTTGCAGTTTTGAGGGAGCAGATTTTCGTTCAGGCAAAGATAAATCCCGACGGCCATAATGGACATATATGGGCTAGGGGTTTAGCGAAGCATGAGCGGAAAGCTGCCCGTCAAAACCGATAGCGGTTCGGCTCACGGTAACTTAATATTGTATCACTGGTCTTCAGGCTCTACAAGGAAGGTACCGTTCTTGTTCTTGCAGACGGCTATGTAGTAGATGATAGCCAGCACGAAGAAGCCGAAGGCGATGCCTGCCAGAAGCAGAGACTGACCTGCAACTGCGCTGTAGATGGAAGCAGCGGCAACGAGGATGCAGAACGGGATGCCGAGGTAGCCGAGCCACTTGGGGCACTTGTAGGGGCGAGGCATGTCGGACTGATCCTTGCTGAGCTTGATCCAAGAAGCGAAGCAGCACAGAGCCATGAATGCAGAGCCGATACCTGCGATGACAACGATAACCGCAACAGAGCCCATGAGGGTCAGTGCGATACCGATGACGGAGGTGACGAGCAGAGCGTTCATCGGGGTGCCGTTCTTGTCGAGCTTGCCGAGGAAGCCGGGCAGGCACTTGCAGCGTGCAAGAGCGTAGGTCTGACGGGACTGGCCGATGATGATGCCGTTAAGGGATGCGGCAAGGCCGATCATGGCGATGACAATAAAGACAATGCTCATGGTGGAGCCTTCGCCGAACAGGTGGTTGATGACATTTGCAACGGGAGCGTCGTTCTTAAGGATCTCCTCCTTGGGAAGAGCTGCTGCGGTGGTGATGAGCATCAGCATGCCGCCGACGAGCAGAGTGAAGATACCGACGATAAAGCCCTTGGGAATATCCTTGGACGGGTTCTTGCATTCCTCTGCGCCCATGCCGCCTGCCTCAAATGCGAGGAAGAACCATACTGCGTAGGGGATAGCGACGAAGATGCCCTTTACGCCGCCGAGCTCGCCCATCTTGCCGAGCAGGCTGAAGTCTGCGTGGGGAAGGCCGATGGCTGCGTACAGCACGACGCCTGCAACACCGATGACGGTGACGATAAGGCCGATGGTCTGGCCGGCCTCGATGCCTCTCATGTTTATAAACAGGAAGATGAGGTAAGCAACGACGGATGCGACGACTGCCGGGCATACCGGGAACAGGGTGTGGACATATGCGCCGATAGCGATGCAGATACCGGGAGTGCAGAACAGCGACTCAACAAGATAGCTGAAGCCTGCAAAGAAGCCTGCGCCTCTGCCGAATGCCTTCTCGGTGTAGGCTGCCGGGCCTGCGGAGCTGGGGATAGCGGTCGCAAGCTCTGCGAACATGAATGCGAAGGGGATGTAGAACAAAATTGCGATGCCCATTGCGATGAGAGCGCCGACAAAGTTGGTCTCGCTGAAGATGTAGTTCCAGCCGTAGTAGCTGCCGGAAATAACTGCACCGACGGCGACTGCCCATATACCGGCTGCGGTCAGGGCTTTTTTAAGTTTGTTGTCTTCCAATTGGTGGGTCCTCCTTATTATCCTTTTTACTTTCTATTGTAACCGCTGTCCGAGCGGCTTACATTACTTTTTTGCCATGTAATCGGCAACTGCCTGGAGATTGGTGCGGAAGTCGCCGTCTGCAACGAACTTCTTCTCAAACAGAGCAGAGCCCATGGTGAAGGTCCAGGGTCCGATATCGAACATGGTGTCGATGCGGCCGTAGCTGTTGATAGAGCCTGCGATGCAGATCTTTGCGTCAACTGCCTTGCAGAAGTCGTATGCCAGCTTCTCGCCGTCGACGACATGACGGTAAGCAAGGATATCGAAGCCGGTGATGCCCTTTGCCATCAGATCCTTTGCGTTCTGGATAATTTCCTCGTTGGTGCCCTCGAGGATGCTGGGGCTGCCGGAGACCTTGCCGACGAAGGGCAGATACTCCATGCCGTTGTCCTTGAGAAGCTTTGCGACGGAATCGTAGTAAATGGTGCCCATGAGGTAATCGAAGCCGCAGTCGATAGCGGTCTGAGCGCCGTCAAGGCAGCTTGCCTCGTCATAGGTGACGACCTCGAGGAAGGTGGTCTTGCCTGCGGCCTTCATTGCGCCTGCCAGAGCCTTCATCTCGTCCTTGGGAAGGCCGACATTCTTAAAGCCCCAGAACTTGACCTCTTCAATGTCCTTGCACTGCTCGAACACCTCGGCGGCATTCTTTACGGTGACATCGTGATGGGTCAGCATTATGATAATTTCAGGTCTCATTTTCAGGTTTCTCCTTTGCAAAAATGATGTGTTTTGGTCTTACGGCTGCGCCGTATTCCCTGTTAATACATTTATATTTTAGAGCAACTTTTTCTCAGTGTAAACGCAGAATTTGCACGCAAAAAGCGCTGCAAACGCTTGACTTATCAAGCATTTTTGACTTTTGCGCAAAACACGCAATTTTTTAGAAAAACTGCGTGTTTTCAGTCCGTTCATTTTTGCAATTTAACTAAATCCGACCGCTCAATTTCTACAGATTCGGTCGTCAAAAAAATGTCATTCTCTTGATTTTTCTGTCAAAATATTTCCTTGAATGTAAGCGCATAGAAAACTGCGCAAATTTCGCCGCCGCATGGGCGTTTTCGCTGCCCCAACAGAGCAAAGAATCCCCGACGGCAAGCCGTCGGGGATACCGATCGTTATATGATCATTCGCCGAAATCGAGAACTCTGCGCATGCGGATGAGGGTATTGCGGTTTCTGATGGCCGAGGACACGGCGAGCATCTCGTCGGCAAGCTCGGGCTTGATGCCGATGTGCTCGGGCAGGTACTTGCAGCCGCAGGCCTTGTACAGCGCCTCCATCTCCTCTGCCGAGGGCAGCTTGTTTATCATGTCCCTTATCTCGTCCCAGTGGTCGACGATGTTCTGCGGGTCAAATGTGCCGAGGACATCGTTTGCATTCTCCTTGATGATTCCCGGGGCAAGGCGGTCGCCGAATTTTTCTCTTATCCACTCCTCGCTTAAAGGCTCAAACTTCTTTGCCTTGGGCGTGGGCAGGGCGGCCAGACGGTGGTACTCCTTGATGCACAGGTAGGTGCCGACGCCGACGCATTCGCCGTGGATGCCCTCGGCCTCCTCAAAGCGGGGCGGGTGCATCTCGACAAGGTGGGCGGCAAGGTGCTCTGCGCCGGAGGCCGCTCTGGAGTGGTTTAATAGCTGCATGGTAAGACCCGACTCCATCTGAGCCATGGTCATGGCCTCGTGGTCGACCTCGCCGGTGGCGGCGAGCTTATCGGCAGCTTCACGCATTATCTTCAGCGCATGCTCTGCCAGATCGCACACCTTGGGGCAGAAATACTCGTCTGCGACCATGTGCGAGACCTTCCAGTCGAATACGGAAATGTACTTGGACAGAATGTCGTTTATGCCGCTGGAGACAAGGCGCATGGGGGCGCCCTTTATGATGTCAAGGTCGGTCACAACGAGGGTGGGAGCGCACATGGGGGTCGACTTCTTCTGGCCGTTTATGATGGCCGAGCAGATGTTGGCGGTGAAGCCGTCGGACGATGCAAGCGTGGGTATCGCAACAAAGGGGATGCCGAGCTTATATGCCGGATAGCGGCCGAAGTCCATGATGGTGCCCGCACCGTAGGCGACGATGACCTCGGGATCATCGAGCTTCTTCATCATGTCCTCGATGAGCGTATCCTCGGCTCTCAGTCCCTGAGCCTCGAGCACTATCTCCTGATCGGCGGCGACATGCTTGCCCTCGGTGAGCTTATAAATGACCGAGTCGTACACAACGGCACGCTTTTTGCCCGCAAGGCCGACATCGGCCATGTACTTTTCAAAGTTGTTGATAGCGCCGTACTCTACGACGACCATCTTCGTTTCAAGCTCGTGGTCTCTGCCGCACCCGCACAGGCCGGCGTATTTGGCACAATCCATTATCATAGCAATTTACCTCACATTTCTACCGTATCTAATTTGCCGTAGCCGTTTATCGCAAACAGCTGCTTTTTGCTTTCGTCTCCGTATATCTCGACGACATCGGCGATGAAGAAGGTGTGGTCGCCGACGGCGACCGTATCGCTCAGGCGGCACTCGAAAACCACCTTGCTGGCCTCCACGACCTTGGGGGCTATCGCCTTGGCGTCGACAAGTCCGATACCGAGCTTTGCTGCCTTATCTGTATCTCTGCCCGAGCAGCGGCCGCACTCAAGTGCCTTCTGCTTCATCGTTTCGTCAACAAAGTTGAGCGCAAACTCGCCTGCCGCGCGGATATTGCCGCCGCTGAAGCCCTTGTTGCTCAGGCATGCGCCTATTTTGACGGGATGATTGCTCAGATATGTCCACCACGACACCGCCATAAGATTTGTTCTGCCCGTTTCGTCAACGGACGACAGCAGAGCGAACGGTGCCGGGCTTGTCATTTTCTGAGCCTGTCCGATAGTGAGCTGTTCCATAATCATACCTCCGTTTAAGAAAGTTCACCTAATTTTATAATAAGTATACCTTTTGCGCAAGCTAAATATAATTCAAAAAAATTCTTGAAATAATTATACGATTTGTGGTATATTGTTCACTATGAAAAAATGCGCACTTCGCCGAGTTTCAGCTGCACATCTTATATATTATTCGGCAGCCAAAGTATTGTCAACCGTGCGAAATCGAGCGAAAACGAGTGCTTGCACAGCTTAGAGGATTTTTGCGTGTTTCGCTCGTTTTTGACGTTTTTTGAGCGTTTTTTCTTGGTGGATATCGACAAAATCCACAAATCATTTTTTACACAGCCAAACTATCAGCATCGGAGTGATACACTTGAAAACCGCAGTAAGAGAGCAAAGGATCATCAGCATCCTCGAAAGTCGGGGCGAAATGTCGGTCAACGAGCTGGGCGCTATCCTCAATATTTCCGTGTCAACTCTGCGCAAGCAGCTTGCGGACATGCAGGAGAAAAAGCTCATTATCCGCACCTACGGCGGCGTAATGAGCATAAATCCCGTGCCGGACGAGACCTTCGACAGCAAGCTCCACAAGAATGTCAACGAAAAGCGCCGCATCGCCACCAAGGCCCGCTCGCTGATAAAAAGCGGCGACTCGCTTTCCTTGGGCAGCGGCACGACGGTCTATGCGCTGAGCAACCTGCTCGATGACCTCGACTCGGCCGAGATATACACGAACTCCATGCAGGCCGCCGAGTATCTTGCCAACTGGGCGATACTCAACACCCACATCTGCGGCGGCATAATACGAAGCGCAACGGGTACCATCATCGGCAGCGAGGCGTACAACTTCTTTAATAATATCGATGTAGACTACGCCTTCATAAGCTGCGACGCCGTTGACGACAACGGCATCGTATACAGCGACAATCTCGCCGTTGCCACGGTCGAGCGTGCCGTTTTGCGCAATGCGAGGAAAAAATATGTCCTTTGCGATTCGACAAAGTTCGGCAAAAGCTCCGTTGCGAGCATCGCAGACCTTGCCGACTGCGAGGCGGTCATCACCGGCACCGAGGCAAAGTCCGTCACCGAAAACCTCAAGTTTAGAGGCGTAAACATCATCTTTGCTTAAAACATCGGCATTTTTACAGTCTTTTTACACATTTGCTCTGTTGCGCTTTACAAAAATGCGGTAATATAGGGCCATGAGAGAGAAAGGATGTGATAATTTGATAGATTTTAACGCAAAAAAGGGTTTTATCTGCGATATGGACGGTGTCATCTACCACGGCAACCGCATTCTGCCGGGCGTGGTGGAGTTTATAGACTGGCTCAAGGCAAACGACAAGGGCTATCTGTTTTTGACCAACAACAGCGGCTGCACGCCCAAGGAGCTCAATCAAAAGCTTGCACGCATGGGGCTCGATGTCCCTGAGGAGCACTTTTACACGAGCGCACTTGCAACTGCTGCGTTTATAAAGGAGCAGTCACCGGGCTGCTCGGCATATGTCATAGGTGAGGCGGGACTATTAAACGCCCTGTACGATGCGGGCATCACCATGAACGATGTCAATCCCGACTATGTCATAGTCGGCGAGGGCAAGGCGTATTCGCTGGACACCCTCACAAGGGCGACGAACCTCGTTTTAGGCGGCGCTAAGCTCATCGGCGCTAATTCCGATATCTCGGGTCCTATCGAGAACGGCATCGCACCGGCATGCCGTGCGCTCATTGCGCCCATCGAGATGGCGACCGGCACGGAGGCGTATTTCTGCGGAAAGCCGAACCCGCTCATGATGCGCACCGGACTCAAGATACTCGGCTGCCACTCGGGCGAGGCGGTCATGATAGGCGACCGCATGGACACCGATGTCATTTCCGGCATGGAAAGCGGCATGTCCACGGTGCTCGTTATGTCCGGCATTTCCACCCGCAAGACGCTTGAGCACTTTGCCTACCGCCCGACGATGGTACTCGACGGCGTGGGCGATATCGTTAAGTTGGCGGGAGCCGAACACCATCGGTTTTGACAGGCAGCTTTCCGCCCATGCTTCGCTAAATCCCTAGTCCATATATGTCCATTATGCCCGTCGGGCTTTATCTTTGCCTGAACGAAAATCTGCTCCGTCAAAACTGCAAGGCATCTGTCAGTGATGTTTTTCGAGGGATTTTCGGCTTTCT